>Ga0209540_10001485_pt1 | contig 17699 bp, 10 predicted proteins | sample BarGraIncu01121A_FD_184501 | JGI IMG/M metagenome (GOLD analysis project Ga0209540, IMG submission 184501) | Arctic peat soil microbial communities from Barrow, Alaska - Barrow Graham LP Incubations 011-21A (SPAdes) (version 2) | ecosystem: Environmental > Terrestrial > Soil > Wetlands > Peat... | reverse complement strand
GTGGCGCAGAAGTACCTGGACCCGGAAGCATACATCCTGACCGTGGCAGGGCCTGGCGCTAAGGGCTAGTCCGGTGCTTACTACGGGCGTCGACCTGGTGTCTATCCCTCGTCTGCAGCGCGCGCTTGACCAGCATGGCGAGCGCTTCCTGGCGCGCATCTACACCCCGGCCGAGATCTGGCTTTGCCGGGGCCGGGTTCCCGAGCTCGCGGCACGCTTTGCCGCCAAAGAGGCTGTTGCCAAGGCGCTGGGCGTCGGCATGGCCTTACTACATCCCTATGGGATCCACTTTCCGGATGTCGAGGTGATGCCCGACCGGTTGGGCAAGCCGCACGTGCGCCTGTTTGGGCGCGCGGCCGAGCGGGCAGCCGAACTGGGCCTCAACGAATGGGCCATCAGCCTCAGCCACGAGCGTGAGATGGCTATCGCGATGGTGGTAGCACAATAAGACGGGCCGGCGCACCAATGCGCCGGCCACCAACACTCAGGCTCAGATCAGGGGCGTTCTGGGCGGCTGATGCCGCTCAGAACGCCCCTCCATTATTTAACTACTCGGTCACAGTGAACAGACTGCCCGCGCCCCGGCCCCAGACCTCCGGGAAATACATCTCGTAGCCGGTGGGCGGCAGGGTCAGGAACTGGCCGGGCACGCTGGCCCGGATCTGATACGTGAACTGGTAGGCGCCGGGCGCCAGGCTGGTCGCGAACATGGCGACTTTTTCATCGCGCAACTCAGTGTGGGTCGGGGTCCACCACCCGTCCCAGGAGTAGGGGCTCTTGTTGGACTGATCCGGCGTCTTCTGCATCTGTGGCCCCTGGGCTGTCGTGCTCGTCGTGAGCAAGCTCGTATCGATGGCCTCGGTTCCGGCGGGCAGCGGGTCTTCGACTACCACGTAGTACAGCGAGTGCGGGACGACGATGTTCAGTTTGACGCTGATGACATCCCCCACCCGGGCCTGCGTGACGGTTGGACAGGTTTTCTCGCGCTCTTGCTCAGTCGTTTGGTCGCCCGCCGGCACCACCGGCGGATTGACGCAGTCCGCCATGCGGTACTCGCGGCTGACCACCACGCCCCGGTCCACCGGCTGCAGCTTCTCGACGGGCAGGTAGGTCTTCAGATGCGCCGTATAGTAGAGCTGCCCCTTGCCTGTCTGGTCGCCGGTTGCGCTTCGCTGGATCAGGAGCCCGTTCGTCTGGTCGAGCAGCAGCTGCGCGACGTCGGCATGTAACTGGGCCGGTTCGCGCACGCTATCCGGCGTTACTGAGCCCTGGCCCAACGCCTGGTCGTTGAGCAGCACCTTCCACGAATAGTTGCCCTGCAACTCACCGGAAGCCGCCATCCAGTCCGTCAAGGCCATGATCGCCCAGGCATTCTCCTGGGTCGTCTGCCAGCGGTCCCCGTTGCGAGCGACCATCAGCCAGCGCACCGCGTTGGGAGCCAGGCTATTCTGCGGGTCGAGCGTAGCCAGTACATCGAGGACGATCGAGGTGCTGCGCGTATCCGTGTTCATGTTCCAGTAGTCGGTCCAGCCCTCTTCCCAGTGCGTAGAGGTAGCGCTGGTGATCGCTCTGCCGTTCAGGTCCGCCAACAACGTCTTGATGCGCCCGGCGCTGGCGTTGTCTTTGATCAGGCCCAACGCCAAGGCCAGGTACCCCTTACTATACAGGCTCAACTTCTCCCGGACCTCGTACAGCCCGCCCGCCCGGTTCGGCTGCAGGTCGCCGGCAACGGCCAGCGCGTATACGATAAAGGCCTGCCGGTTCAACTCCCAATTGCTCAGGTCGTTGGGAGCCTTCAGCGTCGATTCCAGGTAGTGCAGGCCGCGGTCCAACACAGCCTGGTCAACCGTGAAACCGGCCTCCTTCGCCCTGGCCAGTCCATAGACGACGTAGGCACTCGTCCAGGCGTTGCTCTCGTCGCTCTGCCACCAGCCCCAGCCGCCGTCGAGGTGTTGTTGGCCGTAGATCCGCTGCAGACCCACCCCGACTTGTTGTCCGAGCTTGGCTTGCAGGTCTGGCTGGCTGATGCCCAGCTTGCTGAGCGCACGGTAGGTGGTCACGTTGGGCAAGAAGCGACTGATCGTTTGTTCGATGCATTCGTACGGGAAGTGCTCCAGGTAGCTCAGGCCGCCGGTCATGCCTGCGGCGAGGCTGGGTTCGATCGTGACATCCAACTGGCCGCGCGTCGGGTCGGCATCGGCAGGCAGACGTACCAGCTCCAGCCGGCTCTCATCCTGCGCCACCTGCCCACTGGTGCCCGTCACCTCTGGCGTAGTGTAGCGGTAGACCGGCAACGTCGTCTCGACTGCATCGCTCAGCGTGCCGCCCGCCGCGCTGATCTGGACTTTCACCTGCTCGACGTTGGCTTGCACCTTCACCGGGCGAACGGCCTTGTAGGTCCCGCCCGCCGCCACGGTGGCTACCGTTGCCTGGTTAGTGGCGCCGCCGGCCGGCTCGAGACCGGTCAACTTGAACTGAATCGTCGTTTCCAGCGGCTGGTTCGTGTTGTTGTGGACGATAGCTGCAATCTCGGCCTGGTCACCTTCCACCAGGAAGCGCGGCAGCACCGGGCGCACCAGCAGGTCCTTGGTGGCGATAATGTCGGTCTGAGACTGTCCCACCAGTGTGTCAGGCGTCACGGCCCGCGCGTCCATTGTCCAGGTGGTCAGGTTATCGGGCAAGGTGACGGTTACCTGCGCCGTGCCCGTGGCATCGGTTTGCACCGTCGCCTTCCAGAAAGCGATGTCGGGAAACTCCGTGCGCACGCTGAGTGCTCCGGCGCCGCCACCGCCACCGCCTCCTCCGCCTTTGCCGCCCTTCGTCAGCTGGGCCACGATGCGATCGACGTTGACGACCAGCGTACTCGCCGTCCGCACTCCCAGCGCTCGCTGGCTGTAGAAGCGGTCCAGCAGCGTGCCGGCCTGGTCGCTGGCCAACGACAGGATGGCCTTGTCGATCACGGCCAGGGAAACGCTGGCTTTGACCGGCTGGCCGGCCGCGTCCAGCGTTTTCACGGTCCAGGTGACCGTGTCGCGCGGGCCCACATGCAGCGGTTCCGCCCCGGCGGTCCCAGAACCTGAGGCTGCCTGACCGGTGGACGTCTCGGGCTTGACGACTACGCTCAGGACCTTGTCCGCCACCGAGACCTTCAACTGCGCGAGGCCGATCTTGAAGGTGGGCGCCGGGCTCGTGCGGTCCATGCCTTTGACCAGCACGATCGAGACAAACACGTCCGGCGCGTAATCGGCCTTGATCGGTATTCTCAGCGTATCACTGTTCCCTTTAAGCTCGATCACCTGGTATGTCAGGACGTGGTTCCGTTCGACGGTCAGCAGCGCCTTCACAGGTGTCTGATAGGGACTGGCAACCAGTAGCTCGGCTTCCTCTCCCACTGCGTACTGGTCTTTGTTGGCCACCAGCTGGATACGGTCGTTGTTATCCTGTCGCCAGAGAACGTAGCTGCTATCGCTCACCCAGACGTACGCGGCGCTGCGGATCGCGTGCCCCGCCATGTCGCGGCCCGCGGCCGCAATCTTGTACTCGCCGCCCTTTTGCGGCGTCCATTCAAACAGCGCGCTGCCCTGGTTGTCGGTGGTAAGCGTCTGGGTAAAGACCGGCGTCAGCCTGGCTTTGCTTGTCCAGTAATAACGCCCATCCTCCGCCTGTTCGCGCACGCTGTACCACTCCACCTGGTTGGCGATGACGGTAACATCGGTGTGGGGCGCCGGCCGGCTCTGCGGGTCCACAGTCAGCACGTCCACCCGGTTCTTCTCGCCCACCGCTGCCACGTAGCTCTGCGGCTGCAGCCCGATGTAGAACGCACCCTTGTGCACCACCGCGCCGGCCTGGGTGGAGACGGCCTGGTTGTTGAGATCGGTGACCGTGATATCGAAGGTGAAATGCTGGCTCTGCGTGAACTTGCCGACATCCGCCGGCACGCTGAAGGTGAAGCGGCCCTGCGCGTCGGTGCGCCCGTCGCCCTGGCTCAACGCTCCACCGAACCGCGGTCCGGCGGGCTGGTCGTACCAATCCCAGTCCATCCAACTGTAGTTGCCTTTGCCCACATATTGGAAGCCATAGTCGACACTGGAGAGTACCCAGTGCACCTGACCGTTCTTGACCGGGCCGCCGAAGTAGTAGCCGGCCTGAGCGGTGACCTTGATCTCTTGTCCCTGGACGTACTCGGGCTTGTCCGTCTCAGCGCTGATCTCGTACTCGGGCTTGCGATACTCTGCTACCTGGAAGCCCACGCCGAAGCTCGGTCCTTCCACGTCCTTGATCTGCGGGTCGCCCGGCAGCTGGACGGTGATGTTGTAATACCCCAGCGCGGCTTCCTGGCCCAGCGCAAACTTGCCGTCCAACGTGCCGAGCGGATCGAGGGTCATTTTCTGCTTCAGCAACTCGTTGCCCTGATCGTCGCGGATGGTTACGCTGACCGGCTGGCCCGCGGCGGGCAGGCTATAGACTGCGTCGTTGTCACGGCGTATGACTGCTTTCCAGTAGACAGTCTGGTTCGGACGGTAGATCGCCCGGTCGGTGTAGACATAACCGTTGTAGGCCGGCGAGAGGCCGCCGCCGGGCAGGTTGAAGCTCCAGGCGTTGATGCCGTCTTCCCACATGTTGGATGCCACGCCGAACTGCCCATTATCGCCGACGGCCAGGGCCGTGAGTTGGTCATAAGATTGGTGGGCGGCATTGAAGACGATGCGCGCGATGCCATCCTTGTCCGTCGTCGCTTCCTGGTCCAGCTTGGCGGCATCCGTGAAGCGCACCTTGATGCCTTCGGCGGGCAGCCCGCTCTTCAGGTCGGTCACCCAGGCCAGCGCGCCCTCTTGCTCCGTCTTGAGGGTCACATTGAGGTCTGTGCGCGCCAGGAGCTGGCGGAAGTTGCTCGGTATCTTGTCGCCGATGCTGAACCCCGAGCCGCTGATGTCCAGCCAGTAGTTGCCCGGAGGGAGCTGCTTGCCATCCTTGTCGGTCAGGTCCGTGCGCAGGAAGCCGGTCTCATTGCGCGCCGCCGGCGTCTTTACCCGCCACTCGCGCACCAGGTTTGCCTGCCCGGGCGAGTAGCTCTGCCACTTCTCCCAATAGGCGCGACCGGTCAGGGCGATGAAGTCGGCTTGTGGGACCTTGTAAAGCTGGAACAGGATCTCCGGCACGTTGACGTAGGTCACGATGGCCTGCGTCTTGGTGTAGGCATTGTAAGTGCCGACCGTGCCGGGACTGTTGACTTGGAGCAGCGGCTTGTAGTCGCGAGTGGTGAAGTGCAGGACGAAGTTCTGGCCCAGTGTGTTGCCATACGGATCGGCCAGCTTGCCGGAGAGAGTGACGGTGTAAGCGGTGGCCGGCAGCTTGTCGAAGTTCAGGAAGAACGTGCTCTCGTCGTTGTAGCCGGTGAAGACCTGGGTAGGCTTCGGCAGAATCGTGTAGGTCCCTGTGATGAAGCTACGCTGGTCCATCGGGCTGGCAAAATGGAAGGTCACCGTGTCAAAGGGATCGGCGGTCGCCTTGTCGGCAGGCTCGGTCTTGATGATCCGCGGAGTATAGACTGTGCTGAACTGATGCACAGCCTGCTCCCGCAGGGTACCCTGGCCGTTGGCCGGGCGGGCGGCCTTGGCGAGGGTGGCCACATAGTTGGCGCCAAACGACAGCCGCGCCTCGGGCCTGAAGCCCAGCTGAGTGTGGTCCTGATTCCAGCTGAAAGTGCCCGTCACAGCGGCTTTGTTTGGGCCGGACAGAACGAAAGCCGCTTCGGTAGAGGCCGGGTCCATCGGCATCGAGAAAGTGATCGATATCGGGCTCTCAACCTTGAAATTGCTGGTGTTCTCCGGCAACCAGGAGAGCACGGTAGGGTCGGTTGTGCGAAAGCCGAAGGTGTAGTCCCCGTCGAGAAGTCCGCCAGTCGTGTCCTGCAACCCTGCCTTGACCGTCACCGTGTAATTGGTGGCGGCCGAAAAGCCCTTGTCCGGCGTGAACTGGTAGATGCCAGTATTCAGCCATTCGCTCTTGCCGGTCAGGCTGGGAGTGATGATCAGCGGCGCAGGCAGTTGAACCTGTTCCTTGATGCCGGTCAGCGGCACCACCGGCCGGTTAAAGCCCACCGTTATCTTGGCATTGACCGGCACGTCGCTGGCTTTGTCTGCCGGCTGATTGTTGGTTACTTCGAGAAAGCCCACCGTCGCGATCTTCAGCGAGACAGGCTGGCCCAGCTTGAGCCCGGCCGCGCTCGCCGCGCTCTCTTTGACGCTCACGACGTATTGGGCGGCGCGTTTGAGCGGCTGGGCAGGCGTGAACACCAGCTCAGCGCCCTGCACTTTGACCTGGCCCTCCACGTTGGGCTGGATGCTGAAGGCGGCCTGCGTGGTGGACGGGTCCATCGGCTGGTCGAAGGTCAGCACCACCGGCTGCGTCAACCTTTGTTCTTCGCCTGTTTCCGGCGTCACCTTAACCACTATTGGCGGCAAGGGCGCACGCGTGGGCGTCGGCGATGGGATGGCACTGGGCTCTGGCGTGGGCGCAGCAGGCTGTGTCGCCGGGGCCGCGGCCTGCTGCGCCGCGCTTGCCGGTGGGGCGGACGGCGCCGGCTGGCTGCGCTGGCATGCGCTCAGCACGGGCGTGAATAGCATGATCAGGATGAAGAACCAGTTGAGAAGACGGGTCGCGCGCATGGGGTGCCTCCTGTGATAGTAGCTAGGGCTTTCGATTGGAGCAGCCGCGATGGGCAGCCTCAGGGTTCGACATAGATGCTCACTACCGGGCTGGTGACTTGAGTACCGTCGGCGCGCCTGCCGGCGGCCTGAAAGGTGTGTTCGCCGGTGGCCAGTTGCCACCAGGCCGTGTAATCCGGGCCGGCGACAGTCGCAAATGGGCTGCCGTCAAGCAAGAGCGTGATGGCACTGCCCTCACCCAGCAATTCTCGTCCCGGCATGGCAGTAACCGGCAGTTTCTGGGCCTCTGCCGGAAGGCCAGGGTCCAGCTTGTAAGAGCGGTTCGGGTCAGGGCTGGCGAGCGCGAGTGGCGCCGGAGCACGCGATAGCAAGCCTGCGGGCTGGCCCGCTGGGCCGCTCCCCCCGGGCGCCGTCCCCACATCCGCCAGGTCCGCCGTCGCGAGACCGGCCGGCTGGGCAATGCCGTTCTCGCGTGCCCACGCCTGGTATTCGGCTGGCAGCGCCCAGACCATCTGATAACCCAGCGCATCCGCGGGCGTGACCTCGCTGGCCGGCTGGCCGGTGCGGACGTCGATGGGAACCTGTAGGTGCGCCCGATCGACGGCTTGGGGCTCCGTCCCGGCAATGAACCACTCCGGACGGCGGGCAGGACAGGGCGCCGCGGCGGGCGAGACGGTTCGGGTCGCCGCAGTGGCAGTCGCAAACGCGCCGCCGCTGCGCGCAGCCGCGCCGCTGGGCGCACCCGCTCCGCTCTTAGCCGCCCGGCTTGCCCAATCGCGCTCGACTCCCGGCAGCAGGCCGGAGTCGGCGCACACTTCCACCTGCACCAACCCATCGGGGCGAGCGAACTGGCGGGCAGGGACGTTGCGCAGGACGTTGACCATGAAATCGTGCCAGATTGGGCCCGCGCCGCTGATGCCGCTGATATCCAGCATGGGAGTGTTGTTGGCGTTGCCCACCCATACGCCGGCGGCCAGGTCTGGGGTATAGCCCAGCGTCCAGTTGTCACGCCAATCGGTGGTGGTCCCGGTCTTCGCCGCGGCGGGACGGCCGATGTCCAGCACATTGCCCGGCCCGAACGCCGGCAGACGGGCGTCACCATCGCTCAGCATATCCGTGATCAGGTAGGCCACGCGCGGGTCAACGGCGCGAGCAGGCGTGGCGCGAGCAGGCGCAGCGCGAGCAGGCGTTGCGCCTCCCTCTTGCCCACCACTGCCTGCGGGCCGGCTGCCGGTTGTCTCTTCGACAGGTTCGCCGGCGGGCGCGGCCGGCACGGGGTCGCCGGCAAGCGTTTCGATCCTCTCGATCGCGTACGGTGTGACGCGCCGGCCTCCGTTGGCGAAGGCGGCGTAAGCTGCGGTCAGGTCGAGCAAGCGCACTTCACCGCCGCCGAGAGTGAGGGCCAGGCCGAACGATTGCGGATTCTCCACCTGTATCCACGGCCGGCCGGCTCCCCCGGTGGGATCTGGCGCGCTTGCAGCCGCGCCGTAGGCAGGCCTGAAACCCAGGTTGGCCACCCAGTTGATCCCCTGCCGCGCGGCCTGGTCGATCAGCGCCTCTACGCCGATATATTGCAGCGCCTTGACGGCCGGAACGTTGTAGGAATTGGCCAGCGCCGCGCGCACGGTGACCGGGCCGTGGAAACGTAGATCGTAATCCTGCGGGGCGTAAGGTTTACCCTCTTGGGTCGGAAAGACAGTGCGCACGTCGGCGACCAGCGTTGCCGGCGTCCAGGGGGCGTGACCTGCCGCGGCCGCGCGCGCCGGGTCAAGAGCCGCTGCATAGGTAAGCGGCTTGATCGCCGAGCCGGGCTGCCGTAGGCTCAGGGCCGCGTTGACGGCCCCGCTGATGGCTCGATCAAAATAGTCCGCGCTGCCCACCATCGCCCGGACGGCCCCCGTCTGCGGGTCCAGGGCAACGACGGCCGCGTCGTCCACCCGACGGGCCGGGCTGGCGCTTGGATCGCACTGCGCTCCGCCGGCCGGGCCGGCCGCGCGCGGATCGCCGCCGGAAGGGCAGGGCCGTAACTGCGCCAGGCGCCGGTTGACGGTGGCTTCGGCCTGGTGTTGCCAATCCAAGTCGAGGGTCGTGATCACGCGCAGGCCGCCTGCCCGCCAGCGCTCCGCGCCCAGCATCTGTTCCACTTGTCCCTGTACCCACATCACGAAGTGCGGGGCCTGGATCGGGAAAGGCGTGCTCACGAAGGCCATGCTTTCTTTGTGGGCGTCCGCCGCCTGCTCCGCCGAAAGTGCATGGTCCTTGACCATCAGATCCAGCACCACCTCTTGCCGCCGGCCGGCCGCTTGCGGGTTCTCGATAGGGTTATAGCCGCTCGGGAACTGCGGCAACCCCGCGAGCAAAGCGCATTGGGCCAGGTCCAGCTCGCGAGCGTGCATCCCGAAGTAAGCCTGCGCGGCGGCTTCGATGCCGACCGCAAAGTGACCGTAATAAGTGGTGTTAAGGTACAGCGTGAGGATCTGGTCCTTGCTGTAAGTGCGCTCTAGCCGCCAGGCCAGCCAGGCCTCGCGCAGCTTGCGGCGCAGGGAGCGTTCGTTGCGCTCCTGCTGGCTCAGGAAGAGGTTGCGGGCCAGTTGCTGCGTGAGAGTGCTGCCGCCGGACACGGTCCGGCCCTCGCGCCAGTTGAGCCACACCGCGCGCAGCATTGCCAGTGGATCCACTCCGGGATGCAGGTAAAAACGGCTGTCCTCCGTGGCAAGGGTGGCTTGCCGGCACGCCAGGGGGATGTCCGACAGGGGCACGGGGACTTGCTTGCTGCCGTTCGGGTCGATCACCTCGTAGAGCAGGCGCCCGTTGCGGTCGGTGATCAGGATGCTCTGCGCGCCGGAACTGCCGAGTGACCGCTCCGGGTCCGGCAGGCCGGCGAAGAGAAGCCGGTACGCGACGATGCCCGCCGCCACGAGAATCAGGACGGCGATCAGGAGCACGCGGCGTAGAGACAAATGGATCATCCCGGCTGGCTTCCTCAAAATGGGCATTCTGATTCTCTAAACGCTCCAGCAGGAGGGATTGTTCCGCCGGGTGCTTCGGTCCTACACGACCTTGCCGGCGCGCAGACGGCTTGCTTCTTCCGTCGGATAGCCCAGTTCCGCCTGCACCTCGGCGGTATGCTGGCCGAGGGCTGGGGGCGGACGCCGATAGCTCAGGCCGCCCGCGCGCAGATGCGCGGGGAACGCCAGCGAGCGTACCAGCCCGGCGATGGGGTGCTCTAACAGCACGACAAGATCGCGCGCGAGTACCTGCGGGTCGGCCAGCGCCTCGTCGAGCAGGTAGATCGGCCCGCCGGGGATGTCCAGTTTACGGAAGAGCTCCAACCACTCGCTGCTCGGACGGGTCGCGAAACGCGCGCTCAGCAATGGCACAAGTTCGGCCCGGTTGACGTTACGCGCCGGATTGGTGGCGAAGCGCGGATCGTCGCGTACGCCGGCGGGCAGTTCCAGTGCGCCACACAAGCGGGCCCAAATGCGGTCAGTGCCGCAGGCCAGGATGATGTGGCCGTCAGCCGTGGGGAAAGTCTGATAGGGCGTGATGGTTGGATGCTGATTGCCCAGCCACGGCGGACGCTGGCCGGTGGCAAAGTAGCTGCCGGCCAGCGTCGTCAGCCAGCTTATCTGGCTCTCGACCAGCCCCACGTCGATACTCTGGCCGTGTCCGGTCCGTTCACGGTCGTACAGCGCCGCCAGCACGCCGATCAGAGCGTACAGCCCGGCGGTCATATCGGCGATCGGGGTGGGGAAGCGGATGGGCTCGCCGTCGGGCTCGCCCGTCAGGCTCATGGTGCCGCTCATGCCCTGGGCCAAAATGTCATAACCCGGCTGGCCGGCACGCGGTCCGCTGTGTCCGAAGGCGCTGACGCCGACGTGGATCAAGCGCGGGTTGCGTGCCAGGCAGCTCGCAGGGTCGATTCCTAATTCTTCTATGGAGCTGATACGCGGCAGGTTGGTGACGAAAACGTCGGACGCGTCCAGCAGGCGGTTCAGTATCGCCTTGCCTTCGGCAGTCTTGGCATCCAGGGTGAGACTGCGCTTGTTGCGGTTGGTTGACATAAAATACGCAGATTCGCCGTTGATGAACGGCGGTCCCCAGCCGCGCGTCTGATCCCGGCGCTCCCCGCGTTCGATCTTGATCACTTCGGCGCCCATGTCGCCCAGGCACATTGTGCGGAAAGGCCCGGCCAGGGCCTCGGTCATATCCAGCACGCGCAGGCCGGATAGGAGCGTGGATGCGGCAGCATTGGATACGGATTGCGGATGGACGGGTGTGGACTGCGAATCGGACAAGTTGTCCATTGGATCGCCTTTGCTCCGTGGGTGAGGGCGGTGGTCAGGGCGCGACGGCCCAGAAGGGCGGCCCGAAGGGACCGGTCGCCCGGAAGCCTGTCAACGCCTTGCGCCGGGTGGCCGGTCCCTCACGCGGCCGTCGAGGCATGGCGCTCACGCCGCGCCCGGTCGCGCTCCCGCCGTCTATCAGACAGCGAAGGCGCCGGCCCGCCGCGCAGCACATTGATGATCTCCGCCATGATGCATACGGCGATCTCTGCCGGCGTACGCGCGGCGATGTCGATGCCGATCGGGGCGTGAACACGGTCGAACTTGACCGGATCAATGCCCTTCTCCTCGGCCAGCAGCTCGAAGACCGCGTTCACCCGGCGCTGCGAACCGATCATGCCGATATAGGCAACCGGCCGGTCGAGGACCTCCAAAAGGCACTCGACGTCCTGGGAGTGCCCACGCGTGACCAGCACGACGAAGCTGTCGTGATCCAGGGGCAGCGCGCGTACGGTCTCGCGCAGCGGTGCGGCGATAACTTTCTGCGCGCTGGGGAAGCGCGCTTTGCTGGCGTACATCGGCCGGTCGTCCAGTACGCTCACCGAGAAGTCGCAGAGAGCGCCCAGCTGGGCCAGCGGCAGGGCGATGTGCCCGGCGCCGACGATCAGCAACTCGGGCGCGCGGCGCTGCACTTCCACGAACAGCTTGATCTGCGGCTCGCCAGTCGGCCGCTCATCCCGCCCCCTTGCCGTCCGGCCTCCCATGAGCAGAACGCCATCCCGATAGAGCAGCAGCCGGTGTTGCCGTGCGCGCAGCACTTCCCGCGCGTCGGCGATGACCTGCGGCTCCAGCGCGCCAAGCCCCAGCTCGCCCAGCGGCGGGCGCTCGAGCCAGATCACCGCCTGCCGGCCCGGCTGCGGACCTTCCACCAGCGTGACCAGGGCCGCCGGCTCGCGCTCGAGCATCGAACGGCGTAGGGCCTCGGTACGTTGCGCGGCGGGCACCAGGCCGGGCAGGCCGGCCGGGCTGACCTGCTCGATGAAAACGTCGAAGATGCCGCCGCAGACTCCCAGTGTTTGCATGGATATGTCTTCGGTCAGGTCGACGCGCACGGTCGCCGGCTGTCCGGTCTGCAGCACTTCCAACCCGGCCCGGATGATGTCGGCCTCGCCGCAGCCGCCGCCCACGGTGCCCACATGCTGCCCCAGTGGGTGGACGATCATCTTGGCGCCCACTTCACGCGGCACCGAGCCACGCACGTCGATGATAGTGGCCACTGCCACCGTTTCGCCGGCCGCGATCAGCTCGGCGAGTTTGTTGTAGATGCTTTCCATATAGTTAACCGGTTGGTCCGTTTCCAGCATGCTCGGGTGCCTGGCCGCTCGGCCGGTCGTTTCGGGCGCCGGCTGTCGCGGCTCAACCGTTGTGACTTCCCGCCTGCCAGCGTTCATAGTCTTCGACTGTGTCCAGGTCCGCCAGGACTGTCGGCGTATCCACTACCAGGTAGCGGGTCTGATCGCGATGCGCGGCCAGCACGGCGCGCAGGTCAGTAGCGCCGGCCAGTACGTCGGACCAGAGCCGGCGCGGCAGCAGAATAGGGTGACCGAGGCGCATGGAGTAGCTCGGAATAATCACGTCCCGGCAGGCATCCGTCCGTGCTTCCGCCAGCAGGGCCGCCACCGTTTCAACCTGCATCTGCGGCTGATCGCCCAGGCAGAGCAGGGCGCCGCCGGTCGTCTCTGCCAGGGCAGCCAGACCCGCCTGGATCGAGCTCAGCATCTCGCCTTCCGCGTAGCGTGGATTTAAGACCGGCCGGGCATGCGTCCTCGCCAGGGCAGCCGCTACCTCAGCCGCGCGGTGGCCGGTGACCACGACGATCTCGGCGACGCCTGCGGCCTCAAGCGTTGCCACCACCTGGCCGATGACCGTACTCTCTCCCCAGGGTAGGAGCAGCTTGAACTGGCTCATGCGCCGGGATAGCCCCGCGGCAACGACCAACGCGCCGACTGTCATCTGTTCCACGCGAGGATTATAACATGCCGATGGAGCCGTCACAAGGGCAACGGAGTGGGGTGGATTCAAGAGGCGGGTGCGGGAGTTATCATGAGACCGGGCGGACTTGCCGCCCGGTCTCATGATTCAATCGATCTAATACAGGAACATCGGCTTGCCGAGCATGTTCGCGACCTTCGGCCGGTACTCGTGACGGTCGTAGAGCTCGTCGACGTCCACGCGCTTGATGCCCGAGACGATGGTGTTCATCGGGATATGCGTGTACTTGCCGTCGCGCAGGGCGACCATGCGACCGGAGCGGCCCTGCGAGATCAGGTCCGTCGCCAGGTTGGCGAAGCTCAGGGCCACCATACGGTCCAACGAATCCGGCGCGCCGGAGCGCATGAGGTAACCCAACTGCTGGTAGATGATGTTCTCGCCGGTGACCTTCTTGATCAGGTCGCCGGTGATCTGGCCGACGCCGCCCAGCTTGCGGTGCCCATAGGCGTCCGCTTCGCCGCTCTCGATCACCTCTCCGCCTGTCAGGACGGCGCCTTCGGAGATCGTCATCACCGCATAGTTGCTCGGGTTGTTGTGTTTGTCTTCGACCAGCATCGACGCCAGCTTTTGAATGTCAAAAGGCACTTCAGGGATGATCGCCCGATCGACGTGAGATAGGTACGCCGCGAAGAGTGAGGTCTCGCCCGAATTCCGGCCAAACAGCTCGACCACCGCAATACGTTCGTGCGAGCCGGTAGGAGTGCGCAGGGCGGTGATGAAATCCACGCTGCGGGTGACGGCTGTGCTGAAGCCGATGCAGTAGTCTGTGCCGTAGACGTCGTTATCCATCGTCTTTGGGATCGCGACAACCGGGAAACCTTCCTGGTGCAAGCGCGCGGCGTAGCTCAGAGTATCGTCGCCGCCGATCGCTACCAGGCCTTCGACATGCAGGTGCTCGAGCACGCGCAGCACGTGCGACGTGCAATCAACTGTCTTGCTGGAGCCCTCCGTCGGGGGGAACGTGACGTCTTTCAGGAAAGCAGGCACGTCCTCAGGACGCACGTGCGAAGGGCGCGTGCGCGAGGTGTGGAGGAAGGTACCTCCCGAGCGGTCGATCTTGCGCACCACGGCCTTATTGAGCCGCATCACCCAGCGCCAATCCTCGGTGGGGTCATCTGGGTTGACGTTCAGCGGGCCGGCCCAGCCGCGCCGGAAGCCGATGATTTCGCATCCGTCGTCGACTGCCCGATCGACCACTGCCTTGATGCACGGGTTGAGGCCAGGAACATCCCCGCCGCCCGTCAGGATACCGAGTGTTTTGGGCTTAGCCATCGATTATTTCTCCTTGCAGTCTCTCGCGACGGATCAGTTCCTACCGAACGGCGACCGCGCGAACATAAAAACCAAGCGGGTAGTTTAGTGCCAGGGGCGCTTTTTGGCAAGTTCGCGGGCTGTGAAAACCGTTTTTAGCGCGCGAACGCGAAAAACAAAACAGCCGGAATCCGAGGATGAGCGGAACGACCTGTGGCCGATTCCTCTGATCCCCGAACCCCGGCCCTTGGGAGACCTCTGGTTTGACTACGCCAGATCGACAGGCGCTACGCTGGGCTGCTCGGCCAGCGAGCGCGTGTTTTCCTCGATGTCGACGAGCAGTGACAGGACGCTACCCAGGGCGAAGAGCTGAACGAACCATACGATGCCCACCAGCGGTCCAATCACCATGCCCAACGAGCGGATCGTGTCTAGTAAAGTGTTGGCGCCCGCACCGCCGGAGACGGCGATGGCGACTGCCGAGCCGAGACCGACAAGCAGCGCTATCCAGGCCAGCAGCTTCAAGACAAAACCGATTGCTCGCACCACCCCGTACTTGTGAGGCACACTCATAGGGCCGTCCTTACGCATTAGTGCATCTTGGCTACGATAGGTGTTTGTCCAGCTGTCACCGGGAAGTGCACCAGGATGGCGATGTCCGCCTTGGCGATAGACGGCGCCACTTGCTTGACCAGATCCACCGGCACGAATTGGTTAACGCCCGGGTTCATCTGCAGCCAGAGATCGACGGCGTTGCCCAGTAGCTGCGGGTCCCACGCGATATTGGGAAGCGGGTTACCGTTCACATAAATAAAGGCGCCGTCTCCCTTGCTCCGCAACTCCATATTCTGGATGTTGTTCGCCTGTAGCCCCGTCAGGACCGAAGGAGCCAAAGCCAGCGGAGCATTCAGCCCCATCGCGGCCAGGTCAGAGGCTGTGATACCGAGGATGCCCGGAACGCCATTCTGGTCATACTTGATCTCGAACTGAACGACAGCGGAGGCCGGATCGGTCGACGGCACAGCCACAGCCTTCACTACCTGATCCGGGTTCGCCAGGGCGATCTTCTGGGTTGCATCCTGTTTCGGGAAGGTCAGCACCAGGTCCAGCCCGACGCGGCGCACGATGGGCAGGAACTTCCTGACCAGCGTGAGAACTTGTGGGTTGGGGGCGCTGGCGCCAAGCAGGCCGGTCAGGTCTGTGAGCTGTTGCAGTGAGGCATCGCTCCAGGCCAGGTAAGGCATCGGCTTGGCATTCACGAAGAGCACGACGCCGTTTCCGGTCTGCCGCATCTCGATGTGCTGGATATTGTTGGCTGTCATCTGCGCCGCAGCCGTCGGCCCGATGCCACTGACTGGGATGTTGAGCCCATAACTCTGCAGCTTGGCAGCATCGATTCCCAGCACGCTAGGATTGCCGCTCTTGTCGAAGTCTACGACAATCTGTGGTAAGGCAACGGTGAAGACCTCACCGCTGGCGGTTTGTGGGCTGGCGGCAGGCTGCATAGCCGGTCCACAAGCAGCCAATACCAGGGCAACAATTGCGAGGACTACCCATACCGATTTCCTCATCATGCACCTCCAGGTGGGTGTGAAATAGGGCTCGTCGTACATATAAGTTGGCCGGCCAGGCCCCCAGGAGCCGGCTAACCTTGGACCACGATGTCTCTGGGCAATCCATTTTGGACGCAGTTATCTTGAGGAGAATTATACCTCAATCTTTGCCACATTACAAGTCCCTATTCATGTCAACTTGTATGCTTTCAGCCTACGTTTTGTGAACTGCACGCTTGTGCCCGGTGGTCGATCGACGAGTGACCGGGCGGCCCGAAGGACCGCGCAGTCCTTCGGGCCGCCCGGGGGGATATGCTCACTGCCACACCTTCTCCTGCAGTGCAGCCTAGACCTTCTCGCTGCTGATCGGCATGCTGTCGATGCGCACGCCGGTCGCGTTGAAGATCGCGTTGGCAATCGCCGGTCCGGTTAGGGACCATCGGATGCTCGCCGATGCCCCGCGCACCGAATGGCCCATCGTCCTGCGGCGCCTCGATGATAATGTTCTCGGTTTCCAGCGGGGCATCCACTGCGGTTGCGATACGGTAGTCGGTGAAGTTAGCGTTGCGCGGCACGCCGCGTTGGTCGAGGATGAGGCTTTTGAATAGGGCCGTGCTCATGCCCTGCACTGCGCCGCCTTCCATCTGTGTCCGAACCATTTCGGGGTTGATCGCCCGGCCCACATCATAAGCCGAAACGATCTTCAACACCTGCACCTCGCCCGTCTCAGTGTCGACCTCAACCTCGACAGCCTGGGCGCCCGTCGTAAAGTGCACCACTGCGCGCGGGCCTTGGCCTGTTTCGGGAACCAGTGGCGTCACATATTCGGGCATGAAGCGTCCCTGGGCGAGCACCGGGCCGCCCGTCCAGGTCCCATCCGGCCTTTGCAGCCCGTAGACGACCATGTTCTTCAGCAGCGGCAGGGACTCCTCGGTGCGGTAGCTGATCACCTGCCCGTTCACGATGTCCAGGTCGTTGATATTCTCGCCCCAGGCCTCGCAGCCATTCTTGGTGCCGGTGAGCACCAGTTGCTCGCGCAGCACCTGGAGGAGTGAGTGGTGCGACTCGACGACCAGGTCGTAGGGTTCGCCGTTGACTGTGCAATGGATGTTGTGTTTCATGCGGCGCCTCCAACGGCGCCGCTGTCGAGCACGGCTTCGACGGCGCGGCGGGTCAGTACGCGCACCATCGCGGTGCGGTAGCCCGCGCTTGCCCGGATGTCGCTTATCGGCCGCGCGACCGCAGCGGCCAGTTCGGCCGCCGCCCGGATACCGGCCGGCGACTCGTCCGCCTCCAGGGCGGCCTCGGCCTCGCCGGCGCGCAGGGGCGTTGGCCCGACGGCGCCGAGCGCGATCCGCCAGCGACGACCACCGGTTGGGGCCGCCGATCTGTATTCTGCCACCGTCATGATCGAAATGTCTCCCAATTTTGTCTTTCCTAGCTTATTAAAGACGTCGCGCGCGCCGGAAGGTGACGGAGGCAAGATCAAGTCGGTGAGGAACTCGCCCCGGCCCAGCGCGCTGCGCCCCGGGCCGGTAAAGAACTCGCCGACTGGCAGGCAGCGCACGCCAGCGGGACCGTAGATCTCCGCGACCGCATCCAGGCAATATACGGCGGGCGCAGTGTCGGCGGCAGGGCTGGCGTTGCAGCAATTGCCTCCGAGGGTGGCCCGGTTACGCAGCTGATAGGAGGCGACCGAGTTACAGGCCTGGGCCAGGAGGTCGCAAGCGCGCTGTACGAGCGGATGACAGGCGACCTGGTTCATGGTGCAGGCCGCGCCGATAACCAGGCCGCCATCCGAGGCCGGGCGCATCTCGCACATCCCCGGCAACACCTTCAGGTCCACCACGCAAGCTTGGCGCACATTGCCGTTGCGCGCCCGGATGATG
>Ga0209540_10001484_pt1 | contig 17699 bp, 24 predicted proteins | sample BarGraIncu01121A_FD_184501 | JGI IMG/M metagenome (GOLD analysis project Ga0209540, IMG submission 184501) | Arctic peat soil microbial communities from Barrow, Alaska - Barrow Graham LP Incubations 011-21A (SPAdes) (version 2) | ecosystem: Environmental > Terrestrial > Soil > Wetlands > Peat... | reverse complement strand
ATAATCTATAAACTGACAATAATAGCTTGAAATGTCGAAAGAAAACACTTGACAATATAATAACTTGACATAACTATAAATGTGTGTATTGTGCATAGCATTACACTCACATTATGTAAAATATATTTGCTACATTATAAAGAATAAAACTCTTACATATATTTAATAAATTATTTTACATTATTTATAAATAAAGCTTTACATGATTGTGGTGTAGGAATATAATGGGATAAAAAGAGGTGGAAATAATCCACCTCTTTAAATTTATTAAACTATAACATTTACACCATATCTATAGTTTAAGTTTTTAATATATATATTTGAGTCTGTTGTCGTATCTGAACTAACTCTTAACAATGAAATAAATCCTCCTTGTAATTTTGGATCTAATAAAGTTAATTCTGATATTTTTACATTGGATATATAAAGTGATAATTTACTGTTTGTAGTATCAATTAATATTTTTATATTTTGCCATGTGTTTAATAATGCATTTTGTGGAGATAATATTTTTCTAGTAGAATCCGTTAAATATGCGTTGTCGCACGTTTGTAGTAATCCAACATTAAACACACCTGTTCGAATTTCACCACTTACTAAGATCCCAGAACTAATTGTTGATTGGTCAACACTTGACCTATCCCCTGTTATTTGGAATCCAAAACCATCACATAAATAGCAATCTAATTCTATAACAGTATTTAATAATGTAATCGGGATAGGAGGTAAATCTTTTATAACATAATTAGTTAAGTTAGATATTTTTTTAGTTATACTGCCTATAGTTATTGGTAAAACTTCGCAATTATATTTTGCAGTTGTTAACCTTAAATAAGTGATATATAACTTTGCATCAACTCCATCTATTTCTAAGTAATGTAAACCTCTTTTTAGATTTTTTCCTATTAAAATTTCTTTATATTCAATTCCTGCTGCAGTTGTTCCACTTTTAACAACATTAAAATTAGTCAATAAAACTACATTGTCCAAAGTAGCATTAAAATTCGTTGCAATTACATTGCTTATAGCAAAACCATTACTTGAAGCAAGGTGGGCATGAAGAGATAAATCAGAAGGTTTATCCACCCAAAAGGCAATCCTTATCTTGTCTGCTCCCCACCCATATTTTGCTCCAAAAGTCAACGAAGCGTCGTGCGTTGAACCATAGTACTTAAATAAATTCGAGTAACAAGGAATAAAGTCACTGTTTTTAGCCATTTCATTAAATATAAAATACCTTGCCATTTGAACCGCTTTGTAGTTATAAAATGTTTGTAAAGGATGAACGCCATCAAACAATGTTTCTGTTGGGGCCTTCATATTTTCCCACTGTGCTTCAACACTTTCTAAATTGTTTATAATTGGCACATCTAATTCAATGGAAACGCTCCGCATAATATTGGCGTAATATTTTGTTCCCTCTGAATTTATTTGATTAGCGTTAACATTAATCCAAGGTATATTTATATTTTGATTAGGTAAATCAAAAATAATTTCTTTGCCTATTGATCTTGTTTGTAGCACCATACTTTTTAAATTTGCTTTGTATTGAGCGGGTGTAACCCCTTTATACGGATCATTTAAACAATAATTAATAATTACTATATTGGCCGTTGTGGAAGATATATAAGTACCCCATACACCTATAACGTCACTCGTTGCGTCCCCACCAATCCCTACATTGTTGACTAAAATATTTGAATTATTAAAATAACCTCTCAATACTTTTTGTAGTACAACATTTACTGGCTCTGCTGTTTGAACTCCTCCCGTTGTAGTTCCGTAATAGGTACTATCTCCTTTACAATCTATAATTACGGGTGAATTACTTTGCATTAATTTAATGTATTTCGCTATAATATCACTATAGTGTGTTGTAATATCATCTATACCCGTTTTAATTTCATTAATTGCTCCAGTTGTGCTTTTAGATGTAGTGTTTAATGAATTATCAGTAGTAAAATTTTGGAATACTCCGTCAATATATTTATAGTGAATTTTGTCACTTTGTTGATAAACTATCATACCATCATAAGGTGTTAATATATCTGATAAAAGATTAACAGAAACTCGACCATCCAAAGGAAGGTTTGTTTTCATATCGAAATTAGTTGTAATTTTTATACCACTCATATTATATATTCCTCCTTAAAATTTAAACGTAATGTTATATCCAGTTACGGTTGTTGAATTTTGCATAGTATACACATTGTATGAAACAACGCTTGAATCATCCATAGCTATATTTAATACTGTTTTTATAAAAGATGAGGTTATATCAAATCCATTAACATCAATTATGGAAACTAAATCCCCATAACTTGTTGGATAAGAAAATACTCCCTTTTGGTCTGTTAGTGTGAAAGGTTGAACGATATTTTGTTTTGTTTTTACTATTTGTGTCAATGCTTGAACATTTGCAATGGTAGGGTTAACTATATTTTTTGCAATTGCACCACTAAACATTTGATAAACAAAACTTAATATTATTGATCCGCTTGTTGTTGTTGTCTTACCATCAAAAACAGTAGCTAAAAAAGTTGTATTGTCTACAATAGCAACATTATCAACATATGAATCACTAGAGTTACTAGGTGTATTATTAGTTCTTATTACTATTCCATTTCTCTTATAATTTATTTGTGTGATGTCGTTTGTTAGTTTTGTAATTGCTAGGTTTAAAGTCATAGGAGAAATAGATTGACCGTATTTATAAACTCCACTTATTGGATTTCCTAATAAACTTATAATTGGTGGTTTATACAATAATATTCCTAAACTCTCATTTATATCATTTATTTCTTGTGTCGTTAAAAGCTTAAATTGGTCAACATCATCTTTGTAAATTTGTACTTGAGCGTTGTAATCACCACTTTTGACAAAAAATAATGTGTTTGTTATATCAATTCCAACTGGAACATCTTGTGTAGTAGTATAACTATCTCCACACCATAACAAAACTGTTAAACTTTCGTAAGCTGTATTTTTTGTATTATCCCATGTTCCACAATGCTTAGGAGAATATCTTTTTCCAATATATTTATTATTCATTGTAAGCCTCCTTAAAATTCTAAAATTAAATGGCCATCAACATCTGTATCAAAAGTTATGTCTTTCCAAGTTTTTGGGATGTATGCTATAAAATGCCCATCCTCTAAACCAAATGAAACAAAATTGTGCATATCATACATATACTTTTTGATATAATCGTTTATATCATTAAAGAAATCTGCTGCCATTTTCACAAGATTTATTGAGCCATCTGGTATTAATTGGCCACTTTTGAACTTGTCCAATTCGTTCTGAAAACCTAGTAATTCGGCAATAAAACCAGCATACTTATCTTTCATTTCTTTAGTTTCACCGTACTCTATAACATATTGATCATACAATTGGTTAACATATGTTGTAAGCTTTGCTAGATCCTCAAAATAACTCATTGATTCGCTATAGGTGGAAGGGATGCTGTTATTAACAGCAAACCTTCTATCTACTATAAAATTATTTAACATAAAATCACCTCCATAGGATTATTTTACCACAACTGCATAAACAAAGGTTCTAAATCTGTAAATATTAATTGAAAAATATTAAGCATATTCCCTCTCCATTGCTTCACCGCCACATTGAAGGATAAACCTGCACTACTGCCTAATTCAGTTTTATGGTAGGACTCTATTGTCTTTCCTTCTGAATTTATTAGACCTTCGTTAGTTCCTGTATTGGTTCTTGTTGTTGCAGAGGTATTAGCTACACTGCCCGTGTTATTGTTTGTTGTTGCAGAGGTATTAACTACGCTACCAGAATTAGTATTTGTTGTTGTTGAGTTGTTAACTACGTTACTAGTGTTATTAACGGTTGATGTTGAATCATTAGTGTTAGAAGTTGTATTAGCTTTCACATCATGAGCTGTGGAAGATGCATAATTGTGTTCCCTTATTTCAGCATCACTTATTTTGGATTGTGGCGTATTTGCAGAAACATTCAAATTATCATCTGTGTTTGTTGCAACTAAAGTTGAATGGTCTGTTCCTCCTCCAGTGTTTACGATATCTGCGGTTGAATGTTCTGTTCCTCCTCCAGTGTTTGTTGTGTCTGAGGTTAAATTTTCTGTTCCTCCACCTGTGTTTGTTGTGTCTGAGGTTGAATTTTCTGTTCCTCCACCTGTGTTTATATCTGTACTTGATTGGGTTGTTTTTCCAGTGTTGTCTACAGTATGTGTGTAATCTTCATATAATTCAATATTATATAATGGGTTGAACTCTAAAAATTGAGATTTAAAGATCTGGTTGTAATAAGGCATAATTTCACGCATTTTTCTATTAAGAAAATATCTAAATCTTGCAGGTGTTTCAAATCCAATTTCTCTAAATCTAAAATGATCCAGGATCATACCGTTTAATTCTTCTCTTAAATTTTTATTTTTTTCTGTTACGGGATCTAGGTAGGTTTCTTTGATCAGCTCATAATCTGCAATTCCTAAACCCAAATTATAACCATCCCTCAATAATTCATTTAATTCTAAAGTGTAATCAGCCATTAAGATCACCTTCCTTATTATCATCCAAACCATCTAAATTAAAATCCTCTCTTATCTCTACACTTACATTCAGATCTGGGAACATTAAATTAATCTGCTTGCAAGCATCCTCCCTGGTAGATAAAAAAACATCTAAGGAAAGTTTTAAAAATTGGTTGTTACTATTAACTTCATCTGTAATTAATCTTTCTTTTTTATCAGTATTTGCATTGTTTATTCCTAAAGTATTTAAACAATCATTCCATTTTCTAGCTTTCATATCTTCTAACTTGTCCGCAACAAATGGGACTTTAAGATCCAAACATTTAAAATTCTCTAGATCAACTCCATTTTTATTTGTAAATATAAAAGGTTGGTTCCCTTCATATTTCATCATTAAATTTTCAATAAATAATCTTTGCTCCTCAGAGCATCCAATTAAAGCGGGGAATTTTTGTAGTGCTATATTGGAATCAATGGATCTTTCTAATTGATATATTTTTTCTATATAATAATTAGCAAAATATGAAGTTGGAAGCTCTTCAATATTATTTCTAATTATCACACAACTCTTTGCAGCAACTGCTCTATTAAATTTTATACACCATGAGTTATAAGACAAGGGCCTGTTATAAATATTAAAATCCCCACCATCATTTACATTAGTGATTATATATCCATATTGAGGATGCTTATAGAACATAAGTCTACCATAATGGTATAAGTTGTTTTCAACGAATTGTGAGTCTACACCCTCAGGTAATCCCTTCCATTCAAACATTGACTTGCATAACAGTCTGATCCTAGTTTTAAAAAAGAATTCTGTTTCTATATTTTGATTAAAAGAGTCTTCAAATCTTTTCTTATTTCCTTTGCTTTTATTTCTACTCATTATTATCACCCCTTACCATGTTAAAAAATTAGCAGGATCACGCCATAAACTAATCCCATTGTTAAACATTTCTTTTATTTCTTCTAAATAAAGCTGCGGAATTGATGCAGTTATATTTGCTTTAACACATTTTACATAAGAGTATCCAACTGTGCTGCTAGGCAGGTTTATATCTGCAAGTGTGCTAACTGGATAACCAAACATCTTCCAAAAATTTCTACACATACTTTTGTGATTATCATCCATTGAATAAACATTTAAAACTATTTGTGATAAAAAATTAATTCTCATTGATGCACTATCAGAAAGATTAGTTACACTGTTACCCATTGTCTTAGCATCTGCGAGCTTTGATACTTGACCGGTTATTCCTGTTAATGTAGAAACTGCTCCTCCAACTGGATTACCTCCTAGGGAAGACATTAAACCACCAACGGCGGTATTTAAAAATTGTGATTGAATAGAATTATTATTTTTTAACATGTATGAAGCATATAGGTTGTTTGTAATAGGTAAGTTTGTAACTGCATTAACAACCATGCTTTCACTATAATCAGTTTGACCTCTATAATTTAATGGAACTATTCTATAACTAGGGTTTTCACATATATCTCCATAGATCCTGAAGGTGGGGTTTAAAGGATCTAAAAATTTATCTAAATTATACTTTCTTGTCTGCCCCGTTATAGTGTCTAATAATTCAATAAACATATAGGGGAAAGATAATTCTTTTATATAATCTGGTTTTACTATTGCTATAGTATAATCTTGATGGTTCCCATCTGTGTTCATAGTTTTAAGACTACCGTCAGCATATTTTTCAAGGACTAAAGTCGGAGCCTTATATGGAATATAACAAGCGGACATTATTCTGTCACCAAAACCTGCGTTAGACCATCTAAGTATATCTGCATTCATTACCGCTCCATCTTGATAGAACCAAACTTGACAAGGTATAAAACAACTACCTAGTTGGCAACCTGCGTTAGTTGATGCTGTGGGGTCTGCCATTGTCACATCTGAGGAACAAAACACAAGATAGAAACCGTTTAAAAAATTAGATAAGCTGCTTGTTACTGCGAGTACTCCCTCATCTGGATCATCTTTTAAAGTGTTAAGATCTGTTTGATTCGAAGGTGTTTGGCGAACAACAAAGGATTTATGAAAAGTTAAATCAAATCTAAAACTTTGGAAAGGATCAATTTTAAAATACACATAAGTGCAATCATCACCTTTGTACTCCAATTTAGTCACATAACCATACATCCACTTATCAGATAGAGCTGTATTTTTAAACATAACATAATTAACAGAATATAAAGACTCTAGGATTTCATTTATTCTTATAAAATAACCTTCCTCAGCTCTTTGATAAGTTGAATCTAATAAATCAAATTGCTCCAATATGTGTGATCTAAAATAAGTCTCTTGAGTAGATAAACTGCCAAAGAAAACTTGATTTTCATTATCTAAAGATAGAGGCACATTTAAAAAATGTACCTCTGTGTTATTATCTCTCATATCTTACCACCTCTTAAGCTGGAACATCTGTATAAGTGAATGCAACTATATTTGCAAATGTACAATAACCTAAGCTTTGATCATGGTTTAAGAAATACTTCATTGTTCTTTGTTGTGGGTTGTAGAAGTTTTCAATAGAGAAATCAACATCACGAACCTGCGTGAAAGTTTCATCCGCTAGTATTGCAAGTACACCTGGACCTAAATCATCAACAACTATCATTTTTTGTTGTAATTCTATAATACTTAAATTAAATACAGTGGCTAAAACATTTATATTAATTAAGTTCTTTGCGAATGCAGTTATAATCACGTTTTGATTAGCAATAGGGCAGAATGTTTGTGCTGGGGTTATAGCGGCTATTGCAACATCATCCGCAGGTGAAACATAATTATTTGATGAAACAACTAAAGCTTTATACTTGTTATATTCATCCGATACAAAGGTAAACATATCTGTATATAGTTGAATATTTTCAAGTAAGTTTGATGCAAGTTCTTTTTTATCTGCTGCATCCATGTTGGACATATCCCCACTAAACACGCTAATTTTTGTAACATGATCTGCAACTATTGCTTTAGTGAATAAGTTTTTCATTAAAATAAATTCGTCCTGAGCATCACCAGAATATAAAGAGTTTACAATGACTGCTATAAGTCCACCCATTTCAGCATCACTTGTTAGGGCTTGTCTTAGCATTGTCTTAGTTATACTAACATCGTACTGATCCAACCTATTAACTTTATAGTAAGTTGCTTTAACATCTGGTTTATCAACTTTAAAAAGATCTGTTGTTTTATAGTCATAAGTTTTTGCTATTGCAGGGTTAACCATGATATGCTCGATATATTTTCCGTAAGGTGAGCCACCCTTCTTTAAGTTTACAAGTGGATTCTTATATCTTCTTGTCTCAATAATTTGTAAACAAACTTTATTAACAAGCATATCTAAGAACTCATTTCTGATTTTTGTATCCGTTACTATTACGCCACCTATAGTTGTAAGTGATTCCTTTGTTGTTGCAGGAACCCTATCAGTGTAATATTCACTTGCGTTGGCTGCGAATGTGTCGAGTATTGCTTTTAAATTTGCCATTAGATTAATTCCCCCTTATCATTAAATAAACTGCTAAAATCATTTTTTGCATCGAAGTCGTCTCCGCCTTCAAGATTGTCAATAACATCCTGGGCATTATTGAATTGTGGTAGCTCTAAGAGTAATTTGTTGTTACTAACCATAAGATCTTGATTAGCTTTTGTAAGACTTTCTTTTTCAGTGAAAACAAGATCATAACTTGTTTTTTCTGTCCCATAATCTTTTGTAAGTTCCGCTATAACCTCAGATGCTCTGGCTTGTCCTTCACCTCCCTTCACAATTTCCGCAAGTTCTAACATTAGTTTTGTGTGTTCTTCTGCTTTCATAAATATTTCCTCCTACATAATTAATTTTAATGCCCCATACATCCTGTTCTTTACATCTGTATTTTCAAATAAGACATTTCCCATCTGAAAATTCTTAGCAAAATTCTTTAATATTTTGGAATTAGAATTTAATAAAAGTGTATTAACAGTGTGATCTGTTTGTTTTAACACATAAGATATATTTAAACTAGGATCACACTTGTAAGAAACATACATCTTACCTATGGAATAATCACACCAGATCCCGTACTTGATCCCCTCATAAACAATTGAAAATTGAAAAAAGGCCTTGCCTGTTCTCTTTGCTATAAAATCATTATTATCTATTAAGGATTTATTTTCTATTGCATAATCTCCATAGGTTGTACCTATATTTAACTTACCGAATCTTGTTTTTCTTTTTACTTCTTTATATGTTTCACACTGTGGGAACTGAATTAAAATTTCATTGTCTTTAAATTTGTGGAATTCTTTTTTTATATTTAAAGTGTATACACCCCAATGTAAAAAATAAGGATTGGTTAAACTAACATTATTTGCAAAAAATATAACTCTTATATCCCTAAGTCTTACAATAGTGTCATACAACTCTAAGAACTGTTTTACTTCATTCTTTAAATATCTGTAACATGTGTTCACTGTATCAATTAGAAATTCATCAAAAAGAATAGTTTCTACATCTGGATAAGGTGTAGACTTTTTTGTAAGTCCTTTGGTTAAACACATACAGAAACCTGCTGCCTTTCCATCTATAAAAAATTCATAGCCTTTAACTGTGAATTTATGATCTGGGAAAGATTTTTTTATATCAGCAAAAAATTTCGACCTTTCATCTAGCTCTGAATCATATCTTCTTAAATATACAAACTGTGAACCATCCTTGAGAAACTTTTTAATAACATGCTTTTTACCCCAAAATGTTTTACCCACTCCACGACCTCCAACCACATAATTATATAAAGAGTTATAGCTTAGCATATTGTTACCATCATAATAAATGGATTCATCTATTATACATTTTAATTTTCTTTGTTCCATGCTACATCCCTCCTAATAAAAATTATGTGGGCCACACTTTTTTGAAGTGTATAGGCCCACGATTGAAAATTAAGGTTTATAAATGAGTAAAAAGTGAACTTTGAATAGTCCAATATAGGGAGGCAAGTTCCTCACCTGTCAAATCCCCCACAATATTCAATTTTACAACTATTTTATTCCTCATAGTTATTATACCATTATTGAGATATTTTACTACATTTATTTAACCTTTTTATAAAACTTTAAAATTCTTAATTGTAAATAAAGTGTCTTCTAAAACTATTCCACCAGAAACATTCATAGGGGTTAATTTCCCTTTGAATTTTGATCCTATTGCAAAATTCTCAAAATTTACTTGACCATAACAAGCGGAGGGCATTCCTGCACATGTGATTTTAGTGTATATTTCTTGATTAGGCTTACTAGGATTGTGTCCTCTCTCCATGTAGGTTTTTTGTCTTAAATATTTAGCCTTATCAAAAGTGAATTCATGATCCCACCAACCTAATTTTTTAGAATCTATTTGATCTTTTAACTCTTCTGGAATATCATATCCTTTAAGATGTAGGGAATCTGTGTCTGCATACATAAATCTAGGGTAAACAGCCTGTGCTGCTCTGATCGTTTTATCCCTTGCATAACTTGTTATAAAAGTTCCCATTGGAATATAAATTGGATCTCTTATTTCTTCCTCACCATAACTATAATGAAGCTTATCCTCTTTTTTATCATAGCAGGGGATCTTACTGCGAACCTTTGGATTTAAAGCAAATTTACCATAAATATTATTAAGCATTAATTTAGATGTTACATACATGGCCCCATTTTCTTCATCTTTAGCTTTCATCTTATTTCCATTCCACTTATCAATATACTCTTTAAAGAATATGTTGCTGCTCTTGAACTTATATCCTCCAAAATATTCTATATTGTAAACATCATATTGTTCTTTAAATAATGTGAAATCAATATTTGTCATACAAAGTCTAGGACATTCCCCTGCACTATCTTTTAAATATTGAGTTGGAATAAAAGATCCTAAGTTATTTTTTATTTGAACTATTGGAAGGTGATCTTTTTTTAATTCAAATTGACATTCAAAAACTTGAACATATAAATTGTAAAGATCATCTTTTTTATATTTACCTTTAAAATATAGTGGTCTTCCATACGGTAATAAACAATCATACATCCTAGAAGGATATAAGGCGTTAACATCAAGCACGATCCCCCCATCTATTATCTTATTTGCGAACCTACTATCTAAGTAAGTCCATCCACCTTTATAGCTTTGGCGTACAACCTTATCAATTTCAAAATCTAATATAGGGAAATAATCTTGAAATTTATATTTTCCTATAACATCTTTATATTCTGCTAGAGCATTGGAACCAACTGTCATTTTAGTCATACCTAAAACATTCATCATATAATCTAAGGCACGGGACATAACTTCACAATCATTAGTTAAATACTTTAATTCATGTTCTGATATTATATGTCCCTTTTTTCTAAAACCCTTATAACCTAATTGTAATAATTTAATATCATATTTTTTAATTCTCTTTCTACCTTTAAAATATTGCAGAATATCATAAGAAAACATCATAAATTTTTTATTTCTTATTGGATGTGATCCTAATTTTAACTTTTGTATAGGTAGCTTAAAATCCTTTGCAATTTGTTTTACTGAGAAACTTAAAAGTTTTAAACTATCAAATATCTCAACATATTTTGTCTTATGTCCACTTTTCTTGAAAACTATTTTCATACTATAGAATTGACCCTTATCAGAAATTAGAGTTATAAAGGTTTTATTTTTTAAATCTTTTCTATCCTCAACATGTTTAAAACCATTTCTAAATAACCAATACATTATAAAGGTACAATCGAACCTGGCATTGTGAAACCATAGCTTTAAATTCTTTTTATGATGCTCTAAATAATACATGAAATCGTCAATATTATTACCATAAATGAAATTAGAAGGATTTCCTATCTCGCATAGTCCATAGGCCCACACTCTACAATCTTTTGGATTAGTTGTTGTTTCAAAATCTGCTGTAAATAGCATGGGCCTACCCTCCTATCATTCTCCTGAATCCATTGTATGAATTTCTTTTTCCTCTTTCGGTTGATTTTTTAAAACTCTATTCCAACCCTTCATGTATATATCAAATATTTTTTCTCGCTCTAGAGGATCATACCTAAAAGCAATATGCAGCGTTGTATCTGTATAGTAAGCTTTAACAAGTGTATCTGTGGTAATTTCATTCATGAGTCCAGTTAGCTTGTTATATTCTTCTTCTGTTAATAAATTCTCTAGGGCCTTATAGAAATGTGTTCTATAATTTTTATCTTTTTCATCACGACTTAAAGAATATTCTCCGAGTTGCAATCTAAATTTTTCATATTCTTTTTTACTCATATTCTTGAAATTAAACTTCTTTTTATGAATATCGTTAACATTTAGGGCCGAAATCTCTTTTGCTAAAGTTCCTGTTTTCTGACCTATGTGAGTTCCTTCCATGTTTTGCATTTCATGTTTTAACTTCATTCTCTCGTAATTTATTTCCCTGAGCTTAACTCTAATTTCTTCCTTTGCAAAATCTGGGATGAATGCAGATCTATTTGTTTTATTTACTTTTTCAGAACCTCTTTTAGTAAGTCCACCTATAATATCCATTTCAGCTTTAAAAGTTCTTCTATTGTCAATTTTGGATCTTAGTTCCTTATAATTCTTTTTCTCAGGTAAAAGAGTTTCATCAAAACCTTTTTTCTTTAACCTATCTATTTTTGAATTAAAGTTTTTGACCTTACTTGCTAAAAGTTTTTCATCTTTAGCCCTCCATTTTATACTTTTATCCCCCATTTATTTAACCTCTATTCAATTAATAGTTTACTTATAAAACTAATTTCATTAAAGGATCTTTTTTCTTCTCCATTAATTTTTAAATAAAAACCTCTTTTTTCTAACTTAGAATAATAGGTTGCATCTAAATAAAAATCAATATTTAAATCAATACCCACATATTTATTTATTTTATCTTTTCTCTCTTTTTTAATTGTTTGAAGGTAATTAATAAATTTTTCTAAATAGAGTTTACTAGAAAAATTAAATTGAATTTTAATGTTGTCCTCATAGCTACATCTGCAAATATATTTTGACTTTGTTAAATCATATTCCACCCCATTAGGTGTCATAATTTGTCTCCTCCTTTCTACAACAAAAAGGGGATTAATTAATAATCCCCTTTTGAGCTGCCATTATTAATTATTTTACCGCAACTAATACCATTGTTGAATTGTTCTTACCAACGGGTACACTTTTAGTTCTTAGCTTTAAACCATTCTTCCATGTTGGCATACCATAGATCTTAAATAATGTTGCAAGTGAGTTATATATTCCCATACTCACACATTGAAAAGAATTTCCATCAAGATCTATTAAGATTATTCTAGGGCATTTAACTAGTTTTTTTGTTTGTTCTGACTCTAGCTCTATGATCTCGATGTAAACATCTTTAACTGCTATTGTCTCTCCAATGCATTCTTGTAATTTTTTAGTTGGGTTAGATATTGCATTAAAGAAATCAATTTTTGTTTCTTCATCCTCAACAACCATAGTTGACATTGCGTTCTTAGGTTGAGTCATTGATGCTGCAAGATCGAAACCAACTGCATCAAATATTGATGTCCCTTTAATATCTCCTTCACTAACAACAAGTTCTGCAAGATCCGTAACTTCTGCTATATCCTTAGCCTCTGCATTTTCCATTTCCATTATTGCGTTTTCTACATTTACTTTAGCCATTTAATAAAACCTCAACTTTCATAATTTATTCTATTTCTACTTTTTCAGCATTTTTTACAAATGTCTCAATAGACATTTTGTATCTGTTTTCTTCAACTATACAATTATATTCATAAACTTTTACCCCCTCAACTTCTATCTGCTCTTTAATTTGTTTTGCAGTAAGTTTTGAGTATGCTGTTATTACAACGTGATCTGTTGAGACTTCTACCCCAACAACTTTAATTGTTGTAACATCATAAACATAGGATTTAATGTTTCTTTCTAGTTCCTTCCTTTGCATTGTTTACACCTCCTTAAATGGAATACTTTGTATTTGTTTACCATAAGTTTATTATATCACTTGCACAAACAAAGTCAACATAATTGTGAAACTTTATTATACATTTATTATATTTTTCTTGTTGACATTTATCATCTTTCCACTGGCATCTTTTATGGTTGCACAATTTCCACGGGTTGAAACAACTTCGAACTCACTATAATTAGATGAAAATTTAACACCATAAAGTGAATCCTCATGGTTAAAAATGTATCTATTTTTTAATTTAATTTTTGTTCCTGTTCCGCCTCCTCCCCCTCCAGGAGGTATTGTCCCAGTAAATTGCGTGAAGTAAGTATTTGCCCATTGTTGTCTCACATCTAAATGTGCTAGATCTGCGTTAGGCCTCTCCCAACAAAAACAAAATGCACTTGTTAAATCTTCTATACTTCCATTATCTGCTCTAAAATCAACTAAAGTTAAATATCCACTTCTATTTATCCACTGGAAGTCTGCTCCTGTGGTTGAAGTATTTTCTCCTGTAAGCTCTGACCATAGAAAGTCTTCTTGATGTTGTAGATCTATTCCATATGCTTCAAGTTGATCACGACGCCCAAAACTCCATTGGCATAGTCCTAACCCAATTCCATTTCCTGCTTCAACTAGAGTCGGATCAAACCCACTTTCAGCATAAATATTTCCCATTACTGCTGCGGTTGCTTTTTCTCCAAGACCTTTACCTCTGAGATAGCTCCATACTGTTTCTTCCATTGTCATTTTATCACCTCATCATAATAAAACGCTCATCTATTAAGATAAGCGTTCTAAATTATTTAATTATTGGTGTTTCTGTCTCCTTACTTTTTAACACATCTATTACATCAGATATAATTTTTGGAACTGGAAAACCCATAAGACCTGAGTTCTCTACAATAGAGACTAACTCATTTAATATGAAGGCTATACAAACACTATCACGAATGTAGGTTGTCCCCATAGATATATCTAGTCTTTGGGCTATTAAAAGATACAATAATATTAAGCATTTTTTACTTAGCCCTTTCCAACCTACTGTAGAATTTAACCCTCCACTATCGGTCTTAAGTGATTTCTTAAAGATTATTGCAACCATTAGGCCCGTTCCATAATCCACAAACATGAATATGAATAAGGTTCCTATGGAGGTTGTCCACCCGCCGTATAAACTAGCAATATAGCTGCCTACTATTGCTGTTGCTCCTAAAATATTTTCTTTCATTATTCAACAACCTCCCAATCATCTGCTAGAATATCGTTTATAGATGGTACCCACATTGAATGTGACTTATTAACCATTTGTATTTGTAAATAAGGTTCACACTTGAAAAGATCCCCTTCATTTAATCCCCAGGCCATAGCCGTTTGTTTGTTGCAAGGTATTCCCTCAGGATATCCTTTCTGGTAAACAATAAACATTCCTTTTCCATTCCAACCTTTTCTTCCACCTTTTTTACCTTGTTCAACTAATAAAAGTATTTCTCCAAATTTCATAATAAATCCTCCTATCTACAATTTGCATATTTTTCATTTGTGTTTAAAACCCTTACGGCAACGAATCTATATTGTCCGCTAGATGATCCAATGTATCTAACCCATCTATAGCCTTCATTATCTATAACATAATTATAACTAAACTCTTCACCATCACCATAAGATCCAACGATTTCTGAGTTAACACTTGGCCCAGTTCTAATATTTAATTTATGAACTCTAACATTAGCTATTCCATTTTCTTCATATTTATTAGAAACCTGCTGCGGTTCACTAAAAGGAATTGCAATTTCTTCTGAGTCTGACAAGAATAAGGATCTTTCTTCTGTTCTTCTTCTGGTGAGACCTTCTTCCCAAACACTACCCTTATTAACATATAGGAGCATCTTATCTGCAACGGTTGCTTTATCTCTATTTTCACATAATGTTTTGGAGCTACCAGAGCCTAAATTATAGTCGAATGATACAAGAGCATCAAACATATTTTGAGTAACTGGAAAACTGATCACACCGTTAATAATTAAATTTTGAATATGGTTACAATATGTCGCCATATCCTCTCTTAATAAATTATCTGCTTGATCTGCTGTTATTGTTTGTCCCTTGTATACACCTTCAATATGTCCGAACCCTATTGTAAGTGTTCCTAGGACATCACCATTTAATCCTACTACGTGATCATTATAATCATCATAGCTTTGAAGGATACAACCTTCAAACTTTTTAATTAACTCTAACCCCTTATCACTAATAAACATTTTCCATTCCTCCCTTTATTTGTTGTCTATATTTAATATATCAGTTTGTCCAATAAATAACAATAAAAAGAACTGAAATAATTTCCAGTTCTTTTATCTTTGTTTTTATGTTATTATGATTAAGGTTACAAACTTAAATTAATTTGTATCAAAATTAACTCTATTTTATTGTGTAGAGAAACCATGTTGTTATGTTTCTCTACATCGGCTTTTATCACGCTTAATAAATAGTTTTTTATCCCCCTATCTGTTGCCATGGTGTGATAATTCACCATGGCTTTTATGAATTCTTGTTCTTCATCTATTTTCTTCTTTAAGGTGTTGCTTTGGGTTTTCATTCTGTTTAATATTAGTTGATCCATTTTAACCTCCTTAATATTGTTCTTTTAATATTTCACACATTTTAATAACGTTAACATTATTTATTATCTTGATTGCTTGTTCTAGCTTCAACTCTAACATTTTCACCCTGTCTGTTAGTTCTTTTATTTGTTCTTCCATTTTCTCACCTCTTAAAGATATAAATATAAAATGTTGCATTTTGTTTTGATCTTTTTAATCTTATCAACTCTTATAGTTTGTTGACCTATTGCGTTTCGTAAGTCTATGTGGCAAAAATCAGTTCCAAGTATATCCCATAAGCTTGTTTCTGTGTCTATAACAACATAGCAAAATAGTAGACCTTTCTTTAAGATCTTTTTTCTTAATAATTGCCAAGTTATTTTCTTTATAAATATGTTTTTCATTAAACATCACCATCCAATAATTTATTTAACTCTGAATTAAAAGAGTCATAAACCTTTAATAAAACTATAACACTACATCTTTGATCTCTTCTTGCATAAGAATCACTACTAAACATATCTTCCTCTTCAGCCCGACTTCTTAATGTGAATAATGTTAATTCTATGTCAGACATATCTGTTTTTAACTTTTCTATCCTTGCTATTACTTCTCTATATTTCATTATTTTGTTCCTCCTGCTTTAATTACTCTTATTTGTAGAACCATTCCCACCCATTCATTATCTTTAAATATTCCTATAGGGTTGTGGTGGTTAACACCTATTTTTAACTCATAACCTAGATTTTTAAAGTATTCATAAAATAAACATGAGATATTTGCCTTATTTATCCCACTATTTAAAGTTAAATATGTTTCCATAAATTCAACTGCTTGAACCTCTACATATTTACCCTCTTTATTAGATCTAAATGAATTCTCTTGAATCTCTCTTAAGAATAGTTTATCAACTCTTTTTATTAGTGTGTTGCTGCATAGGTCCTTTCTTAAGATGAAGTGTTCTGATCCATAATATGCTTTATGATCAATTACTGTTGTTAGGCAGCGTGTATCTATTGGAATTAGTTTTGCTATTGTTACGCTCATGTTATCATCTCCTTTATAATTGAATCATTTATTTCACTACACAATATTTCTTGAACATCACATAAGGGTTGAAGCCATCCCCTACTCATTTGACTACTGTTTATCATTTCTGTTATTACAGTGTATGCTGTTATAATGTTGCCTTGAGTTAACACTTCTATCTTTTCTTTATTCATCTTTATCACCACCTTGATCCCATTATATTCCTCTCACACAATTATGTAAAGCATTATTTATAAATTATGTAAAATAATTTATTCTATTTATGTAATAGGTTTGTTGCTTATAATGTAAGAGTTTATTTTACATAATATAAGTGTTAGGGTTTACACAATGCACACATTTATAGTTATGTCAAGTTATTATATTGTCAAGTGTTTTCTTTCGACATTTCAAGCTATTATTGTCAGTTTATAGATTATTACATATTATTTACTATTATTTACATATCTTTGTCGAATACTGTATTTATACGTTTGTCAATACCTTTCTTTCGACATTTGATACGTTATTTTGTCGAAATGGGAATATTTAGGTTAGGGAGGGGGGAATAT
>Ga0209540_10001483_pt1 | contig 17712 bp, 17 predicted proteins | sample BarGraIncu01121A_FD_184501 | JGI IMG/M metagenome (GOLD analysis project Ga0209540, IMG submission 184501) | Arctic peat soil microbial communities from Barrow, Alaska - Barrow Graham LP Incubations 011-21A (SPAdes) (version 2) | ecosystem: Environmental > Terrestrial > Soil > Wetlands > Peat... | reverse complement strand
TGTATGCGAACTGGGCGTACTGCCGCGCGGTCGAGCGGCTCGCGGACATCCGCGTGCCCGAGCGGGCCGAGTACATCCGCGTGATCGTGTGCGAGCTGCAGCGCATCGCGAGCCACATGATGGGGGTGGGCGCTTCGGGCGCGGACACCGGCGCGTTCACCGCGTTCGTGTACGCGTTCGACATCCGCGAGCGCATCGTTGAGCTGTTCGAGCTGCTCTGCGGCGCGCGCCTGACCTACAACTACGTGCGGCCCGGCGGCGTCTCGGCCGACCTGCCGGACGGCTGGATCGAGGCGTGCCGCGCAGTCGTGCGGGCGGCGCCGGCGCGTCTGCGCGAGCTCGACGACCTGTTCTTCGGCAACTACATCGCAGCGGGTCGCATGCGCGGCATAGGCGTGCTCTCAGCGGAAGACGCGGTCGCCTGGGGCGCCACAGGCCCGGTCGCCCGCGGTTCGGGAGTCCCGTTCGACCTTCGCAAGGACGACCCCTACTCGGTGTACCCGCGCCTGGACTTCGATGTGCCGGTCGGGGAGAGCGGCGACGCGTTCGACCGCGGCCGCGTCAAGCTGTTCGAGTCGATCGAGTCGTGCCGCATCATCGAGCAGGCCCTGGACCAGATCGAGGCCGGGCCGGTCAAGGCGAGCGGGCTTCCGCGGCTCATCCGGCCCCGTCCGGGTGACGCCTACGACCACATCGAATCGGCTCGCGGCTCCCTCGGCGTCTACCTCGTCTCCGACGGCTCGCCGAGACCGTACCGTATGAAGGTCCGGTCTCCAGCCTTCTGCAACCTGCAGCTGCTCGGCCGCCTGGCGGTCGGACACACCGTCAGCGACCTCGTGGTCATCCTCGGCTCGCTGGATCCCGTGTTCGGCGAGGTGGACCGGTGACCTCGACGCTTATAGGACTGCTGTTCGGTCTGCTCGCCGGCCTCGCGATCGCGCTGGCGGCGCTGTTCGGCGTCTGGTGGGAGCGCAAGGTCTCCGGCCGGATCCAGCTGCGCTTCGGACCGCAGCAGGCCGGGCCGGCGGGACTGTTCCAGACACTGGCCGACACGGTGAAGCTGGTGCTCAAGGAGGACGTCACCCCGGCAGCGGCCGATCGCACGATCTTCAAGTGGGCGCCGTTGCTCGTCTTCACGCCGGTCGCGCTGTCGCTGCTGGCGGTGCCGTTCGCTACCGGTTTCGCCCCTCTGGACACCGGGGTCGGGATGCTGCTGTTCCTTGCGGTGCCCTCGGTATCCGTGCTCGGCGTTCTCCTTGGAGGATGGGCGTCCGCGAACACGTACGGGACGCTCGGGGGGATGCGCGGAGCCGCGCAGATGGTCTCGTACGAGGTGCCGCGCACGCTGTCCGTGCTGTCACTCGTCGTGGTCGCCGGCTCGATGCGCCCGACGATCGTCATGGGCGCCTGGCGCTGGTGGTGGCTGCCGCTGTTCGCAGCCGGCTTCCTCATCTACCTGATCTCATCGATCGCGGAGATGAACCGCGGTCCGTTCGACCTGCCGGAAGCGGAATCGGAACTCGTGGCGGGCTACTTCGCCGATTACACCGGGATCCGCTGGGCGATCTTCATGATGTCGGAGTATGGCGCGATGCTGGCGGCCTCCACGTTCGGGGCCGCTGTATTCCTGGGTGGGACGAACGGTCTTCCCGGCGCCCTGGGCGTGATCGTGCTCCTGCTGAAGGCCGTCGCGATCACGACCGTCGTGATCTGGGTCAAGTGGACCTTCCCTCGCTTCCGGCAGGACCAGCTCATGGCGTTCGCCTGGAAGGTGCTCACGCCACTGGCTCTGCTGCAGCTGCTCGTCGCCGGGATCGTGGCGATATGGCTGTGAAGCGGAACATCACGCCGGGGCCGGGGACGGACCGCCGCGACAGTGGCGACGGGCGCTTCTCGGTCAGCACCACGCCGAAGACCGGCATGGCGGCGTTCGTGGCGGGCTGGAAGTCGATCGCGACGGGCCTGGGGATCACAGCCCGGCACGCCGCAGAGAAGCCGGGGACCGTCCGCTACCCGTTCGAGAAGCTGACGATGTCGCCGCGTTGGCGCGGCGCGCTACGCCTGCGTGGAGTACTCGGCCTCGACGAGGTCGCGCTGATCTCCGGTGAGCCGCCGAAGCATAACGAGGCGATCGCGTCGCTGCTCGCTGCCGATCGCCTGCCTCCGTGCGTGGGCACCTGCCCGGCGAACGTGGACGCGCGCGGCCAGAACTACCTCATCGCCGACGGGAAGACCGCCGAGGCCTACGAGCTCGTGCGCGAGCGCAACATCCTTCCGGGAGTGCTCGGGCGCATCTGCCACCACCCGTGCGAGGGCGCATGTACGCGCGCCGTGTACGACCAGCCGATCGCGATCCGCCCGCTGCACCGGTTCGCCTTCGAGCGGTATCAGGAGGTGCGGCAGGAACGGGTCAAGCCGCTTTCGCAGACGCGCGGCAAGTCGGTGGCGATCATCGGCTCCGGCCCGTCCGGACTGGCCGCGGCGCTGGACCTCATGCGACTGGGCTACTCCGTCTCCACGTTCGAGAAGGACGACAAGCCGGGTGGGGCGCTGTACACGGGAGTTCCTGCGTACCGCCTGCCGCGTGAGGTCCTGCACGCCGAGATCGACGATCTCGTACGGATGGGCCTCGACCTGCGTTGCGGGCAGGAGGTCGGTCGCGACATCAGCCTGACGGACCTGCGGGAGAGCTACGACGCGGTGCTGATCGCAGCGGGGCTCCAGACGAGTCGCATCCTGCCCCTGCCCGGCGCGGACGCCGAGGGTGTGCGCGGCGCCCTCGAGTTCCTGCGCGCGGCCAACTTCACGGGCGAGGCGGGCGTGCGTGGCCGCAGCGTCCTGGTGATCGGCGGCGGCAACGTCGCCGTCGACGTGGCGCGTTGCGCGCTCCGCGTCGGCGCGTCCCACGTCCGGATGACCTCCCTCGAGGCCGAGGACGAGATGCCTGCGCATCCCTGGGAGATCGAGGAGGCGCTGGACGAGAACGTCGTCGCTACCTGCTCGGTGGGTCCCGAGGAGGTCGTCGTCGAAGACGGTCACGTCGTGGCTCTCCGCGTGCGCGAGTGCCTTTCCGTGTTCGACCAGACGGGACGGTTCTCGCCTCAGATGGGGGAGAACCTCACCGACATCCCCTGTGACGTCATAGTCTTCGCGATCGGGCAGGCCAGCGTGCTGGGCCCGGTGGTCGCGGACACCGACGTCAAGCTCAACGAGCGCGGCAACCTCATGGTGGATGGCACGCTGCTGACGACGAGCGGTGAGGGCGTCTTCGCGTGCGGTGAGGTCGTGACGGGCCCGGGCTCGTGCATCGGCTCGATCGCGACCGGCCACGAGGCGGCCACCTCGATCGACCGGTACCTTCGCGGCATGGACATGGGCAGCGATCGAGTGTCGCGTCCCGTGCCGACCTTCGAGAAGCACGAGCCTGCGTCACTCGAAGGAGTTGAAGACGAGCGCAAGCGCGCGCCCATGCCCATGGCGCCCGCCGCTGAGCGCGTGACCGACTTCCGCACCGTGGAGCTGGGGCTGAAGGACAAGGAATCGCTGCACGAGGCGATGCGTTGCCTGCGATGCAGCAGCGAGGTCTGTGTCGGCTGCACGTTCTGCGCCCGCACCTGTCCCGACATGTGCATCACGGTCGAGCGCGTCGACACGCCAGGCGCGCGTTGCGTGACCCGCTACGACCTGGACCTTGCGAAGTGCTGCTTCTGCGGACTGTGCGCGGAGCAGTGTCCGACCAACGCGCTCACCCACACCGGTCAGTACGAGCTCTCCTTCTACCACCGCGAGCTTGGGGTGTTCGACAAGGGTGAGATGCTTCGCGACCCCGACACCTCGCGCGCCACCGGCCGTGACGGCATCGAGCCGCCGCCGTGCCCCGTGCCGGGGGCGGGTGACCGCCCATGAGCGTGACGCTGCTGTGGTGGGCGCTCGCGGCGCTCACGGTGGCCGGTGCGGTGGCCGTGATCGCGACACGCGAGATGATGCGCATGCTGCTCGGGCTGGGCGCCTTCCTGCTGGGGTTGGCCGGCTTCTACGCGTGGTACGGATTCGAGCTGCTGGCCGTGGCGGAGCTGTTCGTCTACGTCGGCGGCGTGCTGGTGCTGTTCCTCTTCGCGATCACCTCGATGGGACGCGATCGCGAGGGGCGTTCGATGGAGCGCCGTCTCGACCTCGGAGCGCTCGGCATCAGCGCGGGGATGGGACTTGTCCTGCTCGTCGCGCTGCAGTCCACCCTGCCGGCGGCCCCGACCGCCGTGGGCGCATCCGTCGAAGACACCGCTGCCGCGCTGCTCGGTCCGCTGCTCCCGTACTTCGAGCTGGCCGGCGTCGTGCTGCTCGTGGCGCTCGTGGCCGCGCTCGCCATCATCGGGCGGGAGGACGCGCGATGACGTCGCTCGCGCTCGCCTGCGTGCTGATGTCTGTCGGTCTGTACGGGCTGCTGACCCGGCGCGACATCATCGCGGTGCTCGCTTCGATCGAGGTGATGCTGGGTGGTGCGCAGCTTCTCCTTGCCGCCTATTCGGCCAGCGTGACTCTCGCGTCCCCCGCGCAGGGGGTCACGCTGATCGTGCTCGCCACCATCGCCGCCGAGGCTGCCGTCGGTCTTGCGCTGCTGGTGGCGCTCGTGCACCGCGGCCGGACGCGCACCGACCAGATCGAGGAGGTGCGCGGGTGAACGTGCTGCGCGAGATGGCTTACCTCGTGGTGGGCGTGCCGCTGCTGATCGCTGTGGTGCTGGGCTTGGGCGTCCGCGTCTGGGGGCGTGCCGCTGCCTGGATAGCGCTGCTGGGGCCGCTGCTGGCGGTGGCGGTGGGCGCGTCCTCGCTGGAAGGCGGCGCGTCGGGATCCGTGCGGTGGCTCGCGGCGGGGGACAGCGTGCTGACGCTCGGCTACCACGTGGACGGACTGTCCGCGATCATGCTGCTCGTCGTCGGCGTGGTAGCTGCGTGCGTGATCGTCTTCTCGATCGGTTACATGCACGGTGACCGCGGCTACGTCCGCTACTTCGCGATCCTGTCGCTGTTCACCGCCGCCATGTCCGGTCTGGTGATCGCGGGCGATCTGGTAGGCCTCTTCATCGGGTGGGAGCTCGTGGGCGCCTGCTCGTTCCTACTGATCGGCTTCTGGTACGAGAAACCCGCGGCGGCCGAGGCGGCGCGCAAAGCGTTCATGGTGACCCGCGTCGGCGACGCGGCGATGCTGGTAGGCCTCGCGGTCCTGTGGCGCGCCACCGGCACCTTGGAGCTGTCGGCGATCCTGGGCAGTGTGGGTTCGCTCGCGCCGGCCGTTGTCACGACGGCGGCGGTCTGCCTGCTTCTCGGAGCGGTGGGGAAGTCGGCGCAGTTCCCGCTCCACATCTGGCTTCCGGACGCGATGGAGGGCCCGACGCCTGTCTCCGCCCTCATCCACGCCGCGACGATGGTCGCTGCCGGCGTCTTCCTGGTGGCGCGCACCTGGCCGCTGTTCGAGGCCTCGCCCGAGGCACGCATGGTCGCCCTCGTGCTGGGCACGATCACCGCCCTCGGGGCCGCCACGATCGCGCTGCAGCAGACGGACATCAAGAAGGTCTTGGCCTACTCCACGATCAGCCAGCTCGGCTTCATGTTCGCCGCCCTGGGCGTCGGCGCCTGGCCGGTGGCGATCTTCCACCTGGTGACCCACGCGGCGTTCAAGGCGCTGCTGTTCCTCACGTCGGGCTCGGTGATCCACGGTAGCGGCACGCAGGACCTGCGAGAGATGGGCGGCTTGCGCTCGAAGATGCCGCTCACCGCGGTGGCGTGGATCATCGGCGGCCTCGCGCTCGCGGGCATCCCACCGCTGGCCGGCTTCTTCTCGAAGGACGAGGTCGTCGGTTCCGTTCTGGCAGCCGCGCCTTGGGCGGGCGTCGCGCTGCTCGCAGCCAGCTTGCTGACGGGCGCGTACGTCGCTCGGGCGACGCGCCTGGCGTTCTTCGGCCCTGTGCGCGGGACGGGCGAGGCGCACGAGTCTCCGTGGACGATGACGGTGCCCATGGCCGTGCTCGCGGTCGCGGCGATCGGGCTCGGCTTCGCCGGTCCCTCGATCGCCGCCGTTCTCGGCGCGGAGAGCGAGCCGCTGTCGCTCGGGCTCGCGGCGCTCGCGGTCGGGCTCGCGGGGGCCGGTGCGCTGGGTGGCTGGCTGCTGGCCGCCGGAGGCGGTGCGTACGAGAACGGATTCCCGCCCGCGCTCACGCGCGTCTGGGGCGCGGCGCGAGACGGCTACGGCTTCGACGCGCTCGTGAACGGTGCGATCGTACGACCGATGGCCGCGCTGGCTCGCTTCACGGACTCGGTCGTCGATCGTCAGGGCATCGACCGCGTCGCGGAAGGCTTCGCCGGGTTGGCGCGCGGGGTGGGCGAGATGTTCGCTCGCACGATGACCGGCGATGGACAGACGTACAGCGCGCTTCTCGCAGCGGGCGCGATCATCCTGCTCTGCATCACCATGTGGCTGGTGAGGTGACGTGATGATCCTCACCGCACTGGTGCTCGTCCCTCTTCTCGGCGCTGCGCTGGCCCTGATCGCCGGCCGCGTGGATCCGACGTTCGCGCGCATCACCGCCATCGTGACGGCGCTGGTCACCTTCGCGCTCACGGTCGCCGCAGCGACACAGCCTGCGGCGGACGCCGGCGCCGGTGGCTCGTGGCTCCTGCGTCTCGACGGGCTCTCGTTGCCGTTGGTCGGCCTCGCATCCCTGCTGGGGATCGTCGCGGTGCTGGCCTCGTGGAATGAGACGCGCAGCCCGGGCGCGCACTTCGCGTTGCTGCTCTCCCTGCAGGCCGCTGTGACGCTCGTGTTCCTGGCCGACGACCTGATCCTGTTCTACGCCGCGTGGGAAGCGGTGTTGATCCCGATGTTCTTCCTGATCGGCGTCTGGGGCCACGAGAACCGGCGCCACGCCGCGATGAAGTTCTTCATCTACACGTTCGCCGGCAGCGTGCTGATGCTTGTCGCGCTGCTGATCGTGATATTCGACACCGGACAGACGCGCATGACCGGCCTGTCGCTCTCCGCCCTGGACCCCGGGACGCGCGGTCTGGTGTTCTGGCTGCTGGTGGCCGGGTTCGCGGTGAAGATACCGGTCTTCCCGCTGCACACGTGGCTGCCCGACGCGCACGTCGAGGCGCCGACAGCGGGCTCGATCATGCTCGCGGGCGTGCTCCTCAAGATGGGAGGGTACGGCCTGCTGCGCCTCGCTCTTCCGCTCGCACCCGATGCCGCCCGCGCTGGCGCGCCGGTGCTGGCGGCGCTCGGCATCGCCGGGATCGTGTATGGGGCGCTCGTCGCCCTGGGCCAGACCGACCTGAAGCGTTTGGTGGCCTACTCGTCGGTCGCGCACATGGGGTTCGTGGTGCTGGCTATCGCGATCGGGACGCCGCTCGCGCTCACAGCGGCGATGCTCGTGATGGTCGCGCACGGGCTGATCGCCCCGTTGCTGTTCCTGCTCGTCGGTCAGCTGCAGGACCGCACGCACACGCGAGAACTCGCGAGACTTGGCGGTATCACACGCCCGATGCCGATGTGGGGCGCGGCCTTCGTCTTCGCCTCTCTCGCGAGTCTCGGGCTTCCGGGGCTGGCGGGCTTCCCCGGTGAGCTCGCCACCTTCCTGGAGGGATACTCGGCGTACGGGTGGTGGATCGTCCTCGTCGCGCTGGGGGTCGTGCTCGCGGGCGCCTACACTCTCCGCGCCGTACGCGCTGTCGCGTTCGGACCGACGGCCGTGGGATGGGCGGGACTTGCCGACACCACCCTGGTCGAACTGCTCGCCATAGCGCCGCTGGCGGTCTGGATCGTCGCCATCGGGTTGCGGCCGTCGCTGGTGGGCGACGTGGTGGCTCCTGCCGCTGCGGCGCTTTCGCGGATGCTGGGGGTGGGGTAGCGGTGGGCACCCTGACGCCGTTCATCCCCATGGCCCTCGCAGTCGCCGGCGGTGTCGGCGCAATGCTGCTGGACGCATGGGGTCGGCGGTCCGCCTCGCTCTTCTGTGCTATCGCGGGCGCGTCGGCGGGCGCGGCCGTGGCCGGTTGGTGGGCGAGCGCTGCGGTGTCGGAGGGGATGGTCGGAATCGGTGGCGCCTACAGCGCAGTCGTGGCGGTGTGCCTTGCCACGTGCGCGATCGCTTTGACCGCGTCGTTCCGCACGCTGGCCTCCTCGAACGCCGGCGCTCGGATCGCCACTTTGTCGGTCCTTGCGGCCGCGGCCGCAGCGGTCCTTGCGTCCACGCTCGATCTGGGTGTGCTCTTCATCGCGGTGGAGGCCCTCGCTCTGTGCGGGTACGGCTTGGTGGCGCTCGCGGACACCGATCGGGCCCGCGAGGCCGCGATGAAGTGGTTCGTGCAGGGCTCCGTGGCGACGATGCTGATGGTCGTCGGGATCGGCGTGATGATCTCGCGCACCGACGGGGCACTGTCATTCCCTGCGATCCGCGACGCGGCCTCCGGGCCCGGCGCCTCCGCGCCGCTCGCCATGGGACTGGTGCTGGTCCTGAGCGCGCTGGCGTTCAAGGCGGGAGCGTTCCCGTTCCACAGCTGGATGCCGGACGCGCTGGAGACCGCGCCTCCCTCCGCAGCGGCGGTGCTGGCTTCCGCGGGCAAAGTCGGCCCGATAGCGGCGATGGTGTGGCTCGCCTCGGCCGTTGCGGGGGCGACCGGCGACCGCGTCTTCGTCGTGATGGCGGTCCTGTCGGTGGGGTCCATCGTCTTCGGCAACCTCGCGGCACTGCGGCAGCGCTCGCTCGCCAGGATGCTGGCCTACTCCGCGATCGCACAGATCGGCTATGCGCTCGTGGGCCTGGCGGTGGCCGATGGCCGACCGGCGACGCTGTTCTTCATCGGGCTGTACGGCCTGACGTCGGTCGCCTCGTTCGTGTTCGTCGTCGCGCTGCGAGAGGTGGACGGGGGCTGGGACGGGTCGATCCGTGGGCTGGCGGGGTTGTCTCGCCGGCATCCGATGCTGGCTGCTTCGCTCGTCCCGATCATGTTGTCGCTGACCGGCATCCCGCTGACAGCAGGCTTCTGGGGCAAGTTCGTGGTGTTCGGTATCGCCGCCACGCAGGGGTACCTGTGGCTCGCGATCGTCGCCGTGCTGGGATCGGTCGTATCGTTCGGCTACTACGGTGGGGTGCTGCGGGCGGCGTTCCTGGATCAACCGGTCGGGTCCGGCGACCGGCCCGAAACCGCTCCGGGCTTGGCGCTGGCCAGCGGCTCTGCAGCGGCGTCGGCGGTGGCCCTCGCAGTGATCATCGTGCTCATCGGCGTGCTCCCGCTCGTGACAGGCCTCGGCATCTTCGGACGGTGACGCGGGCGTGAAACGCTGCATGTCGTGTGTGGTCTGCGTGTAGATGGGCGGACGCGGCATTGCATATAGTGGCTGCCAGTGGTTAAGATGTGCAACGGGCCGTTGCTTCGGCAACACCCTTACCCCTGAGCCTCAAGGTGCCGGCCTTGGGGCTCAACCTTTTCCCATAAGGGGATTCACACCATCTTCGGCCGATATCGGGTTAAGCGGCGACCCTTTCGACCCGATACCTGAACCATGGACACAGAACTCAAACTCCAGTTCATCCCCGAGCATGTCCGGACGCGGCGCGCCACGCGTGAGCGGCTCGCCAATGCCGGGGGCGTCGTGGCCGAGATCCTGGACGCGGGCCGCCAGACTGGCGAAGAACCGTCGTCCCGGGAGATCGCAGACGCCATCGTTCGGTGGCTGCGCACCGGAGAGCGCGGGCAGTAGCGGGACCGGCCCTCGTGGCGCCGCGCCCTCGGGCAGCGCGCCGGGCCTGTCGGCCACCTCAGGCACCCCTGTCGGCGCGTCGGCGTTCCCATTTCGTGCATAATCGGACGGAGAGAGACAACGCCTCCCGCGCGCCGTGCGCGTGGGAGCGCGCGTCCGTACACCGTCCTAACCCGGAGATGGGGTTGCCATGAGCAGGACGCCGCGCGCCATCGTCCTGGTGCTCGACTCGGTAGGTTGTGGCGCGCTTCCGGACGCCGCTGACTACGGTGACGAGGGCAGCAACACGCTCGGGAACATCGCGCGGGCGGTGGGCGGTCTGTGCATGCCCAAGCTCGCCGCCATGGGACTCGGCAACGTCACCGACATAGCCGGCGTGCCCCCGACTCCGGTGCCCACGGCGTCCTGGGGCCGTAACGCCGAAGCGTCCGCCGGCAAGGACACCACCACCGGCCATTGGGAGATCGCTGGGGTGCGCCTCGACCACGCTTTCCCGACGTATCCTGACGGGTTCCCGCCCGAGGTCATGGACGCGTTCACGCGGGAGACCGGCCTGGGTTGGCTCGGCAACTACGCGGCGAGCGGCACGGTCATCATCCAGGACCTCGGAGACGAGCACGTCCGTACCGGCAAGCCGATCGTCTACACGAGTGCCGACTCCGTGTTCCAGATCGCCGCTCACGAAGACGTTATCCCGGTCGACGAGCTGTACCGCATCTGCACCATCGCGCGCACGCGGGTCTGCGTGGGCGAGCACGCGGTCGGGCGCATCATCGCGCGGCCGTTCGTGGGCCCCGACGCGAGCGGCACCTACACGCGCACCCACCGTCGCCGCGACTTCGCCCTGGAACCGCCGGAGCCCACGGTGCTCGACGTCCTTAAGGACGCGGGGATCGAGTCGTACGGCATCGGCAAGATCGGCGAGATCTTCGCGTGGCGGGGCATCTGTGTGTCCCCGCACTCCACGGACAACATGAACGGCTTCGACCATCTGCTGGAGCGCGTCGGCGACAGCGAGAGCGGCTTCGTCTTCGCGAACCTCGTCGACTTCGACATGATCTGGGGACATCGCAACGACGTGAAAGGCTACGCCCGCGGGTTGGAGCAGGTGGATGCCCGCATGCCGGAGCTGATCGAAGCGATGGAACCCGGGGACCTTCTGATCATTACCGCGGACCACGGCTGCGATCCCACGACGCCATCGACGGACCACTCGCGCGAGTACACGCCGCTCATCGCCAAGGTCAAGGGTGTGGACGCGGGAGTCCCGCTGGGGACGCGAGCGACCTTCGGCGACATAGGGGAGACAGTGTTGGACTTCTACGGGCTCAGCGGCCGGTGCGGCCGCGGGACGAGCTTCCTGGCGGAGGTGCGCGGTGCCTGACCGCAGCATCGAGGAGATCATCGAGATCAAGCGCGACGGCGGGCGTCACGCGGAAGCGGACCTGCGGCGTCTCGTGGCCGGCTACGTGGCCGGTGACGTGCCCGACTACCAGATGTCCGCTTGGCTCATGGCGGTCGTGTTCCGCGGCCTCGACCACCCAGAGACGGTGTGGCTGACCGACGCGATGGCGCGGTCGGGCAGCGTCGTTGACCTGTCCGCGATACCCGGCGTGAAGGTGGACAAGCACTCCACCGGTGGCGTGGGGGACAAGACGACGCTGGCGCTTGCGCCGATGGTGGCGGCCTGCGGAGTCCCGGTCGCGAAGATGTCGGGGCGGGGCCTCGGGCACACCGGCGGCACGCTGGACAAGCTCGAGTCGATCCCCGGGTTCTCGGTGATGATGGAACCCGAGGAGTTCACGCGGCAGGTCTGCGAGATCGGCATCGCGGTGATCGCGCAGTCGCCCGACATCGACCCGGCGGACAAGAAGATCTATGCGCTGCGCGACGTGACCGGCACCGTGCCGTCCGTCCCGCTCATCGTCTCATCGATCATCTCGAAGAAGGTCGCGGGTGGAGCCGACGCGATCGTGCTGGACGTCAAGGTGGGCTCGGGCGCGTTCATGAAGACGATCGCGGACGCGCGGGTACTCGCCGACGAACTCACCCGTACCGGCGAGGCGCTCGGCAAGCGCGTGATCACGCTGCTGACCGACATGGACCAGCCGCTGGGCTTCGCCGTCGGTAACGCTCTGGAGGTCGCCGAGGCGTTCGCGGTGGTGCGGGGCGAAGGTCCCGAGGATCTGATGCAGGAGTGCCTCGCGCTCGGGTCGCGCATGCTCGTGTTGGCGCACGTCGCTCGCGACGCCGACGACGGACGGGCGCAGCTGATGCGCGCGGTCGAGAGCGGGCGCGCCGCGGCGAAGGCGCGGGAGTGGGTGGCCGCACAGGGCGGTGACCCGAGTGCGGTGGACGACCCGTCGGTGCTGCCCCGCGCCGCCTTCACGCGGGTGGTGTCGGCGCACGAGCACGGGTGGGTCGCCCACTACGACGCGGCGGCCGTGGGACGCGCCGCGATGGCTATGGGTGCCGGCCGCGCGAGCCTGGCCGATTCGATCGACCCGGCCGCCGGTCTGGTACTTGCTGCTAAGGTAGGCGACCGGGTGGCAGACGGTGAGCCGCTCGCCACGCTGCACGCGGCGAGCGAGGCGCTGCTGGACGCGGGCGAGGAACGGTTCCGCAACGCGATCGTGATGAGCGAGCACAAGGTCGGAGCGCGCGACCTCGTTCTGGAACAGGAAGACGACAGGAAGGCGCGCCCGTGAGTTCGTCCCAACTTCTCTACGCCGTTCTCGATCTGCTTCTGATCATCCCGGCGATCATCCTGCACGAGGTGTCGCACGGGTACGTCGCTTACATGCTGGGAGACCCGACCGCGAAGAACGCCGGGCGGCTGACCCTCAACCCGATCGCGCACGTGGACATCTACGGCACGATCATCCTGCCCGCGCTGATGTTCCTGGTGGCCGGGTTCGCCATCGGATATGCGAAGCCGGTCCCGGTCAACCCGATGCTCATGCGCAAGACGAACCCTCAGACCGGAATGTTGCTGACCGGCATCGCCGGTCCTATCACGAACGTCCTGCTGGCGGTGGCCTCGGCCGTGGTGTTCAGGGTGCTCTCGCTGTTCGACCTGCCGGGCATCGTCTTCTACATCGTCGGCTTCTTCACGCTGATCAACCTGGTCCTGGCGTTCTTCAACCTGATCCCGATCCCGCCTCTCGACGGCAGCCGCGTGGTGCAGTGGTTCCTGAAGGGCGATGCGCTGCGGGCCTACCACTCGTTCGAACGCTACGGGATCCTCATCGTGCTGGTGGTGGCGTTCGTGCTGCCCTCAGTCATCGGCGTAGACATCCTCGGGTGGTACCTCCAGCACACCGTCTACCCGATCGCGAACTTCCTGCTGGGCACGTAGCGGCGCGTTTCCGCGCGGAGAATCGAGCGACGGGAACTGTCCCCGCTCAGCGGCCGAGGACGACGTCCATTCCTGTCAGGACGAGCTGCAGGTTCGCTTCGGACAGTCGGCCCACGTGCTCGGTGAGCCGGGTGCGGTTCGCGGCGAAGATCTGAGCTGCGTTGGCGACGGAATCCCGAGGCAGACCGGTGGCCCGCGCCGATAGCGTCACATTACCCGGCACGCCGGCCGTTCGCAGATTGCCCGTCAACGGCACGCACACCGCGGTCGCCAGCAGACTCTGGTTGAACGGGTCGCTCTGCACGATGACTACAGGGCGCCGGTAGCCGGCTTCGGAGCCGATCGGATCGGGAAGAGCGGCCCACCAGACATCGCCCTGAGAGATCACCACGGGTTGTTCTTCCAGACCTCGCGCGTCGCTGCCTCGACGAAGGGGTCGAACTCACCGAATCCCTCGTCGCACGCGGCGTTGAGCGCGGCGGTGATGCTGTCGGGGGAGTGCCGGTCGACGTACTCGCGAAGGGCGCGCGCGTACAGTCCGCTGCGAGAACGTCGCTGCCGCCTGGCGAGCGCGTCGGCTTCGGCGAACAGGTCATCCGGTATCGAAACAGCTGTCTTCATACCCATAGTATAACTCGCTCCGAGCGCGGGTCGCCAGCTATCGAGGCCAACACTACGAGGGGCATCCGTCCCACGTCCGACCGGCTCCCGACCCGTGCGCTGGCCCGCCGCACTGCCCGTCTACGGTACGAGCTCGATGGGCGATCGAGCCGCTAGTACCGGAACACCGCCACCGCGCCGGTGATGGGCGAGGCCTCGCCCCGGTAGGCGAGCACCGTTCCCCGGTGCCGGGCGGTCTCCGCGGCCGCGAGGTCGATGAGGTCCCATCCGCATTCGAACATGTCCGGGTCGCTCGCCGCGTCCATGGTGTCGCGCAGCATGCGCGGCTCGATCTGGCACAGGTGCGTGACCTCGAACGTCGCGCGGTCGAACCAGCCCCACGGGCCTGACGAGTCGTCCATGATGAGCGTCTTGACGCGTCCGCTGGCGGCGGCTGCCACGATCTCGGCGGCGTCGCTCGAGGTCTTGCCGGTGCCCGCCAGCTTCCGGTACTCCTCGAGCGCGGCATCCGCCTCGGCCTGCATCGCGGGCATCAGGACCGCCAGTGCCCTGCGCTGCACATCAGCGGGGGAGAGCTGGTCGGTGGCGCCGTGGACCGCCTCACCCGCGATGTGGGTGTAGTGCGACGCCGCGCGGAACTCGTCGATCATGTTGCTGACGCCCAGGAGCACGAGCGGCTCGGCGCTCTCGGCGCCGATGACCTCCAGCACCCCGTTCGCGAGCTGCAGCAGGAACTGGCCCCGCTCCACCTTGTCGAAGTCCTTCTCGCCGCCGTGGCCGTTGAACATGGCCGAGTTGACCCCCTGCGCACCCTCAGGTGTCGCCCCGGGGATCGTGTGGAACTGGAGCGACTCCTCGTGCTGGTTGCCGTCCAGATCGGCGGTCAGCGACACCTGCGTGCCCTTGGGCAGCGCCACCTCCTCGATCGAGGTCGGGTCGAAATGGAACAGGCGCGTCTTGTTGGAATCGAGGGCGAGCGCCCAGGCCTTCCGCTCGCCCGCGTAGGCGGGGTAGATCGGGCGCAGGTAGAACCGGTCGCCCACGACGACGAGCTCGGGCATCGTCACGTCGAGCCACAGCGTCTCGGTGCCTTCGGGCGTGACGAACAGCGCCAGCCCGGAGGGGCCGCCTGTCCAGGCGGAATCGTCGGAACCCAGCGCCATCGCGCCGCCGACCATCGCTTCGGCCTCGGTCTCGCGCAAGCCGTCGGCGCCCAGCCGCTCGTAGGCCTTCTTCGCCAGATTGCGGAGCCGGATGCGGTCGGCGTCCGTGTGGATGCCGGTGTGGTCGACCGGCAGGTAGAGGGAAGCCGACGGCCACGCGGCGCGGTCGGCGAGGCGGAACAGGGTGTCTCTGTCGATGGTGTTCATGAGTGCGGGACCTCCGGCATCGTAGGGTGCGTGCACATAGAGGATTCCCCGCCCCGGTACGGTAGAATCGGCCGGACCGAACACCGCACCGATAAGAAGGCCGCGTAACACCACATGGCAGCACGCAAGCGCATCCTGACCGGGTACCGCCCCACCGGCAAGCTCCACCTGGGGCACTGGTTCGGCAATCTCCAGAACATGCTCGCGCTCCAGGAGGACTACGACGCGTTCTACTTCGTCGCCGACTGGCACGCGATGACCACGATGTGGGCCGACACCCACGAGATCCGGCGCTACACCGAGGAGCAGGTGCTCGACTGGCTTGCGGCCGGACTCGATCCGGAGAAGTGCACGATCTACCGCCAGTCGGACGTGCCGGAGGTGGCGGAGCTCGCTCTCTACTTCACGATGGTCACGCCGATGAGCTGGCTCGAGCGCGTGCCTTCCTACAAGGAGCAGCGCGATCAGATCACCGACAAGGACCTCGGCAACGTAGGCTTCTTCGAGTACCCGCTGCTGCAGGCCGCCGACATCACGATCGTGAACGCGGACCTGGTGCCGGTGGGCGAGGACCAGCTGCCGCACGTGGAGCTCACGCGCGAGATCGTGCGCCGGTTCAACAACGTCTACGGCGGCGGCGCGGACGGCAAGGGCTACCTCATCGAGCCGGCGGCGCTCATCGCGAAGACCGGGGCACGCGTGCCCGGGCTCGACGGCCGCAAGATGTCGAAGAGCTACGGCAACGCGATCTTCATCTCGGACTCGCCGGACGAGATCCGCATCAAGGTCATGTCGATGATCACCGACCCGGCGCGCAAGCTGAAGACCGACCCGGGCGACCCCGACATCTGCCCGCTGCACCAGATCCACAAGCTGATCGCGAGCGACGCGGCCGAGATCGGAGTGTGGGACGAGTGCTGCCGTAGCGCCGGGTGCGGCTGCGTGGCGCACAAGAGGGCGCTGATCGAGGAGCTTTCGGAGTACCTGCGCCCGTTCCGAGAGAGGCGCGAGGAGCTGGCCGCCCGCCCGGGATATGCCTGGGAAGTGCTCGCCGCCGGCGCCGAGCGGGCGCGCCCGGTCACGCGCGAGGTCATCGACAACGTGCGACGCCTCACGCACGTCGACCCGTCCGAGTAGGGGCGCAGCGCACCCGACTATGGCCGCCTACAAGGTCAAGACCGACATCTTCGAAGGTCCCTTCGACCTGCTGCTGCACCTGGTGGGCCGGCAGAAGCTCGACATCCGCGACATCCCGGTCGCCGAGATCGCCGACGAGTTCTGCGTGCACATCGAGGCGATGAAGGACCTGGACCTGGATGTGGCGAGCGACTTCCTTCTCGTGGCGGCCACGCTGCTGGAGATCAAGTCCGCGGCGCTGTTCCCGGGCGAAGAAGACGCCGAGCTGGACGAGTACGACGACCTGTCGCCGGAAGAGGCCCGCGCGCTGCTCGTGGAGCGGCTCCTGGCCTACAAGCAGTTCAAGAACGCCGCCGGCGAGCTGGCGAACCGGCTGGAGTCCGAGGGCCGCATGCACTCGCGCGCGGCCGGCCTGGAAGAGCCGTTCCTGACGCTGATGCCGGACTACCTCGAGGGGATGACGCTGCGCGGGCTCGCCGTTCTGTGCTCGGGCCTCGACAACCGGCGCGAGATCTTCCTGCTGCAGGCCGAGCACATCGCGTCGATGCCGATCCCGCTCGAGCTGCACATGGAGTCGGTGCGGCGCAGCGTGGCCGGGTCGAAGCGCGTCCGGTTCTCGGAGCTGATCGCGGAGGGCGCGACGAACGAGATCATCGTGGTCACGTTCCTCGCGGTGCTGGAACTCTACAAGCGCGGGGTCATCGACGTGACCCAAGACGCGCTGTTCGGCGACATGGTCGTGAGCGAGCATGAGGGTGGGGATTCCGATGGCTGATCGCGTGCTTCGAGGAACGCTTGAGGCGCTGCTGTTCGTGACCGACGAGCCGCTTCCGGCAGCGCGCGTGGCGAAGCTGCTGGAGGTGCCGGAGGCCGACGTCATCTGGACGTTCGACGAGCTCGCGCAGGAGTACGCGCGCGACGAGCGCGGGTTCCAGCTGCGCGAGGTCGCCGGCGGGTGGCGGCTGTACACGCACCCGGCGTTCCACCCGGTGATCGAGCGGATGGTGCTGTCGTGGGACGCGAGGCGACTGTCGCAGGCCGCGCTCGAGGCGCTGGCGGTCGTCGCGTACCACCAGCCGGTCACGCGCCAGGGCGTCAACGCGGTGCGCGGCGTCAACTCCGAGGCGGTCATCTCCTCGCTCGTGGAGAAGGGCCTCGTGCGCGAGGTCGGGCGCGACAAGGCGCAGGGCAACGCCGTCATCTATGGCACCACGCGGACGTTCCTGGAGAAGTTCGGCCTGAAGGACATCAGCGAGCTGCCGCCGCTCGAGGAGTTCGCGCCGGACGCGCAGACCGAGGCTGCCATTCGCGAGCGGCTGACCGCGATCGAAGGACCTGACGCGGAGAGTGACGACGATGGGATCTCGACCGTTGACTGACGGCGGCGGGGGAGACGCGCCGACGCCCACAGGCGACGAGCGCATCGTCCCGATGCGGCTGCAGAAGTTCCTCGCGCGCGCGGGCGCGGCATCG
>Ga0209540_10001481_pt1 | contig 17795 bp, 18 predicted proteins | sample BarGraIncu01121A_FD_184501 | JGI IMG/M metagenome (GOLD analysis project Ga0209540, IMG submission 184501) | Arctic peat soil microbial communities from Barrow, Alaska - Barrow Graham LP Incubations 011-21A (SPAdes) (version 2) | ecosystem: Environmental > Terrestrial > Soil > Wetlands > Peat... | reverse complement strand
AACCGAAATTGAAGTATCTGATTTGTTTATTAAGATTGGAAGGATTCAGTATGTTGTCATAGCATACATGCTATGCACATTTTTGCTTATAGGACAGGACTTTGTTAACACTTGGGCTGGTAAAGACTATAGTAGTGCATTTTATATAACTGCTATATTAATAATTCCAGTTACAGTGCCATTGGTGCAAAATTTGGGAATTTCATTATTGCAAGCACAAAATAAACAGAAATTCCGATCTGTTGTATATATACTAATAGCTGTTTTGAATATTGTTATCTGTATACCGCTTTCTAAAATGTACGGTGGCATAGGATCTGCTATCGCAACATCCACGGCAATTATTCTAGGGAATGTTGTGGCAATGAATATATATTATTACAAAGCAATTCACATTGACATTCCGCAATTTTGGAAACAAATATTTTTAATGACTATTCCGGTTGTTATAGCATTTATTTGTGGATTATTCATAAATGGTTTCATCGGAGGAAGCGGATATAGCTATATTTTTATTAAAGCAATTCTATTTACTTTAATTTATATTCCACTTATGTGGTTTATGGGAATGAACAAGTATGAAAAGGAATTGTTTGCTTTCCCTATAAAAAAGATAATTGCAAAAAAATAAGGGAGTGGCTTAGAAAATGATCAAAGTGGATGAAAAGCTAAATTGTTCAGGATGCCATTCTTGTTCAAATGTGTGTCCTGCTAACTGTATTTCTATGATAGAGGATAATGAGGGATTTCTATACCCTAAGATCGATGATCTCAAATGTATAAATTGTGGATTGTGTGAAAAAGCATGTCCAATAGTAAATTACAAAGAGAGGATTAATGATACAGCAGCTTTTGCTTGTATAAATAATAATAGTGTTATAAGATCAGAAAGCTCATCCGGGGGCATGTTTACACTTATAGCTGAAAGTGTAATAAATGCTGGGGGGGTAGTATTTGGTGCTGGTTTCGATGAAAATTTCGAATTGCAACATAGCTTTACAGATACTATCAAAGGGTTATCCCAATATAGAGGAGCAAAATATCTGCAAAGCATGATTGGTGAAACATATAAGCAGGTTAAGGAATTTCTTGAAAAGGGCATTGAGGTATTGTTTTCAGGAACGCCTTGCCAAATATCAGGTCTTATAGCTTTTTTAGGGCAAGAATATGATAACTTAATATGTATTGATATCATATGTCATGGCGTACCATCGCCAAGGGTTTTTAAGATGTATAGAACTGAACTTGAGAAAAAGCATGGTTCTACTACAAGGAAAATAACTTTTAGGTGCAAGGATTGTAGTTGGAAGAAATATTCTATATTGTTATCATTTAATAATGATACTGAGTATAAGAAAGATGTTACACAGGATGTATTTATGAGAGGTTTTTTGCAGAATTTATTCCTTCGTCCATCCTGCTATGCATGCAAATCTAAATCCTTAAATAGATTAAGTGATATAACTATTGCAGATTTTTGGGGAATTAATAATATTGCTCCAGAATTGGATGATGATAAGGGAACGTCATTGGTTTTGGTTAATTCTGGTAAAGGGAAAAAGATATTTAAGGAACTTCAAAACAAAATGATTATCAAGCAAGTAGATGTAAGAGAAACAATTAAGTATAATATCTCAGCTTTAGAATCTGCACCTAATAACCCTAATCGCGATAGATTTTTTTTAAACATTGACTCTAATTCTGATAATTTAAGCGCATTAATAATAAAATATACAAAAACAAGCTATGTTAAAAGAATTCATAGAAAGATTAGGGCTTTGTTAAGTCAAAAGTGAACTGTTCATAAAAAAGTAAACACATGAAAAAATAATATTGCTATAATTTACAAGATGGTAGGATATATGATTAACATGCTATAACTAATATTTTTGATATTGGTTATTACTGGATATTCCGGGTAATACGAAGCCGCTATTTTTCACTAATATGGTTTTTAGAGCCGGTGATATTCATTCTATAATTGATTGTATGGGAAACAGAATAAAGTTATACTATGGAATTACAAGCGAATAATCATCAATTCTTTGATGTAGAGCATTTAAATAGCAAGCGGATCGCCACGCTCCCCGCAAGGACCCCCCGGGGTCGTGAACAATGTGTGAACGGCATGCCTGACAAGGCTGCGAAAACGGGACGTTCGATGCGAAAGGTCTGTAAATAAAGCATGCATTTGACAAGAGATTAAGTCAAAAATCGAATATATTTGGCGGCAGCCAGTAGGAATTAAAATAGAAAGTCGAGAAATAGGATTGGATAAAACAATAAATGATAAATTGGCAAATAATGTGATGCGACTAATAGAACAAGCAGAAAAAGACTCTTATAGACAAGGAATTGAAGAAGGTCTAAAGTACAACTTTGATCATTTAATGAATCAGATTGATGTGAATGTCAATGAAAAAGTTTACCACCTGATGCTGAAAAAGTTTACCATTTGACAGTGAAAGAGTTTACCACTTTATTGCTGAATTTGGGGAAAGCTAGAATGCAGCATTCCCCGGTAGGTTATTCTTGGTGGAACAAAATGTTTACGGGAAGAATTATCCCTGGTTGATGCCTCCTTCCCTGCCAGATACAATAGCCGCATGCTCGGCACGGTAGGGATTGTCTGAGTTCATGTTAAGCACGTGAGACCGGAATGTAAGCCGGTCAATCAAAGCAGTAACCATCGTCTGATTTTCAAACATTGATGTCCATTCAGAAAACCGGAGGTTGGTTGATACAATTACGCTCCTACGCTCCGCACGGTCAGCTACCACTTTGAACAGAAGCCTGATTGGTGTCGGTTGTATGTAAGGTAACTGAGTTCATCGATGATAAGCAGATCAGCCTTTGCTATTTGGTTCTCCAGGCGGATCAGCCTGTGATTGTCTTGGGCTTCAATCAACTCATTTGCAAGGTTTGCAGCAGTATAAAACTTGACGTTCATGCCTTGCATGCATGCCTTAATGCCGAGTGCGATTGAAAGATGCGACTTTCCAGTGCCGGGATTTCCTATCATGACGATGTTTTGACGCTTAGCGATGAAATCACATGAAGCAAGCTCATGTACAAAGGCTTCCTGCATGTGTTCGAACCGGCTGCACTCTAATTCATCAATCGTCTTGATATATGGGAACCCTGCTGATTTGATCTTCTTTCTGCGGGTGCTTTCCAGTCTGGAATCAAGTTCCAGCTTCATGAGTGCCACAAGGAAATCTCCATAACCCTGATTTTGATCCAGCTGTCTTATGACCTCTGTATAGCTGTTAAACATGGGGGTTCGAAGTTGCTTGGAATACATTTCAATTGTCTGTGATTGCAAGTCCGTCATCGCGCAGCCAACCCGCATTTCACATCATACTTTCTGAGGTCTGTCGGATAGATGTCGATTTCATGCTGGAGGTACACGACATTTGACTCAGGGATTTCATGCAGCTGGCTCCGAATCATGTCAACTGAAGGTATAATATTGGGTGGAAGCTGATCCTTGATGGAGAGGATTCTGGTCTCGCCATAATCTACGCAAAGACGAAGAAGCTTTACCATATCTGTATTGCCTCCAGGAAGAAGCTTGCCCCAATCAAGCAGTTCTTTTGTGACGTTCGCCCTTACGGGCTTAGCCTGAAATACAGAACGCGGTTTGCGTTCCAGAAGATCCAAATAGTGTTCCAGACGGTATACTGTTTTACCTGAACCATATATGCGGTCGTAGGTAGCAATGACCTCTCCGTCATGGAAGATGCATACTTCATTTGCATATCCCTTTACTGTTACGGTCTTTCTCAGACAACGGACAGGAACGGAATAGTTGTTTTTGTCAAACCGCACAGTGGAGTAATCCCCTACGGAAGGTGTTGAAGTACGGCTTGTATCAAATCGGAAGGAAGGTATCTGCTTCATGAATTTCCATTCTTCCTCATAGGCGGTTTGAACGCTTTGTGACCTGGATTTCACCTTATGAGTTCTGCGATAATGCATGCAGTCATCAAGAAGCTTCCGGTTCAGTTCCGCCAGGTTTTCAATACGTGGCACAGGAACCATGAAGTTTCTTCTAGCAAAGCCCACAAGGTTTTCAACCAGACCTTTTTCGTTTCCGCTAGCGATGTTGCAGAAATCCGTTTTGAAAGCGTAATGTGCGGCGAATGACTGATATCCCTTGGTAGGTTTCGCATGAAGCCCAAAACCTTCACTGACGGCAACCTTGGCATTGTCAAAGATAAGACGTTTCGGGATACCTTTAAAATAATCGAACATGCGCTGCTGTGCTTCCAGAAACGACTCAAGGTTCTGTGAGTAAAAGGCCTGCACGAAGATGTCACAACTGTAGCAGATTCTTCCACAGAAGAAGTTGAATTTTGTTTTGGTTCCGTCAAAGTAAGCAGTTGCCTCGCCCCAGTCAATCTGGATGGCATCACCTGGTTCGTATTCCAAAGGAATGTCTGCTTGTGCAGGTACTGAATGCTCTGCTCTCAGCAGCCTTACGGCTTCTCGAATTGTGGAATAGGAGCCAGCAAAACCTTTTTCAGAAACGAGCCTGTCATATATGCGCTTAGCTGTATGCTTCTGTTTTTTAAGATTCTCTTCTCTATCTTGTTGAAAGCAGAATAGGAGATAAGCTTTTACGTCATCTGTGATGACGTCCGGAGGGCGAGAATAAGATTTACGAATTTCTGGATGAGTGCTGCCTTCGCAGTACTTCTTCACGGTCTGCCTTGAGATGCCGAGCCTCTTGGCGATGGACCGCTGGGACTCACCCTCAGTGTAGAGGGTTCGGATTCTAGCATATAGATCCACTTCAATAATCACACCTTTCATCTCCTTGTAAGATATTTTGTCTATTTAAATCTTACAGGAATTTATTTAAAGGTGGTAAACTAATTCACTGTCATTCAGTGCTGAAGTGGTACACTTTTATAGTATCATTTACAGCCACCGGTGCTATCGAACAAGTATACCATTTGATGCGAAACTCATATTTTAAGAGTTTGAATAGGTCAGGATGAAGAAAACACATCGCCGCCAAGACTGCGCTAGATGCAGCTTTGGCGGCTTCTTCTCTGTTGAAAAACTATCTTGTGAACGTCAACGATTTTTTTGCAACCTGACGGTGAATTAGTTTACCACTTTTGTATTGTTGACATTGAATTAGTTTATTACTGTTCGCTTAAATTTAGGGAAATAGCAAACGGCTCGCATCTCTCTCCGCAATGATCCCGGGCTTCGTGAACAATAAGGTTTCGAAAAAGGGATCTTTTGAGAGAAAGATCTGAGTTGAAAGATGGACAAAGGTAAGGATCATAAGTTGAAAATCGAATAAAAAGTTGGCGTCAGCCTGTGATAAAATGTATAATAAATCAGGGGATGCTGCTTCACATCATCAAAGGTGGAGATTTCCGAATTGCCTGCAGTAATTCTTAATGTGATGATACCTAGTATAACTCTGTAGGTTGAAAATACAATAGTGACTATAATGTTGCAATTTTGCAGTACAAAAAATAAAAACGAAAGATGAGGAGTTTGCATGAAAAAATCAGAAGAAATTAACATTGAACGTTCAGAAGAATTTTTTGATATAGCAAAGGAAGTGTCTGAACTTGTCGGGTTTCTGGGATTACAAAAAAGAAAAAATGATGAATTAGTAAAAAAAATCGTACAACTAATAGAACAAGCAGAAAAAGATTCATACAGACAAGGATTAGAAACTGGCCTAAAACACAATTTTGAGGGACTAAAGGATAAAATAATTGATGAGTTGGAAAGTGAAATAATGGGGAGTGAAAGACCCAATCGCAAATTGATTCAATAAATGGCGATGATGGTACTCAATACTCATAAGAAACTAGTTTGAAGGAGAAAATGATATTTAATGTCAAACAAAATGTTAAGAAAAATAATGCCAATAATCTGCGTCTTATGGATTTGTTTGATATTTTTCATGTCTTCCGATGAAAATTCAGACAAAAAGACCACCGTTATTTCAACAGAAATCCACAGCACTGTGAAAACCAGTAAAATAAGCGTTAATCAGATCAACTTCTATATCCGAAAGAGCAGCCACTTCTTTGAATATCTGGTTCTTTGCGTCCTGCTTTTAAAAACAAGTGGAGTATACAACATAAAATTAAAAGACTCTGTGATATATATACTTTTTTTATGCTTACTTATCGCAAATCTCGATGAATTTTATCAAAGCTTCATAGGAAGAACTTCTATGGTAAGGGATTCCTTGATTGACATTGGAGGGAGTTTCATTGGGTTACTCATTTACTTAGGAATACGCAAATTAAAGGAGAAATTTAGTAGCAAGCAGACCGCTGAGCCCTCAACAAGGATTTCAAAGGGTCGTGAAATTTAAATCCAAAGTTAATAAAAGCTTACATCAAGACTGCCCAAAAATGCAGAATTGATGTAAGCTTTTTGAAGTAAATTGTTTTATGATTTATAAGTCCTAATCGCTTCGGGAGAATTCATTATGGCTCTGATCTTATTTCTGAGCCTGCATTTTTGCTGGCGGATAGCAGCGCTGCTGGTGTTTATGTACTTTCTCATCTGGGAAACGTCTTTGTCCTCCATCAGCGCTTCGAACAATTCAAGCTCTTTGTCATTAAGTGAAGGAATTATATGCGCTTCCAGTAGGTTTTCAAGAACCAAAGTTTCTACAGTTTCGCTTTGGATACAAGTCAGTGATGGATCAGCAATTTTTTCAAGAGGGAAAAACTCATCAGTTCCAACAAGATCCACTGTCCTTTTCGAATTTCTGACAAACCGCCTCATATAGATGTCTATGTCATTTCTAAACATTTTCTTGGTGAAGGCATCCAGCTGCGGCTTGGTTGAACCTTTGAATTGGGGTCCTTTTTCCAACAGTGCTATCAGGCACTGCTGCTTCACATCGTCAAGGTGGAGATTTCCGAATTGCCTATAGTAATTCTTCATGTAATGATGCCTGGCATAACCTCTATAGGTTGAAAATACAACCTCAATTGCTGCAGGATCTTGAAGCTTAAGCCCGGCTATAATGTCATCAGTGTTCGATAATAACATTTAACAATACACATCCCTTCAAGGTATTATATGGTAACATACTACAAAATTGGTGTACATTTACTATGATACATTATCCGCATGGATTGTGACAATAATTTGGCAAATATACAGAATAAATACAACAACAAAAGGTGACGTGAGAGTACAATTTCTATATAACTCCCAATAATGTCGCCGCCGAATTTGCTTTTGAAGCAGTTTTGGCGGCGACATTTTATTTAATTTTGTATAATTATTATGATTCCTGTCAAAAATGATAAGAAGGAGGTGTGTGAAATGAGCAATAAAAAAAGAAACTGGTACCCTGAGACCGTAATGCATATAACTGCCCGCGGAAACCACAGAAATGATATATTCAGGGATCCGGAGGATTTCCAGGTTTACTCTGCTTTCATGGTGGAAGCAATGGAACATCTACAAGAAAAATTTATAATTCTCAGTTATTGCCTAATGGACAACCATGTGCACATACTCGTTAAGACAGGGGACATGCACATAGGCAACCTGATTTCGCGCATTCACAGCATATACACAAGATTTTTCAACAACAAATATAATTACTTGGGACACCTTTTTCAGGACAGGTACCACATAGAGCTCGTAGAAGATGACGCACAGTTGTTATCAACGAGCAGGTACATACACCTGAATCCCGTCAAGGCTAAAATGGTGGAAAATCCGCAGGATTATGAATGGAGCAGTTACAGCATATACATAGGCTTAAAGGAAGAAAAGATAATTGAAAGCGAAAGAATACTTTCTTACTTCAAGAGGGAAAATGCAAGGGAGTCATATCGGTGTTTTGTAGAAAGCGCAATGAAGAAAAATGAAATCGAGAAGGGGGAATGAAGCATTGGCATCGGTAGTTAATAGTTTCGCTTTATCCGGAATAGATTCTTAAATAGTGAAAATTGAAACGGACACAATTTATGGACAACCTTCTGTAAGCATAGTAGGGTTGGGGGACACGGCAGTAAAGGAAGCGAGGGAAAGGATGGAAGCTGCAATCAATAATGCCAAGTATGAATTCCCTAAGATGAAAATAGTAATAAATCTGGCTCCGGGAGATATCAAAAAAAGTGGATCTCATTTTGATCTAGGTATGGCAATAGGCCTTCTTGCACAGTCCAAACAATTTGTGGCAGATGAACTTGACACATTCGGATTTATCGGCGAGTTTTCTTTAAATGCTGAGCTGAGACCCTGCAGCGGGGTTCTTCCTATGATCGTTGCCGCAAAAGCTGGAGGAATCAGAAATGTTGTTGTCTCCAAAGAGAATTTAAGAGAAGCATCGCTAGTTCAAGGTATAAATATATTCGGATTCGATACATTAAGAGATGTAACATCCTTTCTCGAAGGGTTGTCACCTTATAACGAACAAAAGACTATCGAAGGGAAACAAATTGTACAAAATCCAAATCTGCTTGATTTTGAAGATGTTAAAGGTCAGGATGTAGTATTAGAATATATAGTAGCTGCTGCTGCAGGAGGACATAACATGCTTCTTGTAGGAGCCCCAGGATGCGGCAAATCGATGATAGCAAAAAGGATACCAACAATACTGCCGGTTATGTATGAAGTTGAAGCATTGGAAGTTACAAAAATATACAGTGTATCAGGGCTGCTAAAAAACAGAGGGAGCCTTATAACCCAGCGACCTTTCAGAGCACCACATCACAACGCATCAATGAATTCATTGATTGGAGGCGGGAATAATGCAATGCCGGGAGAAATTTCACTTGCCCACAACGGTGTCTTGTTTCTAGATGAAATTGCAGAATTCAACAAAAAAACACTGGACTCATTAAGACAACCTTTAGAGGATGGATTAGTAACCATCTCAAGAGTCAAATATACACATACATATCCTGCCGATTTCATGCTTGTCGCAGCGATGAATCCGTGCCCATGCGGGTATTATGGCAGCAACAGGTGCAGATGCTCGGATTATGAGGTGCTTAGCTACAGGCAAAATAATATCAGGTCCAATTCTTGACAGGCTTGATATTCAAAAATATGTGAACCCAGTGGAATTCATGGATATATCAAACAACTCAAAAGGAGTGACATCCAAAGAACTCAAAGAGAGGGTTGAAAAGGCCAGGGCTATACAGAAGGCAAGATTTGAAAACAATGCAAAAGTAAAGTGCAATGCCCAGATGAGCCCATCCATGATCAAAGAATTCTGCGTTCTTGACAGCGAAAGTTCAGATTTGTTGAAGAAGGCATATGAACGATTCGATTACAGCGCAAGATGCTACCACAAGTTCCTCAAATGCGCCCGCACTTTCGCAGACATGGATGGAGAGAGGAACATAAGAAGGAATCACATAACCAAGGCACTGTCATGCAGGGATTTGGACAAGGAACAATCATCCATGACCGTTGTTACTTAGAGGGGTTACCCATGGAGATATACTGGCTTTGGCTGTCTTCGATAAAAGGTATAGGCCCGGTAAGCGCAAAGCTTCTGCTGCAAAGATTCTATATACCTCAACGCATATATAGTGCTGAGAGAGATGAACTTGAGGGGATAGAAGGCATAGGCAAACATATAGTTGAAATAATGTCCGGTTCGAAGAGCCTAGCAAAAGCAGAAAAGATTATGAAGGACTGTCAAAATAACGATATAAGCATCCTCCCGTTCGACGACAAGCTTTACCCTGAGGAAGTAAGGAAACTTAGAAAATCACCTATTGTTCTGTACTATAAAGGAAAGTTAATAAATGAAAGTATCGGAATCGGCATAACCGGATCACGAAACTGCACAGAATACGGCAAAAGGGTTGCGGTAGAGGCAGCGGAATTCTTGGCTTCCAAAAACATCACTTTGATAAGCGGTATGGCCAAAGGCCTAGACTGCTATGCACATACAGCTTGCCTAAATAAAGGGGATATACGATAGCTATCCTTGGCAACGGATTAGATATATGCTACCCCAAGGAGAATAATAAGTTGATGGATAAAATAATTGAAAGAGGCGCGATTGTGTCCCAGTTTCCACCAGCAACAGCACCCTCCAAATTCAATTTTCCTAAACGGAATTATCTCTTAAGCGGTTGGAGTGAAAAAATATTGATAGCCGAAGCAGGAGAAAAATGCGGGTCGATGCTAACGGCAGCTTTGGCAGTGGAACATGGAAGGGAAGTGTTGGCAGTGCCCAACAGCATTTACAGCAGAGAAAGTGAAGGAACAAACAGTCTGATCGAATCCGGATGCAAAATATACCTCAGTCCACACCAACTTGTACCTGATGGACATAATATCATAGGAAATCATCCGAAGACTGATACAGCACCTGACAAAACCGGACAAAAAACAGTACTTGAAGAAAAAATCATCGAAATTGTTAGAGAGACACCAAGAACAATAGATGAAATAATCAGTTTGCTCAAGGAAGATAAGGAAGAGGTTTTTGATGCGATAACCAAACTCGAACTGGAAGGAAAGCTGAAGACGATATCAGGCTGCAGGCTGGAAGCACGACCGGAGTTCATGAACAAACTGTGAACAATGCTTTGAATATAATTACAACCAAGTAATGAGGCCGCCAAAACTATGTTTAATGTAGGTTTGGCGGCCTCATTTGTGTTAAATAGACTGCAGTTATGTTGAGCAAAAGTGTAGGGCTTGATAAAAAAATATGTTATTATATATGATAAGTGAGATCAAGTTGAGATAGGAGCAGAGGCTGACATGAAAAGTAAAAGGGTAAGATATGAGCTCGATACGGTGATGTCAAAAATCTGTCAGAAGAAGAGATAAAAGCAATCCTGCGCGCTGCAGATGAAATCATAGCCACTGGAGGAAGAACAATGCTCGCCAAGATACTCAAAGGCTCCAGGGACAAAAAGTGCTGGAGCATGAACTCGAGAAGGCCATTGACCATCTGATCAAGGAGGGAGCAATTTTGAACACTCAAACTAAAATCCGAATTGGAGGGGTCACCAAATGAACAAAATAACAGAATATATCACTTCACTCACACATCTATATGGACTGGTCCATAAAGACAAAGTCATAGAGATCTACAACATGCAAAATCAAGATAAGATAGAGAATATCGATACAGTAAGATTGAAAGCTGGTAAAATAGGAATAGACATTGCAGACCTGGACAAAAATTTTGTCGAGGTGATTGACGATTACTTTGTCCATGAGACAATTCTGGAGTTTGATGACTTTAGAACGCAGCTCGGTCAGCGCTATGGGAAGCCTTTCTACATTCCTGATCAGGAAGAACTTCTAAGATACAAGGATGACACCTACTTCGAGATGAGCAAGGAATATGATGATCTACTCAAGTATGTCACAAAGAATTTACTCAACGGTGACGAAAGACTGGGTGAAGCGATTTCCGAGGACATACAGGGCTACTGTCAATATGGCTTTTCACCTAGTTCAATATTTGATTTGTTTAATCAAAGGAATATTTCATTCAAAGATGAAAAACAAATTAATGATGTAATTCAATTAGTAATGAAACTCGCAAACAACACAAGGTTATGGGAGAATAACGGACATACTCCCGACGAAATAGTAAATCTGATGGGAAAGCTAAAATCGAAAAATGCAACTAAAAGTAAAGTAATAGGCAGGAACGATCCATGCCCTTGCGGAAGCGGCAAAAAATACAAGATATGCTGCCTCGGCAATGAAGAATAGGAGATTGAAAAATGATTACAATAAGAAACACTGAAAACCTCACTGGAGTAACAATAAGGGGAGATTTCGACGACCTGTATAAACTGGTGGACGCATTTCATGAGATCTCGATTAATGAAGAAGATGTAAAGAACTATAGGTATTTTGAAATGTCCACAAGGGTAATGGGGCTCTGCTACGACTTAAGGCACGCTTACATGGGAGACAGAGGGGTTGAGCTTGTAGACAACAACATGGATGGAAACAAGATGAAATGGCATTCAATCATTGCTCCGGAAAACAACGTGTATTACAAATGCAACAGCCTATACCCGGAGATGTTTTTCATAATTCTCGCATTAAACGAGTTGGTAAATCTGAGGATAATGGAGCTAACAAAGGCAAAATACGTATATAAAGAAGCACTCGCAGGAAAAGTCATATGGGACGACACCATAGCAACAATCAGGTCTTTCCAGGCTGAATTTGCAAAATGCGTTAAAGGTACGATAAAGGAGACATCCTTTACAAGATGGATCAATTTCATGAACAAAGATTACCTCTTCATCAGAGGCATGGCCGGGCAGTATGTCGATGTGCTTAACATCAAGTACATTAAGATGACTGCGGGAAAGCGTCTGAAAAGCCTGACGTCCATTGCCAGGAGGATAGCAGAGTATGAATATGATGAGGAGCATGAGCAGATCAAGGAAGCGGTAGAGGAAGCTGCTAAAGAATACGGATGTGCACAAGGGGAGATCAGGCTTCAAGGCATCGAATATCCCGAAGATATTAAGTGGTAAAATTTCATTCAAGGCGTTGCCGAAAACGTTGAATATACTTTACGGTTTGGCCAAAAAGTGTTAAGATATTACGTGGTATGACCGATATTTAGAGGAAGTAATGAACATCTTCCTATGGAAGATGGGCTTGAAATTTAAATTCAATAAAAATAATAAGGGAACACCTGCAAGCAGGTGGGCTTAGACTCTAATTTCACTACGTTCGTTAAGAGTCTAATGCCGGAGGATACAATACATGGAAGAAGAACTTACACTGGATTTACGCGACATTTTTCATATAATAAAGAAAAGGATGAGGATGATAATCCTGATAACCTTGGCATGCACTATGGTGTCCGGTATAGTCAGTTTTTATTTGATTAAGCCAACCTATGAGGCAAACACGAGCATAATAGTAGGCAAGCCTGAAGGGACCAGCAAGACTCAGACGGAGTACAACGACGTCATGCTTTACCAGAAGCTGATACAGACATACCAGGAGATTGCTACATCAAGGGTTGTAGCAGACCAGACTGCAAATATTCTGGGCAACGCATATACAGCAGAAGCGATACAGAAGGCTGTTACTGTGACTCCTCAGACTGATACGCAGATACTGAACATCAAGGCTACAAACGGCGATCCTGTGGAGGCTGCAAAGATAAGCAGCGCCGTTTCGAAAGCTTTCACTGAACAGAGCAAGATAGTATTCCCTACAGGGGGAGACATCCAGGTTATGGACACTGCGAGCGTGCCCATTTCACCTGTAAGCCCCAACAAGAACATGAACCTGGCAATAGCGTTCCTCATCGGACTTATGGGTTCCATGGGACTGGCATTCGTGCTGGAGATGATGGACAGGACGATAAAGACCGAGGATGAAGTTGAGAGATATATAGGAGTTCCGATCATCGGGATGATACCCAGGGAGGGAGCAAGATAAATGGTTGACATACATAGCCACATCCTGCCAGGGGTGGATGACGGTTCGGTTGATTTGGACACAACCATAAGCATGCTTGAGAATGCGGAGCGCTGGGGCACAACGGCCATCATTGCTACTCCCCACTACTACAGGGGGTATTTCGCGACTGAGTACGAAGAGGTGGTCAGGATGGTGGATATGCTCAGGGGTGATATAGGACCCAGGGGCATAAAAATAGATGTCTACCCCGGGCAGGAAGTTTTCCTGGACAAGCATACTGTTGAGATGTACAAAAGCGGAACCATAAGAGGTCTAAACAACAGCAGGTACCTGCTGGTTGAGATGCCTATGCAGGACTACGACAAAAACTTCCTTGACATAGTGTACGAGCTGAGGCTTTTGGGAGCCGTACCGGTTATAGCCCATCCTGAGAGATACACATATATTATGGATAACGTTAACATTATAAATCCTTTCATTGAGGAAGGTTGCCTTTTTCAGATTAACACAGGCAGCATAACGGGGATCTTCGGAAAATCGGTAAAAAAGACAGCGAGGGTGCTCATAGAAAACGGCTTATGCAATTTTGTGGCATCTGATGCCCATACTAACCATAAAAGGTGTACCGGCCTGTGTGATGCTTTTGATATGGTCAGAAAGATCAGTATAGCTGCAGCCGATAGTGCGGAGAGCAATTCAGAGCTCGTGCTCACGGATAGTGATATAATTAGCGGCAATGTCAGGATCAGTGCAAAGAAAAGTCTTTTCAGCTTTCTTAGGGTATGACAGCAAAACCCCTCTGGTGATTGAAATCCGAGGGGTAAATTTTCTTATACAGCTTTTTTGATCAAGGCCGGATGTTCACCACACAGTATTTCATCAACAGTCTTGTCGTCAAAGAGCCATTCCTCCACCTGCTTTTTGGTCAGAACGACAGGCATCCTCTCATGTACATCAAGGATAGATGGATTCGAGTCCGTGTGAGGATAACAAACCGGTTTTCGCCTTCAAACTGATTGTATATGCCTGCCATAAAAAGCACAGGTGAGTCAGGCATGTTATATAGGAACTTTTTCTTCTGAGGATCCCATTCATAAAAACCGGTGGAAGGCACTGCACATCTCCTCTTCTCCACGGAGGCGCTGAACATCGGCTTCTCGTGTATTGTTTCGGAACGGGCGTTTATTATTACTCGCTTGCCGTGAAAGGAAGGGAAGCCCCAGGTGAAAAGGTGGGGGACAGCCCTGCCCATAGCCGTCGTAAGCACTGGAACGATGTCGGTCGGGCAGATGTCCCCTGTCTTCATCATATTGCGATTTGGATCATTGCTTAATTGCTGTATTATATCATCTATTTCCTTTAATTCCCTGTCTGTGAACAATGTATATCTTCCGCACATTTTCAATCACCACCTGCCTCTATTATATCATAAAGGGCATTATGTTATAATTACATTGAATATGTTTCCTGGGAGCTGATAGGGGACAGTCTGGGGCTGCCCTGCAGGTTCCCTTTTGAATAGGAGGAAGAGCGTATGAGGATAAACAAACTGCTGAGCAACTATGGTTACTGCTCCAGGAAAGAAGCCTCCAGGCTAATTGAGGACAGCAGGATAACGGTTAACGGCAGCATATGCATACCCGGCCAGTGGGTAGAGGAGGAGGACGTGATCCTCCTGGATGATAAGCCGGTGGAACCTAAAGAAAGGATCTATCTGGCTCTGAACAAGCCGCCAGGTATAACCTGCACCGCAGAAAAGTCCGTTGCGGGCAATATCATAGATTTCATTGATTGCGGCAATTTCATCTTCCCCGTTGGGAGGATTGACAAGGATTCCCAGGGGCTTATACTTATGACCAACGACGGAGAGCTGGCCAACAGGATACTTGAATCGGATAATGAACATGAAAAGGAATACCTGGTGAATGTGGACAGGGAATTCAGCGACTCATTAATGGATGGGATGTCGGCTGGAGTGGACATTCTGGGGGTAAAGACAAAGAAGTGCAAGGTAAACAGGGTAAGCGGTAACACCTTCAGCATCATACTCACCCAGGGGCTTAACAGGCAGATCAGGAGGATGAGCAGGGCATTCGGTTATTCAGTGGTCAGGATTGAACGGATAAGGATTCTCAACATAAAGCTTGATGGAATAGAAGCCGGAAAGTGGCGGCACCTTAATGAGAGGGAGCTTAAGGGTTTAAGAAGCATTTAAACACCTCTTATCCTTCCCTCAACAGTTTTCAAAATTTATTTTATATGTTACAATTTATGAAGGAAAAATTATGTCAGAATATCTAAAGAAGAGGGTTATTTCATGATAAAAAGCCGCAAGGGGAAAATATTTATATCAATAATTTGCATCATTGCTTTTGCTGTATTGTTAGTTGCAATCTATGTGAATGCAGAGATGGGTAAGATGAAAAAAGTTGAAATACCGAAAAGTAATCAAGATTTATCCATAAGCGATGATTCATCTGCTTTGGATCCTAATATCGTAAATATCGCACTTTTTGGTGTGAACGATACACCTGAAAGTGAAGGGAATGTTGATCCAAATGCTTCGGATTCCATAATGATTTTGAGTATTGACAATAAGCATAATAAAATAAAGCTAATCTCAATACTGAGAGATACATATGTGTATTCAGACGAGACCGATTTCACCAAGATCAATAACACGTTTGCTTATGGAGGAGCGGCACTTGCCGTCAAAACTTTAAACAGCAGTTTCAAACTAAATATTAAGGATTACGCAATTGTTGATTTTAATGGGTTTAAGGATGTGATAGACTCGCTAGGCGGAGTTAAAGTAGAAATTAAAGATTATGAAGTGCAAACAATGAGTAAAGTTGGAATTAATTCAAGCGGCGCTCATACATTAAATGGAACACAGGCACTGGCTTACTGCAGGATAAGGAAAGCTGGCGACCAGGATTTTGAGAGAACTGAAAGACAGAGAGTAGTGCTTGAAAAAGTTTTCGAAAAAATTAAGTCTGCAGGAATTGCTACGTATCCTTCAGTCACTAACAAATTGTTGCCATATATTGAGACAAACATGACTAAAATGGACATAATTAGCCTGGGTACGAGTATAGTTTCTCCAAACTCCGGAACTATGGAGCGGGCAAGATTTCCTATGGAAGGATATTGGTATGGCATGACTAAAGACAATAAATGGTACTGTGTACCTGCTCAACCAGCCACCACTGATCAGATTCATAACTTCATCTATAAGGACATTATTCCTATGGCAAAATAAGCTCACTGCAGCCAATTTTTGAAAATATTTTCTGCCGTCAACTCTGCATTTAGATATGGAGTTGACGGCGTTTTCATATACTATGAATCTATAAAAGGTCTCTTAAGAATCGAGTTAACCTTTACTGCTCATCAAATTAATGGTAACATAATATGTGGTGAATTGATTGTACAAGTAAACAAACAAAGTGAGGTATGAACATTAATGGATGCAAAAATAAGCATAATAGTCCCTGTATACAACACAGAAAAATATGTGGGTGAAACCATTGAACTGTTGGCAAACCAGACCTATAAAAACATTGAGATCATATTGGTGGACAATAATTCCAAGGACAGCTCCCTTGAGATATGCAGAAACTATGCGCAGAAGGATCAGAGGATTATGGTTCTTTCCGAACTAACCCCGGGTCCAAGCGCTGCCAGGAACAGAGGGCTGGACTCTGCAACTGGAGATTTTATATGCTTCTGTGATTCCGATGACCTGCCCGATAAAACCATGTACGGGACTTTGCTTGAGAGCATTAATTCTTCTGGCAGCGATATAGCAATGTGTGAAATTTACAGTGAGCACCGTGACTGGATAATCGGGTTTCCTTATGAAAAGGACACTCTGCTTGACAGAGTTGGAATAGTTGGCGATCTTATACCTAAAATGATAGGAAATGATAAAGATTATATATTGGAGGATGCAATTTGGGGCAGCGTTGTCAGATGCATCTATAAAAGCGAAATAATAGAGCAGCATAATATAAGGTTTCCTGTAAACATCAGATTTGCTGAAGACCTGGTTTTTACAATGTCATACTTGAAATACGCAAACAGTGTTTTTATATGCAAAAAAATCCTGTATAAGTACAGAAAAAATGAAGAGTCCATAATGCAGACACTCAACAAATATGAAAAAGGGAAATTTGAAAAAGAAAAAGAGAAGGTCCTGTACCTGAAAAGCTTGCTTGAAGATATCGGGAATTATGAGCTGGCCGAGACAAGAGCCCTTGTTTCCTACAAGCATTATGTTGTGGGATCCATAGCAAATGCTGTCATGAATACGGGAGAGCATGGGTTTAGAGATGCATATAAGGAAATAAAAAAAATTGTGAATGACGACACTGTGCAGGGCGCTTTCGTTT
>Ga0209540_10001480_pt1 | contig 17801 bp, 18 predicted proteins | sample BarGraIncu01121A_FD_184501 | JGI IMG/M metagenome (GOLD analysis project Ga0209540, IMG submission 184501) | Arctic peat soil microbial communities from Barrow, Alaska - Barrow Graham LP Incubations 011-21A (SPAdes) (version 2) | ecosystem: Environmental > Terrestrial > Soil > Wetlands > Peat... | reverse complement strand
TGGCGATTGCGCGCGAGCTGTTGGATGCGCAGCGCTCGGCGGTGATTGACGCGCGGCTGAGCGGGTCCGGGCTGCCGGCCAGCCTGCAGGAGCTGGTGCGGCAGAGTGTCCGGCCGGCCTGGCGGGTGGCGGAGCTGGATCAGAGGCTCGAACAGGCGCGCGCCGCCTGGGCGAAGTTGGAGGCCGATAAGACGGTCAAGGGGGTGGGTCGCGCGGCCGATGGCGGGCGGATCGGTGGCATGTCTGATGGCATGGATCAGATGCAGGGGGCGGCGGACTTCCTGTTCGGGGTCCAGAGCGCGAAGCTGCCGGCGCCCAGCCTGCGGCGGATCGACAACGTCTACCAGGCCCTGACGGGTGACTGGGACTGGCGCGGGGTGTTTGATCCGGATCAGAGCCAGCTGGCCATGGCGAGCAGCACCTCGCTGGCCGACCTGGCCACGAACGCGATGAACAAGGTGATCATCGAGCAGTTCGGGGCGCTGGCGGTTTACCGCTGGTTCGAGCAGCTGGTGACCGTCCAGCCCAATGACGGCAGCGTGCAGCCGATGTCCTGGATCTCGTACGGTGGGACCGGGGACCTGCCGGTGGTGGCCGAAGGCGCGGCCTACACTGAGGGTGGGATTGCCGACTCCAAGGAGACGAGTGACTTCGTGAAGCGCGGCAAGTACGTAGGCATCACCCTCGAGATGATCCGTCGGAGCGACATCGCGCGCATCCAGGCCGTACCGAAGGCCCTGGCCCTGGACGCGATTCGCAGCCGTTCGGCGGCAATCGCCGGCCTGTTCACGGTGAACGGCGGGGTGGGGCCGACGTTGGCGGATGATGCGACGGCGCTCTTCCACGCCAACCACGGCGGCAACGTGCAAACCACGGCGTTCGACGTGGCGGGTTGGAAGGCGGCGCGGACTGAGTGCGGCAAGATGGTCGAGCTGGGCAGCGCGAGGCGGCTGGGTCTCTTCCCGAAGTTCTGCCTGGTGCCGATGGACCTCTACGATGCTGCGCTGGTGGTCTTCGGCTACGGTCAGGGGCCGGGTGGCTACCCGGGGACGCCCAACAACGACGTCAACCCCTATGCCGATGGCCGGGGGGGTGGGGATGATCGGCCGGTGCCGGTGAAGGTGCCGGAGTGGACAGACGTGACGGACTGGGCTTACCTGGTGGATCCTCGGATCTTCCCGGTGATCCAGATGAGCTATGCGCAGTCGCCTGGTGGTGGGCGGCATCCTGCGCCCGAGCTCTTCAGCGTGGCGAGCCCGACAAGCGGGCTGATGTTCTCGAACGATGTGCTGCCTGTGAAGGTGCGGGATTGGTTCGCGTATGGTGTGTCGACCTGGCGCGGCATCGGCAAGCGCAACGTCGCCGGCTAACCTTGATCCGGCCTGCCGGCCGCAATGAAAGTTGCGGCCGGCGGGACAGGTGGTAGGGGCGAAAGCGGCCCGATCGAGGCGAGCTGGCGGAGATCCGGTGCTTTCTGGCGGGTTTTTGGGTGGAAAGGTGCAACGGAAGTTGCGGGAGAGGTTTAGGACATGGATGGAATGACGTTTGTGGTTCAGTTGCATGGGCATGGGACGCTGGCGGCGGACATGGTGATGCATTACAAGATGCCGTGCGATGCGACGCTGGTGCAGATCGACGCGGTGGCGACGAGTGCGGCGGTTGGAACGTTGAAGGTCGGCACGGATGCGGACGACGATGGGTATCTGACGGCGTTCACCTTCGGCGCGACGAACGTGCCTGCGACGGTGGGTCGGGGCGCCTTCAACGGGGCGTTGAATCGGGATGTGAAGGAGTATCCGCACATCCTGAAGGGTACGGTGCTGAAGTTGACGGTGGCGTTCGCGGCCATGATCAATCCGGACGTGGCGCTGACGTTTCTCGAGGGGTAAGGGGGGGGCCAGGTCCTGGGGGCCTGGCCTTCTCCTGCAAGGGGGGTGAATCTTGGGCGAGATGATAGTGTACGATGGCGGACCGTATTGGAAGCCGAGCCGGAAGGTGGTGGCCAGTGCGAACATGACCGCGGCCGCGGATATCACGGATGCGCCGGCGGGCGGTCAGAAGATCCTGGCCGACGACATCCTGATCAGTTCAGACACAGCCATGCGTTTTGATGTGGTGATGGAGACGAGTGGCAACGTGCTGGCCAGTGTTTACGTGCCGGCGAATGGGAGCGCGCAGATCACCTTGCGGAGTGGACTGAAGGGCGACCTGGCGGACAAGAAGCTGCAGGGCAAGGCAAGTGTGGTCGGCAACGTGTCGGTGATGACCTGTTGCCACAGCGAGGCATAGGACAACCAGGAGGTTGTTATGGGCGTTTTAGCAGCCTGGCGGCCAAAGGGTGGGCACGTGCGAGCGCGACCCGAGTTGATGCTGAACGGTGGGTTTGAGATAGCAGGCGCCGGCGGGGCGGATGTGTTCGCGAGTTGGATCGAGGTGGCGGGTACCAGCTTTATTGCCGATACCGTGATCAGCACCGAGGTCCACGGCGGCTCACATGCGTTGAAGTTGACCCTTGGTGTAGGGGCAGCCATGGTCTACCAGAACATTACGGTCGTGCCAGGCTCCAGTTACACGTTGACTTTCTTCTGCCGCGGGGACGGCACGGTGCGTGGACTCTACAGGATCTACGACGTAACTCACTCGCTTGACATCAAAGCGTCGGGCGCGATGGGGTTGGTGGGCGTGGGTTACACTGCGGTGAGTTATGTGATCATTGCGCCGGCCGGCTGCACCTCGGTGCGCGTTTATTTCATCTCGCCGAACGCGGCGGGGAGTGCCTGGGTGGATGACGTGAGCGTGGTTATCGTATGACGCATGACCTCGGAGGCGTAAGATGCGTTTCCCGTTAGAGATTTGCCGGCCGCCGGGTTACGACTTGCTAAACCCCTATATGCTGTACGACATCTGGTCGGGCGCGTGCTTATGGGACGCGTTTGGGGCGCTTGTGCCCGTGGGTTTGGTGGAAGGGACGCTGGCGGACACGGGCGCGGGGGTGACTCTGCTTGTGCCGCCTCCTGCTCGGGTGGTGGTCGACACGAACGTGACCGCCTATGGGCAGACTGACCTGATGGTGAACGGTGGGTTTGAGACGGCGGGCGTCAACGGGCCGGACGTATGGGGGACCTGGGGGGAGCTGGCGGGCGATGGGGCGGTCGCCGATGCGACGGGTGGGGGCGAGACCCACGGTGGTGCACATGCGGCGAAGCTGAGCAAGCTGAGCGATGATTTAGGGACCGCCCTTATTTACCAGACGATCACGGTCATACCAGGTTACACGTATACGCTGTCGTTTTGGTGCCGGGGCGATGGCGCGGAGCGCGGACTCTACAGGATCTTCGACGTATCAAACGATGCGGATATCCTTGCCCCTTCCGGCATGGGGTGGATTGGTACAGCGTTCACGCTGATGACGCGCGTCTTTCTGGCTCCGCCTGGCTGCACCTCGGTGCGTCTCTATTTCTACTCGCCGAACCTGGCGGGGAGTGCCTGGCTCGACGACGTGAGCGTCTTTCCGAAGGATTTCCTGGTGAGTGTCGGCGGCGGGAGCTTGCATTTTAGCGGCGGCAAGATCGTGCCGGCGTGGGGTGATCCGAGTGTGAAGAGCGGGTTGGTCACGCATGCGGCAGGCGAAAGGGTGTTTAGTGCCAGGGTAAGGCCGGCCGGCAGTGGCGAGTTCATGATTGGCTGGTTCCACACGGATGGGAGCCCAGCGCACGCCCTGCACTTCGGCGTGGGCGGGGGGCTCGTGGTCGAGAACGGGGCCAGCATTGGGCTGGTGGCAACTTATGGGTGGGCGGACACCTGGGTGAAGATCCGGGTGGCAGCCGGGGAGGTGTCGTATTGGTTGTCGACGGACGGGATTGTCTGGGTGTTTCTGTACGTGGAAGGGGCGGGTGATGCGGCCGATTTGGTGGTGGGGGTCCAGAGTTATGACGCGGCGTTGACGACTGACGACTGGCGGGTGATTAGCAACGAGGTGCCGGTTACGTTTGACGATAGTTTCGAGCGCGCGAACGGGGCGATGGGCACGGCTCCGGGGGGGTTGGTCTATCACGCGACGGGTCCGACCTTGCCCGTGGTTTCGAATGGGCAGATGGTGCTGACGGCGACCGATGAGATTCCGGCGTTCAATGGTTATGCCGAGATCGACTTCCCGGCGACGCCGACGAGGATGTTTGGGAAGATAGTGTTCTCGGCCGGTGCGCCGATCAGTGGCAATGTCGTCTTTTCTTCCAGTAGCAACCAGGGTGATCGCATCTGGGACCAGGTGCACACTGTTTTCGATCATCTGCATTTCGCAACCCTGAAGCGGGTAGGCGGCGTGGTAACGGGTATCGGGACCTGGATCCCCTGCGCTGTGCCGTTGGTGGCAGGGGTCGAGTACGATATTGAAGTCCGGATCAGCGGTAACACGTTGACGATTGTCGAGCCGGATGGGACTTTGCACTCGGTGACCGATCCGGATATCGGGGCAACGGCAGGACCTTACTGCTACATCCAAATCGGTGGGGGTCCGACGTCGGCGGGCAATATGTGGCCGGCGTGGAACTCCTGGGGCGCGAGGTTTTAGCATGGCTTACCTGGGTTTTGATCTGCGGCTGAGTGATGGTGTGAGCACGGTCTACCTGGGCACGGCGTCTCCCTTGCCGGTTGGGGCGCCTGGCTCCCAGTTGGTGGCGTACCCGATTGTTGAGGCGCCTGAGACGCTGCGGGTGGCGAGCAGGGACGCGGATGGGGCGGCCATCGTGGGCGTGCGGCGCGAGAACGTGAGCGAGGGGGCGACGATCAGCATCGGGTATACGTTCGCGGACGCTCAGTGGGTGTTGGGGACGATCAACCGGTTGCTGCGCCAGGCGGAAGAGCGGCAAAAGTACGGGCGCGGCCTGCCGGTTTACCTGGAAGTGGATACGGGTACGGGTGATTTCTGGCGCTCTGAGATCCTGGCGGGGCGGGCGGCGCCGGATGCGGCAACGTTGGGCGGGTATTGGAGAACGCGCGGGCAGCTGCAGGTGGCGGTGAAGTGGCTGCGCCGGTCGTTCTGGGAAGGGCCGGAGATCGAGCTGCGGCTGCGGAATACTTCTTTCGGGGCGGCAAGTTACGCGCCTGGCGGGGTGGTGGTCTTCAATCACTTCGACCCGCCGGGCTCGGATGATGGTGGCCATTATAACTGGTTCGAGGTTGACCCATCGAATCTGGGCTTTGCCGACCTGCCGGCGCCGATGCGGATGACGCTGCAGGCTTTCTCTTCTGGGGTGACGGTGTGCCGGGTGGTGGTGGCGGGCGGGTTGTTGGATCTGTCTTTGCCGTGGGGGATGGATGGTGGCGGGCCGGTTATCGAAGGCGAGACCTGCGCGGACGGCACGAGATTTATGGGCGCCGATGAGACGGATGCGAGCGGTGGGGCCTATCGGTCGCTGAACGCGCCGGGGACGTCTGCGCGGCGGTTTGCGACCTGGCCGTTAGGGGCGTTCTGGCTGGCGGGCGCCGGGCGGGAGTTCGTGCGGGTGTTTATGCGCATCGTGGGGGAGGTGCCGGCGGGCGCGCGCGTGCGGCTGAAGCTGAACAGCGGGGTGGGGATGATCTGGTCGGGGCCGGAAGTGATCCTCGAGGGGGGGCACGAGCTGCAAGATCTGGGGGTGGTGCAGTTGCCGCCGGGTAATCTGATGGCGACGGCGAATCTGACGCTGGATCTGTGGGGGCATTGGGCGACGGGGGACATCGGGATAGACTACGTGGCCTTTCTGCCGTTGGTGAGCTACCGAAGGTATGCGCCGCTGATTCCGACTGTGGGGGTCGCGTATTGGGAGCAGCTGGTGGATGACGGCCTGGCCGGCCAGGTGTATGTGCAGCGGGGAGCCGGGGCGGTGCCGGATTATGCGGCGCGTGGCGCGCAGCTGCTGGTGTATCCGCACACGTTCAAGGCGAACCGGTTCTCGGTGTTTTGGGAGGACGGGTCGGGGGCGGCGTTGGCGAAGTGGCAGGTGAAGGTCCAGGCGTGGTATCGGCCGAGAAGGGCGAGCTTATAGGGGGGGCGGCATGGGTGGTATGGGCACGGTTGACGGGCGGGTCGGGTTGGCTTATTCGGAGGTGCTGATTGTGGCGCCGGATGGGCCGGGGTTGAATCAGGTTCCGGAGGTGGATGCGATTGCGGAGCTGGGTTATCGGGTGCGGCTGCTGCAGGGTGAGGTGGACGATCAGCGGCTTTACAAGGCGGTGCAGGATCACCGGTACGACGTGGTTCACTTCATGTGTCACGGCGATTTCGAGGCGATGGAGATCAGCGGCGGGCGGCTGACGCGCAATGCGGTGCTGCAAGTGGTGCGGCTGAGCGCGGCGCGGGTCGTGTTTCTGAATGCCTGCAACTCGGTGAAGCTGGGCCAGACGCTGGTCAACGTGGGGCTGGCGGTGGTGATTGCGAGTGTGGTGCCGGTGGAAGATTCGGCGGCATGGCAAACGGCGGTCACGTTCTACTCGGCGTTGGCGCGGGATGGCGACGTTGCCCGGGCGTATAAGCTGGCGTGCGGCGGCGGGGACGTGCTTTACGTGATGCTGAGCAACGGGGGGTACGCGGGGCTGATGGCGAAGCCGGTGCTGGATGAGCTGAAAACGTTGCGGGATACGATCGGGGAGGAGCGGGCTGGGGCGAAGATGCTGCGGGCGACGATGGGGGAGGACCCTTTGGATCTGAAAAGTCTGCATGGGGACATGAAGCGGACGATGTGGTTGGCCGGCGGGTCGTTGGGGATGGCCTCGGCGACGGTTGTGGGGCTGGGGCTGCATTTGTGGGCAGGCAGGTAGAGGGGGGATTGATGGCAGGGAAAGCGAAGCGGAATTCGGGGGCACGGCCTGCAGACAGGCTTAGCATCGAAGGGCCTAAGCCGGTGATACCCTTTGACATTCATTGGAGCTGGGCCCATCAGGGTCCGGAAGACTACCAGGCGTTCCGGGATATGCAGCCTGGCGCTATCTGGATCCTGAATCCGGATCACGAGATTTGCCGGCTGGCGCACGAGGCTGCGCCCACCGCCTTACTCATCCTGCGCGATCAGCCGCAGGGCGAGCAGCACGACTTCATGCGGGCGGATCCGCTGGGCTGCGCGCGCGCTCACATGGCGGACTGGGTGAAACACGTTCCGGAGTGGGCCGGGATGGTTCCGCGCGCCCAGGTGGCGGTGTGCGGAATCAACGAGGGGCTGATCGACACGTTGGAGCGCGAGGTTGCGGTCTGCGCGTACTACAGCGAGTTGGTCAAGCTGGGCACGGCGGCGGGGATTGCGGTGGCGGCCGGGGCCTTCGGCAACGGCTGGCCCGGCAACGACGACACGGACAAAGTCAAGGATACGCGCGTGCACTGGGACAGGCCGCACTTCAGGGCGCTGCTAGAAGCCGTCCGTACGGGCCGTGGGAAGGGCGTGGGGCATTTCCTGAACCTACACGAGTATTATGGCGACCAGGCGGGCCCACGGGGCATCTGGGGTTGGCAGAGCGGGCGGGTGCTGCAGCTGCTCGAGTGGTTCAAGGTGTGGGGTTGGAATCCTGAGGACGTGCCGATCAGGCTCGGGGAGTTCGGCTTCGACCGGCTGGCGATTGATTCGGGTTGTAAGGATCCGGGCAAGCGGGGTTGGGCAAGTTGGATGCCGTCGACGGTCTACATGGGGCAGCTCAACTGGCTGCTGCAGCAGTATGCCTTTTACCCGAGCATTAAGGGTGCGGCGGTCTTCGGCTGGGATGCGCAGAACGCGGAGTGGAACGGGTTCGACATCCGGCCGGCACGTGAGGAGGTTGTGGCCATGGTCAAGGAGTTGCGGGCGCAAGTTGCGCCTTCTGTTACGCGGGTGGTGCTGCCGGCGGCGATAAAGTTTCCAGCGTCGACGCCGGCTCCCGGGCCTTCGCCGGCGCCGGCGCCAACCCGGCTGATTGAGCCGTTGTTGGCCTGGCCATTGGGCGCGGTGGCGGGGACGCTGACGAATGAGTTCGGGTCGAACGCGGTGAACTACTCGGCGTTCGGTCTCATCGGCCATAACGGGCGGGACATTGCTGCGCCGGCAGGCACACCGGTTGTCGCAACGCATGCGGGGCAGTGCTGGGTGTACAACGATCCGGCCGGCTACGGGAACGTGGTCGAAATCTGGAATCCGATGATTGCGGGTGGCTCGCCTTACAAGACGATCAGCGCGCACTTGAGCCGCTTTGCCGTGATCAACGGTCAGCGGGTCGAGCCGGGCATGGTGATAGGCTACGTGGGGAGCACGGGCAACAGCAGTGGCAATCACTTGCATTTCGGCATTAAGTTGCTGCAGGGCAGAAATCCGGGGTACGCCAATTGGGTTGATCCGAAGTCCTTCATGGCGCGTTAGCAACTTTCTTTGCCCGATCGGAACCGCCGGCTGCAACGAAAGTTGCCGCCGGCAGGCTGGGCGGAGCAGATCTGGGTCCCGAAAAGCAAGATCTTGATATGATCGCGGCGTGTGAGCGATTGCTTAGCAAAAGTCGCAACGGAAGTTGCGGGAGGGTAGGGTCTATGTCTCTCATCTCGTTGGTGGTTGTTCTGATTGTGATCGGCGTTCTGCTGTGGCTGGTCCAGACTCAGATCCCGATGGACGCGACGATCCGGAAGATCATCTTCATCGTGGTGATCGTTGCGGTGTGTATCTGGCTCTTGTCGTTGTTCGGCCTGCTGCCGGACCTGAACGTTATCCGGGTAGGTAGATAGGTATGACAATCACACCTGGTGATGGCTGGTGGAATGACGACAGTTTCAGGGTGGTGCTGAGGCAGCGAAATTTCTCGGGCGAGGTGTCTCTGGGGGCGGACGTGCACGTGCAAGCGATGCGCTACGCCTGGGACTGCGTGGGCGGGCCGAGCTGGGCGACGCTGCGCGTGGTGGGGCCGAGCCCGGCGGTGTGGGAAGCGGCGGAGTGTCTGCGTTGCCCGGTCGAGATCTATTCGTCCTTGGGCGAGCTGGTGTGGTGGGGTTACGTCAACAGTTTGTCAGCCGGCGCGGGGGCGGTGACGTTGGGGGTGGGGCTGGATGACATGGCGAACCGGGTGGCGGCGCGTTATCCGGTGGTCTCGCCGGGCAGGAGCGCGGTGACGGACTGGAATTGGAACGCTGACAGCGAGGGTGAGTTTGGGGTCAAGGAGCGGATCCTGCCTTCGGCCGGGTATGACGCGAATTATGCTGCGGGTGCGCGCGACGTGGAGCTCGTCCGGGCGGGGTTACCGCCGATCAGTGTCTCCGCTGCCGGCTTTGGCGCGGTGCAGCGGATTGCGGGCACGGTGATGCTCCATTGCCAGGGTTGGTTCAACACGTTGAGCTGGCGATATTATGCGCAGCCGGCGGGGTTGGTGGAGTGGACGGCGACGAATCAGGTGCAGGACTTCGGGCAGCCGGGCGGGGGTGTGTTGGAGGGTTGGGGGCAGAAGTTCAGCTATGCGGGCGACAGTTGGACGATGACGAGCATCGATGTGCGGCTGGCTAAAGTGGGGGCGCCTGGGGATGGTGTGTGGGTCAGTTTGAATGCGGACGCCGGCGGTGTGCCAGGCGCCGAACTGGCGATCTGGTGGCTGGCGGCGAGCAACCTTACTCAGGAGGCGGCGTGGGTTTCGGGGGTTTTGTCGGTGGCGGTGACGATCAGCACGGGCACGTATTGGGTGTTGGTGAGGCGCAGTGGTCTTTTGGACGCGGTCAACTATTACCGGGTGTGGGTGGATGCGAACGAGGGTTTCGCGGCGGGTGGGCAGGCTTGGGTGCTTTGGGGTTTTTGGCAGCTCTGGGGGCCGTTGCCGGTTCACCTGGGCTTCCGGGTGCACGGGGTGCAGGAGCATGCTGACCAGGTGAGCGTGATAGTTGCCAACGTTGCGCAGTATCTGACGGGGACCGAGATAGTAGGTGGTTCGGGCGTGAGTTCGTGCCAGTTTCGCGACGGGGTGAAGGATGCGGGGCGAGAGGTTAAGGCATTGTTGGGGAGTGGCTCGGTCGGCCGGCTGTTGGCGAACGTGCGGTCGGATCGGTGTTTGGAGCTGAGGCCGGCGCCGCTCGTGACAGGCGGTGTGCAGTATTGGTTGAATGCGGACGGGTCTGTGGTGGATGCTTGGGAGCGGGTGCTGCCGGTGGGCGAGTGCCTGGCCGGGGCGTGGGTGGGGTTGGGCGATGTGATCCCGGGCAATGCGGATGTGAGTCATTACGGGCGGGTGAGTCCGTTTTGGGTAGAGGGGAGTGTCTACGAGGTGGGGTCCAGGCGGCTGCGGTTGTTGGGGTTGGGGGCGGTGGGGTTGTCGAGGGATGATGCTGCGATGGCGGCGGGCGACGTGGCGTTGTAGGTCGGAGGAGCGAAGGGCTCTTTTTGATAAGGTCGGTGTACCACAATGGGTCTAGCCGCGTCCTCCGGCCAGGCGGGCGGCCATGGGCGAACGGCGTAGACGAAGCATGGCCCAGATGCCGACGGCCGGACCCAGCGCCAGCAGCGCAAAGGCCCAGTGCCAGCCGACTTTGCCTTCTAGCAAGGGGATCAGTCGAATCGTGACCAGCGTCAACAAGAAACCGAGACTGGTCTGCAAAGTGAGGGCGGTGCCTGGCGATCGCAGCGATCGCAGTACTCGGCGCGGCAGAGCTCGCTGATACAGGCCGAGTACTGCGCTGAATCGGCGACCACCGCGAAACCCCAGACCAGACACACCGCAACCAGGGGGACGAGGCTGCCGCCATAGCTGCCGCCGTAGAGGAGGCCGGCGACGATAGCGCACGTGCCGCTGACCAGGAGCGAGGCGATGGTCGGGCGACGGCTGCCGTCGCCTGTCGTGCGCCCGAGCCGATCCGCCATCTGACCGGCGAGCAGACTGCCCAGCCCGCCCACAGCGATCACGGCGAATGCCGACAGGCTGGCCCAGGTGGCGCTGCTGCCGGCGAGTTTGAAGGCGGCCAGCAGGAAAGCAGGCACCCAGGCCCACATGGCATACAGTTCCCACATGTGACCCAGGTAGCCAGGCGATCGTTGCGATCGCAGGTTCGCGAGGAACAGTTCGCGCTGACCCGCGATCTCCCCGATGTAGCGCCAGTTGAAGCGGGGCGACTGGGTGCGATAGGGGCCCTCACTGACGAAGGCAGCGGCCAGTAACCCTCCCACGACGTCGAAGGCCGCTGCCAGGTACAAGACGACCTGCCAGTCGCGTGCCCCGTCGAGGGCATTCAAAAGATGCGGAGCAGCCGAGCCCAGCGTCAGTGCGCCCACCAGCAGGCCGATGCCCAGCCCACGATCCTCCCTGGTCCAGGTCGCCATGATCTTCATGCCCACGGGATAAACGCTCGCAAGGCAAAGACCGGTGAGGAATCGCAGCAGGAGCGCGGCGATGCTGCATCGCATGCGACGCCTGGCGATGCTGCATCGCCGCGAGCACTGGGATCAGTGCGGTGGAGGACGCCGCCAGCAGGGCCGAGACGGTGAACAGAGCGCGCGACGACATCCGGTCGGCCAGGTTCAACAGGCCGATCCGAAGGCCCCGACGACGAAGCCGATCTGCACTGACAGGGTAAGCCAGGCCCGAGCCGGCTCGCTCAAGGACCAGGCGGACGTCAGCGCCGGGACAACGGCCGAAGCTGAAAACGAGACGGCCATGGCCAGTAGCTCGGCCAGGCAGAGCAGAAGCAGCGTCGGCCACTTGCGCTGTAGCGTAAAAGGGAACGCGCCTACCGATTCTTCGGTCGCCATGAGGCTCTTTCTTCAATGGTAATGTATCCATTGTTATCATAGTGCTGGTTCTCCGCAGAGTCAATTTATAGTATTGTTTCTGTATTCAATTTGCGATAAACTTGTATGGAGAGTGGCGAGTCGATGGATCACGGAGGCGTCAACCGCACTGGCCAGTGGAGCACTCTTTGCGTTCTCTGCGCGTTCGCGGTAGACTGCTCTCGACCATCAGCCGTCCTATTTTCGCATCGGCGCCCTGAAGGGACAACCGCCTTGACCGCACCTGACGTGATCGCCCGCCTCGTCGAGCGCTTCAGCCGCAATCGTGACTCCTACACCGGTCTTCATTACAAGGAAGCCCAGTTGCGAGCCGAGTTTCTTGACCCCCTCTTCGAGGCGCTCGGCTGGGATGTGACCAACAAACAAGGCTGGGCCGAAGCCTACAAAGATGTCGTCCAGGAAGACGCGGTGCGCATCGGCGGCGCCATGAAAGCGCCGGACTATGCCTTCCGCGTCGGCGGCGTCCGCAAGTTCTTTGTCGAAGCGAAGAAACCCGCCGTCAAGATCCGCGAGGATGCCGAGGCGGCCTATCAACTACGACGCTATGCCTGGTCGGCCAAGCTGCCCCTCAGCATCCTCACGAATTTCGAGGAGCTCGCCGTCTACGATTGTCGCTTCAAACCGGCCCCCGGCGACAAGGCCAGCGCGGCGCGCGTCCTCCTCTGCTCCTATACCGAATACGTTGCGCGCTGGGACGAGATCGCGGCCATCTTCGCGCGCGACTCTCTGCTGCGCGGATCCTTCGATAAGTACGCCGAAACCAACTCGGCCAAACGCGGGACCGCGGCGGATCGGAATCCGCAGTTGACGACGCCTTCCTCAAGCAGATCGAAGGCTGGCGCGACGCGCTGGCGCACAACCTGGCCCTGCGTAATCCCGATCTGACCACGCGCGAGCTTAACTTCGCCGTCCAGCGCACCATCGACCGCCTGGTGTTCCTGCGCATCTGCGAGGACCGCGGCATAGAAGAGCCCAACTGTCTACAGGGCCTGCTGAACGCCGGCCACATCTACGAGCGGCTGGTCGAGCTCTATCGCGAGGCCGATGCGCGTTTCAACTCCGGCCTGTTCCACTTCGACGCCGCCGAGGAGCGCGGCCACATGGCCGGGGCCGAGCCGGCCAACACGCTCACCGCCGGCCTGGCCGTCGACGATAAGCTGCTCAAGGAGATCATCGGCGGCCTCTACTATCCCGAGAGCCCCTATGTTTTCTCGGTCTTCCCCGCCGACATTCTGGGGCAGGTCTACGAACAATTCCTGGGCAAAATCATCCGCCTGACCCCCGGCCACCAGGCAAAAGTCGAGGACAAGCCCGCGGTCAAGAAGGCCGGCGGCGTCTTCTACACGCCGGTTCTACATCGTCGACACCATCGTGCGCCAGACCGTCGGCAAGCTGTTGGAAGGTAAGACGCCGCGCCAGGTGGCCGGCGCCTACAACGGCCAGCCGTTACAACTGGCGGACCCGGCTTGCGGCTCGGGCTCGTTCCTGATCGGCGCCTACCAGTACTTGCTCGACTGGCACCGTGACTGGTACGTTGCCAACCTGGTTCCGTTGCTCGCAGCCGGCAAAGCCGCCGCCTCGACCGAGGTCCGTGAGCTGCTGCCCGTCCGCCCGGAGCGGCGGCGCTCGGAGCGGGGGCGCAAGGCCGGCAGGGACGACGAGGGACCGCTGCCGGTGTTCCAGGGGCCGGGCGACGCCTGGCGCCTGACCACCGCCGAGCGCGTGCGATGCCAGGCATCGCCTTGCATCCTGCTGGCGCACATCTTCGGCGTAGACATCGACGACCAGGCCGTCGAAGTGACCAAGATGTCGCTGCTGCTCAAGGTACTGGAAGGCGAGAACGCCAACACCCTCTCGGCGCAGCTCAGCCTCTTCAAAGAGCGTGCGCTGCCCGACCTGGGCGACAACATCAAGTGCGGCAATTCGCTGGTGGGGCCGGACTTCTACCAGAACGAGCAGATGAGCCTCGTGCCTGCCGACGAGCAGTACCGCATCAACGCCTTCGACTGGCGGAGCGGCTTCTTGCAGGTGTTCAGTGGCCCGGAGCCCGGCTTCGACGCCGTCATCGGCAACCCGCCGTATATAGCATTCAGACCATGAAGGAATGGGCGCCGTTGGAGGTGGAGTACTACAAGAAGCGCTATCAGGCCGCCTCGAAGGGCAACTATGACATCTACGTCGTGTTTGTCGAAAAGGGACTGAGCCTGCTGAACAAGCAAGGGCGCCTGGGCTTCATTCTGCCGCACAAGTTCTTCAACGCCCAGTACGGCCAACCGCTGCGCGAGATCATCAGCCAGGGACAGCACCTCAGCCAGGTGGTGCATTTTGGCGATCAGCAGGTCTTCAAGCGGGCCACCAACTATACCTGTCTGATGTTTCTTAACCAAACAAGCACCGCCACCATCGAGTATCAGAGAGTGAACGACCTGAGTGTGTGGCGCAACACGGGTGAGACCGGCCGAGGAACTATTCCCGCCGATAGCGTCACAGGCAGCGAATGGAGTTTCGCAATAGGAGATGAAGCAACACTATTGACAAAACTCCGTTCCATGCCGATGACTTTGAGTGACATAGCTGAACGGATTTTCCAAGGGATCATTCCTGGCGCAGACGAGGTCTACGCTGTCGATCGGGTTGGCGCCAGCCCTGAACGCGATCTATACTACTCGCGCGCTCTAAGAACGGAGGTCCCCCTCGAAGGCGAATTGTTGCGGAAATTGGTCAGCGGTGCACAAGTGAGGCGGTATACACTGGCTGAGACTCCGACCAGAGTGATCTATCCTTATGCTATTGAGGATGGCAACGCGCAATTGATCTCTACGCTTCGGATGCAACGAGATTTTCCCCTGACCCTCAAGTACCTCAAGGCAAACAAAGATGTGCTCGACGCCCGCGATCGAGGATCGGCAAAGGGGTCGATGTGGTACCAATACATCCGGCGCCAGAATATCGCTCTGCAGCCAGTGCGAAAACTCGCAGTACCACGCTTAGTGAATCGTCTCCACGCTGCCTACGATTCTGAGGGGGCGTTCTGCCTAGATAATGTGGACGTTGGGGGTGTGATTCTGCGAACCGACGACCCTGCCGCTTATCTCTACGTGTTAGGGTTATTGAACAGCCGGCTCCTTGATTTCTTCTTTATCCGTCATACAGTGCCTTTTCGTGGAGGCTACTTCTCCGCAAACCGACAGTATATCGAGAAACTGCCCATCCGCACCATCGACTTCTCCAACTCCGCCGACAAAGCCCGCCACGACCGCATGGTGTCGCTGGTCGAGCGCATGCTCGCACTGCATAAGCAAGCTGCCGAAGCGCGCACGGACCAGGAGAAGGCCGTCGCGCAGCGCCAAATCGAGCTCATCGACCGGCAGATCGACCGGCTGGTCTACGAGCTGTACGACCTGACTGACGACGAGATTGCCATCGTCGAAGGCGCGCGCTAGCAGTGTGTGGCCTCACGCCGGGTAAGACTATCCGTGAGGCAACGATCTCTGCAAAGCGAATCTGGCCCCTATGGTCACATTCGCGGCCAAAGGGCGTGGCTCGTGACAATGACCGCAGGACACGATGGGCGGTGCGCGCCTCCATCGGAGCGATAGCCAAGCGAAACAAGGGCGGTGAGCATCAGGGCGCTTTCATGTTGCGGCTTACTCATTGGCTGGCAACGGGAGTTGCGAGCCGTGCGCACAAGACCTGCTTCCGCAGACCGTATTGGCGTCCGTCGCATGGCATTTTGAGCCGGTCGTCTGCAATTCTTGCTGCCAGCATGGCGCGCTGGTGCAACATGATTTCGCCCTGACAATGCCGGCACCATCATTGATTACTGGGCTGTTTTGTGCTATACTGTGCTTGTGGCGGGACAAAAGGGTTCGCTAAGTCGCGGCTCGCCCGGGTAGATTCCACAACAGATAGCATCCCACCCCCCCGTGCAGCCGCAGGGGGGGTTTTGTTTTGAAAGGGCCATCATTGCCTGAAGTCGTGGTCGCTTCCGAAAGAAGGTGAGGAATATGAAGGCCTTTGAGAACATCGAGATCGCTTTTGTCGGGGTGCCGACTGCCAAGCATGTGCTTGAAAGCATACGCAGAGATGAATGGTGCCGTGCCGATCCTTCGTCTCCTCGCTGCAACTTCGAACCGGGCAAGGATGACTATTGGCTCAAGGACGTGGCCAGTAGAGCGGTTTGCCAGCGCTGCCCCATGTTCGGCCAAAAGCTCGAGAAGTTGATGGCGGACTGGGAAGAGTGGGTTCTTGCCATGCAAGACGTATACACGTGAACTCGGTTATCGAGGGACGCCCCGATATGCAAGGTCCAGATGCGTATTTTCCGAGAGCCCATTTTGCCAGGAAAGGAGTCGACAGGATGTCCGTGATCACCATTTCCAGAGAATTCGGGAGCGTGGGCGATGACATGGGTGAAAGGATCGCCCAGACCCTGGGCTACCAGTTTGTGGACAAAGAGTTCATCGGCGTCCTGCTCAGCGAGTATGGGCTGGTCGAGTTCGACAGGGAGTACGAGACCCAGCCAGGTTTTTGGGAGGGATTCAATGCGCAGCGGGGTAAGCAGCGAGAAACGATGGTGGGCATGCTCAGCCAGGTTGTGCAAGGTGTGGCGCGTCATGGCGAGGTGGTGATCCAGGGGCGCAGCGGTTTTGCGATCTTGAACGGTTTTGCCGATGTTCTCCATGTGCGACTGCAGGCGCCTCTTTCGATTCGGATCGAGCGCGTGGCGGCACAGCAGGAGATGACAAGTGAGCAGGCAGCGGCGGTCGTGAAAGAGGGCGACCTAGTGCGGACAGCTTTTGTGGAGAACTTCTACGGCGTGCCGTGGAACGCAATCCAGGCCTTTGATCTGGTAATCAACACCGGCAAGATTTCTCCTGACCTGGCAATGACTTGGGTGGTCAGCGCGGCGAAAGAATTCGCAGGCGGTCCAGCAACCGGCAAACCCACCACCAGCTCGATAGAGGTGGATTCCGTCTTAGCGAAGGCCATTTCCGATGGGCTTCACTGTCAGCCGGCGCACAGCTAACAGCAGAGGTACGGCCTGGCGGCAAACTCGGTCACTGAGAATGGTGGCCGTCAGAGAATGCCAAGATGCGGGAGGTGCGATTATGTTTACGTACCACACGATACTCGTACCCTTGGATGGTTCGGCGTTCAGCGAACGGGCGCTGCCGATGGCAACGATGCTGGCGCGGGTGCTGAGGGCACAGGTGATCCTGGCGCGCGCTGCCAGCGCCTCGGTCTTCCCGGGAGCAGATCCTACTAAGGCACAGTGCCAGGCTGTGGAGGAGGCCCAGGCTTACCTGTCTGCCCTGGCGGCCGGGTTGTCCGAGCAAGATCTGAACCTCGAGGTTGCCGTGCCCTATGGTGATGCCGCCGAATCGATCCTGCTGGAGATCGGCTTGCGCAGCGCCGACCTGGTGGTCATGTGCACCCACGGCCGTTCGGGCCTGGGACGCTGGATCTATGGCTCGGTGGCCGAGCAGGTGCTGGCCCGCAGCCCTGCACCAGTTCTACTTGTGCGCCCCACTGGCGAGGCCACGATGCTGGGGCCGGAACCAGAACAGACGTCCTTGCTCGTCCCCTTGGACGGCTCCGCCTTTGCGGAAACAGCGCTGCCCCATGCTGCGCTCCTGGCCCGCGCGTTCGGCGGACCGATCCTGCTGTTGCGTACCGTAGAACCGCCCATGGCGGCGTATGCCTACGCGGAGGTGAGCCTGGTGAAGTTATCCTCCGTAGAGCTGCACCAAGAGGCCGAGTCATACCTGGAAGAAGTGGCACAGCGCCTGCGCAGTGCTGGCTTGGCTGTGCAAACAGTTGTGCGGGAAGGGTGGCCTGCCGATGTTATCGCTTACCAGGGTGCGGCGCTGGGGCCAAGCCTGATCGTCATGGCAACCCACGGCCGCACCGGTGTCGCGCGCCTACTCCTCGGCAGTGTGGCGCTGGAGGTCGTGCGGCGCAGCCCTCTGCCCGTCATGCTCATCCGCCCGACCGAACAATCAACGGAGGCAAGCTAACTGGATGTCCTGGCTGCGTGCCTGTGACCGGCCG
>Ga0209540_10001479_pt1 | contig 17803 bp, 18 predicted proteins | sample BarGraIncu01121A_FD_184501 | JGI IMG/M metagenome (GOLD analysis project Ga0209540, IMG submission 184501) | Arctic peat soil microbial communities from Barrow, Alaska - Barrow Graham LP Incubations 011-21A (SPAdes) (version 2) | ecosystem: Environmental > Terrestrial > Soil > Wetlands > Peat... | reverse complement strand
AGTTTCATAATCCATAAATAAATTAACAATTTGTTGATCGGCCAAAGAATCATTAACCCAAGTATTATATGTACCGGCAGATAGTGGCCACTCAGACCAACCCTTGTCGCTAAATCGGAAGGCAACATCATCGCTTAGTTTGTAGTTTTTTAGAAGTAGTGCGATGTTTTCAGTCCCAGCAGGGCGGTAGACATGATTTGGGCTTCGCCACTCTAGTATTGGATCCCAACCTTCGGCAAGAATACCTTTAAACCCAAAACCATCCGCCCATTTTGCTAAGGCGTCATTATATGCAAGCTCAGTATTACGAAAGACCTTAGTTTCAACTCCAAATAATTCGCGAATTTTATTTTGATGAATTTTAACTTGCTTTTCGAATTCTGGCAAGCTGTAGAAAAAGGCAAGTGAATGATAATAAGTTTCAGCCACAATTTCAACCTGACCTGTTGCGACTAATCGTTTGAAGCTTTCGATTACATCAGGGGCCCACAATTCGGCTTGTTCCAAAAATGTACCAGTAATACTGAATGATACTCTGAAATCTGGATGTCTATTTAATAATCTTTCCAGCATTTCATTCATAGGCCGATATGATTTTTTGGCAACTTTTCTAAAGATATTTTCGTTGTTACGCTCACAATCATAAACTGGCTCATTAAAATAATCGTGATTTACGGCCGTATCAAAAACGCTATAGCTACGAACACGAAATGGTTGGTGTGTGTGAAGATATAATACAATACCGCGTTTACTCATAATTTTGCTCCTCTTTTCGTTGATTCATAAATATGTATGCATAATCTTGCGACATCGTGCCATGAGATTCTGGCATATTCATTTTTGACACCCTCCTGCAATGATCTTTTCAATGAATCATTTGTGGCAATTGCAACTATCTGGTCAGCCAATAGGTCGGTGTCCCAGAAATCGTAACGGAAGATGCTGTGTAGCACTTCGCCAACACCGGATTGCTTTGTAATAATTAGTGCATTTCCGTGATGAGCTGCCTCTAATGCAGTTAAACCAAATGGTTCACTGACCGAGCTCATAACAAAAATATCGCTAACACTGTATGCTGCGCGCCACTGTATGCCTCTGACGAATCCTGTAAAAATTACTCTGTCTGAGATTCCATAACTTGAAGCTAGTCGAATTAACTCATCTCTCTGCTCACCATCACCGGCGAACAAGAATACAAGTTTATCATATTTTTCTAAAGCACGGGCAGCACCTTTGATTAAATGCACCAAACCTTTTTGGACCGTAAAGCGTGTGATGGTTGATACAACCGTGAAGCCTTCGCTTTTTAATGACTCAAGGTATTTGTATGTATTAAAGTTATATTGATAACCATTATTTAGGCTGCCTACATCAATAGCATTGTGTACTACCTCAATCTTATCAGCAGGAATTCCGTATTTTTTCATGATAATCTTTTTCGTTATATGACTTACGGCAATAATTCGATCAGCCATTAGTAATCCCTGGTATTCAATTTCGTGAACAATAGGGTTGCCACTATTACTGCCGCAACGATCAAATTCAGTTGCATGCACATGAACAACAAGTGGAACGCCTGAAATTTCTTTTGCCCGCATTCCGGCTTCCATTGTTAGCCAATCATGAGCATGAATTACGTCAGGTTTGCAACTAATAACTAGATTTTCGACATATTTAATATATCGTTTCTGGACTCCACGCATATCTTTGAGGTCTTTGATATCAGCCTCGGCCATTGTTTTTTCTAGTACTTTTTCACTATCATAAGCACCGAGGCCGTAACGCTCTAGCGGCGTTAAATCAGTTGCACTGTGAATGGTCATGAACTCTGTGTTCGGGTGATGGGCGCGGTAAGGTATAACGAAGTCAATCTTCGCACCCTGCGACGCAAGCGCCTTGGACATATGGTAACAAGCAACGCCCAACCCACCACTATTGTGAGGAGGAAGCTCCCACCCAAGCATTAAAATCTTCATATTGCAATATTATACAAGTAGTCGATAGACTATCCGTTCACTCCTTTTTTGAGTTCCACAAGTGATCTTATCAGTTATTATAGGACGACGCTAATGCTTTTACAATACTTTTTAGCATCATTTAGTTATGAAATTATTTACTTATCCACAAAAAGTTATAAGTCTTTATTGAATTAGCTTAATCTGTTACAATATTCAGATAAAGGGGCATGGTACAACGGTTAGTATATGGGTCTCCAAAACCTAGGATCGTGGTTCGATTCCACGTGCCCCTGCCAAAAATAATCTTGAACATTTGTTCAGGATTATTTTTGATTGAGAGCACGTGAGGTCGAACCACGATAGACCAGCTTGCTGGTCGTAATCGTGGTCGGTGCAGTGATTGAAGTAAAAGAAAGCACCGAAGGTATTTTCTTTTACGAATGAGCGGAGAAGCCAGTAATCTGGCACTTTCCACGTGCCCCCTGGAGAATTATATGTACATTGTAAAATATCTTATGAAATTATTTCGAATCTATTACTTCCTTTTCATCCCCGCAGTAATTATAGTTCGCTCATCGCACCGTTCAAGGTAGTATGTCACGCAAGGCTTGCCATCTCCACCTTGAGCGACAACGCTTCACTCTCATTTACTCTGCTAAGGATAAAACGATTAGAGTGGCGAAAACCGACAGAATTATATAATTTAAGCACCCATACCGCATCCAGTGATATACTTATATCATATGAGTTATACGTTTATTGATTTATTTGCTGGTATCGGAGGAATAAGAATAGCCTTTGAAAGAAACGGGATGGAATCAGTATTTTCTTCAGAGTGGGATAAGGCTGCCCAAAAAACATATGAAGCAAATTTTGGAGAAATACCTTTTGGCGATATTACAAAAATTGATGCCAAAACAATACCAGACCACGACATACTTACAGGAGGTTTTCCTTGTCAGCCATTTAGTATCATCGGCTCCGGTAAAGGTTTTGGGCACGAAACCCAAGGTACTTTATTTTTTGATATAGAAAGGATATTAATAGCAAAAAAACCACGTGCATTCTTATTAGAAAATGTGAAACAACTACGTGGTCACGACGGCGGTCGAACTCTTAAGGTAATACTCGAACATTTGAGAGCGTTAGGTTATAAAGTACAATACGAAATATTCAATGGTCTAAACTACGGCGTTCCACAAAAACGTGAAAGAATAGTGATAGTCGGTTTTCTTGAAGATGTTAATTTCGAATTCCCTACGAAACCAGTAACCGAGATTAAAACATTGAAAGATATACTTGAAGATGATTCCCAAATTGATAAAAAACACTTCCTGTCTGATACTGCAAGAGAAAAAGTAAACGCAAAAGTAAAAAAACCGTTTCCGATCCCTAGCGTTTGGCATGAGAATAAATCAGGTCATATCGGTATCCATGAGTATTCCTGTGCGCTACGTGCAAACGCATCTTATAATTATTTAGTTGTTAATGGCGTTAGACGTCTGACCCCTCGCGAGATGCTTCGACTTCAAGGGTTCCCAGACACATTCAAAATAGTAGTAGCAGACACTCAAGTCCGAAAACAGGCTGGAAATTGTGTTGTTATTCCAAAAATTCAAGCTATTGCAACACAGCTAAAAAAAGCATTGCTAGAATATGATAAAGTCCATAGTTTAGATAAGGTCTTATCAAATTCAAGTAATAAGCAATCAGACGTTAAAATTATCCCTACAACAAATCAAGAAGGATTAGTGACATGACTATAGAAAAACAAGCATTAGATAGTTTGATAAAAAAATCAAGGGTTCATTTTTACAAACCTATACAAATAGCAGAGATACTGCGCAGGAATAGATTGGCTGGTTTAAATGTTGATGATCTGAATAATTATAGATCACCGTCAAAAAGATGGAGAGATGAAGTATCAATAAGGTTAGTTGGTAATGTCTCAACATCATCGTCAAGATTCCAAGATAATGTTTTTGACGACAATGCTATACCTCCAAATATTCTCTCTGCGCTTGCTGCAACAAATATCGAAACCGAAGGTATGATAGAGGCTTACATATATCAGTCATTGATTGCAAAGATGAATGATTTTGGGGATATACACAAATATTTGACGAAAACTACTATCAATACTTTTAATTTAGAGAAACTATTAGAATTATTCAGTAATAATCCTGGGCTACGTAGAAGTATGGACAAGGTATATGAGATAGTTGCGTATGCTTTATTTGAAACTGTAATCGATGCGCTCGATGTACAAATAAGCTTATCTATGAATTCCCTAAACGATAAACTAATATCTGATTTTGCATTATTTACCGAAAAGATATTTGGACTCAAACCAGACAAGACGACTAGGATCGAAAAAGCAAAAGTATTTCGCGTTGGTGCAACAAACGCAAACGATGGGGGACTTGATCTTTGGTCAAATTTCGGACCAGCAATACAGGTTAAACATTTTACAATTAATGCAAACCATTTAGGCAGCATCACCTCAACAGTTAAAGCAGAAAAATTTATAGTGGTATGTATGGATGCCGAAAAAGAAATCATTAATTCTGTTCTTCATCAAGCAGGAGCTTACCCTAAAGTGCAATCAATAGTTACACTCACAGATTTAATAAACTGGTACAACATTGCATTGAGCCTAGACTATGAGAAGGCAATCGGCTCTAACCTAATAAAAACTCTTCTCAATGAATTTGAATACGAATTTCCATCCAATAAAGAGTTACCGGCATTTATTAATGAACGTGGTTATGATCTTTTCGTTCTACCTGACAGCTGGCAACAATCTAAAGAGAGTTTTTCAAATCGTTAAAATCAGACTAGCATCAGGTCGGGTGTTATAATAATTATTATGAACGATAGGATTGGAATTTAATACTGCCCAAATTGCGGAAATGATTTGAGAGCCTTTTAAATTGATACTTTTGATAATGACGAATTATACGATGGATTTCTAAAGCTCATTATTGAATCAAAAAAAGCTTAAGCATTACTTTTCCAAAGAAAATTCAAAGTCGGATATGTTTGCGCAACTAAGCTCTTGAATGTACTTGAAAGCGATGGTATTATTGGACCGTCAAATGGGAAAAGTCCACGAAAAGTGCTGGTTTATTAGCCAAGCCACATTTTACACGATATTATATTTGGAATGAAATCAAAAGTTGCGAAGTGCGTCCACTAAGGGCTGCCAAGCCGTTTATGTTTTAAATAGACTTTGATAATAAGGTCTATTCTTTTATTCTGATATTATATAGAGTATGAGGAATCTAAATTTACAAATAATCAACGAAGCTCTCCGAAAATCTTGGTCGGCAGAAACCAGTAGTACAGGCGATTGGAATAGCGGTAATCCATCACTTGGTCAATGTACTGTTACTGCGTGTATTGTGCAAGATTATCTTGGTGGTGATATTGTCAATTCCATCGCCACGTTGCCGAGCGGTAAGAAAATTTCTCATTATTTTAACTTAGTAAATGGTAAATATATTGATCTAACTAGTCAACAATTTGCAGATGAAACAATCTTTACTGATCCAATGCCGAAAAAGAAAAGTTTTTCATCAACTCGAGAATATTGTTTGTCTAATGAAAATACTAATAATCGTTATGAAATTTTAAAAGCTAAAGTTGCAAAGTGCATCCACTAACGGCTGCCATATAGGATATAACGCTATTTCGGCGTTATTTTTTGTTGTTTTCAACCCGTTATTATCGGTGTTTCTAAAAGTTCTATCATCTTTTTCGAGTGATTTTATATAATCTCGTGTTTTCGAATTGTATCTGGAAATCAATTCTACCCGGTCTTTAAGCTTTATAGAAATCGAACCATTATTGAGGATGCTATTGTCAAACAATTCTAATAAAATCTGTCGCTTTTCGTCGGCCTCAAGATGTCAAGAGATATGGTGATTTTGGAGCAAAATCGCTAATCGCAATACAGTTTAACACTTCGCTAGATGAAGCGAAAAGGCGCAATCTTGGGCGCAAGAGAGTAGTGCCAGGCTGAGAGCATCTCAAAGGTTTATTCACATTACTGAATTCTTGTTTTATAAGATATAATTTAACTTAATGAATGAATTATCTAGACTCAACGCATTATTCCATAAATATTCTACAGTCGATATTATATCTATCACCAAAAGCGACGAGGCGTTTGCAAATGAAGTTTTTGATATAGCGGCTAATGACGGTCAGCGCTACTTTTTGAAAATACTGGAATCACAGCGTTCAGACGCTATTAGTCAGGAAGTTATGATGCAAAATCGTTTATTGGAGGCTGGGATTGGCTCTCCTGTAGATATAGAAATTAAATCAGGTGTTTATGTAGGGCAATGTGAAGGTGAGAGGTTTACGCTTACTAAGTACATCCCCGGCATAGCCCCTAAGACGGTTTCCTTAAAGCTTATAGAAAGCTTCGGAGAAACGCTTGCATCTTTCCACGATTGCCTAAAAGGGATGTCAGTTGTCGATAACGAGTCTAAGTGGTATAACCCCGTATATATAAAGTCAGAGCTTGAAAAGTGTGATGATCCCATAAAAAGTTCAATAGAAAGCCTAATTAATTTTGGGTTACCACTTTTTAACCTTAACCTGCCAAAAAGTGTTATTCATGGTGATTTGTGGCTATGCAATGTATTTGCAGAGGACGATCGTATAACGACTGTGTTTGATTTAGATACCGTCGAAGAAACATTACGCATCTTTGATATAGCACGAACATATACGTCATTGCGCTTCAATTCTAACTATTCATCAAAGGATGTGCTGGATGGATTGTTCACCGGCTATAATAAAATAGCGAAAAGACCGCTTAGTTCTAAAGAAATTGATAATATGATGCGTGCTATTGCATATGTTTGTGGTGCTTTCGCAATCTGGCATGCGGTACACAAAACCCGTTATCGTGACCCATATATTAAACTCGGCAAAGAGATGATGTAATTATTCATGACCGGTATGTTGAGCAATGCTTGATGTGCGATGTCTGCAAGCGGGTCTAAGATAATAAAATAAAGTATACTGAGCCAAGTGATTAATGCAGCATTAAGACCATGTTTCCAGGACCTTTTTTGACCTATAATGCTTTATCTACCATTCTTTCGACAAATAAAGTTCACAGATTATTTCTTCAGCCTCTCTCTTAATTTCATGTGCGTTTCTTGTAATTCCGTCATTAATTTACTTTCGTTGATTAGGTTGTGGAGGCGGTTAGTGATGACAAATTCGCCGTTAATCATTAGATCGCGAACATTGCGGCCGCCATGTGTGATCATATTGCCAATTAAACTGGCTGGTTTTGTTTCGTCATAAGGTATAAAACCACGGTCGCGCAATTTCCAAAATGCTAGGTCTGCGCGATATCCCGGCTGGATACGCCCAACTTTGCCGAGTTTTAAGATTTCTGCAGCTTGTGAGGTCATCATTTTAAACAAATCTTCAAAATAAACTAGTTGCGTATCCTGGTGCATAATGCGCATCTGTAGCGACTCTGAAAGTAGGTCTAGACTGTTTTTGGATATAACGCTGTCAGTACCCAGGGCGATTTGGTCTTCAGCGCCATTTTTTACAAACAGTGGATATTTTAACTCACCAGATTTGTGAATTTTATTAGAGGTAGGTAGATGGACAACACCGATTTTGTATTTTTTTACCAGTTTGATTTCTTTTTCAGACAGATGAACCGCGTGCGATAGAATAGTGTTAGAATTGGCTAAGCCCAGATCAACCAGCGCTTCCACAGTACGTTTTCCGAACTTCTTTATGCACTCTTGCACCCATACGTCAGTTTCGGCTGCATGTAAGGTAAAAAGAATGTCATATTTTTTTATTAGCTGTTTGATTTGTGCTAACTGCTGTTTGTCCGCTCGATGTAAATAATGGATAGCAATAGCCGGCTGGGTAAAATACTTATCGCGGTTTTGCAAAATCTCTTCCATCATTTTCAGGCTGTTTTGTGGATGAGAATTAGAAACAACTGAAAAGGCGTTTATTACATTTTGTTTGGTGATCTGCGCTGCTTCTTCTACTGAGTAAAAATCAGCATAATGGCTGAGAGTAGTGGTAATGCCATTTTTTTGCTCTTCGGTAAAATCACCTACAGCACCTAAGAAAAAATCATTGCCTTGCATTTTTGATTCAAGTTTGGCCATTTTGGCCACCTGGTCCACGATATTACCTTTGTCTAAAGTCATCGATGAACGCAAGAGATACATAGGTGGATGAGCGTGGGCGTTGATAAACCCCGGAGTGACTACGATGCCGCCTCGTTTTGCTGCATCATAAATTACGTCAATTTTGTCTTCGGGGATACGATTATTGTTTTGGCCACGAAAAACATCTTTGATAATACCATCTACTATGTATATTGAATGGTCAGGTGTGACCTGTACTTTGTTATCTAGATCGGCGGTAATAACAAAAGCTGCACCGGAAATAAGAATGCGTCTGATTTTTTTGGGATGCCCTATAATCTGGTAACGCGTGTGTTTTTGTCGCTCTAACAGGTAGCTTTTCTCGTCAGCCAAGGCCGAAATCAGCGTTTTGTTTTTGAGAATGATATCCATCTTTACATTATAGAGTGCTCGTCGATTTTGGCAAATGATTTTTTGTAATATTTAAGTAAACTTATAGAGGTAAGAGATATTTAGATTTGCGAAATCAACCAACAATAATTCAATTTGACTAATTTCTTTTATGCAGGCGGTTGGAATAATGATTTGGTTTACTCAATACATGGTAAATGTAGGTGTGATTAACTGTATTAAGGAGTTATCTATGGCACATAATCACACTAATCATAAAAATAGGGACAAAATATTAATCAACCATATAGAATATCATTATCAATTATTGTAATTTTGCGGTGATGACCATTTGTAAATAAAACATTTATACCCATTGCCTGTATTTCATTTATCATATAAATGACCTGATTTCTGAACTCTAATTCGTATTCTTCAAACGGTTTCGTGTTTATTGCGATTACAATGCCACGTGCGCAAAGCTTCGATAATATCGGCAGGATCGTTACCGTACGCTTTCTTGTTATAAATGGGCTTTCTATAATAACGCGAGACTTTGCACGTTGTAAATCTTTGATAAATTTATTATAAAAATCATTCTGATCATATAATATTGATATATGCCGGCTAAACATTTCTCTCTCCAAAAATAGCGTTTTCATTCACGGAGTAAGAAGTTCTTTCATTATCTATATACTCCTGCCAAGCATAAGCACAATTAATAAAGTCTCTGAATTGGAGGCTTTTTGTTATAATGAAGGGATGAATAACGTATTCGCAAACGGTCTACCGACTGGCTACTATTTTGTCTTTAAAGAAGATATCCTACCTGAAGAAATTATTTCATTGAGAGAATCAGTTAATTGGAAGGGCGATAGCCCTAACAGGTGGACGGATGTAATTAGGCAGTCTCTTTTTCTTGTAGGTATTCGTGATTATCATGATGAGCTTGTAGGAATGGCGTGCTTAGCAGGAAATGCCCGTCATGCGATAATGTGCGATTTGTGCGTTAGCCCTGCACATCAAACAAAAGGTATCGGCGAGGCAATTATACATCAGCTATACGATGCAGTTCATGAACTTAATGTGTCATATGTATATGCTGAATTAGCTAAAACAAATCCATTTAAAAGTAAGATGCTTGATTCTGGATTTAAAGAAACGGGTGATAGCTTATTCTGGGATGTTTATAACTAAAGTTCGAAGCTCGTCCACTAACGGCTGCCAAAATAAATAGACTGATGTGAACGTCGGTCTATTTATTTTGTCGGGGTACTCGGACCGAATCACATCAACTTTGTTGATTGGTTCGAATTCTATCAAATCTATGATTTGTACAGAATGTAGTCTATGTTATAAAAAGTAATACAGTGAATAGTTAGTCAATATATATTTTAACAACCCAAATAGTTCCTGAAACGCATCCACTAGTATATTTAGTCGACATATCGCCAGATGAACTATAATAAGAATAGTTATTAAATTAAAAGGAGGTATTATGCCAGCATTTATTAATCCATTTTCAGGTAATGTCGATAAGAGAATAAATAAAGACGAGTTAATCCAAGCTATTCGATTGGATATTGCCAATGAACTAGAGGCCATTTCTATATACGACGCTCATGTTCAAGCCACCGACGACAAACTAGCCAAAAAAGTCCTAGCAGATATCCGTGATGAAGAAAAAGTCCATGTTGGCGAGTTATTAACTCTGCTGAAACACCTGGATTCAACCTTAGCCGCCAAACTAAAGTCCGGCGAATCCGAAGTTACCAAAATGATGAAGTAATTAGGAATTCAAACGGAGATATCAACAAAAGTTGCGAAGTACATCCACTAGGGGTTGCCAAGATGCTTATGTTTAAAAATATGTCTAATTCATAGACATATTTTTTGTTATACTAAACAATATGAAACGAATACTTACAATATATGAATCAGATATCTATCTAGGGAAAGAAAACATTAATTCTAAAGACTTCAAAGAACGCAGTGCTGCGCGAGCCGTGGTCTTAAACGATAAAAACCAGGTAGCTCTTTTGAACGCAACCGAACATAACTATCATAAGTTACCAGGTGGTGGCGTTGAATCCGGAGAAGACATGAAGCTTGCCTTAAAAAGAGAGTTACTAGAAGAAATTGGCTGTGCAGCTAATGTTATAAATGAAATCGGAGAGATAATTGAATATCGCGACAAATGGAAATTAAGACAAACTTCGCATTGTTATTTGGCAAAACAAGTTGGCGAGCAACAAATACCATCATTTACACAAAGTGAAATAGATGAAGGCTTCGAAGTTGTTTGGGCCGACAATATAGATACAGCAATCGAATTACTTAAACAAGATCACCTACAAAATTATGACGGCCTTTTTATTCAACGCAGAGACACTACTTTTCTTCAAGCAGCGAAAGAATTACTATGAGCTGCGAAGTGCGTCCACTAGGGGCTGCCAAGCATAAGCAATATATAAAAGTCTTCATTTTGAAGGCTTTTTGTTATAATTTACAATATGAATATGCAAATACCTATTTATGAAACCAAGAACTTTTATATCCAAGCAGCAAAAAGGCCATTTATAGACCGCTCTGAGGGCGGGCATATTTACATATTTCCGAAGATAGAAATGAGTGACAGAACAAAGCTTACACCACAACTTGCCATTGAATATACAAAACTCTCTATGGTGGTAGGTGAGGCGCTAAAACTAGCCATGGCTCGCCAAGGTATTGATATAGGGATAATTAATTATCAAGATATGGGTAACTGGGGCGTATTTAAACCCGAAGGACCAACATTACATATGCAAGTTTATGGTCGCGCTAAAACAGCTGTAATTCAAAAATATGGTGATGCCGTTCTACTTCCTCATCGAGAGACAGGTTTTTACGATAATTTCGAACCACTTAATAGCGAAGATATAAAAGAAATTAAGGCCGAAATAGAAAGACTTTTACGTACAGATAAATATGCGTCCGCATGGAGTGAAACTTACTAGCTATTTTGAGAATGGACTAAAAGTTGCGAAGTACGTCCACTAGGGGTTGCCAAGCTTATGTTTATAAGCAAAGACTCAGTTTTCTAAGTCTTTTTGTTTTCCCATAGAAATATAAATTCAAAGAAGAGTATAATAGTAATGTAAGTTAATAATTAATATTGGGAGGACAGTTATGTTACTAACAATAGCAATAATAATAGCAGTACTTTGGTTACTAGGGTTTACCCTAAACATAGGTGGTGGCTTAATTCATATATTAATCGTAATAGCACTCATCGTCTTTATCTACGACATGATAACACGCAGACGTAAATAATTTACTTCTTAGTTTTGCTGTCTACCTGAGATTACTCGTATGAGAGCAACGATTCCCCAAGCTAAAATTGCATACACAATAAATGCAACTAGAGTGGCTGGTTCAAATACCGATTAGCCTAAGGCTTAATGCTCAAAACAGACAATAACTTATCAATACTAATATATTCAACTAAAAAGTTCAGCTCTTCAGGAAGCTCGTTTGAGATAAATTCTCTTAAGATATAGATTTTCTTTGCATTAAAATACTGAGCACAGGCAATCTCTTTCATCCCGCCCCAAGCATAGCCAACGCAAACAAACATATCGCATTGTCGGTTATATACGTCAGCTTGTCGATCCCAGTCACGACAATCGATAACTTTACCTAGTGAAGTGTTTAAATAACCTTCATAACCAGTTTCCTCTGTTGGGATAATTAAAGACAAATTTTTACCACCAAATTCTAGATATTTAATACCAAAATATTCCAGCAAAGAACCTTTGTCTGGAGTAAAAATAACCTCATTTCCAGAAGCGGCAATAATCTTAGCGACTTCATCGAGTAGAATTTTCCGCTTTTTCTCGTCGCCGCTAAATATTTTATTTGGACCAACTATTCCTATATTCATGCCTTAATCATAACACGAGCACCGTAAACCAAACTGTATAGCGGCAACCTTATGCCATGAAATTATCTTGGTTGTGATATTGTCAATTCCATTGCCACATTGCAAAATGGTACAAAAATTTCTCATTATTTAAATCTGATAGATGGTAGATATATTGATCTAGCTAGTCAACAATTTGTGGATGGAACAATCTTTACTGATCCAATGCCGAAAAAGAAAAGTTTTTCATCAACTCGAGAATATTGTTTGTCTAATGAAAATACTAATAATCGCTATAAAATTCTAAAGACCAAATTTGCGAAGTACATCTACTATGGGCTGCCAAGGCAAATAACCAATTATCAGTTCCAATGTCATACATCCATATTTTATGGATGTATGACAAAATCATTTATACTTAAAATTATGAATAAACAAGAAATTATTGAAATACAAAAACGAATTTTAGATCTAGTTCCAAATAAATCGGGGATTTATTTAAAATATTGCTGTAGTGAAATATCTAGACTGATTATTAAATGGCTCTGGGATTATAACAAATCCTATAAATTTTACATATTAAAGGGTTTTTGTGTTATGGGCGGTAAAATGTCACATGACATCCTAGCTATAGAGGAAGACAACGGATATTTAATAATTGATCCAACTATTTGGCAGTTTTTTCCTGATGCCAGCACTATACTGGTTTACGAAGGTAGTAGTCTAGATGCGGGTATCGACAAAATTAAAAACAAATACAATTGCACTTGGGTTTTGGAAAAACAAGAAAAAGTGCCTAGCACTTTGGAGCAGAAAAAACAACTCGAAATCATAAATAGTAATATTAATGACAATATAAAAGAATTTATTTAATAATGAACATAATTAGTGAATATTAGCACAAGGACAGACACGCGTTTTCTTATGATAGATAGACTATCTGTATTTGCACGAGATTTTGCATAACGCAAATCTTTGGTAAACTACTCATAAATATTACCTTGATCGCATAGTGTTGACTGAAAATTATTAAACATTTTCATCTCCAATAATAGCGTTTTTGCTCTCAGTGTACATCGTTCTATCTTCAGTCAGGTAATCCTGCCAAATTTAGTAACAGATAGAAAATGGTCCCATAATATATTTTATGGGTCTTTTTTGCTTTTTTCTCATCTGTTAAAGTAGTTCGATTCTATGCGAGTTTAAATTAGCCTATAATCTTATGTAAACATAAATTTTCAATTCCAGAATACAACGTTTAGTTTCTACCCAATATTTACTTTTAGCTAAAAGTAAATAAGGCCTTTCCCAAATCTATCGTGAATAACTATTTGACTACGAGACAATAATATAGTAAAAGCTTCAATTATGTGCTCAAAAGTATTGACAAAGTTAGAGATGCATGATAAAAAAGTAAGTAGCTTAAATCGTTGTTTGGGTTTGACAATGTCAATCATAGCGATAATTTAGGTTGTTTTTTAAAAACTTTTATTTATCACTTGCTTCTATTTTTATACGTGTCTTGAGCAGGTCTAATGTATGAGCTTATTAGTTTAAGGTCATTCGCTAGACCTGCTCAGATGTAGGTTGTTTTTGGAATAATCCAAAGGCGGTCGGCAGCACCGACTCAAAATCGATTCTTAAAGAATCAAATATTGGAGGAATTGTCTGATGAAAAAGACTAAAGTTCTGTTACTTGCTTGTTTTCTTTTGTTAGTAGTTGCATTCTCAAGTGGTTGTCTTGAAAAATCCGCAGACCAAACTCGTCAACAAGAAATTTCAGCTAAACTTGAATCGGCACAGCCAACACCAACCGACGTAGATTATTCGCTTGAGCGGTATAATCTAACCAAACGATGCTATTGGGTAAACGGAATGAGGGAAAAGGCTATAGCTTTACCCTGTCCGGTATCAAAGCCATTAGGCTATATCGTGTTATTCACTGATAACGGAGGCGTTGTTGGAAGATTTGTTGTTGACGGGAAGGTCTCGTCATTAAATAGTATGCTAACCCCACAAAGTGAATACTTCGAACTTAATAGCGGCAGTTCTGTCAACAAGTGGCTAGCAGATACTGACGGTAGTTACGGTGTGAATGATAATGGAATATTTTTCTTCACACCTGATGGTAAATATCTAGAATGGACTGGAAAATACTTGTATTCTGACATCCCATTTGAGGTGTCTGATCCAATCATTAAAACACAAAATACCACAGGAGGTGTGTGAAATGGAAAAAATATTAGGAGTTCTAGGTATTTTTGCTTTATTGTTCGTTGGAGGCGCCGTATTGTTTTTTACGCTGACTCCTGTTGGTCATGAAATAATTGGCTCGTACAATTCAAGTATTGAAAAGGCCGATACGAACAGTAGTTTCGACACAAAGAAACAAGTTGAAGATACTGCTAGATCGATGATTGCTTCATACAAATCTGATGAAGCGACATATAATCAATATAAGAATAGTAGTGATAAAGAAAAAACAAATTGGGGCGAAGAAGCCAAGATGCGTGCAAATAAAACAGCTGCATCGTACAACGAGTTCCTGATAAAGAACTCGTTTGTTTGGAAGGATAATATTCCTGAAGACATATATATGAACTTAGCTATGATTCAATAGCTATGATTCATTGCCGTTACGAATTATTCGTAACGGCTTTTTTAATTTAGCAACTTTTTTGATAATTACAACAACTTTATTTCGATAATACAGTACGTAACAAAGGATTATATTTTATAAAAAAAGTTATTACTGTTATATTAAGGAGGACTGGAGTTAGTTACATGATCGGTAGAAGGTTATGTGACTATTTCTAATAATTATTAAAAGTAGCCCGTCTATAATAGGTTTGAGCTTCAATAAACCAACATAAAATGAACCAACTAAATATTAATTAAAGCCAAGTTTATCTATATTGTATAGTACATACGAAATAAGCTTATAGTAAAAGTGTTTCACCTATGGTCATCTGAGTCTGTCAAACTTAAGCACAATATAAAATTAGACTTTTAGTAAGTCTTTTTAATCTGTTATACTTAAAATATGAAACTACTCTTAACATCTAATGGCCTATCAAATGATAGTATTGCTAACGCATTTTCTGAACTTATCGGCAAAAAACCAAGTGATTCAAAAATTGCCTTTATACCAACTGCGGCTATTTGCGATAGAAGTGATAAATATTGGCTAATCAATGATCTCTATCGGATAAAAGAGTACGGTTATCATGTAGACATAATTGAAATATCAGCTTTGACGCCTGAGGCAATCGAAGATGTATTGATTAGTTCTGACGCTATTTTTGTTGGTGGAGGAAATCCTTTCTATCTTAGTTATTGGATGCAAAAGAAAGGTTTATTTTACTTTCTGCCAAAATTGTTAAAGACTAAAGTTTATGCCGGGATTAGTGCAGGCAGTATGATAGCTGGAAATAGTTTTCAATTATCGTCCAAAGCCCTCGAACGTGGCATATTGGAAGAATCCGATTATGACGATATTGGCCCAATAGGTGAATCTTCGGCAAAAACATTAAACTTTGTAAATTTTATTTTTAAACCCCATCTTAATTCAATGCGCCATGCTGATGAGAGAAGTGAAAAATATGTTAGAAAAATTGCAGCAAAAACTGACAAGCTTATATATACGCTCGATGATCAGTCGGCCTTAAAGATTGTAGACGATAAAATCGAAGTAGTTTCCGAAGGTGAATGGTTGTTATTAAACAACGGCTAAAAGTTGCGAAGTGCGTCCACTAGGGGCTGCCAATTTTAGCAACAGATAGGAAAAGGTTCCATAATTAATTTTATGAAACTTTTTTTTGCTTTTTCTAATCTGTTAAAGTGGTTCGATTCCACGTGAGTGCGATGAACTATTATGTTATATAAAAATATTTTGATTATTACGCTTTAAAGTTAAGCAATACAATGAGATTATATACTTGACATAGTATAAACTTTGTGACACCATAAAACCAATTGGAAGATTCAAATGAGGTGAGTCACCAAGGGACGTTAACAGATCAAATTATTACAGTGCATGTCTATCATTAGAAGGTAACCTGAAATGAGTCCATATTTGGGGTGGCGTATTAGTTAATTAGTTAATGGCTAACTAGTTAGTTAGTAGGCTGCTCCAAATATTCCAATTCGGGAGCGGTTTTTTCAAATACCCCCTTGATTGGGGGGAGGGAGGTAAAGATAATGTTAGATAACTTTATTGCCATTCTTTTGATGGTGTTTGTAGCTTCTCTGACGTTATTTATGTTCGGTGTGCCGCTTGACGGCATTGTTTGGTTACCAACAGCGCTGTTGGTGGCCTTTGTATGTTATGTTGGGTATTATTTTCTAAAAGGGTGAGGCTGCGGCCTCCTCTTGGTTTTTCCGTTAACATAGACATGCACTTTTGTAATAACTTGATCTGTTAATAATATTGTAAAATTAAAAATTATTTATCCACAGCATTTTCTGATAATATAACTTAAGATGTATTAGTTTTTAAATATTTATATACTTGCTAGAGTTTAAATATTTAGCATAACTTCCATGTTAATATATTTGAACCCAAGTTTGTCTAGTTGATGATACATACGGATCAAACTCTTGCATAACGTGTTCCACCTACGGTCATCTGAGTCTGCCGTAGAGCTTATGCTTAATTTAATAGAGGTATAAAATACCTCTTTTTTTGTCGCAAAGGTAGTGAAACTCGTACTGAACCATTACGGCTTATTGACTATTTCAATAAAGTATGTCACGATATGGCTTATAGAGTAATCTATACTTGTGGATAATAAGTATATTTAGCTAATTAGCTGAGCGTATGATAATATCTCGAACCTTTACATATTTGCTTATACTTTGTCGATCTGGTCGTAGGATAAATGAGCTTTCTTTAGAGTCTATTTATCCTGCGGTCAAATACCGTTGGAAAATATAAAAATATTTTGAAAAGGCGGTAATAAAATGGACAAAGCGAAATGTTTTCTATACGATCCAAACATTATTGATAGCGTACTCAACGCAGCATTGGCGGATGGTATCGAAGAGGCTAAGAATCTCGAGGCAAAATTCGGCGCAATAGTTGCGGCAATCATTATCGTAACTGGTGGAAAACCAGATGGAGAATTATATCTCAAATCACGCGCATTTAGCGGTAATGTTGTAGATGCATGTGATCCTATAAAAAAATGGGATGGCGATCCGATTATTGGCATCAACTACGTTGGTTATGCAATCGGTAAAGTGATGCAGTCTATACACACAAAGCTACCTTCAAAAACGGGGCATTCTTTTGGATACGGTGAATCTGATGATGCTGGTTCGGACTGCATAGTTTGCTGCTGTGAAGATACTGATGGTAATATGGTGAATTTTATATTGCTAACAGCATATTCGGGCATGAG
>Ga0209540_10001476_pt1 | contig 17842 bp, 17 predicted proteins | sample BarGraIncu01121A_FD_184501 | JGI IMG/M metagenome (GOLD analysis project Ga0209540, IMG submission 184501) | Arctic peat soil microbial communities from Barrow, Alaska - Barrow Graham LP Incubations 011-21A (SPAdes) (version 2) | ecosystem: Environmental > Terrestrial > Soil > Wetlands > Peat... | reverse complement strand
CACACCCTCCAGCGGTAGAGGATCGATCTCGAGCTCCTCGCGCCAGACCCGCTCGACCTCCTCGCGCTGCCAGACGAGATCGGGCGTCGAGGCGAGCGGCGAAACCAGTGGCGCGGGAGGCGCGGACTCCTCTCCCTCCTCCAGCGACGCGGCGAGATCGATTCGCCACTCGGCTGCGGGCTGGACGAGCACCTCGGCGACCTCGTGCAGCGTGCGCTGCGTGAAGGGCGAAAAGGCGCGCATCTGCTCGATCTCGTCACCGAAGAGCTCGATGCGCAGGGGGTCACGCCCGCTTGCCGGGAAGACGTCGACGAGGCCTCCGCGAACGGCGAACTGACCACGCTCCTCCGCCCGCTCTACCCGCTCGTATCCCGCGCCGGCCAGATCTAGCGAGATCTTCTCCAGGCTTCCGCGATCGCCGAGGCAAAGCCGGATCGCTTCGGGCCTGAGCTCGGGCGGCGGCATACCCTCGGCGAGAGCCGTCGCCGAGACGAAGACGAGCCCTCCCGCCGCCAGCACCTCGAGCGCCCGCGCCCGCTCGCCGATCAGGTGGGCGGCGGGCACCAGTCCCGAGTCCCAGCGGACACCGCGACTGGGTAGAAAGGCGACCGTCTCTTCGCCCATGAACCAGCCCGCAGCCTCGGCGAGATTGCGCGCGTCTTCATCGTCGGCAACGAGAACTGTCAGCGCCCGCTCGAGCCGTTCGTGCAGAGCGCTGACCAGCAGCGGCAGCGCCGGCTCGGACACGCGCGCACGGGCCGGAAGCGCGGCGGCCAGGCTCGAGAGGCGCTCGTGGCCTGCGAGCTCGCGTACGAAGACGTGAAGAACTGGGCGGTCCATGGGTTCAGCGGAACTTTCGTCCCGCAGGCGCAGTGTAGCCCGCGCCTATTTATCCCCAGCCCGCCGGGATCCGGCCGCCGGATTCTCGGGCGTAAGCGTCAGGACTCGCGCTCGTTGAAGCGAGCCTGCGCGACATCGAGGCCCTCGCCCGCGAGCAGCTCGACAGTGTCGGCGGCGCGAGAAACAATCGCCTCCACGTCGGTGTCGGAATCAAAATTCGAAAGCACGAAATCGGCCACCGTCCTACGGTCGCCGCGACCGGGGCGGCCGACTCCAACGCGCAGGCGCAAGAACTCCTTCGTCTTGAGCGCCGCGGCAACCGAGCGCAGGCCGTTGTGCCCTGCCAGGCCTCCGCCCAAGCGCAACTGCAAACGACCGGTCTCCAGATCGACGTCGTCGTGCACGACGAGCAGATACTCGGGCTGCAGCTTGAAGAAGCGCGCGGCGGCGGCCAGCGAACGGCCGGACTCGTTCATGAAGGTCTCGGGCGCGAGCAGCGCGACCCTACTTCCCTCCAGCCTCAACTCGGCCAGTCGCCCGTGAAACTTGGCCCGGAAACGCGTGTCGTGGCGTCGGGCCAGCTCCTCGACGACCATGAAGCCGACGTTGTGGCGGTTGCGGGCGTACTCGCGCCCAGGGTTGCCCAGGCCGGCGACGAGCAGATCCAGCGTCGAGACCGACTTGCCTCGACGAAACCAGCCCATCTACTCGGAGGGAGCCTCGGCCTCGCCCGCCGGACTCTCGCCCTCGGCGGCTTCGCCCTCGCCCTCCACTTCCTCGCCCTCCTCTTCCTCTTCGACCTCTTCGACCACGAGAGAGGGAAGCGTGACGCTGACGAGCAGAGTGTCGGCGTCGTCGAGGAAGACGACTCCTTCGGGCGCCGTCAGATCGGAGAGATGCAGCAGGTCGCCGATCTCGAGCGAGCTCACGTCTACTTCGATCTGGTCGGGCACCTGAGCCGGTAGCGCCTCGACGAGGAGCTCGCGCGCGGACGGCGTTACAACTCCACCCGCCTTCGCGCCCGGCGCCTCGCCTACCAGCGCCAGAGCGACGTTGGACTGAATCGTTTGATCGAGGCGAATGACTTGGAGATCGACGTGAAGAAGGCCGCCACGAACGGGATTGCGCTGGTAGTCCTTGAGAATCGCCGAGTGCGGCTTCTTCTCGTCGCCGACGACGACATCGAGGATCGCGTGGCTTCCGTGCGCGCCCGTCAGGGCGTGGCGTAGATCCGCCTCGAGCACGGCGAATGCGCGCGCCTCGAATGCGCCTCCGTAGAGAACGCCGGGCACGAGCCCCTGCCGGCGCAGGCGCCGATTGGCAGCGCTACCGCGTTGCGATCGTTCCTGAACCTGGAGCTTTACTCTCTCAGCAGCCACGGCGCCGAAGTGTAGCGACCTGAACGCATCGCGCGCCTGGCAAGGCGAAGCAGCCCACTGGAAAGCGGGCTTTTAGTAGCTCAGCCCGGCTCGGTAGGCAAAGAGCGGTTTCGCGCGCTTTCCGTCCTTCAGGCGCACTCCCTTCACCATCGGCACGTCTTTGATCGACGCCGGCCAACTCACCGGCAGCTTGCCGCGCGGCGACACCCGGCCGAAGAGAACGTCCGCGACGCCGTGACCGGCCTCGGTGCCCGGGATGTAGGCCATCAGGAGCGCGTCGGCCTTCTTGACAAGAGCGGTGATCATGAGCGGGCGCCCGGCCACCAGCACCAGCACGACCGGCCTGCCGGTCGCCTCGGCCGCCTTGACCAGTCGCACCTGGCTGGCTGCAAGAGCCCCCCGCGGACTGTCGCCAAACCCCTCGGCGTAGGCTTTCTCGCCGATGACGACGACGATGGCGCGCGCCGGCCGCGAGCTCAGTCTTCGTCGAGGCAGGGAAGCTCGATGCGCAGCAGCGCCCCGCCGTCGCTCGGGCGCTCGACCGATACACGGCCGCCGTTCGACTCGGCCACCTGACGTACGATCGCCAGCCCGAGGCCGGTGCCCGGAAGGGCCCTGGCTGACGAGGCCCGATAAAAACGGTCGAAGACCAGAGGCAGGTCTGCTTCGTCGATGCCCTGCCCGTGATCGCGAACGCTCACCATGCCGCGACTCACCTTCACCTCGATAGGCCCGTCGGGCGGGCTCCACTTGCAGGCATTGTCGAGAAGGTTCGCCACCGCGCGCTCCAGCCTGCTCGGGACGCCGCGAACGAGGCACGGCTCGAGCTCGAGAGTGAACGTGTTCCCGGGTGATAGCCGGCGCGCCCGCGCGACGGTCTGCTCGACGAGCAAGTCGAGACGCACCTCCTCGATCTCCAGATTCGGCTCGACCCCCCGGGCGAGATCGACGATGTCGGTCACGAGCACGGCCAGCTCGTCGATCTGCTGGCTGACGTCGCGCAGGATCAAGTCCCGCTCCTCCTTCGGAAGCTCGGTGCGCCGCAGCACGTCGACGTTCGTCTTCGCGGTCGTCAGTGGAGTCCTGAGCTCGTGCGAAGCGTCGGCAACGAGCTGGCGCTGGGAGCGGAGCGACGCATCAAGCGCCTCGAGCATGGTGTTGAACGACCGGGCAAGGCGCGCGAGCTCGTCACGTCCGTGCATCTCGATACGACGAGAAAGATCGCGCGTGCGGGCGACGTGCTCGCTGGCCTCGGTCATGTGACGGACGGGCCGAAGCGCCGTACCGGCGATGACCCAGCCGAGGACGATAGCCAGCCCGATTCCACCCAAGCTCACCACGAGCAACGCGACGGCGACGCGTCGCAGGGGCTCCGTGACGGCGGTCGCCAGAGGCCGAGCGGCCTGGAGAGCACACGCGGGTGGGAGGAGGGACGTGTAGACGCGAAGGCGCTGCTTCACTACGGTATTGCCGCGGGGGACGTTGATGGTGACGGTGCTGAAAAAGTTGCTGCCCCGACGGAGCGCAAGACTCGTCACCTGGATGGACACGGGGAGCACTGTCCCGCTGGGCAAGCCATATGCCTGTATCACCTCGCCGGTAGTGTTGCTCGTCTGGAAGTAACCGCCCCCGAGCTTGCTGACTAACTTCTTCGTGATGTTCGTGTAGCAGTGGCCAGGAATTGGGTTATCGATACGCGGCACGGCCGTGGCTTGAGCGGTGCGATCCTTCAGGGAGTTGTCAAGCTCTCTCAGGAGCTGCGCGCTCACGAGCACATAAACAGTGACCGATACGAGTGCGATCGCGGCGGCTACAGCGAGCGCCGACACGACTATCAGGCGCAGGCGAAAGCTCATCGCGCGACTCCTAAGCCGCTTCGCGGAGGATGTAGCCGACGCCGCGCACGGTGTGGATGAGACGCGACTCTCCGCCGGATTCCGTCTTGCGCCTCAGGTAGCCGATGTAGACCTCGAGCGAGTTGGAGCTGGGCCCGAAGTCGTAACCCCAGACCCGCTCGAAGATGATCGAGCGCGAAAGCACCTGGCGCGGGTTGAGCAGGAAGAGCTCGAGCAGCAGGAACTCGGTGCGCGTGACCTCGATCAGGCGATCACCGCGGCGCACCTCGTGAGCCACCGGGTCGAGAACGAGATCGCCAAAGCGGAGGACCTGATCACTGGGGCTACCGGCCCGGCGCAGTAGCGCGCGCAGGCGCGCCAGCAACTCCTCGAGGTCAAAGGGCTTGGTGACGTAGTCGTCGGCGCCGGCGTCGAGCCCCGCGACCCTGTCCTCGACCTCGACCCGGGCGGTCAGCATCAGCACCGGAGTCTTGTCGCCCGAGGCACGCAGGTGGCGACAGACCTCGAGCCCGTCGATGCCGGGCATCAGTACATCCAAGACAATGGCGTCGATCTCGTTGCCGGTGGTTTTCATCCGCTCCAGCGCCAAGGCGCCGTTCTCGAGCGTCTCCACGTCGTAGTGCTCGACCTTGAGCGCCCGCTCGAGCGCTTCGCGCAGGGGCTGCTCGTCGTCGACAACCAGGATCTTCATGGCGTTAGTCTGACGCCTTTCCGGAGAAATCGCGAAATGTGTCGCTCGTAACAGTAGTAGACGGTAGGACCACAGTCACGAAGCCCCCCTGTTGAGGTTCTCGGCAGTTCTTACTCGCAGAGCGAGCTTCGGTCACGAGCAGATCGCGCTCGCGGCCCACCGTATCGACGTTGCTACTTGATGTGGAGATCGATACCGAGCAGGATCAACCACCACAAGAGAACGGCAAGTACCGCCGATCCGACCCTCTTGATCGTGCCAAGATTGTTGAAGTAGTGGTGCTGCTGAGCAACGATCAAGCCCACAACGACATAGACGATGCCGACGATCCCCGTAAGCCTTGGTCGCATGGCTCGAGTATATCGTCGTAACCCGTAACTCCAAACAACGAGTTCGTCTCCGCGCCTTCAAGGCGCGCCCGACCTTCCCGCCTCGATTCCGCCGGAAATCGCGATATTTTCGGCGGATTAAAAGAGCTGGTTCTCGCCGGCGAAGATGGCGGAGACCGAGCCGTCGGTGAAGACGCTGAGAATCGTCTCGGCGAGCAGCCCGGAGACCGGCAGCACCGTGAACGTGTCGGGCTGATTGAGCGGGTCGATCGGCACCGTGTCGGTGACGACGATCTCGGCGAGATCCGCATCGGCCAGCTTCTCCATCGCGTCGCCGGCGAAATGCCCATGAGTAGCGAAAACGTGCACGCTGACAGCGCCGGCCTTCTTGAGCGCTTCGGCTGCGGCAACGAGCGTTCCGCCCGTGACGATCATGTCGTCGCCCATAAGTGCGACCTTGCCCGTGACGTCGCCGATCACCTGGCTGATCGCAGCCTCGTCGTGAGCCGGCCGAGTCTTGTTCATCACCGCCATGTCGCACTCCAGCATCTGCCCAAACTTGCGCGCCATCTTGGCTCGCCCGGGATCCGGTGAGACCGAGACCACGCTCTCGCCCGAAAGGCCCTTGTCACGGAAGTACTGGGCAAACAGCGGCAGCGCGGTCATGTGGTCGACCGGGATGTCGAAAAAGCCCTGAATCTGACCGGCGTGCAGATCCATCGTGAGGACGCGGTCGACCCCGGCATCCTGAAGGAAATCCGCCACCAGCTTGGCCGAGATCGGCTCGCGGGGCGCGGACTTCTTCTCCTGGCGCGAGTACGGGAACCAGGGCATGACGGCCGTGATGCGCTTGGCCGAGGCGAGCTTGGCCGCCTGCGCCATCAAGAGCAACTCCATCAGGTTGCGATCGACGGGCGGGCAGCCCGTCTGCACGAGGAAGACGTCGCTGCCGCGGATCGATTCCTTGTAGTGACAGTAGGTCTCGCCGTTGGCGAAAGTCTCGAGCTCGACTGCCCCCAGCTCGATTCCGAGCTTGTCGGCGATGTGCTGCGCCAGCACCGGGTGCGAGCGACCCGAGAAGAGCATCAGCCGCTTCGATGGGCCGCGCTCGATCCAGCGTTGCTCCGGTTGTGGATCGGTCGTCATGGCCCCCTCCAGATCCTCTACCTGAGCGTCGTCAGTCGCCGTCTGGCTCACGAGCGTAGTCCTCCTTGTTCAGCTGGCGCGCACGGCCGATGGCGAGTGCGCCGGGTGGAACGTCGTCTGTGATCACCGAACCTGCCGCGATAACCGCACCGTCCCCAACCTCGACCGGGGGCACGAACGAGTTGTGCACGCCGGTACGAACGTTGCGTCCGATCTTCGTCTTCTGTTTTCCCGGTCCGAGCTCGGGACGGTAGTTGGCCGTGATCGCGCCGGCGGCGATATTCGCTCCGGCGCCGACCTCGCTGTCGCCGATGTAGGAGAGATGCGGCACCTTCGCCCCCTCCCCGATGTGGGAGTTTTTGATCTCGACGAACGTGCCCGCCTTGGCGCCCGCCTCCAGCACCGTTCCCGGGCGCAGGTAACAGAACGGCCCCACCACTACGTTCTCGCCGACCTCGGCGTCTATGGCGACGACCTGGGGCCCGATCTCGGCGCCGCTGCGCACGCGGGTGCGACCTCTGAGCGTGCAGAAGGGATGAATGGTGGAGTCGGGCTCGAGCTCCACACAGGGCTCGATCCAGGTCGAGCTCGGATCGACGATCGTGACGCCGGCGGCCATGTGCGCCCGGTTTATTCGATCGCGCAGGATGGCCGCAGCGACCGCCATCTCGGCTCTAGTGTTGACGCCCTCGGTCTCGACCGGATCCTCCGCGATGCAGGCGCTGACGCGTTCGCCACGGGCGACGAGGGAGCGAATCGCGTCGGTGAGGTAGAACTCGCCCTGGGCATTGGCCGGCTCGAGCTGCTCGAGCGCCGGCCAGAGCTTCTCGGCCTGGAAGACGTAGATGGAGGAGTTGACCTCGCGCACGGCGAGCTCGCCGGGCGAGGCATCGCCGGCTTCGACGATGGCGCTCACGCCGCCTTTCTCGTCGCGGAGCACGCGCCCGTAGCTACGAACATCCTCGGGGCAGAAGGAGAGCACGGTCGCCGCGGCGTTCTCTTGCCGGTGCGTCTCGACGAGCTTCTCGAGCAGCGTGGAGGTGAGTAGCGGAGTATCCCCGGAGAGAACGAGGATCTCGCCGGCCCGTCCCTCCAGCAGCTCACGCGCCGAGCGCACGGCGTCGCCTGTGCCAAGCGGTCGCTCTTGAACGGCCACATCGAGCCCGGGGAAAAGACCGGCGGTCGTCGATGAGGTAACAACCACGACCCGACCGAGCTCGAGCTCCTGTGCCGCTGCCAGTACCCAGTCCACCATCCGCCGGCCGAGAATCGGATGCAGGTGCTTAGGCAACGCCGATTTCATCCGCGTCCCGAGCCCTGCGGCCATGACGACCGCTCCGAGTTTGTTGTGACCAGTCATCGCGCCCGTCTTCTTCGACCCGCCCGGCTCACAAGCCTATTCTGCCCGGTCCCGCGGAGAGGCGCCCCCACTCCCGTGCCAATCCCCCATTCGGAGCCAAACTATGAGCGAGTCGGGAGCTGGAAATCGTGCCTCCGAGAGATCTATTGGCCCCGCCGGGTATGCGGCGGCGTCGTTACCCCGTCGCATCGCGGAGTTCCGTTAAAAAACCATCTTCGAGAGCAGACGTCCTAGCAAGCCGGGCTTCTTCTTCTCCACGCCGAACATGAGCAGGCGCCCGTTTCGTATCAACTCGCTGCGCGGCCCGCCTCGACCCCAGGCGAAGCCTGTCCCGACCTCACCGGCGCGAAGGTCCACAACCGAGAATCTATCGCCGAGCTTTTCGGCGAATGCTCGAAGTACTTCGTCCTCCGAGGTGATTGCCTGCTCGACCGGTATCAGGCACCAGTCTCGCTCCCAGACGTCATCGATCAGCCGGCGGGCGGTCTCGACAGCGCTTCCTTCGAATACCTGAGCGAGAAAGTCCGCCAGATCGCGCGCTTGCAGCGCGACCGCGGGAGGATCGTGACAGATGAACAGCACCCGACTCCAAAGTCCGTCCTCCGCGATGTCAACGACCCAGAAGTTTCCGAAGCCATCCGCGGCGATGGGGATTCCCGCCGGCGTGAGAGCCTCAAATTCGAAGAAAGCATGCTCACCGCTGAAATCCACCTCGAAGCCATCGATCGTCACGCCCTCGGTGTACTCGACCAATTCTCGTTCCTGGGCGTGAAGCGACGTGCGACATCTCCGCTCTAGGCCCCCGATTTGTTTCGCCGTCATAGGCGGCTTCAAAACCACCTCGCGCCCGCGCTTACGAGCGTCTTCAGTCTGCCGGATAAAGGTTTCCAGAATCGAGTGAGTAGTCACGCCTGTAATGATCGTAGGCAGAGAAGACAACAAGTCAGATCTTGCGCGTAACATCCGCCGCCGCGACCGACCTGTGCCGGGCTCGCCTTTAGCCGGCAAAAGCCTGGCGACTTTCGTCGGTGGAAAGCGCCTCTTGCTTCTGGCCGCCGCGACCGACATGGCGGGCGCGGCTCACAGAACGCCATCCCCGACCCGGACACCCCAAACACTGACCACACCTGCGGCCAGCCCGCCCCGCTCGTAGGAGCAGACGAGGCACACGCGCCGAAGGCGCGGAGACTCGTGCACCAAGCTAATACCGCGAAAAGTCTTCGCCGGCGAAGCCGGCGGACTTTTCGCGGAGAAAGACTGGGGCGCCAGGATTCGAACCTGGGGTCACGGGACCAAAACCCGTTGCCTTACCACTTGGCCACGCCCCAACGCTGTTTCGTCCGAAGAGTACCGCGCGTGCTTGGGCGATACCTCGGTGCGAGCCGGCCGGTAGCGCGGTCGACCCTCAGCGCCGGTCCATGAGTAGAGAAGCCAGCACCGCGATCGCGAGCACGACGACAGCGACCACGACCAGCGCCGCTGTCACCAGCACGAGCACGAACACCAACACCCCCAGCGCCTGCGAGGCGGCCACTATCCAGGCCAGCTCCCGCGGTGAACCCGACAGCTCCCGGTGAAACAGTAGGTAGAGCACCAACAGGCAGCCGGCGATCACGATCGCGAGCCAGAAGCTGATCGCGCCGAGGGCGACGAGAAGCGCCTCGACGATGACCAGACTCAGGATCAGCTTGTAGCGATTCGAGTACAGAAAACGCTCGGCTTGCGAGCTTCCGTGATCGATCGTCGGGGGCCCTCCTCGGAACATGCCGCAACGCTACCAGGCAGGCTCGGTGAGCCAAACCTCGCCGTGAGTCGCCATTGCCTCGGCTGCCTGCTCGGCGGCCTCGCGTTGCTCGAACAGAGCGTAGACAGCCGGGCCGGCGCCACTCACGTCGGCACGAAAGGCACCGAGCTCGAGCAGCCGTGCGCTCAGAGGCGAGCCGGCCAGATCGTTCGCCGGAAGAAGAGCCAGATCGGAGGCCCGGCGCGGCGATTCGATGGCGGCGAGCAGAGCCGCCCGGCGCTCGGCGAAGCCTCGTTCGCCTTCCCGCTCGTCGAAAGCGCGGTAGACCTCGCCGGTCGAGGACTTGACGACGCCGACCGGTAGAACGAGGAGGACACCGTAATCCTGCGGGAGCGCAAGCGAACGAAGCTTGCTGCCGTCGCCCGCGCCGAATTGAGGGCCTTCCAGGAGGAAGAAGGAGATGTCGGCGCCCAGCGGGCAGGCGAGCTCGATCAGCTGGGCGGGAGAAAGCGGGCTACTGAGCGTCGCGTTGGCGAGACGGAGCGCGCTCGCCGCATCACTCGAGCCGCCGCCGAGGCCGGCCGCGACCGGCACCTTCTTGTCGATCGACACCCGCCAGCGGGGCTCCACGCGAGCCCGCCGCGCCAGCGCTTCGAGAGTCGAGCGAACGATGGTGTCGGCCGCGAAGCCCTCGATCTCGAGCGCCGGCGCCGGCTCGAGCTCGATCCGATCGGCGAGCGCGATACGCTGGAAAACGGTCGCCAGCTCGTGCTTACCGTTCTCCTGCAGCGGGCCGACGACCAGCGCGAGATTGAGCTTGGCCGGAGCGAGAGCGACCGTCATGGCAGCACCTCGGCGAGAGCGGCGAACTCGGGCGGCGTTAGCGCCTCTGCACGAATCCGTGGATCGTGCCCGATCCGTGCGAGCATCGTCTCCGCCTCTTCCCTCGAGAGGAGGCCGGAGATGGCAAGCGAGTTGGCGAGCGTCTTGCGGCGATGGGCAAAGGCCGCGACGACGAGCCGCTTGACCTGTGCGAAGCCCTCGGGCAGCGGCTTGCGCGCGAAGGCAACGAGCGCCGACTCGACCCGCGGCCGGGGCCGAAAGGCCTCGCGTGAGACGGGATGGAAGCCTCGCTTTTCGGTCGCCAGCTGCACGAGCACCGAAACGGCTCCGTAGGCCTTGCTGCTCGGCGAGGCGAACAACCGGTCCGCCACCTCGCGTTGCACCATCACACACCACAACTCGATCTGTGGCAGACCGTTCAACGACTCGACAATGAGCGGCGTGGCGATGTTGTAGGGCAGATTGGCGACCAGCTTCGCCGCCGCCGGAGCGAGCTTCGCCAGATCGAGCGCGAGCGCGTCACCGAAGTGCAGCGAGACGTTCTCGCGCCCCGCAAGCCGCTCGCGCAGCCGGAGCTCGAGCTCGCGGTCGAGCTCGACGGCGTCTACGTGACGAACGCGCCTCGCCAAATAGGCGGTGAGAACGCCAAGCCCGGGGCCGATCTCGAGCACGCAGTCGTCGGGGCCCAGCTCGGCCAGGCGCCCGATCACTCCGAGTAGGTTCTCGTCGACCAGAAAGTGCTGACCAAGCCGCTTCTTGGCGGCGAAACGAGGCCCGGTCATGGCAGACAGAAAGCCGCGCGAGTGTTGGCAGCCGTTCGCTCGGCCAGCTCGGCGACCGGCTCGGCGAGCAACTCGGCCAGAAGCGCGAGGGTGTGAACGACGAAGGCCGGCTCGTTCGGGCGGCCGCGCTTGGGCTGGGGCGCGAGGAAGGGACAGTCACTTTCGACAAGCAGCCGCTCGGGCGGAACGAGGCGCGCCGCGTCACGCAACTCGCCCGCGCTCGGGTAGGTGACGTTGCCGGCGAACGAGATGAAGCAGTCGCGCTCGAGCGCCCAGGTAAGAAGCGCCGGCGAGGAGAAGCAGTGCAGGACGATCGTCCCCGGAAAGCCCTCGAGCGCTGCCCTCGTGTCGTCGTCGGCTTCGCGGGTGTGAATGACAACCGGCTTGCCCATGCGCGCGGCGAGCTCGAGCTGGGCGGCGAAAAGCTCTCGCTGGGCCGAACGGGGAGCGCGGTCGCGGAAAAAGTCGAGGCCTATCTCTCCGAGTGCGACCGCCCGCGGCGAGGCGAGAAGCGCCTCGAGCTCGTCGAGGCGCCCGGCTTCAGTGCCGCCAGCCTCATGTGGATGGACGCCGAGGATGGCGAAGACCTCCTCCTGGCGCTCGGCAATAGCGAGCGTCTCGCGGCAGGAATCGATGCTCGTGCCGACACTGAGCACCGTCTCGACTCCCGCGGCGCGCGCGCGCCGGGTCAGCTCCTCCGCAGCAGGCTCGCATGCGTCGAGATGCGCGTGCGCGTCGATCACCAGTGCCCCGTCCGGTAATGCTTCCGAGTTTCTGGGTCGCAAGAATTCATTTCGGAATGAAGACCCATCGATTGGATGCGATCGGGGAGTGCGAGGCTAGGACGCAGTGCCTCGTTCGTAGCCGAAGCTACGGGCGAGGCCGAGGACAACGCATCGCGCTTGCCGAGCGCGGCCAAGCGGTGGAGTGCTTCGTTTTGAAAGGAGTTCCTAGCACCAAGCGATGCAAGGACGCAGGGAGTGTTCGTACCGGATAGTACGGGCGCGACCGAGGACGCGGCAGCGCGCCGCGTGATAGCGGGCCAGAAGCCGGAGCGTATTGCTGGATGGAGCACTAAACGGCTCCGTCTCCCGCCACTTCCTCCATCCGCTTCAGCTCGTCGGCCACCACGGCCTCGGGATCAAGCTTGCGGAACAGCGGCGCCGGCTCGAGCAGCTTCTGCCCGACCGGAAGCCGACTTGCCTGCCAGCGCCCGCGCAGAGCTTCGTAGTCGCCGGTCAGAACGAGGTGCGAATCGCCCTCTTCGTGGTGTTCTACGAACTCGAGCTTTCCTGCGATGTCGTCGGGGTAACCGAGCAGCTCGTGCAAAGCCTGCGAGGAGAAGGGCAGAAACGGCGAGAAGAGCAGCTTCAGGTTGTCGACGCAGCGCAATGCCACATAGAGGATCGTCGCCGCCCGCTCGCGGTCCGACTCGATCAGCTTCCAGGGTGCCTGCTCGCTTACGTACTGATTGGCCAGCCCGGCCAAACGCATGGCCTCGATCAGCCCGGCCTTGAAGCGCGCCGCCTCGATCTCGGCGCCGACCGAGTCGAGGCCGGCCTCGATCGCCGCGAGAACCTCCTCGTCGGCCTCGCTCAGGGGCCCGTGCGCGGGAACCTCGCCAAAGTGACGATGAACGTTCTTGAGCGTGCGATTGACGAGATTGCCCCAGGTGGCAACGAGCTCATCGTTGTTGCGGCGCACGAACTCCGTCCAGGTGAAGTCGGTGTCCTGGCTCTCGGGGCCGGCGATGGTGAGGAAGTAGCGCAGCGCGTCGGCGTCGTAGCGCTCGAGGAAGTCCTTGACGAAGATGACCACGCCCCGGCTGGACGAGAACTTGCGCCCTTCCATGGTCAGAAACTCGCTCGCGACCACGTCGTAGGGAAGCTCCAGCTTCGCCTTGCCCGCGCCGATCTCGCCGCCTGCGCCGTAACCAAGCAGCATGCTCGGCCAGATCACGGTGTGAAAGACGATGTTGTCCTTGCCCATGAAGTAGTAGTGGCGCGAGTCGGGGTTCTGCCACCAATCACGCCAGGCATCGGGAGTTCCGCGCGCCGCCGCCCACTCCACGGTCGAGGAGAGATAGCCGATGACCGCGTCGAACCAGACGTAGATGCGCTTGCCGGAGCCCTCTCCGTCGTAGCCCTCGACCGGAATCGGCACGCCCCAGTCGAGGTCGCGCGTGATCGCGCGCGGGATCAGCTCGTCGAGCAGATTGAGCGAGAAGCGGCGCACATTCGTGCGCCAGTGATGCTGACGATCGATCCATTCGCGCAACGCATCGGCGAAGGCCGGCAGATCGAGGAAGAGATGGCTCGTCTCCTTGAACACCGGCGTGGTGCCGTCGATGCGCGAGCGCGGATCACCTAGGTCGATCGGATCGAGCTGGCGCCCGCAGTTGTCGCACTGATCGCCCCGCGCCTCGCGGTAGCCGCAGTGCGGGCAGGTGCCCTCTATGTAGCGGTCGGGCAGCGTATGCCCGCTGCTGGACGAGAAGGCGCCCATCGCCGTGTGCTCGACGATGTAGCCCTTCTCGTGCAGCGTGCGGAAGACGTCGCGTACGACTCGGTAGTGGTTCTGGGTTGTCGTGCGCGTGAAGATGTCGTAGGAAAGGCCGAGGCGCCTGAGGTCTTCACGGATGACCTCGTTGTAGCGATCGGCCAGCTCACGAGATGAGAGCCCTTCTTTCTCGGCCGCGACCATGACGGGCGTCCCGTGCTCGTCGGTGCCACTCACCATCAGCACGTCGTTGCCCCTGAGCCGGTGATAGCGGGCGAAGATGTCGGACGGGACGCCGAACCCGGCGACGTGCCCAATATGGCGCGGGCCGCTGGCATATGGCCAGGCCACTGCAACCAGGATCTTCTTCGCTTTCTCGCTCTCGCTCATCGCCTGCTGCATCTCCCTCGGGACTCAACATCATACGAGGCGGCCGACGAGAACCGTGGACGCGGGTGGCGACCAGAACCGATCCGCCGGTCACTCCAAGCAGAAGCACGATGAGAGCCGGCAGCAGGATCCAGCGCAAACCGACAGAGCGTGAATGCGTCGTGGCCCGTACGCGAGCGCTGGGCGAGGCCGGCTCAGAGCTTCCCGCGCGTAGGTCGCCGCTGTGCTTGAGCCGCGCGGTGCTGGTAGCGGCGGTCGTGCCAATCTCGCCCGAGCCGCCCCAGGCAGCGCGAGTCTCGCGGGTCGGCGCCGCGCCGTCGTCCGAGCTCGATTCGTCGGCGAGCGCAGGGGAAGGCTGATTCGCCGCGCCCCCGGGCTCGACCACCGAGGCGACGTTGGCGGTCGCCTGCGACGGCGCGAGCGTTGCACTCGCGGACAACTGCTCGGTCGGCGAAGCCGCTCCCATTTCCTCGCCTGCGCCGTCTGTCTGTGTGGCGCTCGTCGAAGCCTGGGGATCGCCAACGTCGGTCGATCCATCAGCGGAGGACGGGGGCGGCGGCGCAACCTCGGCTACCGCGCCTACCGCTACCCCTGCCACGCCCGCGCCGTCGGGATCGGAGTCGTCCGCCGCGGTCTCCTCCGCCGCCGGCTCGCTCGAGCTGGGGGCTCCGTCACTCGTTGCCGGTGTGCTCTCATCCACCGGCGTCGGGACATCTTCGGCGCCCGCCGCGGTCGTCTCCGCCGCCGGCTCGCTCGAGCCGGAGGCTCCGTCACTCGTTGCCGGTGTGCTCTCATCCACCGCGGCCGGGGCCGCTTCGTCGCCCGCTGGATCGTTTGCGGCCGGTTGCTCCGCACGCACGGGCAGTAGCGTGAGCGGATCGATGTAGCCGTCTGGATCCGCCGCGATTCTGATCCCAAGGTGAACGTTCGCCGGAGTTCCGTCGTCGGGCGCGGCCGCGACCGTTCCGACCGCTTCTCCTTCACTCACGAGAGCGTTCTTCGCAACTCCGATCGAGCCCAATCCGACGAGCGTGACCGCATAGCCGTCGCCCGTGCGGATGGTGACCGTGCGCCCGTTCCCGGGAACGGTGCCGGCGAAGGAGACAGTGCCGGCCGCAGGCGCGCGCGCGCTCGAGCCGGAGTCGGCGGCAATATCGACGCCGCGGTGCTGACCGCCGGCATAGGGATCGTCGCCGAGGGAGAAAGCGCGAATCACCTGACCGTCAGCAGGCCAGGCCCAGCTCGCCGCGGGAGCGGCCAGGATCATCGCGGCCAATGCAGCCGCAAACGTGAGTACGACCGAGCGTCGCATCTAGAGCCCCCCTTTTGTTGTCAGTTTTGTATACGGGAGCAGCGTAGCGAGACGCCGTCGCGTTGTCAATTCAGGCTACAGCGAGCGACCGTAGAGCCTGTTTCGGGCCACTCCGGTCAGCTTTGCCACGAGCTCGACGGCGTGGCGGCGAGGCAGTCCGGCGCCGATCAGTTCCGCCACGGCGGCGGTCGCGGCCTCCTCCTTCTCGGCCGACTCGGCGGCGGCGGGGCCGATCACGAGCGTGATCTCGCCCTTTGGCGCCTGCTCGAACCTGCCGGCCAGCTCGCGCGCGCTGCCCCGTGCGACCTCCTCGAAGCGCTTACTCAGCTCGCGGCAGACGGCAAGCTCACGCTCGGGATCGAAGCCGGCAAGGCTGGCCAGGGTCGCAGGCAGCCGCTTCGGCGATTCGAACGCGACGGCCGGATGCGGCCAGCGCGAGAGCTCCCGCCAGAGTGTCTCTTTGGCCTTCTCGCTTCGCGGTAGGTAGCCCAGAAACTGGTAGCGCTCACCTGCGAGGCCGCTCGAGACCAGAGCCGTCTCGACCGCACTCGGGCCCGGCAGCACGGTGACCGGAAGACCGGCGTCCAGCGCGGCGCGAACGAGCCGGGCACCGGGGTCGTTGATCGCCGGCAGGCCCGCATCGGAGACCAGAGCGATCCGCTCGCCGGCCTCGAGCCGCGGCAGGATCTCGGCCACGCGCGCCGCTTCGTTGTGCTCGTGGTAGCTGAGCGTGCGCGCCTCGATTCCGTGGCGTGCGAGCAGCTTGCGCGTCTGCCGGGTGTCCTCGCAGAGAACGAGATCGGCCTCACGAAGCTCGCGCAGAACTCGCAGGGTCACGTCTTCGAGGTTTCCGATCGGCGTGGCGCAGAGCGCGAGCGGCATCGTTCACTCTCCTAGAGCGTGGCGGCGGCGTTCTCCAGCGCTTCGAAGGCGACGAAGCCGGCCCCGATCATGCCGGCGTCCGGCCCGAGCTCGGCCAGGACGACGCGGGTCAGCTCGGCCATGTTGGGGAGCGACTCGGCCGCCATCCGCTCGCGTGCGGGAGCGAGGATCAGCTCGCCGGCCGCCGCGAAGCCGCCGCCGACCACGATCAGCTCGGGGTTGAAGATGTTGACCAGGCTGCCGAACGCGGCGCCGAGGCTCTCGCCGATCCTGTGCAGGAGAGCCAGTGCCGGCTCGTCGCCGGCCTCGCCGCGCCTCACCAGCTCGCGCGCATCCACTTCGGGCCCGAGTTGCTCGCGCGCCGCGAGCGTGGCCGCATGACCGGAAGTGAGCGCTTCCAGGTGCCCGTGCCCCGTGCAATTGCCGTAGCAGGGAAGACCGTCCTGGAGGATGACCATGTGGCCGAGCTCGGCGCCCGCTCCCACCGAGCCTCGGTATGGCTTGCCGCCGAGAATCAGCCCGCCGCCAACACCGGTGCCGAGCGTGAGCATGACCAGATCGTTCGTACCGCGACCGGCGCCCACCTTCCACTCGGCGATCGCGGCGACATTGGCGTCGTTGTCGATGCCGACCGGAAGCTCGAAACGCTCGCGCATGCGCTGGCGGAAGCAGAGCCCCTGCAGTGGCAGGTTGACCGTGCCCAGCACCATGCCCGAGCGCTGATCGATGCTCGAGGGAATGCCGAAGCCGATCGCGGCGATCTCGGGACCGAGCAGCTTCGCCACGACCTGATCGAGCCCGGCGAGCAACGCCTCGGTCGAGGCGGTCGGGCTGGCGATCTGCACCCGCTCGAGCACGTTGCCGTCCTCGTCGATGACGCCGGCCAGAATCTTCGTTCCGCCCACGTCGACGCCTATGACCTTCGGTGCGCTCATGACAGACGGCTACCATAACCCGTCGATGGCTCCCGGCGACAAGCCCTACCGTGTCTACCGCGGCGGCCGGTCTAGAGGCAACGTACCGCTGAAACGCAAGAGCAGTGCCTCCGGCGGCCGAGAAGCGGCGACCGGCAAAAAGGCCGGATCTCGCTCGCGTCGCTTCCGCGTTCCACGCCTTGGGCTGGGCCGCGGCGGCTGGAAACGGCGAGTCCTGATCGGCTTCATCCTGCTGCTGGTGCTCTTCTGCGTCTGGGCGATCGCCGGCTACTTGTCGCTGAGCAGCGGGGCCCACAAGGCCAACGAACGATTGGGCAGCAAGGCGAAGCAGGCGCTCACTCCGACGCACGGGTTGATGCTCTCGAACGCGTCGAACATTCTCGTGCTCGGCACCGACCACGCCAACACGGCTGAGCGCCAGGGCATCAGCCACTCCGACTCGATCATGATCGTGCACACCGATCCGTCCCGGCACCGAATCGCCTACCTCTCGATTCCGCGCGACCTACGCATCAACGTTCCCACGCACGGCTACGACCGCATCAACGTCGCCTTCCAGATCGGCGGCGCGGCGCTGGCGATCAAGACGGTGGCCGATTACACCGGGCTGCCGATCAATCACGTCATCGTCGTCGATTTCGGCCAGTTCCAGGAGCTGATCGATGCACTCGGCGGCGTTGATATCAACGTGCCGAAGCCGATCTTCTCCTACCCGTTCGGTTGCCCGTTCACCGCCGCGCGGTGTGCGAGCTGGCAGGGCTATCGCTTTGCCAAGGGCGTGCAGCACATGAACGGCCACCGTGCGCTCGTCTACTCGCGCATCCGCGAGAACAGGCTCGACCCGGGCGAGACGG
>Ga0209540_10001473_pt1 | contig 17885 bp, 18 predicted proteins | sample BarGraIncu01121A_FD_184501 | JGI IMG/M metagenome (GOLD analysis project Ga0209540, IMG submission 184501) | Arctic peat soil microbial communities from Barrow, Alaska - Barrow Graham LP Incubations 011-21A (SPAdes) (version 2) | ecosystem: Environmental > Terrestrial > Soil > Wetlands > Peat... | reverse complement strand
AATAATCGAGAATAGACCATCAATCAAGAGTACGGTAGGTACTACCGGAATTAACGCCCGTCAAGGACTCTCAAGCAGAGAGCCGATGCAGCGGGAAGCCACCCTACTTGTAGGGTGGTAGTTTCACCAGAACCTGCTTGTATATTCACGATATTTTGATATTCCGCAAAAAAAAGCAGAAAAGATCATTGAAGAACTTCTCGATTTCGTGCGGTTAAAAGAGAAAAAAGATACCTTGATCACATTATTATCAGGAGGAATGAAGAGAAGGCTATTACTTGCAAGAGCTCTCTTAAACGATCCTCACCTATTGGTTCTTGATGAGCCCACCGTTGGACTTGATCCGCAGGCAAGACACCTTATCTGGGATAAGATCAAGAAATTGCAATCCCTGGGAAACACGATCATTCTCACCACCCATTATCTTGAGGAGGCAGAAAGGTTATGCGATAGGCTTGTGATCATGGATAACGGCAAAATCCTGGTTGAAGGAAAACCATCAGACCTTGTAAGGAAATACATTGGCACAGATATTGTAGAAGCAGATAACAATCCAGCGGCATTGGATTGTTTAGGCAGGACATCATCGAAATTTGAAGTCGTGGGAGATACAATCCAGGTACATACCGATGATCCGCAGACTGTCATGAATGCTCTTTTAAAAGAATGCAATTTTGGAAAGGTAATCGTCCGAAAAGCCACACTTGAAGATGTATTTCTAAAACTTACGGGAAGAAAATTAAGGGACTGATACCATGTCATATTTTGATGTGCCAAAACTCACAAGCAGTTTGTGGAAAGTCTGGTTTCGCAATAAAGATGTGTTCATGAAAACATTTGTGGTGAATTTCATTCCCTCGTTCATGCAACCGCTTTTATATCTTTTCGCTTTTGGATACGGAGTTGGTAATTCCATAGATGTTATGGAAGGTGTCTCATATATCAGATTTATTGCTCCGGCCCTGATCGCTGTTGGAATTATGAACTCATCTTTTTTTGAATGCACCTTCGGTTCATATGTGCGTATGTATTACCAAAAAACATTTGATGCCATAATCGCCACTCCTCTCTCCATTGAAGAAGTCATAGCAGGGGAACTTCTCTGGGGTGCCACGAAAAGTGTGATAAATACCGTGATAATGCTGCCTGTATTTGCGATCTTTGGAATTATTGAATTTCCCTCATCATTCTTAATAATCCCGTTTTCTTTTTTGCCAGGTCTTCTTTTTGCGGCCATAGGCATGTGCTTCACTGCGATATCGCCAAACATAGATTCACTTAATTATCCTTCATTTCTCTTCATAACGCCAATGTTTCTCTTTAGCGGTACCTTTTTCTCACTTTCGCTTATGCCGGATTTTATCCGATATTTAGCTTTAGCAGTACTTCCCCTTACTCATGTCGTGATTATTATTCGTTCACTGACGCTGGCTCAATCCAATGCAATGATCCCTATCAGCTTTGTCTGGATCTTCCTTGTTACCTTGATCTTTTTTGTACTATCAGTGAATCTGATGAAGAAAAGACTCATTGTTTAAAGAGCGTTTTAAAATAGTCCATCAAAAGCATATTAAACATCAAGGGCATTATCCATGTTTTTATCAAAAATCATTTCAATGCTGGGCAAATTAGTTAATCTATTCAATATTACGTCGAATATTATCGATTTCTTTCACATCATCACTATTGATCTGTATCTCACTTCTGTTTTTCACTCCAAGACCAAGTTCTACAGCCCTTTTTATCTGAGGTTGCTCCCATACCGATCTATTCTGTATTTTAGGGATCGTACCAAGCGTCTTTAAGAGTGCCAGGCCCACCACATCATTCGCAATCACATCATTTGTAGCCATGACAATACCAGGTTCCTTCAAAGTTCCGACATTGGGTCCATCCGTCACAAAACATTTCGTGGCATCTGATATGTAAAAATCGGGTTTATGGACAAGATTTGACTCTGCGATCATATTACCGAAGAGTTCATCGTTTTTCTGTCCGTGAGGAAGCTGTCTCCTATCAAGATCCGAGGTAATGCTGATCTGGGATTTTAATCCTATAGTAAACAATGCTGTCCAGTGCGTTTTTACGATGGGGAGCGAAATCTGGTAATCGATTGTGTCAAGGATCGCAGGGACTGAAAAACCGTGAGGCCATGATTTTGCATCCGGATGTTGCACCTTCTTCCATTTACCATCGTCAAAAGATACTATCTCATCCACGCCTTCAGATTCAGCCGCCTGGTACAGACCCAGATATTTCATCACCTTTATGGTATCCAGGGTGGTCATTGATTTCTCGGCTACTATGATCTTTGCAGGATCATACTCTTTGACCGCACGAATAGCACCTTTTAGCACTTCAGGATTGGTTGAGCCAGGCGGGAAATCGGCTGTGTTCGCATTCGGCCTGATCAGAACAGTAGAATTCTTCTTGATGTTCATGCCACCTGCAAGGTCAACAGAGGTTTTAACCGATTGAATTATATCCTTTTTCCTGACAATACCTACCTGTACCATAGTATCCATTTTTCTCTTCAGCTCCTTATTAATACGTTCATATTGTGCATTTCATTCAAATACAGTTATCAAAAAAAGAGTGGTCACCCCTTTTTGAGCTTTGCAAAATATTGTTTGCGAAACTTAGACACCTTTGGAGCAATCACTGCCTGGCAGTACATCTGATCAGGATTCCGCCTGAGGTATTCCTGGTGATAATCCTCGGCCGGATAGAACACGGTGAAAGGTGTAAGCTCGGTTACGATCGCAGCACCCCATATTTTCGCTCCATCGAGTTCAGTTATAACTTCTCTTGCAACTTTTTCTTGTCCTATTGTGTGATAAAAGATCACTGATCGATATTGAGTGCCCATATCTGCTCCCTGTCGATTGAGGGTCGTTGGGTCATGAACAGTGAAGAATACCCCCAGGAGTTCTTTGAATGAGATGATCATTGGGTCGAATGTGACCTGAACAACTTCAGCATGGCCAGTTGTACCTGCGCAGACATTTTGATAGGATGGATTGGGAACTCTGCCGCCTGAGTAGCCGGAAACCACATTCTTAACACCACGCAGTTCCCTAAAAATTGCCTCCAGACACCAGAAACACCCTCCGCCCAGTGTTGCGATTTCATGACTTTGATGCATATTGACCTCGTGTATTTATTTGCGTTCAATGGAAAACTCAGAACTTGAACCATGAACCAAAATTTCAATATAATTAAAGAATCATAAGTTTGCGGTATCTTAAAGGTATATGGTGCAGTTCACATGAAGTAAACTTGAACAATTGATAGACCTGTTCCCTGAAACACTTAGAACTGATGTTGAGAAATAGTCGAGAGGTTGAACGGGTTGATCCCGGGCAAAAATGAGTGGGAAATAATTTCAGGACTCTACAGTCAAGAATTCACAGGGAAAAACATATAACCAAAAATGAACATAGTAATTTTGCACATAATCAGGGGGAAAAATTACGAGCGGTCTTTATAAAAACATCCTGATAGCAACAGATGGATCAGAGCATACTGAAAAGGCGATAACCCATGCAATCGAATTGGCAAAGCTCACAGGAGCACAGCTTCATGCGGTTTATGTGATCAGCATTATATCCCCCCCTGAAAATTTGGAAATTAAGACAGAATATGATACTGGATCATCAGTTCCTATTGATGCATCCATGGATGGATTGAAGAAGATACTTAAAATGGATGGAGATAAAGCAATAAGATCCATAGAGGAAAAGGCAGCGATAAAGGGCGTGAACGTTAGGAAATGGATCCTGGAAGGCCAGCCTGCAAAAGAGATACTGAGGTTAGCAGATGAGCAGTCATTTGATCTGATAGTGATGGGCACGCTGGGCAGAAGCGGGATAGAAAAATTCCTGCTTGGAAGCGTGGCAGATAAAGTGATCAGGGGTTCAAGGATCCCTGTGTTGACGGTGAGAAAATAGATAGAGGAGGTGAAAAAAATGAAGATCAGAAAGATAAAGAAAGTTTCAAAGGGAACATGCAAATGCAAATCCTCCTGTGCTTAGATGTGAATAATTCACAAACCTTGAACGAGCCAGTACGAGAGACGTTTTATCTATTTTTTAGATATATCCGTCTCTCAAATCAAATTTCCAATAATACAAATAACTAAAAAAGAGATTGATCACTCGATGACTAAAAAAGAAATTAATCCCTATGTAACCCTTATCTGTACCCACTGTGATTTCTATAAGGAGGATGATTTACAGCTTGAATGCGCCGCATTCAAGGTTTTAAAAACAATGCTCCAGGAGGGCAGGATAACTTCCGTTGAGATAAAGGATGCCTTCAGGTAAATTTCCCTTGCTGGCGCCGGGTCATATCCTGCGTGAGCTTGAATCACCGGTTGTCTATAATATCATTAAGGATGAGTTGTACGAACTTGATGATGAGGCGTTCCAGTTTTTAAAAAAATGTAATGGCAGGACTCCTTTCCCGGATCTGGTCATGAATGGCAGAAGCGATGAAAATATTGATTTCATGCTGAATGAGGGGATTATCAATTTCACCGAGGGAAATGAAATAAAAACAATCAAAGCTCCCTGTTCATCGATCCCCTCCCTTCGATATCTTCTGTTAAATATTACGAATAAATGCAATCTCACATGTAAGCATTGCTATCTCCCGGATCCTGGAAAACGTGAGATCGATCCTGATATTTTCGAAAAAGCAGTACAACAATTTGAAGAAATGGGTGGTTTGAAACTCATGATATCAGGTGGTGAACCGCTGATCCATTCAAGATTCTGGGAACTTATGGATATACTGCCATCCTATGAATTGAGTGTGGTCATCCTGTCAAACGGAACTATGATAGACAAGACCACGGCCAGGAAATTATCCAGGTATGTTCATGAAGTGCAGATAAGTATCGACGGAATACAATCTCATGATCTTCTGCGAGGAAAAGGTTCATTTGACAAATCCATGAAAGGCATTTCCAATCTATGTGGAGCCGGGATACCCGTTTCGATCGCCACCATGGTACATAAATTCAATACGCGGGAGTTTGATGAGATGGAAAAGCTTTTTTCACAGAAGGGGGCTATTTCATGGAGCGTTGATGTTCCATGCATCATAGGGAGGCTTTGCGAAAACAGGGATTTTGTTCTTGATTTGAAGGAAGCCGCCGAATTTTTAAAATACGGATTCGGAGCCGGCGCACATGAAAGCACAGGAGATCTTACATGCGGTTCCCACCTCTGTTCGGTAGCGCCCGATGGTTCAGTCAGTAAATGTGGATTTTTTGAAAATGAACCTGCAGGGGATGTTCATGATCTGCGGTCAGCATGGGAGAACATCTGCACGTCCAGCTTATGGAGACTTGACGAACTTGAATGCAAAGATTGTGCAGTGCTTCACGAATGCAAAGGCGGGTGCAGGTTCAGGGCAAAGCAATATAAAGGGATACTTGCTCCTGACCCTTTGATGTGCCATGCTAATTTACCTGGTGGTTTTGATTGATAGATCGAGATTGAGTCAAATGGACAACGTCGATGTGATCATTATCGGAGCAGGAATTGGTGGCCTAACGGCCGCAGCCTATCTTGCCCGGGCGGGACGCAAGGTGATAGTTCTGGAGCAGGACAGTCATATTGGGGGCACTGCTCATGTTTTTAAGCGCGACGGTTTCACCTTTCCGACAGGCCCTCAATCGATAACCATGCCTGCGTATATCGCTGATTCCCTTTGCGAATTGGGCGTTGAAAGACGTTTGAGTTTTATACAGGATCACTTTCAGGTAATTCGGGGTTCGTTGGACATAATGATCTCCCAGCCTCTTGATCAGGTTGTGCAGCAATTATCGGATCATTTCCCCGAAGAGTACATAGGGATAAATATTGTAATCAAAGTTCTTGAAGAGGTGATAACGGCCCTCGATGTGCTGCAGCCTTACGACCTCATCGAACAGGCGCCAGGATTTATTACAGATAGTAATGCCTGCGCGGTGCTTGAAAAGTGGGGAAGTATTCCAGCGCGGGATCTTTTTGACCGCCATCTGAAAGCCAAGAGCCTCAAGGATATCCTGGGAAGCCAGGGAACCGGTGAAACCGAAATGTCAGTCGTGCTTTTAGCCCAGATGTGGCGGTTCATGTCCAGAGTTGGAATATGGTATGTCAAAGGAGGGATAGAAGTCATCCCACTGCTTCTCGCTGAGCGCTTGCGTGCCTTTGGAGGAAAAATCCGCCCGGGAGAGAGGGTAAAAAACATAAAAGTGCAGGATGGCGCCGTCACGGGGGTTGAACTTACAAGTGGGTCAATTATTAAAGCACCGCTTGTTATCTCTGACGCCGATTATCGAGAAACCATCGAGGAGCTCCTGCCGCCAGACGCATTCCCTGACAATGAGCGTGAGATAATCTCAAGGATGAATCTTACATCATCGGAATTTACTGTCTTCCTGGGAGTCAGGAGAGAGCTGGTTGATCTATCCGCTTTCAGGGGAGATCATCTCTTTGTGAAACTCAAGGAAGGGGGACCTGTGCCCTGGGAGCTAAAGAAAAGCCGCCTGGAGGATTTCCTTCAAGACGAAATCTGGCTTTCCTGGTGGTCAAGACATGACTCCACGCTTGCCCCGCACGGATGTGAAGCGCTGATACTTAAAGTGGGGGCGCCATTTGATGTATTTGCGCCTTTCTCAGGAGACGGTCGTGGACACCATAAAGAACGTTATTATTCTTTGAAAGAGGAGTTTGCAGACGGCCTTGTGGCCGCTGCGGCGAATATCCTGCCAGGACTTCCCGGCGCGGTGGTTGTTCGCGAGGTTGCAACCCCACTCACGTATAAATACTGGGGACACCGCAGCGAAGGGTCGGTTGCTGGCTGGTCGTGGCGATCCGGGGAACAATCCAAACCCTGGGCACAAAGCCTTGCGGTCACGAAAGTTTCCGGATTGCTTATGGTAGGTCTGCACTCCTTTACCCGTCTTTTCTATGGCGGGATGGGGACATCGATGTATAGTGGAAAGTATGCTGCAGATATTGTTCTGAAAAAAATAAACGATCACCAGGGAATCGTTCAATCAAAGAAATCCATCATCTCCTTGTAGGTATCCGATACTCTCTAAGAATCGACACTTCGAATAAAACTCCCTCTTTTTTCGCTTTTATGATCACTATGAAAAATGAAATAATTTGTTTATTCCCTTTTTCCGATCAATTTCACTTTTTTAAGCTTTTTTTCACCTTTTCCGCAAGATCTTTCCCAAGCCTTTTTGATTCTTCAAGATCTTTTTCCGCTGGAGCATACTGGACTCGCAGAACCGGATCAATAACTTTCATTCCAATAGAGCGCATCTTCTCTGCGATTAGACCGGGTGCTTCTCCGCTCCAGCCATAAGAGCCAAAAGCTGCTCCGGGTTTGCCTGAAACATTTGCATTTCCAAGGCTTTCAATAAATTTTTCCATTGGCGGCAGGATCTTATAATGAAATGTTGAAGACCCGATTGCAATAGCATCAGCAGATTTTATTTCGTCTATCTTTGCTTCATGAAAATTAAAGGCTTTTGCGTCAACATTTCTTGATTCTGCACCTTCAACTATGGCATCAGCCATAGCTTTTGTATTTCCTGACGTACTTAGATATACTACAACAATTTTTGGCATATTTTTCCTCCCGGATATATAAGAGAGTTCGATTTTCACTATCCCTCTCTCATAATATGATTTGATATAATCGTAGATAAAACTTTCTTTAAATTATTAACAAAATAAGGGATATCGATAAAATTTTCTGTATAACCAAAAAATCACAGCTTTTTCAACACTTTTGCAGCACAGGGGATATAACGCAAACGTACTTCATCATCAGGTTTAAGAATCGCCAGCGGATTTCCATCGACATTCAGGCATGTTCCTTTTCTTAATCCCCTGATTATGACTTCATCACCTTCCCTGAAGCTTGCGGTCCTGGCAACAATTGGTTCCATCTCCAGGAATTCTTCCTGCCGGATGCTATAATTAATGAGAGGTTCACTGGTAATGGCGATCCCTGCAGGCAGGCCAAGGGCAGCTGCAAGAGATGTGCCCCCTGCCAGTCCTTTACCAAGATATCTTTCTTCAAGGGGAGAAGCGAACATCTGGCCAAATTCACCTTGATGGATCAATTTAGTTTTTCCTTTTCTTTCAATACTAACATTTGATCTTGTGGTTCCTGCTCTGGAAGGAGGAGCGGAAATTTTTTCCCCCTTCATGAACTGTGCTGAGCTAACCTGTACCACTTTCCCTTTGAGCGTTGTTAATATGGTATCTGCGAAGACTATATCATTGAACCCAAGCCCTATCTGCTCTCCATTTCTAAATGCAAGTATCCCTCCAACGTCCCGGATGAACAGCGCATGAGGATCAAGCTGTTCGATTTCTTTTGCTTTTGCAGTAATCAGGGGACCTGCATTGGTACTGCCCGCCCCTATGCCCAGGATAGGTGTTGTACATTCTGATATGAACAGGCTATATGCCACATCTGACATAGTTCCATCACCTCCAATCACCAAAATAGCATCAACGTTCGAGGCTAGCTGTGCTGCGATGCGCATCGTCCCAATTCTTCCTACCGGATCCGAACGTATAATGTCACAGTAACTGAATTTCTCAATGGCTAACGCTTCTATTTTCTTATTAGCAGCTTTGCCTGCACCTGCTTTTGGGTTTACAATGATCCCAAGATCCCTGATCTTGAATGGTGTTCTTTTCATGGCACTTACATTCTATTTATTATCGTAACATGATATGGATTTGACCCTTCTGATGTAAAATGATGATGTTTCTGGGGTGAAAAGTATTTATACTATTATAATCATTATTATGTATAACGAGCGGTCGGATTTTTTTTAAATACCACCACTCCCAATCCCCGTCCGCTCGTATATGTTTTTTAATATTTTTCCTTCTCTGCGTGCTTAGTTTTTTGGTATTTGAACTATTTTAGATCTTTCTTTAAAATATTGAAAAAACCGTTTTTCCTCAACCAAGAGCTTTATTATCGAAAATGATTATCTGTTCAGTTCAGTCAAATAAGACACCATCTTTTTTATATAAACCAAAAGACAAGACGTTTTCATTAACTGTGGTACTCCAGAAAAAATCTTAATCCTTTGATTTTATATGAATCTAATCAAAGAGGAAATACGAATAATTTTAAATGTTCGAAAGCAAAACAAGTCCCCTGTCGTTTAACCTGAAGTTTTCTCCTTCGATCCTGAGATAATTCCCCTTCATCAGGAAATCGATCTGGAAATTAAAAATCGTATCATCAACCCCAATTTCTTTTTTTAAATCGGCCTTATTTTTCCCGAAAACTCCTATGGTTTTTATCGTTTTTCTCCTTACTGGATGCTCAAGCGCTTTAACCATCAAGGCATGATCATCCACTTTTGCCTCTCGTACGGTCGGCTTACGTTCCATCATTGCTTCCAGTTCATCATCGCTTATTTCTGTCATAACTACACTAAGTATTATTTGTTTAAAGAATATTAAATCTGTGTACGTCACACGATAACCACAATCCTTATATAACTTTACACTCCTTGTAAAACTGGATAGAACTTGAAGAAATATATTCTCGCACCAATCATAATCTTTGTCCTGCTCTCTGGATGTTTGAGCGCACAATCCGATAATTCCACAACGGATAAATTAAGTTCAAGTAAAGATGAAACCGGAAAGATCATCTTGCAGGGATTGACATTCAATACACAAGTCCAGCCCGCCCTTGAAATAGCAAAGGCACAGGGAAAGCCTGTTTTTATTTATGCAAGGTCGCAAGTTTGTGGATGGTGCAAGAAATTCGAAGCAGAAACCTTCACGAACAAGACCGTGATCAAGACATTGAACGAAAAATTCATATTACTTTCAATTGATGTTTACGAGCAAAAAAGCGAAAGTACAGACTTAAGGGTACACGGTACACCGACTGAGATATTTCTCAATGAGAACGGAATTGAGATAAAAAGAATACCAGGTTATACTGAAACACCGCTATTTCTTGATACAATAAATGAAATCATAAAATGAGGCAAAAAAATGAAGCCCGAAAAAAAAACAGATAATGAAAAAATACGAATAAAAACACCCAAAAAAAAAGGAAATAATAACATTCTCATAATTGCGATCGCTGCAATTATTCTTATAGGAGCATATGTACTCCTGCTGGGTGATCAGCAGAAAACCGAAAATACCAAGACCCTCAGGGAAGTAAGGGCTTTGATCGATTCTGAATACGGGAATTTAGCCCCCGGAACAGATACGCCTCCAGTAAAGGATAATTATATCCCGATACTTTCCCCAAGAACAGCAGGTAAGCTTCCGGATTATGCCGTTACTAACGCGATGACTTTAAAAGCATACAAATATGCAACTGAGCATCCTGAAGTACTTGAACAGATACCCTGTTATTGTGGATGCGGTGTGCATGGAAGTATAGCATCCGGAGGAAAACCCCACAAGTCAGTCAGGGATTGTTTCATTTCAGATAATGGAAGTTATGACGACCATGCGTCATATTGTGATACCTGTGTTGGGATAGCAATGAAAGCCGAAAGCTACTTCCCAAATGGGATAACAATCCCAGGATCCGGGCTTGTTGAAACCACTCCGGCACAGTCAATAGATTTGTCAATCTTATCACTTCCTGACAATTTTAAATCCATTGCAGACGGTTTGAAACTGACACCTGCCGGAGTGAACAGAGCATACTTCGTTAATACGAAAATACTTTCTGGAACTGAGATGGAGGAAAAGTATTTAGCGGACAATGTTGAGCCGGATTCATTTTATGGAAAAAAGATAATCGGTATGTATAGCGCTGATTTTACCACAAGTTCCTGGATAGAGATCCATGACCTGGGTTATGACAGCAGAAATGACGTATCATTGAAGGGAAAGGATCAACCTGGAATGAAAAACATCGTTTACACAAGACCCCTTCTTTACGGGCATAGCCAGAATGTGGACAATGTGTTGAAATTGTTGAGCGACCCTGAAAGTATGAACACTTCGTATTCCACCTTTAAACCTCTGCTTGATTCGGTTGATTATCAGAATGCTGCATATGCGCTTGTTATTCTAGAGGCAAACAAGTTCTCAGATATCAATTATATGAGCATAACCCCAACGGGCAGCAAATTTGAGCTTGTAAAGGCATACAGGATAACAGATAATAAATCCATTCCTGCTGGCTTCGGCAAATATAGTCCAGAAACAAAAGTTAACATTCTGGTGGTAAAAATTAATGGAGACCTCCAGACAGTCCAGACAGAAAGTGCTAATATCGATGCAGTAGCAAGAACGTAAAAATATATGTCAGTCGCTCCCCCCATTATTCTGGTCTTTATCGCTGGCATGGCAACAGTGGCCACGCCATGCGTTCTGCCAATCCTGCCTGCCGTTTTATCAGGGTCTGTGGGGAGCAGGTTTCGCCCTCTTGCCATAGTGGCTGGAATGACGATCACATTTACATTGATGGGGATTTTAATCCTTACAGTAGCTTCATTCACATTTTATACTGATTACCTGCGCTGGCTCTCGATATTTATAATTATTGGAATGGGTGCAGTATTATTTGACGATGATATCAACGAAGTATATGTGAAAATTTCAAGCTCGATCTTAAATTATGTCCGTGAACGCTTTTCTTTTATAGGGAGAATATCGTCAAGTGTGTCGTCTGAAGGGCTTCCTGGAGGACTTTTCCTTGGTATGTCGCTTGGCATCCTCTGGATACCATGTGCTGGCCCGATATTGGGTTCAGTTTTTATGTATGTTGCCCAAAGTTCCGCCGGATCGGGAAATATTTTGCAGGGAGTAAATCTTCTCCTTGCATATTCCCTTGGCGCAGGTATTCCAATGCTCATAATAGCCTATTCGGGAAAAAGCGTATCAGGGAGAGTCAAGTGGTTTTCAAAAAGAAGCCATATCTTCAAAAAACTCTCCGGAATGATCCTTGTGCTGGTGGGATTGATGATGCTTTTTGGAATTGATAACTCTTTAAAGAAATTGTTCCTCCCATATTCAGTCGATATCGACAATATAATATCAGGATTTTATAACCAGTACTTGAGATGATATGGAAATTAAAGAAGAAGTAACCAAAAATCGAAATAATGAAAAATATGACCTTCTCGATGTCTATTTTTTCAAAGATCTCATAAAGAACAAGTTTTTTAAGCCCGCGGTCAACTTTTTTTTCTTTATTTTCCTGCTTGTAGTGATCTACTTCGGTCTTTCAAGTGAACCCGACCTGCGTTTCCATGGAGGGATACCATTTGCAACGACCATGATATGGGATATTTGGCATCCGCTGCTTGCTTTTACGCTCATAGTTGTAGGAAGGTTATGGTGCTTTGCCTGTCCCATCGGAGCGATAGGCGACTGGACGCAGTCCGTTTTCAGCCTCAACAAGAAATATCCTGAAAAGTACCGAAATCTCTGGATAGCAGTGATACTGTTCCTTTTCATTTTCGCAGCTGAACGGCATCTATTCATGTTCACGAGAAACCCCCCCAATACCGCATATCTACTTCTCTTTTTTACAGCTCTGGCAGTAATAATGGGCGCAGTTTATGAAAAAAGAAGCTTTTGCCGCTACATATGCCCCATTGGGCTTGTACTGGGCGTTTTCTCCATGCTTTCTGTAATAGAGCTAAGATGCAAATCAAGAAAAACATGCCAGGATCATGACATAAAAGAATGCGTGATCGGGACAGAAGCTGGCAAAGCCTGTCCTGTTGGTGAATCCCCGCACACAATGGAGAGGAATAACCAGTGCATCCTGTGTATGGAATGCGTAAAATCCTGCTCAAAGGGAAATATCAGATTGAGTCCAAGACTTCCAGGAGCAGACATCATCCATTCTAAGAAAACGCATCTCGATGAAGCGTATCTAATTCACGGGATAATCGTTGTCTTTTTATTTGTCATGGGAATGGAACGGCTCCAATTCAGGAATATTATAATCAATTTCGTTAAATCCACTCTTCCCGTGGATTCGATCACTTTTCTTGACCTCTACTGGAGGAATATGTGGGCTGTGATCATATTCATCCTCATAACGCTTGGCGCAGCAGGATTGATGTATCTTTCCACAAGGACGGCATTTTCAGGAAGAAATACAAAACAGAAGTTCATTGAACTTTCCTATGCATTCATTCCATTAAGCTTATCAGTGTATCTTGCTGAAAACACATTCAGGCTCTTGAAAGGATTGTTTTACCTGGCAGCCAGCATTGGAAGTTTCTTCCATAAAATCTGGGAATTTTCACCGGATTTTGACACCATTAACCATCTGCAGATACTCTTATTGCTCGCAGGTTTCGTATTCACCTTATGGGCGGGCTACCTCATCAGTACAAGAACTTCAGATAAGGAAAATGAATTACAGCAGAGTATGATCGCGATTGGCTTTACTTCGGTCGTTTATTTTATGATCGGAGTTAAGATATTGACATTGCCAATTATATGAATTAACATATGAAAAAAATCCAAAACATTACGATAACACAAGAAGAAAAGAAAAAAACATATAAACTTATATTCGATTTAAAACATTAGGAATAAACATATGAGAACGAAAAAACTGGTGTCAATACTTGTCCTGGTATTAATTTTAGTATTCGCATATTTTAGTTATACTACAGCCCTAACAAATTTCACTTTGAGCGATAAGACTAACAGCTATCTTGGCGGCATAAAATTCCACCGCGCAGCTGCCGGTCTGGAAGAGGGTTTCCAGATAGCTCAGCAGGAAAATAAACCCGTGATGATATATTTCTGGGCGATCTGGTGCCAGTATTGCGCAAGATTCCAGACAGATACCCTGGGAAATCCCGATGTCAAGAAGATCCTTGAGGAAGATTATGTCCTTGTGGCGATGGATCTTGATATCGATAGGCAGGTTGCTCAGCAATATGGGGTGAGTTATCCCCCATATCTTGTTTTCATGGATCCGAACGGCACTATCCTCGAGAAGATTCCAGGAGCAGTTGAACCAGGTTATTTGCTACCGATAGTAAAGCAGGTAAGAGAAAAAGTCAGGGGAAAATAAGATGATACCAATTGGTGATATATTACTTTATGCAAGTCTTGCATTGAGCGTTATTGCGCTTATAGGATTGTTGTTGAAAGATATTAAAAATATTGAATATTTTAACAAACTTGTAACGCCGTCAATAATACTTGGGGCAGGGCTGCTTATATCTGCTTATATCCTCCTTACCTATTATTTCGTAACAGGCAACTTTGCTTATGATTATGTCTGGCAGTACTCGAGCAGGGATCTTCCTCTGATTTACAAGATATCGGGCACATGGGCAGGACAGCCCGGTACATATCTTCTCTGGGTGCTTGTAATATATCTTTCCGCGGCATGGCTTGCATGGACTACGAAGCATTCAACTGCACTTTCCAGAAGAACCCAGATAATAACTCTTTTCACAGGCATTTACTTAATAATTCTCACTCTTATCCAGACACCCTTTAAGCTCATAATCGAGAGACCAGAAGTCGTTGATATGATAGCTAAAGGAGAACTGACAGCTGGTTTTGTGCCTGCTGACGGCAATGGACTTAATGCGCTCCTGGTGAATTTCTGGATGATCGTTCATCCGCCTCTTATGTTCATCGGCTATGCAACAATGACAATACCTTTTGCTGCTGCCATTGTTTATCTTCTCACAAAAGAAGATGGCTGGGAAGAACTTGGCAGGCAGTGGGCTCGTTTTACATGGCTTTTCCTTGGAATGGGGATAGCGGTCGGTGGCGTTTGGGCATATCTGGTACTGGGCTGGGGCGGTTTCTGGGCATGGGACCCCGTGGAGACAGCTTCGTTCATACCTTGGCTCACACTCACTGGTTTCTTGCATGCTGCAGCTCTTCATCGTAAGGATAAGAGTACGTTTTCAATAGCTGCACCAATACTTGCAGCGGTTTCGTTCATACTTGTGTTATATGCTGCGATCGTTGTTAGGAGCGGGCTATTTAATTCAGTCCATGCTTTCGGGGATACATCAACCGGATCGCTTCTTATTATATCCATAGCAATTACATCGATCGTTTCAATTGTCCTGGGCATGAGGCGTTATCTTGAAGAACCGGATAAAGTTGAGGAAGACCGTGGATTCTGGAACAAGACGAATATTTTCTATGTTACCCTGCTCTTGTTCGTGGTGTTGGCATTCATATCTTTCTGGGGTATTACTTTCCCGGCGTTTATCCAGCTTACCCAGGGAATAAAAGTGGGAGTAGCATCTGACACAAAGAATTTCTTCAATCTCTGGAGCTACCCTTTCACCATAATCCTGTTGCTTGCGCTTGGATTTTGTTTAAACTACAATGAGAAGAATAAAGAAGTTCAGAAAAAAACCCTGTTCATAGTAATTGGTCTGTCAATAATTACAATGTTCCTGAGAACAGATAATTTTTATGTACTTGATCATAACAGCCCCTTCTGGGTGAGAGAGCCGACAATCTATAAATTGATAGGTAATATTTCAGTAGTATCCCTTTTCCCATCAATGATATATGCAACATGGGCTACAATACAGCGCCTTCTAGATTATCTAAGGATCAAGAGCTTAAGACCCAGGATAAAAGGAATAGGGATAGCGATCGTGCATTTTGGCATGATATTTATTCTCTTTGGAGCAGTGATAAGCTCAAATTTCACCCAGTCCATAGAAGGAGGAAGCATTCCTCTTGCGTCAAAAGGTGAAATAGTTAATCTTGGACAAAGTGGTTACGCGGTAAAAATAATTAATTTTTCAACCCGCAGCCTGGCTGAGTCAGCACCAGCAGCAGGAATAAGGATATCTGAAATATACAAAAATCCTGCAGATTACATAAATAATGATGTCAAAGTTACAGGTAAGATCGTAGATTTTGTAAATGTTCAAACCCCCCCCTCTTATACGACCTATATGAAGATAGACGATGGGACAGGAAGCTTGTGGGTTGCAACCCAGGCTGATAAACCCCTGAACATACAGAATGGAATGGAACTGACGATGAATGGTTTCATGATGAGTAATTTTAAGAGTAACTCAACAGGTTCGACATACGATCTTATTATTTTCACGAACCCAGATGCGATCACTGAGGCAGCATCTGGCAACTATAATGTCCAGAGCGTCCAGCTTGAAATTTATAAGAATAATGACATGATCGGGAGTGGAACTGCCGAATACCTGGACTCACAAAGTGGAAGCGGAACATTCCCTCTTGTGGATAGCAGCATCACAGGAACGGATGTTTATGTAATATTCCAGGGTCTTAGCGGCGGTTCAGTCCCACTTACCTTGAAAATAATACCCGCTGTGAATTTTGCATGGCTTGGCATCGTACTATTTGCAATTGGAATAATCCTTATAATGGCGGTGAGGTCTAAATCATAAACTTTACATATTTATAAGCCCTGATAGGCGATATGACAACTCTTGATCCCTGGGGCGCAGTCAAAATAGACAATTATGCCAAACTGTTTGATGAGTTTGGTATCTCAAAGTTCGATGAACTGCTTGCAAAAATTCCCAACCCTCACAGGTACATGAGGCGTCATGTCATTTTCGGACATAGAAGCTATGATTCTGTTCTTGAAGCAATACTTTGCGGAAAACCATTTGCGGCAATGAGCGGCTTTATGCCTTCAGGAAAAGCCCATCTTGGGCATAAAATGGTCATGGAAGAGATAATCTGGCACCAACAGCAGGGTGGGGATGTGTTCCTTGCCATAGCAGATATGGAAGCGCATGCTGTGAGAGGTAAAAGCTGGAAGGAATGCAGGGAACTTGGAATAAATGAGTATATCTTAAGCGCCATCGCCCTTGGTCTTGAGCCGGGCGCGCATATCTATTTCCAGTCAGGATATAAACCTGTGAGAGACCTATCTTTTGAACTTGGCATAAAAGCGAATTTTTCGGAACTTTCTGCAATATACGGCTTTTCAGGCGAGACGAACATAGCGCACATGGTGAGCGCCATCACCCAAAGTGCAGATATCCTTCATCCCCAGTTGAAGGATTTTGGAGGTCCAAAGCCCGTGGTAATTCCAGTTGGCTCTGACCAGGACCCTCATATCAGACTCACGAGGGGACTTGCTTATAAAACAAATATGTTCTTCGTCGAAGTGCGCGGCGAAGGACATATAAGCGTCAGGGGAAAAGCGGCGCCAAAAGAGGCCATAAAAGAGATTGCAGAGCGTACAGGCGGGAAACTATATGAAGAGCATGTGGATATTTTGATCTTAAAACTTACACTTTTAGAAGTAGAATCCATTGTGCGTGAAGTGGAATTAAAATATGGTGGTTATGCTTTCATGCCTCCAGCCTCCACGTTTCATAAATTCATGACTGGCCTGCAGGGTGGTAAGATGTCAAGCAGCATACCTGAAAGTTACATCGCACTCACTGAAAAGCCTGAAGATGGCGCAAAGAAGGTCATGCGCGCAATAACAGGGGGCAGGGTCACGCTTGAAGAGCAGAAAAAGCTTGGCGGTGAGCCCGATAAATGCAGCGTGTATGAGCTGCTGGTATATCATCTCATCGAAGATGATAATGAGCTTTTGGAGGTCTATAAGGACTGTGTTGGAGGAACGCGCGTGTGCGGAAATTGCAAGAAATTTACGGCTGAATTAATGAAGGTATTCCTGAAAGACCATCAGGATAAGAAAGAGCTTGCCAGAGAGAGGTTGGAGGAGTTCGGTATATAACCCTCCGATCAAAGACAAATAAAATTTTTTAACCAGTGAATTACCGCCGCCTAAAAGGCCGGCGGCATCCCGCTGCATCGGATTCTATCGCAAAAACGTAGAAAGAGTCTTCTGTTCATGTTTTTGTTCTGATTGATTCAATTTGCTTTGTAGGAATTCGA
>Ga0209540_10001472_pt1 | contig 17885 bp, 9 predicted proteins | sample BarGraIncu01121A_FD_184501 | JGI IMG/M metagenome (GOLD analysis project Ga0209540, IMG submission 184501) | Arctic peat soil microbial communities from Barrow, Alaska - Barrow Graham LP Incubations 011-21A (SPAdes) (version 2) | ecosystem: Environmental > Terrestrial > Soil > Wetlands > Peat... | reverse complement strand
ACGCTACGATCTACTGGAACATCCATTCGGCGCTCTTCGAGGTGGCGTGGTGCGTCATGCTCTATCTCACGGTGCTGGCCCTGGAAGTGACGCCGACGATCCTCGAGCGCACCCCTTTTCAGAGGACGTACCGGTTCTTCGTAAAGCTGGCGCTGCCGATCATGATCCTCGGGATCATGCTCTCGACGCTCCACCAGTCCTCCTTGGGGACCATGCTCCTCATCATGCCGTTTCGGGTCCACCCGCTGTGGTACAGCCACCTTCTGCCCGAACTCTTCTTCGTCTCCGCCATCTGCCTCGGGATCGTCATGGTGTTGGTGGAATCTACGGTCACCAGCTGGCTCTACAAGCGAGAGCCCGAGATGGAGATGCTCGCCGGCCTGGCGCGCCTGGCGAGCATTGCCCTGGCCTGCTATTTCGTCATGAAGATGGGGGACCTGCTGCGTCAGGGCAAGTTGGCCATGGTGTTCGACGGCAGCTGGCTCGCCAACCTCTTCATCGCCGAGATGCTGCTGTCCACCGTCATCCCCATGGTCCTCCTGGCGCTTCCCGCGGTCCGCCGCTCGTTCACCGGCATGTGGTTGCTTGCCTGCTGCTCGGTGCTGGGCTTCGTGCTGGACCGCATCAACGCCTCGGGCCTGAGCCAGGTGTGGGCCACGCGCCGCTTCTACTTCCCGGCGTGGACCGAGTTCGCCATCAGCCTCGGCATCGTGGCGGCGTGCGTGCTGGTGTTCTTCTTCATCCAGGAACGGTTCCCGGTGGACCCGCACGGCCTCGAAGAGGTGGAAGCCGAGCGCAAGGCCCGCGAGGCGGCGTTGCCGGCGTTCGCCCCGTTCGCCCAGGTGTGGTTGGGAGAAGGTTGGCGCAAGGCCGCCAAGGTGTACTCGTTCCTCTTCGTGCTGGCGCTCGCGTTCGGCCTCACGGTGGCGCCCAAGGCGCAGCCGGCCGTGAACACCCGCGCCGCCAGGGCGGTGGGCGCGAGCGTCCTCCGGATCGGTCCCGGGCTGCGGTACGTCTACTTCGACCACAAGAAGCACCAGGACGAAGCGGGCGGCCCGAAGAGCTGCGCCCTCTGCCACCACCTTCACCAGAAGGGGGACCTGGGGACTCCCTGCGTGGTGTGCCATGAGAACATGTTTCTCCCCACGGCCATCTTCAACCACGACGCCCACGTGAGCGCGCTCGCCGGCAACGCGTCGTGCGCCCAGTGCCACGGCAAAGGCGAGCCCATCCGGGTCACGCCGACAAAGAAGTGCTCGCAGTGCCACGACAAGGACATGATGGCGGCCAACCCGGTCGTGAAGACCTTCGATTCCAAGTGGGCCCCGTCCTACAAGGACGCCATGCACAAGATGTGCATCCCGTGCCACGTGGAGAAGGCCAAGGATGCCGCGCTCAAGTTGCCGAACCTGGGGCGCTGCGGCGCCTGCCACAACAGCGGCACGCAGTCGGAGAAGGCCTACACGGCGGAGTTTCCCGAGAAGACGGCCGCCGGCGGGAGGTCCTGAGGCGCTCGGTCGAGACGCTTTTCCGTCTCGGCATCGAAGAGGTGCAGGGATTCGAGTTCGATCACCAGGTTGACCCTCTCACCCGGGGCGGGGTGATGGTGAGGGTCGAGCTTGGCAACCAGCAGGTCGTCACCCACTCGGCAGTGAACGATCACCTCACTGCCCAGCGGTTCCGCGATCTCGACCTCGGCCTCGATCGCCGCAGTCTCGCCGCGTCCCTCCCGGTTCGCATCAAGGATATTCTCGGGCCGCACGCCCACCACCACGCGCCGGCCCAGGTGCATGTTGGTCACGGCGCGCAACGTTGCCGGCACCGGAAGGTTGAACGTGGATGTGGCGAGCGTGGCGCCGCCGTCCGTGATCGACGCGGCGACAAAGTTCATCGGCGGTGTACCGATGAAACCGGCCACGAAGATGGTCGCCGGCCGGTCGTACAGCTCCATCGGCGTTCCCACCTGCTTGAGGTCGCCGTCCTTGAAGACGGCCACCCGATGTCCCATGGTCATCGCCTCGACCTGGTCGTGAGTCACGTAAATGGTCGTGGTCTGCAGGCGTTGCTGGAGCTTGGCGATCTCGGCCCTCATCTGGACCCGCTGCTTGGCATCCAGGTTTGACAACGGTTCGTCGAAGAGAAACACTGCCGGCTGCCGCACGATCGCCCGCCCGACCGCGACCCGCTGGCGCTGACCACCGGACAACTCGCGCGGCTTGCGCTCGAGAAGGTGATCGATTCCGAGTAGCTGTGCCGCGTGGTTGACGAGTCTTTCGATCTCCGCCCGGGGTGCCCTGCGGATCTTGAGCCCGAACTCGAGGTTTTGGCGGACGGTCATGTGAGGGTAAAGAGCGTAGCTCTGGAACACCATGGCAATGTCGCGGTCCTTGGGGGGCAGGTCGTTCACAATCCGGTCGCCGATCGTGATCGTCCCGCCGGAGACCTCCTCGAGACCCGCGATCATCCGCAGGACCGTGGTCTTGCCGCAGCCGGACGGACCCACGAGCACCATGAACTCATGCTCCTTGACCTCGAGGTCAAGATCCCTGATGACCACGGTCTTGTCGAAGCGCTTCTGCACCCCTTTGAGCGTCACGCCCGCCATTCGCCGAGCCCCCTTGCGTTGTCCCGACCGCCGAAACCTCGAGCGTTGCAAACCGGAGTCCGCGCGGTTCGTTGTCTCAGAGTCGTGTCGACGCTCCGGCTTGTCAAGGGCTTCTGTCTGGGCAGCGGTGGACGCCAGTGGCGGGAGTGGTTGCGGGGGTGGTGGAGGGACCGGATTGGCCGGCTCGTGTCAGCTCGGCGAGCACGATGGCCCGAGGGACGCAAGGCGTCGCCGGTGCTACCATTCTCTCGGAGCCTCAATCCTGGGAGGATAGACCGATGTCCTGGCGCCTTGTCGTCGCCGGTTGCGCGTTTCCTCTGGTCTTAGGCGGGTGCGTGGTCACGCGCGCAGGGACGCTCACGAAGCTCCCGGATGGTCCCAAGATCCCGGTGACGGTCGCGGTCAAAGAGGAGTCGGCGACAGTTCGCGGCACCAACCCAAAGACCGGAGAGGCGCTCACGGGCGTCCTTCGGGTCGAGCACGCAGAGCACCCCCCGGGCGGACTGGCGCCCGCTCCCGGCGGCGGACCGTACATCGGACTTGCGCCGGTACCCGGCGGGCCCGTCGTGATGGTGTTCGTCGGCCGGTTGGAGGGGGACCGCGGCACCAACTTGAAGTGCAGGCTCGAGGTCGAGCGGCGGCTGCGGCTGCGCGGCCGGGGCGTGTGCCGGCTTGCGGACAGCGAGGACCAGTTCCCGCTCTACCGCCTGAGCTTCGACTGACGGGCCCGGCGGAGAGGGCCGGGCCGGCGCCTGGACGAGCGCTCGCGGCTCACGGCGCCGCGGCCGGAGCCTCCGTGCCCGCCGCCTGGCGGATCACCCCGACCAGCGTCACGGCGAGTGCCAGCGCCACCGGACCGATGAAGATCCCGAGCAGGCCGAACGCCGCGATGCCGCCGAACACGCCGAGGAACACCACCAGGGTGGACAACTCCTCCGAGCGACGGATCAGCACCGGCCGCAAGATGTTGTCGGCGAGGAACGAGGTCACCACCAACCCCCAGGCGAAAAGGAACACCGCGGCCCGCGGTCGGTCGGCCGACCACAGGTAGAGGGCGCCGGGAAGCCACACGATCGCGGTGCCGCCCACCGGCAGCAGCGACAGCACGCCCATCGCCACGCCCGCAAGGGCAGGGGAGGGAAGGCCGGCGATCCACCAGCCGAGAGCGCCCGACGCCCCCTGGACGACCGCGCACAGGAGCGACCCGCGGAAGATCGCCGCCAGCATCGCCTGCAGCGAGCCGCTCAGCCGCCGGCGCCCGGTGGTGTCGGTCGGCAGCAGGTCGAACACCGCGCCGGCCATCGCGCGCCCGTCCTTAAGGAGGAAGAAGAGGAGGAAGATGACCAGCACGAACGTGAGCACCGCATCGAACACCCCGAGCATCAGTTTGCCGCTGACCCGAGCCGCGGCGGCGGACGCCTTGGCGACGAACCCTGCCGCCAGCTTCTCGAAGTCGGGCTTCGAGATCCCCGCGCGGCTGCGGATGCCGTCGAGGGCGTCGGCCACCTTGGGAAGCGCGACGACGTCCGAGAACGACGTGACGTGGAGGTCCGAGAGCTTACGCGACACGCGGTTGGCGACGTCGATCGTCTGGCTCGCCAGGACGCCCACGAACAACCCCGCCGGCAGCAGGACGAGGAGGGCGATCGCCAGCGTCAGCAGGCCGGCCGCCAGGCCGCGGCGGTCCGACATCCGGCGCTCGAGGTAGGTCCACGGGCCCTGGAACGCCACGGCGAGGATGATGGCCCAGGCGATCGCGGCGAGAAACGGCGTCAGCACCCGCACGCACACGTACCCGATCCCGAGCGCCGCGAGCACGAGGAAGATGACGGTGTACGCTCGGGAGCCGTCGGCTCGGTCCATTCGGTTCCTCCTCCTATGCGCCGAACGCGCCCTGCACGACCCTCTCCTGCTCCGCCAGGAAGACGCGGTGGGAACCGGTGGCGGGGCTCGAACTCTCGGGGCGGCCGACGTAGGCGAGCGGCAGGCCGGGCGCGAGCGCGGCGAGGCGCGGCGCGACGAACCCCCACGCCCCCATGTTGGCCGGCTCCTCCTGGACCCAGCGCAGCTCGCGCACCGCCGGGAGCGTGGCGAGCACCGTGCGGATCTCCTCGGCCGGGAACGGCGACAGGCGCTCGATCCGGATCACGGCCGCGGCGCCCCCCTGCGTGTGGCGGTGCGCGATCAGGTCGAACGCCACCTTGCCGCTGCACAGCAGCGCCCGCTCGGGAGCCTCGGGCGGTTCCGGGTCGGCGAGTACCGGCTCGAACGCGCCGGCAAAATCGCCGGCGCGGCTCTTTGCGGCTTCGGCGCGCAACAGGCTCTTGGGCGTCATCACGATGAGGGGGGCCGCCCGTCCGGCATGCGCCTGGGCGCGCAGCAGGTGGTAGTACTGCGCCGCCGTGCTCGGCGCCGCCACCCGGAGGTCGTCGCCGGCGGCGAGCTGCAGGAAGCGCTCGAGGCGTGCGCTCGAGTGCTCGGGGCCCTGGCCCTCCGCGCCGTGCGGCAGCAGGAGCACGAGCTTGCTGCGCTGCCCCCACTTCTCCTCGGCGGCTGCGATGAAGGAGTCGATGATGATCTGGGCGCCGTTGGCGAAGTCGCCGAACTGCGCCTCCCAGAGCACGAGCGCATCGGCGCGCATGACGGAGTAACCGTACTCGAAGCCGAGCACCGCGTACTCGGAAAGCAGCGAGTCGTAGACGAGGAACGGCGCCTGCCCCACCTCCAGGTGTTGCAGCGGCGTGTACTCGGCGCCGGTGTCCTGGTCTACGAGAACCGCGTGGCGCTGGGAGAACGTGCCGCGCCGGGAGTCCTGACCCGAGAGCCGTACCGGGATCCCCTCCCGCAGGAGCGAGCCGAACGCCAGCATCTCGGCGGTCCCCCAGTCCACGCCTCCCTCGTCGAGCATCCGGCGGCGCTGTTCGAGTTGGCGGGCGAGCTTGGGGTGGACGCGGAAACCGTCGGGGACGGAGGTGGCGCGCTCGGCGATCTCCCGGAGCGCGGGGAGCGGCACCGGCGGAGGCGGCGGTTCGAAGGCTGCTGCGGCGGTCGCCACCGGCGCCGGGTTGACGCTGGGCGGGGCGCTCTCGTGGGTGGCGGCGAACGCCGCCTCGAGGCGGTCCTGGAAGTCCTTGAGAGCCGCCTCGGCCTCGGCAAGGGTGAGGTCGCCGCGGTTGACCAGACGCTCGGTGTAGAGCTTGCGCACGGACCGCCGGTCGCGGATCTTGGCGTACATGATCGGCTGCGTGTACGCGGGTTCGTCGCCCTCGTTGTGCCCCCACCGGCGGTACCCCACCACGTCCACGACGACGTCCTTCTTGAACTCGCGCCGGAACGCGAGCGCCAGGTCCATGACGTGGACGCACGCTTCGGGATCCTCTCCGTTGACGTGGAAGACCGGCGCCTGGACCATCTTGGCCACATCGGTCGCGTACACCGACGAGCGCGCATCGGCCGGCGAGGTCGTGAACCCGATCCCGTTGTTGACGACGATGTGAATGGTGCCCCCGGTGCGATAGCCGGACAGCGCGCTCATGTTGAGCGTCTCGGCCACCACGCCCTGGCCCGCGAACGCGGCGTCGCCGTGGACGAGCACCGGCAGCACCTGCTCGTGGGCGGCGTCGCCCCGGACGTCCTGGAGCGCGCGCGCCATCCCCTCGACGACAGGGTCCGCCGCCTCGAGGTGGCTGGGGTTGGAAGCCATCGTGATCCGCAGCTGGCCGCCGCCGGGGCTGGTGAATGTGCCGGTGGCGCCCAGGTGGTACTTGACGTCGCCGGTTCCCTCGCGGGAGAGCGGATCGATGTTCCCCTCGAACTCCCGGAAGATCTTCTCGTAGCTCTTGCCGAGGACGTTGGCCAGAACGTTGAGGCGGCCGCGGTGGGCCATCCCGAGCACGACCTCGGCGATGCCGGCCTGCACGGCACCGGTGAGTACGCGGTCCAGCATCGGGATGAGAGACTCCAGCCCCTCGAGCGAGAAGCGCTTGTGGCCGATGTACTTGGTGTGCAGGAAGCGCTCGAAAGCCTCAGCGGCGTTGAGCATTGCAAGGGCGCGGCGCTTGCCCGGCGCGTCGAGCCACGCCGCAGGGTCGGCGCCCTCGACCCGTTTCTGGATCCAGGTCTTCTGATCGGGCTCCTGGATGAACATGTACTCGACCCCGAGCGTGCCGCAGTAGGCCTCGCGCAGGATGCGAACGATCTCACGCAGGCTCGCGCGCTCGCGGCCGCCAACGCCGCCGCTGTAGAACTCGCGGTCGAGGTCCCACAGGGTGAGGCCGTGTCGTTCGAGTTCGAGTTCGGGGTGGGTCGGGATCTCGGTCGAGAGCGGGTTGATGTGCGCCACGAGGTGGCCGCGCACCCGGTACATGTTGACGAGGCCGAGCACGCCGGCCTGCTTGCGCACGAGCGCGTCCACCCCGCGGTCGGAGAAGTAGGGGTTGGTATCCGGCGCGAGGCGCACCGGTTCGTGCGGCACCGCGAGCGAGGTGAAAACCTGTTCGTAGAAACTTCCCTCGCCGGCGAGCAGCGCGGCAACGCGGCCGAGAAAATCGGCGCTCTCGGCTCCCTGGATGACGCGGTGGTCGTAGGTGCAGGTCAGCGTCAGCACCTTGCTCACGCCCAGGTGGGCGAGCGCGGCTGGGTCGGCGAGCTGGTACTCGGCCGGGTAGCCGATGCTGCCGGCCGCGACGATCAGGCTCTGGCCTGCCATCAGGCGGGGCACCGACTGCGTCGTCCCCAACATCCCCGGGTTGGTCAGGGAGACGGTGGTGTCGGCGAAGTCTTCGGGGGTGAGCTGGCCGGACTGGGCGCGGCGGATCAGCTCGTTGTACGCCGCGAAGAACGTCGCGAACTCGAGCGTCTCGGCGTGCTTAATGCTCGGTACGACGAGACCGCGGCTGCCGTCGCGGCGCTCGATGTCCACGGCGACGCCGAAGTTCACGTGCCCGGCCGTCAGCCGGTGCGGCGCGCCCTCGATCTCGACGAAGATCGAGCGCATCCCGGGCATCTCGGCGAGGGCCCGGACCATCGCCCACGCCAGCAGGTGCGTGTAGCTCACCTTTCCGCCGCTGAGTTCGGCGAGGTGCTGGTTCATCAGCCAGCGGTTCTCGTCGAGCAGGCGCACCGGAATCGTGCGCACCGACGTGGCGGTCGGAACGGTCAGGCTCGCCTGCATGTTCTCGACCAGGCGCCTGGCCGGCCCGACGATCGGCGTCGCGGTGGGGACAGGCGGGAGTGTCGGGCGGCTGGGTGGCGGTGCGGCGGCGGCCACGGGTGGCGGCGCGGCGCGCCCGACGGCGGGGCGGTAGTCGGAGAAGAACTCGCGCCAGCTCTCGCTCACCGACTCGGGATGTTCCTTGAACTCGCGGAACATCTCGTCGATCAGCCAGACATTGGGGCCAAACGACTCGGCGCTGCTGGGCTCGTCGCTCATGCCCCTATGGTAGATCCTGCCAGGGGGAAAAGACCCCCCCGTCGGTCACCCTACCGGCAGCGGACGCGGACCTCGTGAAGCGCCGCCGGTCCCGCCGGCGGGGGAACGAGGTTGGAAGCAAGCGTCGCGCCGTCGAGCATGACCTGCGCGCCCTCGTGATCGTGCAGGGCGTCGGACCGTTCGATGACGATGCGGTACTGGTGGTCGCGGAAGGGGCGGGTCATCTCCGCGTGGTTCCAGTCGAGGGGGAGGCACGGGTCGATTCGCAGCCCTTCCCACTCCGGCCTGACGCCGAGCACCCACTCTGCAATGACCCGATGGAGCCATGCCGCCGCGCCGGTGTACCACGTCCAACCACCGCGGCCGTGGTGGGGCGACGCGGGGCCGTCCACGTTGCCGGGAAGGACGTACGGCTCGGCCCAGTAGCGGTCGGGATCCTTGGAGGCCGGGTTGATGGCACTGAGCAGGCGGCCCACCATATCGTGGTCGCGCATTTTGCAGGCGGCTGCAATCGCCCAGGTTGCCGCGTGCGTGTAGACGCCGCCGTTCTCGCGCAACCCCGGGGCATAGCGAGTGATGTAGCCGATGGCGGGGTTGGGAGCGTCGAATGCCGGCGCCAGAAGCAGCGGCCCGGCCTCGGTGAGCAGGTGTTCGCGCACGGCCGCCATGCAGCGCGCAGCGCGCTCCGGGGGCGCCACGCCGGCGAGTACGGCCCACGTCTGCGCGTTCAGGAAGATCCTGGCGACGCGGTTCTGCGCGCTGCCCAGGAGCGACCCGTCGTCAAGCGTCGCGCGCACGTACCACTCGCCGTCCCAGGCATGCGCGTTCACCGCGGTCACGAGGGCATCCCGCCGCGCCGCGAACTCGGAGGCAAGGTCCTCCCTGCCGGCTCGCCGCCAGATCTGGGCCCACTCGGCGAGCAGGCCCGCGAGGAAGTGCGCCAGCCACACGGACTCGCCGCGCTCCGCCAGGCCTACCGCGGAGAGGCCGTCGTTCCAGTCGCCCGCGCCGATATACGGGAGACCGCGGGCGCTGGTGCGCCCGAACGCCCGCCGGAACGCGCGCAGGACGTGATCGGAGAGCGGCCATGGCTCCGGGTCATCCAGGTAAGGAGCCGGATCGGCGAGGATGTCCAGAGCGCCCGTCTCCCGCACGTAGCTCGCGGTCACGAACGGAAGCCACAACAAGTCGTCGCTCATTTGGGTGACGTGGCCCTGCTCGGACAGGGGGTGCCACCAGTGATAGACCGAGCCGTCCGTAAACTGATGCGCCGTGTGCAGGAGGATCTGCTCGCGGCATAGGGACGGCTCGATCGTCAGCCACACCTGGGAATCCTGCAGTTGGTCGCGAAAGCCGTAGGCGCCGCTCTGCTGGTAGTACCCGCACCGCCCCCAGAGCCGGCTCCCGATCGCCTGATAGCGCAGCCAGTCGTTGGCGAGAAGGTCCACGGTGGGATCGGGGGTGCGCACGCGGTGGGCCGCGAGCCGGACTCGCCACGCGGCCCGCGACTCGTCGAGAGAACGCTCGATGGCCTCCATCCGCGCTGTCCGTTCGAGCAGCGTTTCGACCTCGCGACGGCTGGACGCGACCGCGAGCGCATAGCCGAAGATGTGGTTGGCGCCGGGCGCGAGGACGACGTGCGACCGCAGCGCCGCAATGGGGTCGCCGTGGCGCCCGAACTCCGGTGTCCACGCCTCCTCGCCGACCGCCTGCGGCGAGCGCAGGTCGCGATAGCGCCCGACGAACGCCGTTTTGTCGCCCTGCGCCGCCGAGATCGGTTCAGTGCAGGCGAAGGCGGCGAAGTAGGGGAAATCGGTGTTCCAGTGAGCGTACCGCTGCGATGGCACCTCCCACATGTGGTTGCGGGCGAAGACCGCCCGGCGGGAAGGGTCGAACTCGTTCTCGAGGAAGAGCTTGGTGAATTCCCGCCGGGGCGAAGGCGCGACGCCGCAGTTCCACTCGAGGTAGGAGCTAATCTCCAGGCGTCTCGGTCGGTTCGTAAGGTTTGAGAGCTCGACGCGCCAGAGCTCGACGGTTTCCACGGAGTGGACGAAGAGGGTCCAGCGCGACGCGATGCCGTCGGTCTCGCTCTCGAAGGTCGTGTAACCGAGGCCGTGCCGGCATTCGAAACGCTGGTACGGCGCCCACACCGGTGCGGGCGAAAGCGACCACACCGCGCCCGAATCGGCATCCCGCAGGTACAAGAACTTGCCGGACGAATCCTGCGTCAGGTCCTGCTGCCAGCGGGTGACCACCGCGAGTTGTGAGTTGTCGATCCAGGTAAAACCGCTGCCGGACTGGCTCACGACCAGGCCCATGCGCGGGTTGGCGATCACGTTGACCCAGGGCCGCGGAGTTCTCGGGTCCGTGATCCGGTACTCCGAGCCGTCGCCGGAAAACGCTCCGTAGCGGGTCGGACGCAAGCCGCCGTGCGGGTCCGCGCCCGGGGGTTGCCCGGTCCGGGTCGTGGTGGTCATGGCACGGCGTCCTCCCCTTTTTCAGCGACCAACGTGGCAAGAACCAGCCGGACTGTAAACGGTTACATTACACCCCAGCAGCCGCGGGGAAGTCAATCGCAAACCCGATGAAGCCGGGTGGGAAACCGCGTGCTATCGTCGTATCAGGGGCCGTGCAAGTCAGAGCCCGGCACCGCGAGGACCGCATGCTCACGCCAGCGCCACGGCCCGGCCATCTCCTGTTCCCAAGGCGGTTCGCCTGGGGTGCGGCGACGTCGGCGTACCAGATCGAGGGTTCGCCACTGGCCGACGGTGCGGGTCCCTCCACCTGGCACCGGTTCACACACACTCCGGGAAGGGTGCTCACGGGCGAGACCGGCGATGTGGCGTGCGACCACTACCGCCTCTGGCGCGAGGACGTGGCGCTCATGCGCGAACTGGGTCTGACGGCCTACCGGTTCAGCGTGTCGTGGAGCCGGGTGCTGCCGGAGGGCATCGGACGCGTCAACCCGAAGGGACTCGACTTCTACAAGCGCCTCGCCGATGCGCTGCGCGAGGCGGGCATCGCGCCGTTCGTCACGCTGTTCCACTGGGACCTGCCGGCGGCGGTCGACGATCGTGGGGGGTGGCTCAACCGCGACATCGCGGCGTGGTTCGCCGACTACGCGCACGTCATGTTCCGCGCCCTCGACGACCGGGTCGCATGGTGGGCGACGCTCAACGAGCCGTGGGTCGTCTCGGACGGCGGCTACCTGCACGGCACCCTCGCCCCTGGCCACGCGAGTCCTTTCGAGGCTCCGATCGCGTCGCACAACCTCCTGCGGGCGCACGCAGCGGCGCTCCGAGCGTACCGTGCCGAGGGGCGGCACGAGATCGGGCTTGTCGTGAACCTCGAACCCAAGGTTGCGGCAACCTCCACCCCTGAAGACCTCGCCGCCGCAGCCCGCTCCCACGCCTACATGAACCGGCAGTTCCTCGACCCGGTCTTCCTCGGGGCGTATCCGGACGAGCTCGCCGAGGTCTTCGGCGAGGCGTGGCCGTCGTTCGCCGCCTCCGATCTCGACGAAATCCGGCAGAAAATCGACTTCCTCGGGATCAACTACTACACCCGGGGTGTGATGCAGCACGACCCTGCCGCCTGGCCGCTGTCGGCCGCCAAGGTGACCCAACCCGATTCCGTGTACACCGAGATGGATTGGGAGGTCTATCCGCAGGGGCTCCTCGACGCGCTCTCATGGGTGAAAGAAAGCTACGGCGACGTGCCGATCTACATCACGGAAAACGGCGCGGCGTTCCCCGACCGTGTCACAGCCGGCGGCGCCGTGCACGACCCGTTGCGCGTCGCCTACCTGCGCGATCACCTGCTGGCGGCCCACGCCGCGATACAGAGTGGCGTGGACTTGCGCGGCTACTTCGTCTGGTCCCTGCTCGACAACCTCGAGTGGAATCACGGCACGTCCAAACGTTTCGGCATCGTGCACGTGGATTTCGCTGCGCAGAAGCGCACGCCCAAGGACAGCGCGCGCTTCTACGCCAAGGTGATCCGGACGAACGGCGCCGTCATTGGAGCATCGGAGGGCTGAGCGGCGGCGGGGCTCAGGGCGACCGCCGGCGCTGGGCGAGGAGCCAGCGGGGCAATTCCTTCTCGCCATAGGCGCGCTCCCAGCTGCCGTGCCCGACGCCGGGGTAGAACGTCGCGCGCGGCTTCGACCCTGCCGCCTTCAGCGCCTCGACCATGGCACGTGTCTCGGCGACGGGCACGACGTCGTCCGCCTCGCCGTGGAAGGCCCAAACCGGGATCCCGCCAAGACGGCCCGCGAGATCGGCGGCGGAACCGCGAAACACATCGGCCCCGTCATGACCTGCCCCCGCGTACCCGCATACGGGGACGACCGCGGCCCAAAGTTCCGGATGGCGGGCGCCCAGCACCCAGGCGCCGTGTCCGCCTTGCGAGAGCCCGGTGAGGAGGAGGCGCGCGGGATCCACGTTGTACTCCCGGCGCGCGTGCGCAACCATCTGCACCAGCTCGAGGTCGTACTGCTCCCACTCGGTGTCCTGGGAGGGCTTCTGGGGGATGATCGCGATGAACGGCCAGAGGTCGGGATTCCACACGAGTTCCCGCGGCAGGCCCTGGGCGAGCTGACGGCTGCCGTCGGTGCCGCTCTCCCCGCTTCCGTGCAGGAAGAGGATCAGGGGCCACGCCCGGGAGGGATCGTACGCGCGCGGCACGTAGACTACGTACTTGAGCTCGCGCCCCTCATGCTTGATCGATCGGAAAAGAAAGCCGGCAGGCACGTCCGACCCTCCTGGTGCCGTCCCCACCGCCGCGGCGGCCAACGCGAGCGCGGCCGGAGCAACAACGGCCTTCATGGTCATCGTCTCCCCTTGTTATCGCGCCCGGAGCTCTCGATCGTCGGAGCGCCTTGCGGGCGGATCACGACATCCGCGGGCAGCGATCGCACGATCAATTCCCCCGAAGGTGAAACGGCAACCTGTGTTCCGTCGACCGTGGCGACGTGCGGGCCGGGAGGCAGCGGCGGCCGCAGCGCGATCCCTCCCGACGGTACCCGCAGCCCCGCCTCGACTCGAACGCGCACGGCGCCGGCTTCGCTGCTCATCGTGAACGACAGCTCTCCATGCGACGTGCGAAGCCGCCGGATCCTGATCCCTTCGCCCGCGAGCCATTCCGCCGGGACACCGGCGCCCAGTACCACCGCCCCGTCGCCGTCTCGCTCGTACGCGAGCATGTCGAGGAACGAGCGAATGAAGTCCGAGCCAACCCAGGCGTGCGGGAGATCGCCGAGGAACCTGGCCTTCTCCTGGTCGTGCCAGACGATCTCCGGCCACTGGTTCCACCCGACCGGCATCCGGGCGGCCATCAGCCACTCGGCGAGCCGTACCGCGCGGTCCCGCCAACCGAGGCGCACGAACGCACCGACGTTGCGCCACTCATACGGCGTGTACGCCTCCCACGCCGCTTTGCCATCGAAGCGGGCCTTGGCCTCGCGCCAGTAGCGCTCGTAGGTCGCCTCGAGCGCTGCGCGCGGCAGATCGGCATCGGCGCCCGTTGGCCAGAAGGCGACGGTCGTGGACGTCGCGTCGAAATCGCCAAGCTCGGCACACCCTGGGATGTAGGCGATGGCCTTGGCTTCGCGAACGCGGGCGATCGAGGCGAGCAGGTCGCACTGGAACTCGTCGTGCATCGCGGACCAGCGCGCCGCCTCTTCGGGATGGTCCAGCCTAGAAGCGAGCCACACCGCGTCCTTCAACCCTTCGAGCGCCCAGAAGTCGTCCCAGTACGAGTGCATCGGCTTTGCGGCGTACCCCTCGTGGGAGATCGACTCCGGAAGCAAGCCGAAGAACGCGAGCTTGTCGGGTGAGCGGTAGGCGCCGGTGCGGCACTGCTGCCGGAGGTGGTCAAGATAGGCCACCGCTGAAGCCAGCTGCTCCCAGACAGATGCGACCGTCACGGTGTCGCCGGTGAACCGCAGGTACTCGGCGGCGAGAAAGAGGAACTCGCCGTTCGAGTCGTTCTCCGCGACCGGGTCCGCCCCGCGCCGGTCCACGCAGCAGGGCATCTTGCCGTTCGCGAACTGGTACGGCGCATACCACGTGATGTAGTCACGCACGGCATCCTCGTGGCCGAGCCGGAGCAGCGCCGCCGCCATCATCGCGCCGTCACGGATCCACGAGCGCGCGTACGAGCGCGTTCCCGGCCGCAGCGCGACAGAGTCGCGGCTCATCAAGATGAACGCGAGGTTGGACTTCAGAGCCAGGGGGAAGGTACTGGCGCTGCGCGGCAGAGTTACCGCCACGGTGCCGAGGGCCTCCCGCCAGCGTCTGGCTTCGCCCTCGAACTCGGCTGCCAAGAGCGATGGCGTGGCTGCCACCTGATCGGCCGTTGGGGATTGGCGTTCAACGTGACGCCCGGATGCGAAGCTCGAAGCGGAGGGTTTGACATCGTCTCGTCGAATGTCGCGGATGATGACCGCGGGCTCAGAGGCTGCCCCGGGCGCGAGCCTGAAGTTGAAGACGAGCGCGCCGGACGAGTAATCGCCAGCAGCCTCCGGGCGTGTCGGCGTTCGTTCCGCCCGCACGTCGGCTGCGATGTCGCCCCCGTCGAACCCGACGGCCCCCGCGAGCGGTCGAGGCAAAGCGGCGGACGGCACGACCTCGATCGTGTCGTTTGCGAGAAGGGAATCACCCGAGCAGGCAACATGCGTCAGGGGAGCGACGCCGCCCGGCGAGTTCAGGAACTGGGCCGGCGGGTTGACCTGGAACGGCCGAACGGCGATCCAAAGGCTCGGCGCGATCGTAGTCGTCGCCCGATTCACCAAGCGGTAGCGCACGATGGCGCGCGCCCCGTTTCCTGGGAACCCGGATGGCATGATCGCTGTGATCTCGAGGTCGAACGCCGGGTGACGCCAGGTCACGGTCGGGATCGGCAGGTGACCGTCGAGCAGTGACTGCTCCGTTTTGACATCCGCCCAGGTGACGAGCGTGCCGTCGAGCCAGATGAACGGCTCGATCGAGAACGAACCCGGCGCCGGCTCGAACGCGCCATCGGCGCCGAGCAGGCCGGGTGGACGTTTAGGAGCGGGATCTCCGACCAACGTCCACGAGGTCATCTCGCCCAGGAAGGCGCGCGGGTAGAGACCGCGCCGGGAGTCCTTCGCGACCGAGGCGATGAAATCGTTCGGGGTCGCGGCGAACTCGGGTGGCTGGACTGAAAGCTTGCGGACACCGACCCCATCGTGGGCGGGACCGGAGGCCACAAGGCGAACGAAACGGGTCGTGGTCTCAGGCACCGGCACGTACGAACGGCCGCCCTGCGCCGATCTCACGTGCCAAACCAAGCTCCACGCGGTGCCGTCGTCCGAAGTCTCAACCCCGAACGCGGCCGGTGCGGAACTCCAATCGATCACGAGACCCCCGATCTCGCGCCGCTCGCCGAAGTCGAACGCGAGCCACTGATCACGCGAGGCATTCGGGCCGCTGTGCCACCCGCCTCCGTCGCCGGTGAGCGCTTGCGCCGGCGAGCGGCCGGGCAGCGAGGATGACGCAGTCACGACCGGCGTGGCGGTGTACGGGTGGTCGGCGGGCAGCGGTGTGAAGGCGAGATCCGAGATCCACACCGAACCCTTGCCGCCGGTGCCTGCCGTGATCGCGAGCTCGATCGCGGCGACGCGCTTCAACTCTCCGCCTCCTGCGGGTCCCCAGGCGAACGAGACCTTGCGCTGCTTGATCCGGATCGTCTGCCACTCGCGCGGAAACTCGAAGTCGCGGCGCACCGACCACCAGACGTTGTCTCCGCTTGGGTCCACGAGCTTGAACTCGAGGTTCTCGACCGGCGCCTCACCCCGGATGCGGAAGGTGAACTCGTAGTTCGCAGGCAGATTCAAGACCACGGGCTTTCGGATTGCGGCCCAGCCGCCATGCCCCTGGAAGTCGAAGTCGAGCCGCATCGCCCGCCGGCTCGGGGAGCCGTCCGCGGCGAGCGCCAGCGTCACTCCCTCCGACGGTGCCGCGGTCCAGACGGCCACATTGCCGAAGTCGTCCAGCACCTTGGTCTGCGCCCCGCCGCCCGCCGCCACGGCGAAGCCGAACAGCCAGAGTGCAGCTCCACGGACCACGTCTTTCACTCTTTGACCCCCCCCATCGTGAGCCCCTCGACATAGGTGCGCTGCAGGACGAGGAACAGCAGCAGCACCGGCAGGACGGTGAGGACCGAGCCCGCCATCATGAGTTCGATGTCCTGGGCGTGCTCGCCGATCAAGTTGGCCAGCGCCACCGGTAGGGTGTACTTGCGGTCGTCGGTGAGCACGATGAGCGGCCACATGAAGTCGTTCCACGCGCCGATGAAGCTGAACACCCCGAACGTGACCAGGATCGGCCGAAGCAAGGGGAGGACGAGCTTGCGGTAGATCGTGAACTCGCCGGCGCCGTCCACACGCGCTGCATCCAGCAGCTCGTCGGGCAGCGAGAGGGCGTACTGGCGCACCATGAAGATCCCGAAAACCGGGGCCAGCGCCGGGATGATGACCCCCCAGTAGGTGTTCACCAGGCCGACCTCGCGCAGCAGCAGGAACAGCGGCAACATCGCGACCTGCGCCGGGATCACCATGGCGGTGAGCAGCGCTCGGTAGATCCGCGAGCGCCCCGGAAAGTGCAGCTTGGCAAAGGCGTAACCGGCGAGGGAAACGATCAGGAGCGCAAGCGCGGTGGACACGACGGCGACGAACGCGCTGTTGAGGAAGCAACGGCCGAGGTCGAGCCGGTGAAACAGGGCGCGGTAGTTCTCCAGCGTTGGCCGGCTCGGCAGGAACGACGGCGGCCACTGGCTCGCCTCGCCGGCCGGCATCAGCGACGCCGAGAGCATCCAGAGGAACGGCAGCAGCGTCGCGACCGCCACGATCCCGAGCGCGAGGTGGAGGCCGACGAGTGCTGGCCAGCGCCTCATTCGCGCCCTTTCTGGAGTCTGAGCTGCAGCAGCGTGCCCGCCAGGATGATCAGGAACAGCACGAGCGCGACGGCTGCACCGAAGCCGATGTTCCACCAGCGGAAACCCTGCTTGTACATGTACATCACGATTGAGAGCGTGGCGTTCAAAGGACCGCCGCCGTTGGTCATGACGTACGGCTCTGTGAACAGCTGGAAGTAGCCAACCATGGTGATCACGCCGACGAACACCAGCATCGGGCGCAGCGCCGGGAGGGTGAGGCGGCGGAACTGCTGCCACGGTCCGGCGCCGTCGATGCGGGCGGCCTCGTAGATCGTCGCGGGGACGCTCTGCAGCCCGGCGACGAAGATGATCATGTTGTAGCCGAAGTTCTTCCACACCGCCATCAGGATCACCGCCGGCATCGCCCAGCGCGGGTCGCCGAGCCAGTTGACGGGCCCTAGGCCGGCGAGGGCGAGGAGTTGGTTGAGCAGGCCGAAGCGGGGGTGGTACAGGTAGCGCCACACCACCGCGACCGCCACCATCGTCGTCACGACCGGGGCGAAGTAGACGGTCCGGAACAGCCCCTTGCAGCGTACCAGGCGTGCGTTGACGAGGAGAGCGGCTCCGAGCGACACCGCCACCGACAGCGGCCCGCCGACCAGCACGAAGTAGAACGTGTTGCCGAGAGCCTTCCAGAACACGGGGTCGTGGAGCAACGTCGCGAAGTTCCCGAGACCCACGAAGCGCGTCGTCGCAGGGTCGCCTACGGCGTAGATGTCGAAATCGGTCGCGGCCAGCAGGAAGCCCGCCACGACGGGGATCACGAAGAAGACGGCGATGAGAGCGAGCGCCGGTGCGATGAAGGCGAGCCCCGCGCGCGCCTCGCGCCGCGACCGGGAGACGCGGTTCCGCCCGCCCGCGGTCATCGCCCGCCCCCCCCGCTCTTGCGGT
>Ga0209540_10001471_pt1 | contig 17889 bp, 18 predicted proteins | sample BarGraIncu01121A_FD_184501 | JGI IMG/M metagenome (GOLD analysis project Ga0209540, IMG submission 184501) | Arctic peat soil microbial communities from Barrow, Alaska - Barrow Graham LP Incubations 011-21A (SPAdes) (version 2) | ecosystem: Environmental > Terrestrial > Soil > Wetlands > Peat... | reverse complement strand
CGGCACGGACGATCGAAGCCGAGCGCGCGGACGTTCTCGCGACCGTCGAACGGGTGCGCGCGACTGCGCTCGGCTACGCGCGGCGTGTCGGCGAGACAGCGGCGGTGCTGCTCGGAGAGGCGCCCGGAGCGGCCACTCTCGAGCGTGCCGGTGAGCTAGTGAACCGGGCGCGCGCGCTGGTCTCGGCGGCGCGCGCCGCGGATGCGACGCGGCGGGAGTCGACAGCCCAGATCGATCGGCTCCAGCGAGAGGCGGCCGGGGTGAGGGCCCGCGGCGGAGCCGCGGTCGCTGCGGCCGGGAGCGCCCTGACGGCGATCGGGGCCGAGATGCTCGACGAGGCCAGGGCGATGTTGATCGAAGCGGACGCCACCGCCGTTGACGCCGCCGCCCGTTTCGAGGACCTGCTGGAAGAGGTCACCGGTCTGCGCGCCAGGCTCGGTTCGGAGAGGCGCGACACCCTCCTGTCCGAACTGAGGCTGACAGAGGAGACGTTGACCGAGCGCATAGCGGCCGGCGTCGGCGGCTATGCGGTCATGGCGATCGCGTGCCGCCTGCTCGCACTCGCGCAGGAGCGGTTCGAACGCGAGCGCAAGGGCCCGATCGTGGAGTGCGCCGAGGCCGCCCTTTCGTCGATGACGGAGGGAAGGTACGCCCGGATCTCGGTTCCGATGGGGAAGGACGCGATCGAGGTGTTCACCGAGTCGTCCGCCGCGATCTCACCCGAGGACCTTTCGCGGGGGACTGCGGAACAGCTTTATCTGGCGCTCCGCATCGGCCTCATCGAGCAGAGCGGCCAGGTGGGCTCCCGGCTCCCCGTGCTCATCGACGACGTCCTGGTCAACTTCAGTCCCGCTCGGATGCATCAGGCGGCCCGCGCGATAGCGGATCTCGCGACGCGACGGCAGGTCGTGTTCTTCACGTGTCACCCCGCGGTCGCCGACCTGCTTTGCACGGTCGCCCCCGACGCCGTCAGGCTGGAACTGGCTCCACCCTCGTAGTCGAAGGGGTTGTTGCGTCGGGTCCGAGACAGGACGCGCGCGCCCGTCGGTCGGCCCACGCCGTTGTGCCGCGTGGTGTGCCCGCGGCGGGCGAGGGTATACTCGCGGCATCCGGTCGGAGTCTTTGAGGAGACCAGAATGCAGTGCGCACAGTGCGGTACCGAGAACGATGCCAGCGCGACGTTCTGCGCGGTGTGCGGTTCGCGGTTCGGTGACGTCGAACCCTCCGCAGACGTGGCACCGGTCAGCCAGCCCCTCGTGACTGAACCCGTCGCTGCCTCGGTCTACGCGCCGGTCGCGACCGCGCCCTCACCTGTGGCAACGACGACGACCGCCCCGCCTCCGCCCCCTCGCAAGAAGCACGGATGCCTGATCACGACGATCGTGCTCTTCAGCGTCGTCGCTGTCGCCGCGGCTGCGGTGGTGTGGTTCGTGACCAGGCCGCCCAGGGACCTCGGGGTGAGCTACACCGAGGCCGACTACCAGTCCGCGGTGGCGAAGCTCGGCATCGAGATCGTCGATGAGGCGCCGAACCTGCCCGTAGAGCAGACGAAGGTCGTCTACAGCGGCAAGAAGCAGGTCAGCGTGCATCTGACGAGCAAGGAGGTCTCGGCGGTGATCTCCATGCATCACCGCTCGCCGAAGTGGGCGCTCTCCGACGTCCAGATACTGCTCGGGACCGACAACCAAGTGCAGATGAGCGGCTTCGCCGTGTATCAGGCGACCCGCTACGGTTTCTACGCCGATCTCAACGTTCTGCTGGCAAGCCCGCAGAGCGTCGGCGGCAGCGCCGACAAGATCGTCGTCTTCGGGATCGACTTCCCGCAGCAGTGGTATGGCCCCGCCGTGGACTACATCGTCCAGGCGACCAACGACTGGCTGTCGGGCATGGGCCAGGGGCTCGACATCCAGTCGGCGTCGATCGAGAACGGCGAGCTCGTGTTGCAGGGAACGGTGCCGGCAAGCATCAGGCGCGTCGCGCTCAGCTCGATCAACACGACGGGGACGCCGACTCCGTAGGCGCCATGCCGCACGCCCGGCCTCTACCCGACCGCTACTCGCCCAAGCAGTAGAGGTAGCCGTCGCGCGAGCCGATGTAGATGCGCCCGTTCCACACGACCGGGGTCGACTCGAACGAGCCGGCCCCGAACGTGTCGGTCTCCTTGAGGCTCACGCGCACGGTGTGCCCGTCGCGGGCCCTGAGCGCCACACCCTTGCCGTCGGGCGAGTCGTAGATGATCCGGTAGACGTGGACCTTCGCGTCGTAACCGCACGCCACGATGTGGTCGTCCACGATGATCGGCGTCGAGATCGCCCCGCCTATGTACTTCTTGGCGACCACGATCGGAGTCGGCAGCTTCGTCTTGCCGTCCCAGATCGTCGAGGTGCCCTTGGTCTCGTTCTGCGAGAAGAGGTACAGGTTGCCGTCGATCGCGCTCGCCGCAGCCAGAGGGGGCTGCGAGTTGTCGGGGTCGTAGTCGTCGTTGATCGACACGGATCCGATGATGCCGCCGGTCCACTCGGCCAAGTTGCGGCTCTCGGTGGGCAGGTACCAGACCGCAGCGTCTTTCGGGTCCTTGCGCGGGTCCAGCTTCAGGACGCCGCCCCGGCCCGGCACGTACTCCTTCTCGACGGTGACCAACAGGTACCCGTCCTTGGTGACGGGGCTGGTGCCCTCGAGGTCGGTGCCGATCCTGAACTGCCAGACCTTCTTCATGTCGCTGGTGCGGACACCGTAGACGCTTCCAGACCCAACCGCGGCATACAAAGTGTCGCCGATCGCGGTGGGAGAACCCTCGAAGACCAGGTTGCCGCGATGAGCGGCCGCATCGCCTTTCTCGTACAGGATCGTCGAGGCGAGGATCCTGGGAGTCTTCCAGCTCTTCCAGGTGTGGAGCGACGACGGGTCAAGCTTCAGGAACTGCGCCGACTCGAGTCCCTGGTAGACGATCCCGTTCCGGACGACGGCGGACGCGTCGGCGTCTCGGCTGTAGGACCGGGTGTGGGCACAGGGGACGCGCCACAGCTCCTTGCCCGTGGCGAAGGACACCGCTCGGACGGGTGCGATCAGAGGCGAGCTCATGGACAGGCCGAACCCTCGGCGCGAACCGGCGATAACGACGATGCGGTCCTGTTCGGACGTCGCCTTCGGGTCGATCCAGATCGTGTTCGTGCCCTTGATGACGTCCGGGAACTCGTAGCGCCAGATGACCTTGCCGGTCTCCGCGTCGATCTTGCGCAAGCCGTGGTCGAACCCACCCGACATGAGGTAGAGCTTCCCGCCGTCCCTGATGATCGTGCATTGGCCCGTCCAGCCGGTGCCGGACCAGTTGGTGGCGCCTTTGGACGTGGCGGTCCCCGAAGTCTGCCCCGTGCCGATGCGGCACTTCCAGATCAGGTGGAGGGTCTCAGGGACCGGTCCGATGCCGTAGAAGCGACGCGTCTCGTCGCCCAGGTAGGTGGCAACCTTGATGCCATCGCCTGCATCGACCGGGAGTGCTGGATCGGCCGCGGCCGTCGTCTCTGCCGGCGTCGAGGCGTTCGTGGGAGGTGGTGGTGTCTTCGTCGCCTCGACGGTCCCGGTCGTCAAGACGCCGGTCCCGGGGCTTCCGATCCCCGGCAACTTGGCGACGACGACGAGGGCAACGGCGACCCCGACGAGGGCGAACACCACCAGTGCCGCGACGGTCCGGCCGACTCCCGCCCCGCGATGCCGCCCGCGTCCGCGACGCGATGCCGCCCGCGCTCGTGACGCTCGCTCGCCCGCGCTCGCGCGCCCCGGCTCACTGCCAGGATCGGGGAGCGCCCCCGCGCGGGCTTCCGCCCGCGCTCGCATCCTCTCGCGCCGTGCTCGTTCCGCGTCCCCGCCAACGCTCATCCTCAAGCCCCCGGATCCCCTCGATGCAGCGGTCTACGGACCCTCGATCCTGCCTAACGCGATGTCGAGTCTTCGACGAGCTGTCTGCAGGTTCCCAAGCCCTTCTTCCACGGGCGCGGCGGCCGCCGTGATCGCGTCGGCATCATCGGCGCTCATGCCGTCCAGCGTCTCCTGCATCCCGGCGACGACCTGCGACCCTCCTGTCAGGATGAGGTCGCGGATCTCGAGCGCGTCCCCGCTAGTGGCCGCGAGGTCGTTGGTCGCGTCCACGAGGTCGCGCACGCGGCCGACGTCCGCGCGATACGTTGCTACGTCGATCACGCCCGGAGTGCTGGTCTCGGTCTGGGCCGTGAGGGCGGACGCGATGGGGCGGATCCGGTCCTGGATCGCGGTGAGCTGTGTGTCGATGGCGACCAGTTCCGTGCGGTCCGCGCCGGTCGCGACCGGTGTGGTGAGAGACGTGTAGGCGAACCAGCCACCGGCCGCCAGAAGTAGGACCGCCACTATGATCACCGCAGTGAGCACCGGCGCGCGCGGCCCCTCCGCGGGAGCCGCGGCGACCGGCTCCGACTCGCCGGCACCATGGGGCTCTGATGTCTTCTTGGCCATGGATCCCGTGTTCTCCGAGGGTGGTCGAACGGGAACATACACCACAAAGGGCCGAAGCGCGCATCGCGCGACGGTCGAGTCGATGCAAGACCATCCGGACAGGAGCCCCCGTGGCCCGCATAAAGGTGTTCGCCCTATCGACCTGCCCCTACTGCAACCAGGCTCGTGCGTATCTCAGCGACAACGGAGTCGACTTCGACGTCGTGGAGGTGGACAAACTCGAGGGGCAGCCTCGGACAGACGCCGTGGACGAGGTGAAGCGGCTATCGGGCGGGACCTCGTTCCCTGTCATCGTGGCCGACGGGAAGGTCGTCGTGGGATTCGACAAGGCCGGTATCGGCCGTCTAGCCGGACTCTGACCGGCCGCGCTCATCGAGCGCGAGCCTGTAGAGAGGCTGGGTCGCGACCGCAGCGCCTGAAGCGGCGGGCTAGTCTTGGTGAGGCGCGCCGACACCGTGGCGGCTGAGCCCGCGGCGCTGGTGGCGCGCGCGATAGCGGGCGTAGTTGGCGACGGCGAACACGATGGAAGAGGCGGCGATGAAGGCGAGCCATTCCGTGGCTGGACCGGCTCCCACGGCCTCGAGCGCCGCGGCGAGCGCGGCCCCGATCGCGAACGGGAACGATGCGCGGTCGCGGAGCAGCGCGCTGACGGTCGCGATCGCGACGGCGGCGACGAGCCAGCCCCAGAACCAGATCCGCACGTCGACTCCTCTCCAAGGACGCTGCCCCAGCGTAGCGCATCCTTCGTGCCCGTTGTTATTCGCATGAAGCGCATACGTATGGTGCGTGAAAGTCGCAACGAGTCCGCGTAGACTGGTACTGCGATACGACCCGCGCATCGGGCGTATCGCCGGCCCGGGCGCGTTCGATCGATGAGGAGCGGCACCATGAACAGTCCTGCGCGGGTCCCGGATGTTGTGGAGACCATCGGCGGCACACCGCTGGTCCGCTTGTCGCGCCTGGACGCGGGGTTGCCGGGCCGCGTCTTTGTGAAGTGCGAGTCGCGCAATCCGGGCGGTTCGGTCAAGGACCGTATCGGCAAGGCGATGATCGAGGACGCGGAGCGGCGCGCCCTTCTGACCCCGGGCACGTCCGTGATCGTCGAGCCGACCAGCGGCAACACCGGTATTGCGCTCGCTCTCGTGGGCGCCGCCCGCGGATACAGGGTCGTCCTCACGATGCCCGAGTCGTTCTCGATCGAGCGCCGTAAGCTGCTGGCGGCCTACGGCGCGGAACTCGTTCTGACCGACAAGGCGCTCGGCATGCAGGGAGCGGTCGACAAAGCCGTCGAGGTCGCTGCCGGTATCGAGGGTTCTTTCATCCCCGGGCAGTTCGACAACCCGGCCAACCCGCGAGCCCACTACTTGACCACCGGGCCCGAACTCGATGTTGCGCTCGGTGAAGAAGCGCTCTATGCGTTCGTCGCGGGCGTGGGCACCGGTGGGACGATCAGCGGCGCTGGACGCTTCCTGAAGGAGGTCCGACCCGGCACGCTCGCGGTGGCGGTGGAGCCTGCCGAGTCGCCGATCATCGCTCAGAAGCTCGCGGGCGAGCCGCTCACTCCGGGGCCGCATGCGATCCAAGGGATCGGCGCAAACTTCATCCCGGCGATGCTGGACCTCTCCGTTCTCGACGGGGTCGAGCACGTCGATGGCCCGACGGCCATCGCGATGGCCCGCCGCCTCGCAGCCGAGGAGGGCATATTCGTCGGGATCTCCTCGGGCGCGAACGTGGCCGCCGCACTCCGGCTGGCCGCCCGTCCTGAGGCGGCCGGCAAGGCGATCGTGACCGTCGCTCCGTCGACCGGAGAGCGCTACCTGTCCACGCCGCTGTGGGAGGGCTTCGGGCAGTGAGGGTCTCGCAGCGGCTCGACTACGCCCTGCGCGGTCTGGTGGCGCTCGCTCAGCGGCCGGCCGGCGCTTCCGTCGCTGCGGGGGAGATAGCTGACGCGGTCGGCCTGCCTCGCAGGTTCCTCGAGCAGCAGTTCACCACTCTGGCGCAGGCCGGGATCGTCGAGTCCCGGCGCGGCGCCGGCGGGGGTTGCGCGTTAGGGCGTCCCGCGAGCGAGATCTCCGTTGCCGACGTGGTGCACGCGCTCGAGGGGCCCGCGCTCGACGCGCCGCACAACAGCGGAACGGTCGTGACCGGGTTGTGGGACGATGTCGCGGCCTCGCTCGAAGCGTCTTTGGCCGGCGTCACCCTGGCCGAACTCGCGCGCGGACAGGACCGCCTCGACGCTGTCTCGGCCGCCGTCTACTTCATCTGAGCGGGCGGTCTGCGGCGGGCGGTGCGACGCGCTGCCCGATGACCTGCGAAACAGGCGCGAAACATGCCGTTCGGGTGTAGCTCGCGTCGGTTGTGTTCATGCTGTTACTGCTTGTGCGTGTCTGTTACACTCGCGGAATCCTGAGGCCGGGAGCATTCAGGGAGATTGTTGTACCCCCGGCCGGATGGTCAGGCAGTCAAGACGGAGGAAAGGGATGACAAATGGTTAAGGCTAGGAAGTACATGGCCATCGCGGCCCTCCTCGCTGCTGTGGCGCTGGTCGTCACTGGCTGCGGGGGGCCCGCCACCACCACAGGCGGGGCGAAGACGACGGTCACCATCGGTCTCGGTGCTCCGCTCACCGACGGCGCTGTCGCGCTCGGCAAGGGCATGGTCAACGGCGCGAACCTCGCCGTCGCTCAGGCCAACGAGACCTCGGAAGTCCAGGACCTCGGCCTGGTCATCGCCACCGTCAACGGTGACGACAAGGGCGATCCTGCGACCGGCGGCACCGTCGCCACGCAGTTCGCGGCCAACCCGACCCTCGTCGGCGTCATGGGCCACCTGAACTCCGGCGTCACCCGCGTCGCGGTCAAGATCTACAACGCGGCCAACATCGTGCAGGTCTCGCCGGCCAACACCGCCGTCGACCTCACCCAGATGGGTATGACGAACTACTTCCGCGTGTGCACGATGGACTCGGTCCAGGGCCCGGCTGGCGCGGACTACGCGTTCAAGACCGCCGGCAAGAAGATCGCGTACGTCGTCGATGACTCGACCGCGTACGGCGAGGGTCTGGCCGCCGCTTGGGCGCAGCAGTTCACCGCTGATGGCGGTACCGTTGCCGGAACCGCGAAGACGACCGACAAGCAGACCGACTTCAAGTCCCTCGTCACCACCATCAAGTCCAAGAGCGTCGATATCGTCTACTACGGCGGCATGTACAACGCCGGCGCGCTGCTCTCCAAGCAGATGAAGGAAGGCAGCGTCGCTGTTCCGCTCATGGGCGGCGACGGTATGTTCGACCCGGAGTACATCAAGCTCGCGGGCGCGGCGAACGCCACTGGCGATTTCGCGACCTCCGTAGGCCTGCCGCTCGCACAGCTGCCGCAGGGCCAGGCGTTCAAGGCGGCGTTCGACGCCGCGTACCCCGGCCAGGAGATCGCTGCCTACGACGCGTATTCCTTTGACGCCGCGAATGTGATCATCAAGGCGATCATCTCCGTCGCGAAGTCGATGGGCGTCGACAAGGTCGCCACCACCGACGGTAAGAAGGCCATCATCGCCGCTGTGGCAGCTACCGACTTGGAAGGTGTCACCGGCCAGGTCAAGTTCGACGCCAACGGCGACACGCTGAACAAGGCGATCACGGTCTATGTCGTGGGCGCTGACGGTACGTGGGGACCTGCTGCCAAGTAGGGACCTGATCCAAGCCACGTCTCCAGCTCAGTCGATCTAGACGGAGCGCGAGCAAGGCCCGGGCGGACACGTGAACGTGTCCGCCCGGGCCGTTGCCCGGAGTCTTGCACCTCCGGGTCGTGCGCCACGTGGATGCGTGCCGTCCGACCCCAGTAGACCGGGAGCCCAGGTTGACCCTCCTATTCGAGCAGACGTTGAACGGCGTGACTCTGGGCGGCCTTTACGCGCTGATCGCCCTCGGCTACACGCTGGTCTACGGGATCCTGCTCATGATCAACTTCGCGCACAGCGAACTCTTCATGGCCGGCGGTTACGTCGGGTTGTTCGTCCTCAAGATCCTGTCCGACCCTGCGATGGCGGGCCACGTGGACCTCGCCGGCATCAAGGTCGATCTCACCTTCATGAAAGCGGCGCAGGACTTCTTCAACGGCAGCACGTTCGGTTTCGCGATGCTCATGGTCGCTACGTTCGTGATATCCGCGATCATGGTCGGCCTGCTGGGCATGCTCACGGAACGGTTCGCCTACAGGCCGTTGCGGAATGCGCCGCGTCTCGCGCCGCTGATCTCAGCGATCGGCGTCTCGATCTTCCTGCAGAACGCGGCGCTGCTGTGGATCAGCACCAAGCAGCTGCCCTACTCCCGCGCGGACGGGACCGCTTTCGTCCCCTCGCAGAACCTCTTCACCTTCGGCGGCGTCACGGTGACCTCGATGCAGGTGTTCATCATCGTGACCTCACTGCTGCTGCTCCTCTTCCTCGACACATTCGTCTCCCGCACGCGCATCGGTAAGGCGATGCGGGCGACTTCGCAGGACCGCGAGGCCGCGGGGCTCATGGGCATCGACATCAACAGCGTCATTGCGCTGGCCTTCTTCATCGGTCCTGCCCTCGGCGCTGTCGCCGGCGTCTTCAACGGCATGTACTACGGCTCGGTGAAGTACAACATGGGTTTCATCCCGGGCATCAAGGCGTTCACTGCGGCCGTCATCGGCGGCATCGGGAACCTCCGCGGCGCCATGCTGGGCGGGTTCCTGCTCGGTATCGTCGAGTCGCTCGCCGGCGGCTTCATCAGTGAGGGATACAAGGACGTCATCGCCTTCATCGTGCTCATCCTCGTTCTGATCTTCCGTCCGGGCGGCCTGCTCGGCGAAGCCGTCGCGGAGAAGGTGTAGACATGGCAAAGGCGAAGACTTCGACCATGGCCTCCCGATACGCGGCGATGACGCCGACGCGGAAGCGGCTCCTGTCCGTCGCGATCGGCCTCGTTGTCGTGCTCGTGCCGTTGATCCTGCAGTCGGCGGGCCAGTACAGCTTCCTCATCCGTACGCTCGCGCTGGTGGAGATCTGGGTCCTTCTGGCCCTGGGTCTCAACATCGTGGTTGGCTACGCGGGCCTGCTCGACCTCGGCTACATCGCGTTCTACGCCATGGGTGGGTATGCCGGCGTCCTGATAGGTCAGAGTGTCTCGGGCTTCCTCGGCGGAGCCACGTACTTCGCGATGCTCATACCGGCGGCCCTCGCGGGCGCAGTTGCGGGCATCGCCCTGGGCTTCCCCGTGCTGCGCCTCAGGGGTGACTACCTCGCGATCGTCACGCTCGGCTTCGGGGAGATTGTCCGCATCGCCCTGAACAACGATTTCCTCGGCCTGTCCAACGGCGCGACCGGTCTTCCCCGCGGCGCCGAGAAGCTGGCCGCTCCGTTCGGTTCCCAGTGGCTGCTGGACAACGTCAGGTTCAAGACCCCGCTCGGGTTGTTCACGTTCAGCACCGACCTGTACTGGTACTTCGTGGTCCTCCTGCTCGTCATCGGTGCGATCGTGGTGATCCGCCGGCTCGACGACTCCCGTCTTGGCCGCGCGTGGGTCGCGATGCGCGAGAACGAGGTCGCGGCGGCCGCATGCGGGATCAACATCACCACCCAGAAGCTGTGGGCTTTCTCCCTGGGAGCGCTGTCCGGAGGCATCGCAGGTGTGACGTTCGCCTACTTCCAGAACTTCATCAGTCCTGAGTCGTTCACATTCATGGAATCGGTGTTCGTCGTGTGCATCGTCGTGCTCGGCGGCATGGGCTCGATCCCGGGCGTCATCGCCGGAGCGCTGCTGATCAAAGGAGTGCCCGACCTGATCCAGGGCCTTGCCGTCACCGGCATCATCAAGCTGCCCGGCGAGGCGATCTCGGCGATCACCGGCTACCGCTTCCTCGTGTTCGGCCTGCTCATGGTCGTGATGATGGCGGTCAGACCCCAGGGCATGATCCCAAGTTCGCGAAGATCGCGGGAACTGCATCCCTCTGACGCACGCGAGCTGGCCGAGGAAGACCAGGAGGTCTGGGATACATCGCACCGTGATCAGTCACCCGACGACGTCTAGAGAGGAGCGAAGAGATGTCCGTACTCGCGGCTGAGAAAGTCACGATGATGTTCGGAGGGCTTCGCGCCCTCGGCGACATCAACCTGCACGTCGATGAGGGCGAGATCGTCGCGCTCATCGGACCGAACGGCGCCGGCAAGACGACGTTCTTCAACCTCATGACCGGCATCTACAAGCCGACTGAGGGCTCGCTGGAGTTCGACGGCAAGACGCTGATCGGCCGCAAGCCGCACGAGATCTGCAAGATGGGCGTCGCGCGGACGTTCCAGAACATCAGGCTGTTCGCGAACATGACGACGCTTGAGAACGTCATGGTCGGCCGGCACAGCCGTTCGACGGCCGGTCCGCTCAAGGCGGTCCTGCGCACTCGCGGGTTCAAACGCGAGGAGCAGAACACCGTCGACGAGGCGCTCAAGTACCTGAGGTTCGTCAGCTTGGCCGACAAGGCGAACGAGCTGGCGTGCAACCTCCCGTACGGTCAGCAGCGGCGCCTGGAGATCGCACGTGCTCTGGCTACCGAGCCGAAGCTGCTGCTCCTCGACGAGCCCGCAGCCGGAATGAACCCGCAGGAGTCCGCGAACCTGACCAAGCTCATCGGGCGCATCCGCGACACGGGCGTCACCGTGTTCCTGATCGAGCACGACATGAAGGTCGTCATGGACGTCGCGGACCGGATCTACGTGGTCGACTTCGGCGAGATGATCGCCGAGGGCAAGCCGGCTGAGATCCAGCGCAACCCGAAGGTCATCGAGGCGTACCTGGGCAAGGGCGCCGAGGCCATGTTGGCCCAGGCGTGAGGCGGACACGATGAGCGACACCACAACCACCACTGAGACTGCCGCCAAGGCGACAGATCTCGTCCTCCAGTTGAAGGACGTCCACACGTTCTACGGCGCGATCGAGGCGCTGAAGGGGATCTCGGTCGACGTCCATCAGGGCGAGATCGTCACCCTCATCGGCGCGAACGGCGCCGGCAAATCCACAACCCTGAAGACGATCTCCGGCCTTCTGGCTCCGCGTCAGGGCGAGATCATCTTCATGGGCGAGAATATCTCGGGGATGAAGGTCCACCAGGTCGCGGCCCGTCAGATCGTCCAGGTGCCTGAAGGCCGCCGCATCTTCCCGCGCATGAGCGTCGAGGAGAACCTGGAGATGGGCGCGTTCCTCCGTACGAAGGACTCCGCTGGCGTGAAGGCCTCGATGGAGCATGTGTACGAACTCTTCCCGCGCCTGAAGGAGCGCCGCTCCCAGAAGGGCGGCACGCTGTCCGGCGGCGAGCAGCAGATGCTCGCGATGGGACGTGGGATGATGGGCTCTCCCAAGCTCCTCATGCTCGACGAGCCGTCGATGGGCCTCGCTCCTGTGGTCGTCGAGAAGATCTTCGAGACGATCGAGACGCTCAACAAATCGGGCATCACGATCCTGCTGGTCGAGCAGAACGCCGCGATGGCGCTCTCGATCGCGGACCGCGGCTACGTGCTCGAGACCGGACACGTCGCGCTCCATGGCGCGGGCAGCGACCTGCTGCACAACGAGCAGGTGCGCAAGACCTACCTGGGCGAGTCGTAGGGCCGCACGATCCACAGATGTATGAGAAGGGCGCCGGGAGACCGGCGCCCTTCCTGTTTCCCGGCGCGGAACTGCAGGCGCACGTCGGCGCCTGCCTTTTTGGCGTTCGCGTGAGCGCGGTAGAATCGCAGCGTGGGATTCACCGATCGCATGAGCGAGGGGTTGCGCGGCGCGCGGACGGTCTTGCAGACGTCCGAGGTGCGTCAACGCCTTCTCGAAGCGCAGATCGCGCAGGAGCAGGCGTTCACACGGTTGGGCGTGGTCGTGCACACCGCTTTTGCGCAGGGAGGCGCCGAGGCGGTCGACCCGAAGTTCCTGTACGCGTGTCAGCAGGCGGACGCAGCGGCAAGGGCGGTGGTTGCGCTTGAGGCCCAACTCGACGCGATCCTGGCGGCTCAGGCCGCGCCGGCGATGAAGTACTGTGTGTCGTGTGGTGCGCAGATGGGTGGCGATGCGGCCTTCTGTCCTGCGTGTGGGGCGACTGCGGCGTGAGGTCGGGTAGCTCGTCTCGCGTCGAACCGTAGGGTGATTGAGAGGGGACGATCATGGCTTTCTGCACGAAGTGTGGGGCTCAGAACGCGGACGGCGTCGGCTTCTGTGCCACGTGCGGCAACCCGCTTGCAGCGGCGCCGGCCGCACCGGCTGGCACGCCTCCGGCTGCTCCCCAGTACGCACCGCCCGCGGCGCCTCCCCAGTACGCACCGCCCGCGGCGCCCGTCATGTACCAAGCGGTCCCGATGGCGCCTGCCCAGCCGAACTTCTTCGTCGTGATGTGGAACAGCCTCGATCTCGGCGCCAAGATCGCCGGCGTCGGCGCTCTGGTCGCCGCTATCGGGTTCTTCCTGCCGCTCGTGGCCTACGGCGACACGACCTACAACGGTTTCAAGTACGCGACGTCGTCGGCCGCCGAGGGCGGGGACATGGCCTACTGGTTCCGCATCCTGCTGCCGCTCGTGGCGCTGGGACTGCTGTACTTCTACTACAACAACGACCTGCGCACGAAGATCATCGTGGCCACCGCCCACATCGCGATCGGCTCGATCTGGGGCTTCCAGATCCTGCGTATCGTGACCGGGTCCGACTACGTGAAGTACATGCAGTTCGGCTGGTACGCGCACACTCTCGGTCTGCTCGCGATCGCGGTCGGCGGGTTCATGTCGATCATGGATCTCACGAGTCGGCTTCGGGGCGTTCGCTAGCCCGATCGTATTCCGGAACAGGATCCGCCGCGGCTGTGGAGCCGGGGCGGGTCCTTCACTGCGCGGGGCATCGACGCCTCTCGCGAAGGCGCTGGCCGGTCGCAAGCGACGAACGGTGCTGTCGCGGCGGGGCGGAGGTCGACGAGTCACCGCTCTCGGCGGCGGGAACGACCATCTCGAAGAGCGACCGATCCGATGGTGCGCGCGCCGACGCGGGCGTACCATCGTGTGCGAGAGGGCGCGGGGGCGACCCGCGTGCTTCTGCGGGGCGTCAATCGGATCACCGGGCGCTAGCTAGCCGGGTGACGGTCCGCCGGTGGCACGGCGGGAGCGAGGGGGATGACTATGAAGACCTGTCCGGCCTGCGGCCACAGCGAAATGGACGATTCGCACTTCTGCGGCGCCTGCGGCGCCGATCTGACCTCGGTGGCGCCCGACGCGCCAGCCGCCGTGGAGCCCCCGGCATGGGCTGCGCCCGCGCCGCTCGCGCCCCCGGCCTCGCCGGTGGTTGCTCCGCCCGCGGCCCCGGTCGAGGTCGCTGCCCCGCCCGCACCACCGGCATACGCGCCTCCCGCGCCTCCTGCGTACGTCCCGCCGGTCATGGCTCCTCCCACTGCTGCTGCGGTTCCCGGCGCGAACAAGTGGATGATGCCGGCCGTGATCGCCGTCATCGCGGTCCTCGTGATCGTCGGCGGGATCTTCGCCTACACGACGTTCTTCAACGGCCCGATGACCGGTGCGGACTACAAGGCCAAGGCGATCATGTACCTCGGCCAGATGGAGAACGCGGGCTCCGAGACCAGCGCGACGCTCCAACTGATCTCTTCCGAGGACCCGGCCGAGCGCGCCCAGGCCAACGCGGCGTGGGACGCGGCTGCCGCTCAGACGCGCGCCGCCATGGCGGGCATCCGCGGGCTGCGTCCGCCTGCGGAGATGCAGTCGATCCACGACCGCCTGATCAAGGGCATCGACGCGACCGAGAAGGTCATCGTGGTCACGGACACCCTGTACTCGATGCTGGCCTCGGGCGAGATCAACTCGTCCTCGTCGGCGGACACCCCCGCGATCAAGGCGTTCACCGATGTCGCGAGCGACACGACGATCGGCGCTGCGCTGTCGGACCTCACGGCCGCATACAACGAGCTCAAGTCGAAGTAGCACTCGGGCGCTCGACGCAGGGTCAGGCGTTCGGACTCTCGACGCGGGAGGTCAACAGACGTGTTCTGCCGGAGCTGCGGGAACCAGCTCGCTGAAGACGCCGCGTTCTGCGGCGCCTGCGGGACGCCGGTGGTCAGCGCCCTCGCCGCGCCGCCCGCGCCGACCGACACCGCCCCGCTTCCGGTCCCGCCGCCTCAGACGGCGCAGCCCGTGGCCTATCCGGCGGCCGCTCCCGTGGCCCCGTACGTCGCGCCGCCGCCGGCCCCGGCGGCGGTCCCAGCCGCGCGCTCGTCCATGGTCCCGTTGCTCGTGACCGGCGGCGTGCTCGTCGCGCTCGCGGTGGCGGGCGCGGCGCTCTGGACGACGGGGGTGTTACCCGGCTGGCTGAACATCGGGTCCACGACGACGACCTCGACCGTCCAGCCGAGCACCACGACCTCGGCGACGGTCGAGAACCCGCCGACCGACATCACGAGCGGCACGCCTCCTCCCGACGGACCCGTGGTCACGGCGCTGTCCGACACAGACAGCCTCGACGCGATCGACCAAAGGTACACGACGGTCACGCGGTTCGAGGACCAGTTCGCGGCGAAGCCCACGGGCTGGATCTGGTCGGTCTGGTCGAAGAAGATCGACACGAGGAACGATCCCGCCGCCCTGAGTTCCCTGGCGGACGAGGCGAAGTCGTGGGTGGACGACATGTCGGCGAAGCGCGAGGAGTTCGCCGCGCTCGCCGTCTCCTCTGCCTACCAGACGTACCAGCAGGAGCTGCTCGGCATCTTCGACCTGATGGTCGAGCGGGCGAACATCTACTACAAGACCACCGCATATGCGGTCGACCATCCGACGAAGGCGAACGGCACGCAGCCGTGGCGCGCGATGCAGAACGGGCAGGTAGACGGCGGCAAGTCCTCCGCCCAGGCCGCGGCCGACGTGAAGGCCGCGCTCGCGGCGTTCGTGCTGCCGTAGGACCCGCCTGGACCGCCGCCCTCGCGGGCGTCGGCCGGTGCGGGTACCCTGTGACCCATGAGCAGACTTCCAGAAGCCGCCTCGGCGACCGCCCGGGCGCACTCGATGTTCGAGCCGGATTCGACCGTCGTCGCGATGGTGTCGGGCGGCGCGGACTCGGTCTCCCTGCTGCGCGCGCTCGCCGGTGGTGCCTTCGGACCGGTCGCGCTCTCGGTGCTGCACGTCGACCACCGGCTGCGGGGCGGCGAGTCCGACAAGGATGCTGAGTTCGTGCGCGAGATCTGCGGCGCTTTCGGCGTCCGGTGCACCGTCGCCCCAGTGGACGTGGCGGCCTTCGCGACGGAGCACGGCCTCAATCTCGAGGACGCCGGCAGGCAGGTCCGCTACGCCGAGGCGGCGCGTGAGCTGGAAGCGCGGTGTGCGGAGAGTGGCGCGGGCCTCGCTTCCGGCCGGATCGCCACCGCGCATACCTTCGACGATCGCGTGGAGACCGCGCTGATGCGACTCGCGCAGGGCACGGGAGCGGGAGGCCTGACGTCGCTCGCATACCGCCGCGGCGCCGTCGTGCGCCCGCTGCTCGACTGCGCGCGCGCGGACGTCCTCGCGTACCTCGGTGAGCTTGGCCAGGCGTGGCGCGAGGATGCGAGCAACGCCGACACCTCCCGCCTGCGCGCCCGCGTGCGTGCGGAGCTCATGCCGGTCCTGCGCGACATCAACCCGCGGTTCGACGAGTCGATGGCGAGGACCCTGACGGTCATCGGGGACGAGGACGCGTTCCTCGACGAGCTTGCGCGCGAAGCCGCGGCCGGCGTTTCGAAAGGCGCCTCAGGCGAAGTGCGCGTCGATCGTTCCGCCGCCGCCGCTCTCCCGCGCGTCCTGCAGCGGCGCGTGCTGCGCCTGCTCATCCGCGAGACGTTCGAGGGCGCGTCGCGCTTGGAGTTCGACCACATCGAGGCGGTATGCGACGGCTTGGGCGATCCGGCGTTCGCGCACGACCTGCCGGACGGGCTGCGAGCGTTCGCTGAGTACGGTAGACTCATCATCTCCCGGAGCGACGAACGCACCTCCCCGTTCGTTGGTGGTGTCCTCGCCGTTCCCGGAAGGATCGACCTCGGCGAAGCGGGCACGTTGACCGCCAGTACGAGCGGGCCCGCGGAGCCGGACGCAGACCCCCGGGTCGCCGTCCTGGACGCCGGGGCGCTCGGAGGCCCGCTGACCGTGGGCCCGGTCTCACCCGGAGACCGGATGCGGCCGTTCGGGATGGATGGGAGCCGCAAGCTCTCCGACATCCTGGTGGACGCGAAGGTGCCGGCGCGCCAACGCCCGCTCGTCCCGGTCGTGAGGGACGGGGAGCGTATCGTGTGGGTGGCTGGTGTGAAGTCGAGCGAGGACTACCGTGTCGGTCCGGACACACAGCGGACCGTGCGGCTGGCATGGGAACCGTGTCGAACCGAAGGGACGTCATAGGTGATCCACCCCGACATCGAATCGATCATCGTCGACGAGGACCGGTTGCGCGAGCGGGTCGTCGAGCTCGGCGCCGAGATCAGCCGCGACTACGAGGGCAAGACGGTGTTGCTGGTGGCCGTTCTGCGCGGTGCCGCGCTGTTCCTGGCCGACCTCGCCCGTGAGATCACGGTCCCGGTCGAGATCGACTTCATGGCCGTCTCGAGTTACGGCTCGAGCACGAAGTCATCGGGCGTCGTCCGCATCCTGAAGGACCTCGACGAACAGATCGAGGGGCGCCACGTGCTGGTGGTCGAGGACATCCTCGACACGGGGCTGACGCTCAAGTACCTCCTGAAGAACCTCGCTTCCCGCAAGCCCGCCAGTCTCGAAGTGGCCACGCTGTTGAGCAAAGAGGGCAAGCAGCGGGTACCCATCTCATGTAAGTACATCGGGTTCAGCGTGCCCGACGAATTCGTCGTCGGTTTCGGCCTGGATTTCGCAGAACGCTACCGCAACCTGCCCTACATCGGTGTGCTGCGCCCGTCGGCCTACCAGGACTGACGTTCGCCCGCAAGGAACGCACACCGCAAGGAGGTCTTGAAGTTTGAGCCGCAACATCCGCACGATCGCGCTGTACCTCGTGGTACTGGCCGGGATCGCATACGTCATCTCACAGTTCACCGCCACCGGGACCCCGCCTGACCAGCTGACCAGCGGCCAGTTCTATCAGGCCGTCACGTCAGGGCGCGTCCAGAGCGCGACCGTGCTCGCGGGCGACCAGGTCATCAACGGGACCTACAACCCGCTGACCGCTTCGGGACAGGTGTCGAGCCAGACCGCCGACTTCACCGCCACATACATCGGTGACAACGCGATCTCCGACCTGGCCATGAAGTACCCGGTCATCAAGGTCGACGCGCAGAAACCCAACGAGTGGGTCTCGATCGGGATCCAGCTCCTGCCGATCCTGCTGATCGTCGGCGTGATGTTCTTCTTCATGCAGTCCAT
>Ga0209540_10001469_pt1 | contig 17899 bp, 22 predicted proteins | sample BarGraIncu01121A_FD_184501 | JGI IMG/M metagenome (GOLD analysis project Ga0209540, IMG submission 184501) | Arctic peat soil microbial communities from Barrow, Alaska - Barrow Graham LP Incubations 011-21A (SPAdes) (version 2) | ecosystem: Environmental > Terrestrial > Soil > Wetlands > Peat... | reverse complement strand
GGATACCATCGAACTAATCGCCCGGGGATCCTGCGACCGAGACAAAGTCAATAGGGCTGCTCGCCTTCGCGTGTCGCTTCGGCAGAGCAAAGCCGTCCGATGCGCTTCGTTGTTTTTTGCTCACCATCTGGACTATTTCATCATGGCCCAAAACTCATATCCGTCACCCGGACTTGGTACCATCTTGACAGCTTCATCGTGACCAGCAAGTGCTCGTCCGTCTACCATGACTTGCAAAAACCACGCCGCCGCGATCCGCTGACTGGCGGAACGGCAACTCATTAAACCACCGGGCCGATAGTGGCAATTCCCCACACCGTGATAGCTCAGTTAAATTCATAAGCGAAAGCAAAAATTGATATACCTTGACAAATTTTTTGACGGGAAAGGGATTTGTATCACCCTGATTATTAACACTAATGTTTACCGTTAGTAAAGATTCACCCTACCAATATGACAAATACAATACAATAAACTACTGCTAAAAGATTGTTTCAATTGTTACATTTATTTGACCATTAGTCGATATTTAATGAGAAGTTAGATGTGTTTATATAAAACAATATAAAAATAAGAAGATTATGGTTTCAAGTATTCAAAAAGAAAAAGCTGAAATGTTCTTGAAATTTCATCAAGATAAAGAAATTTTGGTTCTGTTAAATTCATGGGACATCGGAAGTTCTAAATTAATAGAAGCATGTGGCTATAAAGCAATCGCAACAACAAGTATGGGAATAGCTGCCACTTTAGGTTATCCTGACTGCCAGGTAATACAATTGTCAGAAATGATTGGAGCTATAACGGGGATCGTAAATGCAGTACAAGTTCCGGTAACTGTTGATATAGAAGCCGGATATGGAAATAATTTAAATGAAATAATTGATTCGGTTAAAAAGATAATTGCAACAGGAATTGTTGGAATAAACATTGAAGACAGTATTGATTTAAATCCAGCATTAATTGACGAGATGGAATTTTGTGAAAGAATATCAGCTATTCGTGCATTATCAGATTCACTTGGCTTTCATTTAGTAATTAACACAAGGACTGATTCATTTTATACTTCGTCAGGTTCGACACGAGAAAAATTATCTGAATCAATAAAGCGTGGCAATAAATACCGGGAAGCAGGTGCAGACTGCATATTTATTCAGCCTGTATGGGAAAAGGAAACGATTTCAACACTGGTTAAGGAAATTAATGCCCCAATTAATATTCTTTCAAACCCTGGAATTGGGGCAGGATTACCTCCATCTGTTCGTGAACTGCAGGATTTAGGTGTCGCCCGTTTAAGTCTAGGTTCAAGTTTGATGAAAGCTACTTTAGCTTTAATTAAAAAAGTTGCTGACGAACTATCAGAAAAAGGAACTTACAATGTTCTATTAGATACTCTAACCCCGCTTCCCGACGCTGCATTGGCCTGTAAAATGGCAATAGGGTTAAGTAAATGAAGAACAGCCGCCCGGTGTTTGCGTGGGGTAACACAACCTCCCTTTATTGCCGGGCCATCAGGCAACATTGACAACGCTCTACTATCAAGATAATTTCCTTTTAATTAATTGGCTTCCCGCTTCGCCTGCTTACTCGAAACAAATTGATTATAGCATGACAAAGGCTTCACGGGACACGGTCGGCAGCCCGGACAACTTTGTAATGCATGAGAAAGGCTATAAGATCAATTTTAAGCCACTTATTGAACTTTGGGTACCTTGACTAATCCTGCTGCCGGGACAGAATCAATGGGGCTGGCGGAACGGCAACTCATAAACCGCCGGGACGGTAGTTGCAATATGAAGAGTGCCTCTATAATAATGATTTTAGTACATTAAATAAAAAATTACTAATAAATTTAAACTGTTGGATTAAATTAAACCATTGATGATTGAGAAATAATTAGTAACCGCACTGATAAATAATAACTAAAGGGAACTTTTAGCAATGTTACGGCCTATTTAGGTATTGTCACTGGGATTCTTGGGATCATTTCAGTGGCAGGCCTGAGGAAAAAGAAAATTGTGAAACTTATTTAACTGTTACTCAGGATACTAAACTCTATTATTTAATTCTTATGAAATTCTTTATTTACATCGCTTTCGCGATAGGAATACTTCTAATAGGTTGTATTAATACTGAAGGGATAATTAAAATAAAAGGGAAAGTTATAGATGAATCCACAAGAGCGCAAATACCTGGAGAGACATAATTGTTCAGGGATTAGTAGAAAGCAATAATAAGTTAGTACCAATCAATGTTGGTCAATTCACTACTGACAGCACTGGGTGTTTCACATATTCATTGAGGAAAATCAAAGATGCCTATTACTACAACTTTTGTTTAGCGGGTGATTCAGACTATGCCACTATAACCAGGGAATTAACTCTTGTCGATCTTAAAAGAAATGCAAAGTATTTATCCTTCTCTTTAAGCAAATTAGCAGATTTTACTATAAATATATATAGAAAAAGTAAAACACCTGCATATGATACCCTCTTTCTGTCGTGGGAATCAGATGGAATTGACGGCAGATTTCTATTTCCCTATAAAATCATCAACTATGAACCAATGTCTGACTTTGCATCAGGATGGGTTGGTGGAAAAGTTAAGTCAACAGTTCAAATCAGAGCTTTTGCAGATAAAAAGACAGTAGTACGTTGGGTGTTATTCCTGGGATGTTGAAGGAAATTATAGATACAATAACATGCAAAAGATATTTAGAAAATAATGTTAATCTTACATATTGAAAGGAAAGAAAGTAATAGGTGTAACCGCCACTAAAACCAAGCATGATTGAGTTTTTGGATTAAAATTTAAAGATTACTCTTAACCGAAGGATGATAAGAAGAACCCTTATCTTTGAATATTAGGAATATAACAACTTTTTACCTAAAGCTTAATTATCAATGAAAACAAAGAGCGTTGTAAAAGATTTTCCAATCGTTTGTGTAGGTGGTTCAGCCGGGGGACTTGATGCTTATATCCGGCTTCTACACAATTTACCTGCTGATATGGGTGTTGCTATCGTTATTGTTAATCATTTGAGAAAAGTAGCTACCTCGCTCCACAAGATTCTTCCACAGCACACAAAGATGCCAGTTGAATTGATCACAGAAAGACTGGACATACAGCAGAATCATGTCTTTATCATACCAGAAAAACATGATTTGCATGTTCTTGGTGATGAGTTCAGGCTAAAACCGATATCAAAGCCCAGAGGATGGCCGGATGTGATTACCGTTTTTCTACGGTCGCTGATTCAGCATTGGGACGGTAAACTTATTGCTGTAATAGTATCTGGTTATGACGGAGATGGAGCAGAAGCATTATGCGGCATAAAAGAAGTAGGAGGAATAACCATTGCACAAAAACCTGAAACAGCATCGCAACCAGACATGCCCGAAAGCGCAATATCAAGTGGATGTATAGACTTTATTCTTTCTCCTGAGGATATTGCCAAAGAAATTAAACGAATTGCTCAATCGGTTAGAAAGTAGTAGATTAAATTTATATGAAAAAAATATATTGTTTTATTTCATTGTTTTTTATCCTGAGTCTAAGTAATCTTCAGGGGCAGAATTCTAAGATTGATAATACGAATATTGGTCCTGTAAATGGAACTTTGGTTATTGTGGGGGGTGGTGGCAGAAGTGATTCGATAATTAAAACCTTTATAAAACTGGCTGGGGGTAATGACGTACCAATTATTGTTATTCCTACAGCCGAAGGAAGTGAAAGATATGATCAAAATTCCGGTGGTGCTGATAAAATTAGAAAGCTGGGAGCAACAAATGTTACTGTTCTTCATGCTACGGACAGGAATATCGCTAATTCCGATTCATTTGTAATGCCATTAAATAATGCTAAAGCAATCTGGTTTGGAGGGGGGCGTCAGTGGAGGCTTGTTGATGTATATAAAAATACGCTCACTGAAAAAATGATATGGAAGGTTTTAGAGAGAGGTGGAGTCATAGGTGGGTCTTCTGCCGGTGCAACTATCCAGGGTAGCTATCTGACACGTGGAGACACAAAAAATAATCAAATAATGATGGGGAATCATGAGGAAGGTTTTGGGTTTCTTAAAAATGTAGCTATCGACCAGCATGTTCTGGCACGAAACAGGCAGTTTGATATGTTTGATATTTTGAAGAGTCGCCCTGAATTATTGGGAATTGGTATTGACGAAAATACAGCTATCATTGTACATGGAAATCAATTTAAAGTAATAGGTGAAAGCTATGTAATTGTTTATGATGGAACATTTTGGTCAAGAGAAGGGAGTGATTTAAAAAACCTGCCTGAAAAAACAAAACTTTTTTATTTTCTTCACTCAGGCGATGAATACGATCTTTTAAATAGAAAAGTTAAACCATAAAAAACTACGATTGCCAAGACTAACTCGTCGATTGTTTAAGTCAATATCTAAAAAATGAAACAGAAAAACAAATTAGTCAAGGTTTACACTGGAACTGAAGTGACAGTAAATCTGCTTAAAGAACTGCTTGAAGAAACCGGCGTCGGCTCAACTATTCAAAATAATTACAAATCAGGAATTGAGATTGGCTTTGTTGGTGGAGTTCAATCAGCAATAGACCTTTACATTCAACAATCCGACTTTGAAACTGCAGAACCTCTGATCAGAGATTTCATAGAAAAAAACAGAAATTAAAATGCTCTATCAACTGCTTTATTCCCGGAACTTAATAAAAGCCTAAGCCTGCCTCGATAGTTGTCCTCAGGAAGTGTTGGATGGCTCTATTGTAAATCAAAAATTATACAGAGAATTTTCTGGTTTAAATCATGATAGAGGATTTAGTATTTACACCTGTAATGATTGCAGAAATGTGTATGTTTTCAGAACCGGAATTAAATTTGATAAAAATGCTTTATAGTGCGATCTCCTCTCTCTGTGATCTGATAATTCAAAGGTTCTGAGAAATATTAAACCTATGCTTCGAATCTTTGTTATCCTGACATCATTTATAAATGGCAGATGATTAAAACTGTGGGATATATAATATTAGCAATTTCATGTCTTTCGTTTATCATGATTTTAATTGTCCCATGGCTTGGTTTTTCAAAAATTCAGATTGCCGGAATCACAACAGGTTTGATAATTACCGGGGAAATTTTATTTTATCTTAGCTTATTCATCCTGGGAAGGAGTTTCTATGACAAAATAAAGAGTAAACTGAAATTCCGGAAAACAAAGAGGATCGACCCTGATCTTTCTGAGGAGCAAACGAATATTAAGAATATCATGCAAGAAAAATCTGATCAGAAATGTCTCTAACCAGGATCTGACCAGCAACCCTGATACAATCCGGAAAATTACATCTGCTGCAAACACCTGAAATACCAGGTTTGGTCAAGGAGAGTTGGTTAGTTCATCTGCTGCTTCACCCTGTAAGGATTATGGGAGAGATATTAAACAATTATTATTTAAATGGAACATTAGAATATGAAATCACTTAATGACTGCATCAGGTGCCGGATGACCTGCATCTTGATAATGATACTAAAATGGTTACCTTAGGTTCAAAAATCAAGTATAACAATGAGTAAGTTAGTAATAAATAGCTATAAAGATTTCGAACAATATGTAGGGAAAGAATTAGGTGTTTCCGATTATCTGAAAATTACACAGGAACATATAAATAAATTTGCTGAAGCTACATTGGATTTTCAATGGATCCACCTTGATGTTGAAAGAGCCAAAATAGAAAGTCCATATAAGACCACAATTGCTCATGGATATTTAAACCTCGCTGTTATACCATACTTATGGGGTCAGATCGTCGAAGTAAACAACTTAAAGATGACTGTAAATTACGGAATAGAAAACCTGAGGTTCAATCAACCGGTCCTGGTCAACAGTGAAGTCAGAGTCAGAGCAAAATTGAATTCCCTGATTGACCTCAGAGGAGTTACCAAAGCTAAAATAAATGTTGCACTGGAAATCTCAGGTAATAAAAAAAGCGCATTAGATGCGACAATTGTGTTCTTGTATCATTTCATTTGAATATAAGGCAGACAGGTCAACTTTGAAAGCTAAACAGGTCATAGAACATTATAATTGGATCTGGAGTGAGATGACCCCTACAAAAGGGAAAATTAAGGGAGGCAGCACCACCAACTTCACTTTTCGGGGTGGATTGTGCGGATGGGCGGGAAATCAGGTGTTACTTTTGACACAAAGCGAAATCAGGGGAGTTTATTTACAAAATGGGGCACTGAGGCAAAATGGATCAGATTTGACAGTAAAAGTCCAAGTATTTATTTAACTGTTCAATAAGGTTATACTTTTAAAAAGTCAAAGATTAATCATCCTTTAACGTATTTGAAATGGATATTCTCAGAAAAATTGGAATGCAGTTTAAAAAACCAAGAGGGGTTCCTGGTAAAATTATTTCAGACCTGATGATAATTGGAAACAGGTCGGCCTATAACTCAAAGATGATGGGACATTTTGCATTTATATGGCAGGTAAGGACGAATTGAACAAAGCTAAATTTACGAGGGATGGCATTTTCAATAAGTACTCAATCGGGCAAATAGTAAATGCTCTGAAATCAAGCGGGTTCCATGAAATTGATCACAATTTCAGGAAAGGATATTTTATAAAAGCTAAAAAATAACGAGTTCGCTTTATAGTTAATATTTTTCACAATGAAGCAGTCTTATTTGCTTGTTAAATGCCAGAATCCGCAGATCAGACATTTATATGCGCGGATTTCTTTTGATATACGGTTTTCGCTGATATATGTTATCATATCCTGAGCTTCTGCAAGAGAATGATAGATTGTTTTCTTACATGGAGGCTCAACCGGTTGAATATTTTTACTGTTTGAAATTTTGTGGGCCATCTTTTATTCTAACATCATCAGTTCCGATAGTTTATTTTGGATATTCAGCTTATTTAATTAAGAATTTCCATTATGCAAAGTTAGTAAAATTACGATTATCCATATGGTCATTACCTGAGGCAGAGCATCATTCTTGATGAATTCCTATCTGCTGCAATTTTCTCATATTTAATAATTTTCTTTTCATTAGCGGAAATGGAATGCTTTTTGTTGTTAAAAAACTTACACTAACCCAGTCAACCTGTGATTCACCTGTAAAATTCCTCCATCTACCGATTAAGCATAAGTAAAACCCCGTTGGGAGATTATATTTGCATTCGATTAATAAATCCATTAAAAACTAACCTGATGAAAAAGCTTTTGTTATCAAGCATCGCAATCCTGTTTTGTATTTCGATCATGGCACAAAACAATGTCAACCTTAAAATGAACCTTGAAAAAAACAAAGTTTACCATTTTAAATCTTATTCGGCGCAGACTGTTACTCAAACAATAAATGGGAACCAGCAAACTACAGATACCAAAGTTGATTATACTCTTTCCCTTAAAGTGATTGATGCCACCGCCGATTTTATGATCTCTGAAGTTCATATTGATACCATGAAAACCAATACAAATGCTATGGGAAAAAGTATCATTATAAATTCCGCAAATGCAGCCGATATAAAATCAAAAGAGATGGCAGATGTAATGTCGTGCATCCTTAACCGCTTAAGTAAAAATGCACTTTATGCCAAAATAGATTATACAGGAAGGGTAGCTGAAATTGTTAATGCGAAAATGCTTTCAGACGTAATTTTAAAGGATACCAGTTCCATAACTCTTACTGGCCCGACTAGATCCGCCATAAAGAAGCAGATTGAAAGTCTGATCAGCGATAAAACATTAAAAACTACCATTGAAATGTTTACCTATCATTTACCAGGAAAACAGGTTGCCATTGGTGATAACTGGAATATAAACGTCACTACTAATTCCGGCGGAATGTCGCTCGATATAAATACAAAATATCATCTCGACGGACTATCCGGGAATAATGCTAACATAACCGTTGAGGCTGACATAAAAGCAGCAGCGAATGCTGATCCTATTATATCAGGACCTGCCAAAGTAACTTATGACGATTTAAAGGGATTGAGCAAATCAACCATGGTAATTGATACCACAACAGGTTTGGTAACCGAAGATAAAGCAAAAACACATATAGCAGGAAACCTGGGGATAAGTGGACCAGGGTTTAGCATGACTATGCCCATGGATATCAATGGGGAATCGAAAGTTATTGCACTTCAATAAACTGAAATTATAATTTAAGATGAAAAAAGTTTTATTTAGCCTGCTGCTGATTATATCCCTTACTTCACAGGCTCAGAACATCAAGGGTAAAGTATGCTACGAGAAAGATAAATCGCCCGTACAGTTTGCTTCTGTAGCATTGGTTCAGTTGCCTGATTCATCAATGATAACAGGCGTAATTACTTTAACAGACGGAGGTTATCTGCTTGAAAAAGTAAAACCGGGGAATTATTTCTTAAAAGCCAGTTTCGTGGGCTATAAAGCCAATGGGAAAAATGTCGTAATTGATGCAACCAATAAAGAAGTATCAGTTGATACTATATATTTGGCCGAAATCACCACAAGCTTACAGGAAGTCACGGTTTCAGCCGAGCGAATCAAGGGCAGGGAAATGGTTGACCGTACTGTTTATGCAATTCCTGAAGTAATTGCAAAAAGCTCGACTAACGGGTATGATATTTTAAAGAAAATACCCCAGGTAAATGTCGATTTTCAGAATAATATAACACTTAACGGCAGCGCCAACTTCATTATACAGGTGGATGGAAGACAGCGCGACAGGGATTTTCTTAACAAACTTCTCCCTTCCGACATCCAAAGCGTTGAAATTATAAGCAATCCTTCAGGTAAATACGAAGGCAATATCGATGGGGTAATAAATATTATCCTGAAGAAAGAAGCGCGGTATGGTATGAATGGCAATGTAGGACTCAATTTTAAGCCGATTAATAAACCCACAGTACAAGCAACTGGTAGTCTCGATTATTCTATGGGTAAAATTACCTTTTATATAACTGGTTTCAGCTTTTTGCAAAAACTGAATATCAATACCACCAATACCAGCAATTTTATAATGAACGATTCAACAAGCCGGATGTCAGGAACAGGTGCGTTAAAAGTGACCAGTTCGTCTGTTAATACCGGATTCGATTATTATATAAACGATAAAAACAACCTGAGTTTTAATATAAGCTATAAGCCTATAGATCAGAATATTAACGTGCCAGGTGAAACCTTCCTGTACAAAAGTGGTATTCCTATGAATACAATTTTATCACTGTCTGCGAATACAACGCATAGTGACGAAACAGCAGCATCACTGTTTTACAAAAAGACATTTAAAAAGCCTGTCCAGGAATTTACAGCCGAGACAAACTTATACTGGTTTAAATCAAATACCGGGAATGATTTTACAAATACCAGATACCTGTATAATTCCGATACAGAAATCAATAGTTACAGCCGGATGGAGGATGATATAAACAACAGGAATTATTTCTCCGTTAAATTGAATTATGTACAGCCTCTCGGGATGTCGGCAAAAATAGAAACAGGATATCAGCTATACAGCCAGCAGATGAGCTATCTTTTTAATATTGATAACCAGGAAACCAGCAACCTGTTTAAATACGACGAATTCCGCAATTCGGTGTATGGCGGAATTACCTGGAATTTAAAAAAGATCGGGTTCCAGGCTATGTTGAGGGTCGAGAACAGCCATATCAAGGCTGATTCGGTTACCCAGCCAAACTATACCTGTTTCCTGCCATCCGCTAATCTTCAATATAAATTTTCGGCATCGCATAACCTGAAATTCACATATAATCGTAGAATTAACCGTCCGGGAATCTATAACATGGATCCGTATTATAAAATCGGACAGAATTATGATATATCTGTGGGTAATCCGAATCTTAAGCCTGATTATCGTGACCGTCTGCAGCTAACCTATACATGGAACTTTGGCAGTAATTATTTCTCGCCATATGTCTATAAGGAGTTTTATACAGATAAAATCGGAAGCGAATACCAGGTAATAACGTCGCCCATCAGTGGCACACTCACCACATTCACCAAGCCCTATAACCTTCTAAGTGGCTATGAAACAGGTGGTGGTGTTAATACCATGCTATGGTATGTAAATATAAATGCACGGATTTATAAAGGACATATTAATGAGTACACCGGGCAAACAGTCACTATCCCCGGCCTGGATTATTTCTCATATAGTATAACCAGCTATGCATTTGCCCAGCTTGACAAAAAAAAGACAGCTACAGCATTTGTTTTTATGAGTTTTAATGGTGTAAATATGAGTGCACAGAGTAAAACATACAGCATTCCATTTTATGGTATTGGTGGCCAAAAACAAATTAAGGATCATAGCATAGGTGTATTCTGGTTACTTCCTTTTTCAAAAAATATTAATTTCCAGAAAACTGTAACAGAGACACCTTACTTTAACACAACGAATGTTATTGGATTTAATGTTGCAGGATTTGTACAGATAAGCTATTCATATAAGTTCAACAAGGGTAAGAATGTGAAAAAACTCGACCATAAAGTTGAAGTGGAAAGCGACAGCAAGAGCCAGGGAATCGGGAAATAATGACCAAGTGTGACTTTTCACCGATTTTGTAATTTCACACAATATAAGTTTCATTTTTTGAAGGGCGATTTAAATTGATTTTTAAGGTCAAGAACCCCCTTCCCAACCTTCCCTCAGGGGGGAAGGAGTAGTTAAACCTTTCCCCCTTGGGGGAAAATGAAAGGGGGTAAAGTACTTTAGAAAAGGGATGCATGAACCATTGCCTAAATTCTGAACTATATCACGGCAGGGAGGTTTATAATACTCTAATGAAGAAGCCAAGATGAAAGATTCATTGTTGAATATTGTAAATGACAACGACATAAAACAACTAATTAAGAAAGATCCTCTTTTTGAATCAATCAATGCCATGTATGGTCCACCACCAAACTGGACACGACCTCAGGGATTTAGTTCGTTAGCCAGAATCATTCTGGAACAACAGGTAAGCTTAGCTTCTGCGAATGCACACTTTCTTAGACTCAATAATTATTTGAACGGATTTACACCGGAAAACATACTAAGTCTGACTAACGTTGAAATGAGACAATGCCAGATCAGTCGCCAAAAAGCAAAATATCTTCGTGCATTATCCGAAGCAATACTGAATGGTGATTTAGATCTTAAAGAACTCCCAAAACTTGATGAGAAGGAGATAAGAAGAATACTTACAGCAATTAAGGGTATCGGCGAATGGACAACTGATATTTATTTAATGTTTTGTCTTCAGTCAAAAAATATATTTCCAAACGGCGATGTAGCTATAGTAAATACTATAAAAGAACTGAGTGGTGCAAAAACGAAAGAAGAAATAGTAATACTTGCTGAAAGCTGGAAGCCGCTTCGTTCTCTTGCTGCTTATTTTTTATGGCACTTTTACCTGAGTAAAAGGAACAGACCCTGAGATATGAAATGCAGTTATCAAAACCTTCAAATAGTAACTACTTCTTCGTCGACTGTTTCAAGAAGGTCGTCTGCCAAATAAACTCATTAGTATAACAGATTTGATGATCTGTTTAACATTTGCTCTTTTGTTGGCCTGCATGGGTTTGTTTGGACTCGCTTCTTTCACTTCCGAGAACCGTACAAAAGAAATCGGTATCAGAATTGCTTTACCAATCTCATTCCTGCTGGGAAGAAGCTTTCTGGGGAGGTTTTATTTTCATACTTCGATGCCGCTTTGGGCATTTTTGGCTGGCCCGCTCATCGCTTTTGTTGTGGCACTATTAACAGTCAGTTCTCAAACCTTGAACGTGGCAAACCGAAACCCAATCAAAGCACTCAGGTACGAGTAATTAGCAAATATTTTTTAAATAGAAAATATGTATCTTTAATACGATATTATTGTTCCCGAGAGATAAATACGCGTAATATTTAATCTGGGCAAACTTTAAAAATTTAAAAATGAATACTAATTCAACCTATCCCGGTCAGCGGAAGCCATTGAGGATTTTGCCAGGTATTATCATTATAGTAATTCAATTGCTCCTGAGATTCGTCCTGCCTGTGATTTTGCCTGAAGCTGTTGCAATCGGATTGTTCGGCGGGATCCTTGGCGGATTAGCAGTTATTGTCTGGTGGGCATTCTTTAGCAGGGCAGCCGGGTTGGATCGCTGGACCGCTGTAGTGCTGATGATTTTGGCGCTTTTGGCTACAGCCCAATTCCTCGACATCTCCATTTCAACATCGATGATGGGATTGATGTTTCCCGTATATTCAATCCCAGTCCTTAGTCTGGCATTTGTTATATGGGCCATAGCCAGCCGGCGGTTATCTGACATTCCCCGACGTGCAACTATGGTTGCTACTATTCTGATTGCTTCAGGATTCTGGGTGCTTCTGCGTTCCAATGGAATGGATGGACAGGCCCATCATTTTTTTGCTTTCAGGTGGTCTAAGACATCCGAAGCCCGTGTAGTTGCTCAGACCAGCAACAATCTCACAAGCTTGCCAGTGGATTCATCGGCTATGGCAAAAGAAGCCGAATGGCCTGGGTTCAGGGGCGTTAACCGCGATGGTATTATTCATGGCATCAGGATTGAAACTGATTGGTCTAAGACTCCTCCGGTGGAAATGTGGCGCAAATCGACCGGCCCGGGCTGCTCATCCTTTGCAGTTCATGGGACATTGCTTTATACTCAGGAACAGCGTGGTGATTTAGAAATGGTAACCTGTTACAATCTGAATACAGGAGAACCGGTGTGGAGACACAGCGATACCGCCCGTTTCTGGGACTCGCATGCCGGAGCAGGCCCGCGTTCGACACCTACTCTCAGTAATGGCCGGGTATACACCTTAGGTGCGACCGGAATCGTCAATGTACTTGATGCACTAAATGGCAATGTCATATGGTCGCGTAATGCTGCGAAAGATACTAAAGTAAAAATACCAGGCTGGGGCTACACAGGCTCACCATTGGTGGTTGACAGTACCGTACTTGTTGCCGTTGCAGGAGAAATAGTTGCTTATGACATCAACAATGGCAGGCAGCGTTGGTCTGGTCTGGACGGTGGAGATAGCTATAGCTCACCACATTTACTGACAATCGATGGAATCAGACAGGTTCTCTTTATGAACAAGACAAATGCGACCAGCTATTCACCGGCTGATGGAAAACTGTTATGGGAATTGCCTATGACCGGGGCTCCAATTGTACAACCGGCTATGATTACTCAAAACGATATAGCAATTAGTGCAGTCAGCGAAACCGGAGGAAAAGGGATGCAGCGGTTCGCTATAAAAATGGAAAACGGCACATGGACTGCAAAAGAACAATGGTCATCGGATAAATTGAGACCATATTTTAATGATTTCGTTGTTCACAAAGGTCATATTTATGGATTTGATGGCATAAGTATCGTGTGTATCGATAGCGAGAATGGCAATCGCAATTGGAAAGGAGGACGCTATGCGGGCGAACTTCTTTTACTGGCCGATCAGGATATGTTGCTGGTGTTATCGGAAAAAGGAGAACTGGCATTGGTTATGGCGACACCTGATCAATTCAGGGAAATTGCACATTTCCCGGCACTTAAGGGTAAAACATGGAACCACCCGGTATTGGCTGGCGATATTCTCTTAGTTCGAAACAGCGATGAAATGATCGCATTTAGATTGTCAAAACAGAATTAGATAATTTTACCGGCGATAAATGCACATGGTGATTTTTCAGGAAACTCAGAGTTTAAATTCAGCCATTGAAAACGGTTTACCATGACCGGGATATACATTCCTGATATTTAATGTTCTGATCTTTTCAAGGCTTTCCGCCAGTGCCAATTCATTCTCTACTATGTCAGCTACAGCCGGTTTCTTTCTGTTGCTTATCGTATCACCTGCAAAAAAATCGCGGTCAGCCGTAAGTATACCGATGGAACCGGCCGAATGTCCCGTAAGATGGATGACCTTTGCATCAAATCCGATGTTTCCGAAGTCATATCCGTCGTAAAGAATTATATCGGGCTCAAATGACTCCAAGGGGAATTTCTTCATCAGTGGTTTTATTATTAGAGCATTTAAAACAGACCACCTGACTCTCGTAAAGGTCGATGATTTTCTTTTGCGGTTGGAAAGCCTCTTTCCTGTTCTGCAAAGATCTGCATCTGCTTCATGCACAGCGACCTTTAGACCATATTTTTTCTGAAGATATGCACAGTTCCCTATATGGTCGAGATCTCCATGGGTAGCTATGACTAATTTAATCTCTCCGGGTTTAATGTTTTCCCTTGCAAGAGCCTGTTCTAATTTTGATCTTCCAATTGCAAGCCCGGTATCAATGAGGAATGATCCGCTGTGGGTCTTTACCAGGTATGCATTCACCATTCCGAGGACAAGACGTCTGATTTCCATATGGAGAGTCTGACTTACAAAGTAACTTTACTGGATTCAAAAATACAATAATCAGAAGCCAGATAATTTTTTAAATCTTATCAGCATTATACTCTGTCGGAATAGTTGGTTAACTTTGGTTAGTAAATATGAAAATATGGAATTCGGTCATGCAGGTCAGTAGATCTGCATTGATTATACATCATAAATAAATTGTCACTAATAACAACTAATACAAAAAAGATGAATAAACTTGTTTTTTCTTTCGTGCTGATAATGGTCAGCTCACTCGCAGGATTTTCGCAGGATGCTTAAGGATGTAAAGATCATCCTTTTTTTAGCAGGATGCCGAATTTCTTTATTACCGGTTGCAGTCAGAATTTTAATAAACTCGAATATTATATTTCCGATGAAGGTACTGATTCTAAAGAAGGGGACTTAACCGTGATTTCCTATTCTTTCCCGGATGATAACTCCCTTAAAATGCCGAGTCAATTACAGATTCTAAGAAATTATGAAAATGCGATTATTAAATTGGGAGGGAAGAAAATATGGGTTGGTGACCAATATTTAAGTTATTCATTGAAAAAGAATTCAAAAGATTATATAATCAGTGTGGCAATGGGTAACGGAAATATCGCCCATGACCTTTCAGTATTGGAAATTTCACAGATGAAACAGGAGGTTACAGCTAATGAAATGCTTGACGCTCTGAACAAAGATGGTTTTATAGCACTGAATATTCTTTTTGAAACAGGAAAATCTGCAATCCAGGAAGAGTCGCTCCCTGTGGTGGACCAGATTTTCGAGTTGTTGAAAAGCGATCCGGCCATTAAAATCAGCATAGAAGGTCATACCGATAATGTGGGAGATGCCGCAACCAATAAAAAGCTTTCTACTGACCGGGCTAAATCAGTTATGGATGCTCTAGTATCAAAAGGTATTGATAAAACGAGATTGTCATTTGTTGGCTGGGGACAGGAAAAACCGGTAGCAGATAACAGGACAGACGAAGGCAGGTCTAAAAACAGAAGAGTAGAAATAGTAAAGAAACCTTAAAGAAAATGAAACAAAACATCAGAAATAGAACCTTGAATGTCTAGGAGGGGAAAAATACCATGCCAGACTTTTGATGATAATTTTCTAAAAAGCATCCTGATGAATAGTGAGAAAGAAAAGATGATTTCCGGAAAGCCCTACAAGGCTTTTGACGATGAGTTATTAAAAGAAAGACAATACACCAAAGAATTGATTTTTGATTTTAATTCCCTTCGACCAAATGAGATTTTCAAACGTAATGAATTGATTAAAAAGCTGCTTGGAAGAACAAAAAATACATTCTTTATAGAACCTCCATTCCGTTGTGATTATGGTTATAATATTGAAATAGGAGAAAATTTCTACGCAAATTATAATCTCATCATCCTCGATTGTGCTAAAGTGGAAATAGGAGATAATGCAATGATAGGTCCTAATGTGAGCATATATACTGCAGGACATCCTGTGCATTATGAAATAAGAAATCAGGAATTTGAATATGCCTTCCCAATTAGTATAGGTAATAATGTCTGGATTGGGGGCAATGTTGTAATAAACCCCGGGATTGCGATTGGCGATAATTCAGTGATTGGCTCCGGGAGTGTTATCTCTAAAGATATACCGGATAATGTGATTGCAGCAGGAAATCCATGTAAAGTTTTAAGGGGGATTACTGATGAAGATAAGTTGCATTATTTTAAGAAACTGAAATTTGAAAAAAAATGATAAATCTGATAAGGACCAATTCGGTAAATCCCGATTTTATAAAACTAGTGAAACTTCTTGATGAAGAGTTAGCAATAGTAGATCGGGAAGACCATTCTTTCTATTCTCAATTCAATAAGATTGACAATATCAGATACGTGGTAGTAGCTTATGAAGATAAAAAACCTTCCGGGTGTGGAGCAATTAAAGAATATGATCCTGATACTATGGAAGTCAAACGAATGTTTGTTCCCACTGAAAGAAGAAAAAAAGGGATCGCATCAGCAATTCTGAATGACCTGGAAAACTGGGCTGCTGAATTGTCCTTCACCAAATGTATATTGGAGACTGGCAAAAGACAACCCGAAGCAATCGGACTTTACAAAAAAAACGGATATAAACAAATCACAAATTATGGACAATATGCCGGTGTGGAGAACAGCGTGTGCTTCAGTAAAGAATTAAAGTTATAAACGAATGAACAACTGCCAGACTTCCCCGGTTTTTAATATTAATCTGGCAGTATTTGCGATAAAGGATCATGAATAAATGGAAGAAGCAATTTTTAGTAAAACTGATTTCACTCAAAACCCTCTTGAAAAGGGGGAATATGAAACCTGCAAATTTGTTAACTGTGATTTTACAAATTCAGATCTGTCTGATATTATTTTTATGGAATGTGAGTTCGAAAATTGTAATCTCAGCATGGTAAAGTTGAATAACACAGCTTTCAGGGATATTATCTTCAAAAGCTGCAAAATGTTGGGATTGCATTTTGAAAACTGCATTAAGACCGGGATATCCGCCAGGTTTGATAATTGTAATCTCAGCCATTCTTCTTTTTACCAGGTAAAACTTATTAAGACAGCATTCAAAGATTTAAAACTTCATGAGGTTGATTTTACTGAAAGTGATTTAAGCAGTTCGGTTTTTGAAAACTGTGACTTTACACGAGCTGCTTTTGAAAAGACAAACCTTGAGAAAACCGACTTTCGCACTTCATTCAATTATTCAATTGATCCTGAATCGAATAGAATTAAAAAGGCAAAGTTCTCATTAGCCGGAATAGCTGGTCTCCTTGATAAGTATAATATTGAAATAGATATATAAATGAAAATCCTCCGATGATATGGTACCCCGATTTGAAACAATTAATGAGAAGAGATTATTGGGAAAAAGAATGACCATGACTTTTTCTGACAATAAAACAGGTGATCTGTGGAGAAGTTTTATTACAAGACGGAAAGAAATTCTGAACAACATCAGAACAGAACTTTGGGAGGACTATGCATTCTATTCTCAGTTTAATAAATTGACAAAATAAGATATGTAATTGTGGCTTATGAAAATGAAAAACCCATCGGATGCGGAGCAATAAAGGAATATGGAGGATATGTGATGGAAATCAAACGAATGTATGTTTCTCCTTCGAGCAGAAACAAAGGAATCGCTTCAAAAATACTGTTAGAACTGGAAAAATGGACAAGTGAATTATTTTATAATAAGTGCATTTTAGAGACTGGAAAGCGGCAGCCTGATGCCATAGGACTTTACAAAAAGAACGGATATAAACTGATTCCAAATTATGGGCAATATGCGGGGGTGGAAAACAGTGTATGCTTCGAGAAAGAAATTTAGCAGGAAGTAAACCGGCTACTCTTTCATCTGGTGTCAGCAGTGTTGTATGTGGTGATTTGGAATGACAAAAAAAAGATATACTTTTGCGACTGATTTTGGCCCCATAGTTCAATGGATAGAATGGAGGTTTCCTAAACCTTAGATTCAGGTTCGATTCCTGGTGGGG
>Ga0209540_10001468_pt1 | contig 17900 bp, 16 predicted proteins | sample BarGraIncu01121A_FD_184501 | JGI IMG/M metagenome (GOLD analysis project Ga0209540, IMG submission 184501) | Arctic peat soil microbial communities from Barrow, Alaska - Barrow Graham LP Incubations 011-21A (SPAdes) (version 2) | ecosystem: Environmental > Terrestrial > Soil > Wetlands > Peat... | reverse complement strand
CCCATAGGAGTCCAGAGCCTCCCGGCCCACCAGAGCGGTGAGGTAACCGACGCCCCACGGTCCCTCGTAGGCGAGCACTCTCGTGGGGACGGGGTCGCGCCCGCAGAACCCCCCCAGTGTGATGAACGAGCGCAGGCCGCACTCCCCTCCCGCCTCGACGAGATCGGGGTCGAGTGCCATCAGCTCTGAAAGGCGACCCGAGCCGACCAGGTCGACGATCGCGGCGTCGAGCTCGGCGCCGCGCGGTGAGTAGCCGGCCGCCGCGCCGGGCTTGAGACGGTGCGACATGTCGCCGCTCGCGAGGAAGGCCACGCGACGGCCCACGACCTCGGCGCAGTCCCGGACGATCTGACCGACACGGCGGTGCTCGGCGTAGTCGCGATAGGACAGCGAGAGCACGACGATGCGCGCGGCACCCGTGAGCTCGAGAAACGAGAGCGGCACGATCGAGGCGTGGTCGAGCCACCCCGGCCGGAGGCGTTCGTCGGCATCCCGACCGACCACGGGGATGTCGGCTGCGCCGATACGCTCCACGAGCGTGCGCGCAAGCTCGGGGTCGCCAGGCCACTCGTAGAGCTGCCGGTCGCCGAACTGCTCGAGCGTGCCGCTGAGGCGTTCGCTCACGTCGACGATGAACGCGTCGTACGAGGCCGGTGCGTGTGGTGACATGAGCACGATCGTCTGCGGTGCGAAGTCGGCGAGTGCTCGTTGCGCGGCACCGAGCGCATCAATCGATGCCTGTGCCACGTGCGCCTCGCTGCCACCCACCGCGGGCACAAAGATGGGCGGATGGGGCGAGATGACACCAAACACGTCTGAGGACACGGTCAGCCTCCTTCGCACGGTACGAACAAACGCGCACCGCCGCGCTCACGCCCCGCGACGGCCGTCTCTACTGGTCTGTACCCGCCAGCTGGCCCGAGAGGAACCACGTTTGCGCGTGATCGATGACGACGTCGACGATGCGACCGGCGTACTCGTCGGCGACATGGCCCTCTGGGAGCGGCGCATGGACCATCTTGTTGGTGCGAGTCCGGCCGGCCAGCATCGTCTCGTCACGCTTGCTCGTGCCCTCGATCAGTATCGGCTGTACCGTTCCGACCAGCGACAGAGAGTTCTCGAGCGCCGAGGACTGCACGAGCTCGATGAGGCGGTCGAATCGCTCCTGCGAGACCTCGCGCGGCACCTGGCCGTCCATGCGCGCAGCGGGTGTTCCCTCGCGCGGCGAGTAGATGAAGGTGAACGCCTGGTCGAAGCCCACGGCGCGCACGATCTCGAGCGTACCCTCGAAGTCCTGCTCGGTCTCGCCCGGGAAGCCGACGATGATATCGGTGGAGATCGCGATGTGCGGCAGCGCGGCCTTGATGCGCTCGACCAACGCGAGGTAGTCGGCCTGGGTGTAGTGGCGGTTCATGGCCGCCAGAACGGTGTCCGAGCCCGACTGAACCGGGAGGTGGACGTACGGCATGACGGCGTCGACCTCGACCATCGCCGCGATCGTGTCCGCCGAAAGGTCCTTGGGGTGGCTGGTCGCGAAGCGGATCCGTTTGATGCCGGTCGCACCGACGGCCCGCAACGCCTCAGCAAAGCGGGGTTCGCCGTACAGGTCGCGCCCATACGAGTTCACGTTCTGGCCAAGAAGTGTGACCTCGAGTACACCCTGAGAGACGAGTCCCTCCACCTCGGTGACGATGTCCTCGAGGGTGCGCGAGCGCTCGCGCCCACGGACGTGCGGCACAATGCAGTAGCTGCAGAAGTTGTTGCAGCCCGAGGTGATGGGCACCCATGCGTGCCACCGGTGTTCGCGCACCGTGGGGAGATCGCTATTGAAGTCGGTCGATTCGGCAAGAACCTCAACCTGAGGTTGATGCTGTTGTCTGGCCGACTCGAGGAGCGCCGGGAGGTGTGCGAGGTTGTGCGTCCCGAACACCACGTCGATGTGCGGGATCTGGCGCAGGAGCGTCTCACCGTCTCGCTGGCCGATACACCCGCCCACCGCGATGAGCTGTCCGGGACGTGCCGCCTTGACGCTCTTGAGCGAGCGCACCTGGCCGCGCAGACGCTCATCGGCGTTCTCGCGCACGCAGCACGTCATGAAGACGACGACGTCGGCGTCTTCGGCGGCTTCGACCGGCTCAAGGCCCTGCGCGCCGAGAAGCCCGGCGACCCGCTCGGAGTCGTGCTTGTTCATCTGGCACCCGAAGGTGCGGATCAGGTATGTCTGCATAGCGGGAGGGAGTGTAGCACGCAGTGTGCCGCGTCGGCGGTCAGCGGCTCCCGAGCCGCTTCCCCGCGGCCAGTAGTGCGCGCACGGCATCCTCGGGCACGTCTGCCGCACCAATGTCGGGATTGGGCGCCTCAGGCCCGTGAAAGTCGCTTCCACCGGTCACCAGCAGTCCGAGCCTCTCGGCGAGCGCGGCGTAGCGCTGCGACTGCTCCGGCGTGTGATCGGCGTGGTACGCCTCGATGCCGAGCAACCCGGCCGCCACCATCTCTGGAATCAGCTCGTCGACGTCCGTGACGCCGGGGTGCGCCAGCACCGGAATCGCGCCGAGCTTACGCACGCCCTCGATCACCTCGGAGGGCGAAGCGCTGCGCTTGGCGACGTAGAACGGCATGTCTCGGCCGATGAGGGTCTGGAACGCCCGCGCGACCGTCTCGGCGTGTCCGGCGTCGACCAGGGCGCGCGCGACATGGCTGCGTCCAACGGCCCCTCCTCCGGAGATAGCAAGCACGTCATCGATGCTAATCGAGTAACCAGCGTCGTTGAGTGCGACCACCATCGCCTCGGCGCGGAGCCTGCGTGCGGCCCGAAGGCGAGCGAGCTGCTCGCCGAGGGCTGGACTGGACGCGTCGACGAAGTAAGCGAGGATGTGGACGTCTCGGTCGCCGAAGACCGACGAGAGTTCGACCGCGGGAACCAAGATGATGCGGACCGCTTCAGCTGCCGCCGAGCTCTCAGCCAAGCCCTCGACAGAGTCGTGATCTGCGATTGCGAGCACGTCGACGTTGTTGCGCCGCGCGCGATCGACGAGCTGGGACGGCGTCAGTGTGCCGTCCGAGGCCGTGGAGTGAACGTGAAGATCGGCCCTCATCGGCGGCGTGTGCTAGCGGTGCATGTCGCGCGGCTCCACCAGCAGGCGGATCGCGGTCCGTTCCTCGCCGTTGATCTCGATGTCGGCGAAGGCGGGAATGCAGGTCAGTTCGATGCCCGACGGTGCGACGAAACCGCGCGCGATCGCGACGGCCTTGACCGCCTGGTTGAGCGCACCTGCCCCGACGGTCTGGATCTCTGCCGAGCCCTGCTCGCGGACGATGCCGGCAAGCGCACCGGCGACGGCGTTGGGATTGGACTTGCTCGACACCTTGAGGACTTCCACGGTCCCTCCTGGGATGTGTGCATGGTGCGAGCCGCTCGGGATGCGGCGTCTACGTCTCTGGAGTGATGGTTGCTGCGCGTGAGATACGTCTGCAGAAAGGTGCGGCGTCAAGTATAGCGTTGTGCAGTTGTGTGCGTCAGTCCTCTTTCTCGACCTCGAAACGGACGCGAATATCATCCTTCCCAACCTTGATCTTGGGCTCGGTCTTGAGGTGGAGGTAGTAGCGCTCGGCGATCGTATCGAACGCCTTCTCGAGGTCGACGCGAAACGCCGCGAGATCGCTGTGGTGGATCTTGAGACCGCGCCGGTCGCGGTAGATGTCCGGACCTGCCGTGACCGTCGCAGGTTGCTCGGCGTGGGTGACGGTGTCGAGCACCGAGACGAGCGGCGCAATCTCGCCGGCTAGCACACGGTGCGCAGTGCGCTCCGAGATCGGCAAGCCGATCTCGTGGGCGACGTCGGCGAGCTCGCCGGCATCGCTTGCCGCGCCGCAACGAAGCCAGACGGGCAGCTTGGTCAGGTCGTCGCAGAACAGCAGCTCGGAGGCGTCGAGCTCGCGGCGAGCGATCGCGAACATCGTGGCGACGACCTCTGTCACGGAGCCGAGGTAGAGCTCCACGCCCGGATACTCGACGGCGAACTCGACGACGCGGCGCACGATGTTGTGCGGTCCGCGCACCACCTTCAATGCGCCGGAGTCGTCGCGCTCCACTGCCGGCCATGAGGACTGGTCGGCGCGCTCAGCGAGCTGTGCGCAGTCGGTCTCGACGAGGATGGAGGCGCCTTTGTGCAGTTCAGACGCGGCGATGCGGGCCTGCGAGGCATTGCTGCGGATCGAGAAGAGCGCCATTCCTCGGCCATGCACGCCCCACTGGTCCGTCACCATCGAGTCGAGCTTGCTCGTGACGCGCGGCTCGAAGACGCGCTCCAGCATGCCCTTGGGAATGCCGACGCCGTCGTCGACAACGGCCAAGGTGCGGCGGTCGCCCTCGCGTCCAGAGGCCACGAAGAGGCGTCGCGCATGGGCGTCTCGAGAGTTGCGCAGCAGCTCAACAACGATGTCTTCGGCGCTTCGGATATCGTGCTTGGCCTGGCGCCGCTCAGCCTCGGATATCTTGAGGCGGACGTACCCGTCACCGAAGTTCTCTTCGACTTTGAGGAATGTGTCGCCCGAGACCGCGCTTACGAAGTTGAGGAGCTCGTCTGAGGATGTCATGCTTTGCAGTCTACAGGCAGCGCGTGGCTCGTGGGAGAGCGTCTCGGCGACTTTCCCGCGAGAGTCACTCGTCGTCGAGTACCTCCAGGAAACCCTGGGTGCGCTTCCAGGTGTAGCCCGCGAGCGCCAAGGGTGTCGAGCTGAGCGTGAGCACTCCGAAGCCGTAGACGGCCGAAGGAACACTACCAGCGGCTGTGCCTGAGAGACTGTGCGCGAATGCGACCGCGCCCTGCATGAAGAGTGGCGCCCCGATGGCGGCCAAGAAGATGGTTGCCGCGAACAGCATCCGATAGGAACGCCTCAGGTGTCCTTGGTCGTCAGGACCGTGCATAGGTCTGTCTTCCTGCATCTTCATGGCCCCGCGCTCAAGCCCTCGCCCCCGCATCAGGGCCCATTCGGCACTACCGAACCATGTGCTGTTGAATCTTATCAAATCTTACACGCTTCATTCACAAACAGTAAGCAAAAAGGCCTGCCGAATCGGCAGGCCTTCGTTGCGGGTATGCGCCCCAGGTTACTTCGCGTAGTCGATCGAGCGGCTTTCGCGGATGACCATGACCTTTATCTGGCCCGGGTACTCCAACTCGTCTTCGATCTGCTTGGCGATGTCGCGCGCGAGCACGGTGGCATCGGCGTCGGAGATCTGCTCCGGCTTGACCATGACGCGTATCTCACGACCGGCCTGCATCGCGTACGTCTTCTCGACGCCCTTGTGCGAGTTGGCGACGGCCTCGAGCTTCTCGAGGCGCTTGATGTAGCTCTCAAGGGTCTCTCGGCGAGCACCGGGGCGACCGGCCGAGATGGCGTCGCCGGCCTGAACGAGCACGGCCTCGACGGTGTTGGGCTCGATATCGCCGTGGTGCGCCTCAATCGCGTGAACCACGGCCGGGGGCTCGTTCATCCGGCGCGCGAGGTCGGCGCCGATCAGCGCGTGCGGACCCTCGACCTCGTGATCGATGGCTTTGCCGAGGTCGTGCAGCAGGCCCGCGCGCTTGGCCAACTGGACGTCCACGCCCAGCTCCGAAGCCATGACGCCCGCGAGGTAGCTGACCTCAAGCGAGTGCTTGAGCACGTTCTGGCCGTAGCTCGTACGGAACTTCAGGCGGCCCAGCGTGCGTATGAGCTCGGGATGCAGTCCGTGGATACCACTGTCGAACGCCGCCTGCTCACCAGCCTCGTGAATCTGCTGGGTGACGAGCGTTTCGGCTTTGGCGAACATCTCCTCGATGCGGGCCGGGTGGATACGGCCGTCGGCAATGAGCGTTTCGAGAGTGATGCGGCCGATCTCGCGGCGCACCGGGTCGAAGCTCGAGAGGATGACGGCCTCAGGCGTGTCGTCGATGATGAGGTTGATGCCAGTCATCTGCTCGAAGGCGCGGATATTGCGGCCCTCTCGGCCGATGATGCGGCCCTTCATGTCGTCGCTGGGGATGTGGACCACTGAGACGGTCGACTCGGCGGTGTGGTCGGCAGCGACACGCTGGATCGCGATACCGACGATGTTGCGAGCGCGCTTGTCGGCTTCCTCACGGGCGCGGGTCTCGGACTCGCGGATAATGGCGGCCGCATCGCGACTGACGTCCTCACGGACGCGGTTCAGGAGCTCTTCGCGCGCCTGGTCGGCGGTCATGCCGGCAACATGCTCGAGACGGTCGCGCTCTTCGGCGATGAGGTCCTCGAGTTCCTTCTGAGTCTTGTCGAGCTGGCCCTGTTGCGACGAGAGCTGGTGTTCGCGCTTGTCGAGCGACTCGGCACGGCGGTCGATCGAGGCTTCACGCTCCGACATCCGCGACTCGAGTGTCTGGATCTCCTTGCGACGCTCCTTGTTGTCGGCCTCGGCCTCCTGCCGCAGACGCAGTATCTCGTCCTTGCCTTCGAGGAGCGCTTCTTTCCTGAGGGTCTCGGCCTGCTTCTCCGCATCTCGGACCAGACGTTCCGCTTCGTCGGCGGCGCGTGCTGTGCGGTCCTTCATGAGGTAACGGTTAACGGCATAGCCGAGGGCGATGCCGATTATCAACGCGACGAGCGCGCCCAGAATTGTTCCGGTCAACTTCGCCCTCCTTTCGACTCGTTGCTGTCACATTGTCAGGCGACACGGACGCCGAAGGGTGTCCCCGAGAACAGAGAAACCGGACGACGGCGCGTCCGGTATCAATGAGTCCGCCTATGTTTGGCTAGGATATGCTCGGATACGCCAGAAACGACCTTGCGGTCGTCATGTCCGAGCGTCTTTGCGTGCTACATAGAAACCGCCGAGTTGAGTTGGCGGAGGATCATTGATGCCAAGGTGAATCGTACCCGTGAGCAGGGAGAACCGTCAAGGTCAGGGCAGACGCCGTGGTGCCGCGCAAGTGGCTCGCTCCTCGGCCCTTAGCAGGGGCGAAAGCCCATGGCGACGTGACGCAGAGTGCCGCGCTGCGCTCGCTTTTCCGCCGAACGGCCGAATTGGGTGACGGACGGCAGAAGCTACAGCGTGTCGTCGTCGCCAGATCGGCAGGAATCGACGGCTTGCACGGCGACCGACAGGCTGAAGCCCTTCGCGACGAGCCGTCGGATGAGCTTGTCGCGCTCCTTGTTGTCGGTGACGATTCGGCCGCGCAGCGTTTGGCGGGCGCGCGCAACCTGGTCCTCTCCGCCCGATATCGCCTCGAGGGCTGCGGCGGCTGTCTCGGGCGCCAATCCCTTCTCGGCCAGTTCGCGGGCGATGCGGCGCGCTCCGAAGCCCGCTGCGTTGCGCGTGCGCACCCATACGGCCGCGAACCGCTCGTCGTCGAGCAGTTCGATCTCGGCGAAGCGCTCGGCGACCTGCGAGGCGATGGCTTCCGGGTATCCCGAGTCGCACAACTTGCGGACGAGTTCGGCGCGCGAACGTTCGCGGTACCCGAGCAGGCGCAGGGCACGTTCCTTGGCGAGCAGCAGCTCGACCTCCGCGAGCGACGCCTCCAAGACGTCCGCGTCGATCGAGAGGCCCTCCTCAAGGCCGAGCTCTTTGACCACCGATGCCGACGTGATGCGCGGCTCGATGCCATCCTCGAACGTGAGACGCCGAGCCTTGCGGTCAGGCCCGGCGTCCTCGATGCGTGCGATCCGCGGGCTCATTTGCCCTGACCGCTATTCGGCGACGGCGGCAGCAGCCTTGCGGGAAGACGCCTTCGGGGCTGGCACGTCGGGCACTGGTACAGCCGGCGGCTCGACGATTGGCAGGCCTAGCTCCACGCGGACCTTCGTCTCGATCTCCAAACGCAGGGTCGGGTTCTCGCGCAAGAAGTCCTTGGCGGCCTCCCGGCCCTGGCCGAGACGTTCGGCGCCATACGTGTACCACGCGCCGGACTTCGCCACGATCCCCTCCTCCACTCCGAGGTCGAGGATCGAGCCTTCTTTGCTGATGCCCGTCCCGTACATGAGGTCGAACTCGGCCATCCGGAACGGTGCAGCGACCTTGTTCTTGACGACCTTGGCGCGGACACGGTTACCGACGATCTCGGTGCCCTGTTTGATCGAGTCGATGCGACGGACGTCGATGCGGACGGTGGAGAAGAACTTCAGCGCGCGGCCACCGCTGGTGGTCTCCGGGCTGCCGAACATGACGCCGATCTTCTCGCGCAACTGGTTGATGAAGATGCAGGTGGTGTTGGTGTTGTTCAGTGAGCCGGCGAGCTTGCGAAGCGCCTGGCTCATGAGCCGGGCCTGCAGGCCGACGCTCTGGTCGCCCATCTCACCCTCGAGTTCGGCGCGCGGCACGAGTGCGGCAACGGAGTCGATGACAACGACGTCGATGGCTCCACTGCGGACGAGCATGTCGCAGATCTCGAGCGCCTGCTCGCCGGTGTCGGGCTGGGAGATGAGTATCTCGTCGATGTCGACGCCCAGGCGCGAAGCGTAGCTGGGGTCGAGCGCGTGCTCGGCGTCGATGAAGGCCGCGACACCGCCGGCAGCCTGGGCCTCGGCGACGATCTGGAGTGCGAGGGTCGTCTTGCCGGACGACTCCGGGCCATAGATCTCGACGATCCTGCCTCGGGGAACTCCGCCGATACCGAGCGCCGCGTCGAGCGCGAGCGAACCGGTCGGAATCGCTGCGACCTGGTCGGTCGCTGCGTGCTCGCCGAGCTTCATGAGCGATCCCTTGCCGAACTTCTTCTCGATCTGCTCTTTGGTGACGTCGAGGATCTTTTCCTTCTCGCGGTCCATGCCTCACTCGCTCCAATCCGGTGCCGGGAGTCTCCCCTCGGGGCGATTTGACCCTACACGAACACCTGTTCGATGTCAACGCGACCGACGTGTCCGCGCATCTTGTCTTGCGCACCTTAGCCCGCTGCCGAGAACGCCCACGAGTATATGGCCTCGTAGACGGGCCCGGTGCGGGTCAACGTGCTCCCGAAGAGCGTAGCCGACAGCACTGACATCGAGATCGGCAGCGTCGTAATCACCGCGTCTGCGCTGGTCAGAGCCTCATCCGGGAGTCTGCGCGGCCGGCGAGCTCGTGCGAGCGTCACGTGCGGCGTGAACGGCCGTTCCTCGGCAGCGATGCCGCAGGTGAGAACAGCGCGTTCGACCGTAGCTGCCAAATCGGCGCAGGCGCTCTCGGTGTCGGCGAACTGCGCCCATACCATTGAGCAGCGCCGCGGTCGAGGCACAGCGCGCAATCCGGCAAGCCGCATTTGAAACGAGATCGTGCCAGCCAGTGCGTGACCGACCGCCGAGCGCACCTCGGCGAGCTGGTCTTCGTCGAGACTCCCGAGGAACTTCAATGTGATGTGGAGATTGTGCTCGCCGACCCACTTCTCGCCGCGCCAAGCAGGCGCTTGCTCGAGCAACGCCGAGCGCGCCTCGCGCAGCCGCTCTCGGACATCGTCCGTGAGCTCGATCGCGACGAAGCAGCGCGTTCCGCTCACGCCTTGAGCACCTCTCGGCGGATGAGGTCGAGCGCCATCGAGGTGGCTCGCGCTCGTATCGCCTCGCGGCTCGCGCCAGTCCAGGCGACCTGCGACTGTGCTTCGGCGCCACCAGCGAGCCGCGTTGCGATGCCGAACCACACGGTTCCGACAGGCTTCTCGGCGCTTCCGCCTTCAGGACCTGCGATGCCGGTCACCGAGGCGGCGATGTCGGCGCGGAACGTGTCCAGCGCGCCTCTCGCCATCGACTGTGCGACCTCGCGGCTCACGGCGCCGTACTGGGCTAGGTCTGCCGGATCGACCGATAGCAGCCGCGTCTTGGATGGGTCCGAGTAGGCCACCGCGCCACCGACGAATACCGCCGAGGAGCCCGGCACGTCGGTCAGCGCGGCGGCGACCATGCCGCCGGTGCACGACTCGGCCACGGCGATCGTGACGCCGCGCACTGTGGCTTCCCGCACGATCGTCTCGGCGAGCGTGGAGCCGTCGAGGGAGTAGCAGGCCTCTCCGAGCTCATCGGCTACGGCCTGGGCCGCTCGGTCGAGCGCGGCCGCCCCCGCCCCTTGGTCGAGCAGGATGACGCGCACGTCGCCGGGCTTGGCGAGCACGGTGAGCTGGATGCCGTCGAAGGTCTCCAGTGCCGTCTGTGCGGCGTTTTGGACGTCGGACTCGGGCATGCCGCTGACGCCGAGCTCGCGGGGTTCTGCGCGGTCGGGCGTGACGCGCTCGAGAACGCGCGCGAGCATCGGGCGCATCTCTCGTGGCGGCCCGGGCAGCAGAACGAGCGTGCCTGCCGGCGTGGGAACGAGTTGGCCGGCCGCGGTGCCGGTCGTCGGCGTGAGCACCTCCGCGCCGTCGAGCACGAACGCTTGCGTGAGCACTTGGGCGGCGGAGCGCGGGTCTTTGTGGCGTGCGAGGAACGGCTGGAGGAACGTGACCAGCTCTGGATCGGCCTCCATCGACAAGCCGAGAGCTGCCGCCGCCGCCTCGCGAGTGACGTCGTCGTGCGTGGGGCCGAGCCCCCCGGTCACCACCACGAGCGCATGAACGCGTACGAGTCGTGCGAGCGCGCGCGTGAGAACTGCCTCGTCGTCTCCGACGCTGACTGCTTCGTCGACGCGGAAGCCGAAGCGCGAGATGTCGCGCGCGATCTCGGCGGTGTTCGTGTCGACCCGCAATCCCTCGACCAGCTCGGAGCCGATAGTGACGATAGCGGCGCTCCGGCGCTCAGCCATCAGTACCCCCCTAGTCCACGGTCTCGTCGGTCTCCACATCGCCGGCTTCGTCGACGAGCGCCTCGGCAGAGGCAAGTGACGGCGTGCCTGACCATGGGCCGATGAGCACGTCACGCGCGTGCATGAAATAGTCGACCATCGACATGATCGTCATCATCACCGCGGCACCCATGACGCCCCATGCAACCACTTGTACCCAGACCCCGGCGTCGGGGGGCAGGTTCGCGAACGTGGCGCTGTCCTTCACGATAAAGAGCAGCACCGCGGCGATCTGCAGCACCGTCTTGATCTTCCCGTACCACGAGGCCGCGATCACGGTCCCCTCGGCCGACGCGACCATGCGCAGGCCGGAGACGATGAACTCGCGGGAGATGATGACGAGCGCGATCCATGCTGGCAGTACGTGCATCTCAACCAGGGCGAGTAGGGCCGCGGTGACCAGGAGCTTGTCGGCGAGAGGGTCGAGGAACTTGCCGAAAGTGGTGACCTCGTTGCGCGAACGCGCCAAGTAGCCGTCGACGCCGTCGGTGGCGGCAAGGATCGCGAAGACCGCCGCTGCGATCCAGGGACGCAGCGCATAGGCGATCTGCGGCGCGGTGAACCACCGCGGCCAGTCGGCGAGTAGCACCAAGAGGAACACCGGGATGAGGACCATGCGAGTCAGCGTGACGGTGTTCGCCGCGTTAAGGCGGACGCCGGAGCCGTCGGCTTGCGCCACGTCAGACCACCTCGCCTTCCAAGTCGTAGCCGAGCGAATCGACGATCCTCGCCGATACGACTTCGCCCGCGCTACCGCGGCCGAGCAGGACGAGCCCGTCGATCTCGGGCGCCTGACCGCGCCAGCGGCCCACGACGACGCCTTCGTCCTCGTCCACACCTTGGACGAGCACCTCGAACGTCTCGCCGATCCTCTCGGCAGCCTTCTGAAAGCCTATCTCGTCGGCGATATCACGCAGGCGCTGGGCGCGGGCCTTGCGAGTGCGTGTCGGCACCTGGTGGGGCATCTCGGCGGCGGTGGTGCCGTCCTCCGGAGAGTATGCGAAGACGCCGACGTAGTCGAAGCGCGCATCGCTCAGGAACGCGTGGAGCTCGCGCACGTCATCCTGGGTCTCGCCCGGGAAGCCTGCGATCATCGTCGTGCGCAAGACGACTCCAGGCAGCATCGCGCGAACGCGCTCGATCAATCTCAAGAACGCGGCCGAGTCGCCGCTGCGCTTCATCGCTCGCAGCACGGGCCTGGCTGCGTGCTGCAGCGGGATGTCGAGGTAGCGGCACACGTTGGGGTTCTCGGCCATGGCGGCGAGCAGAGAGTCGGTGACGCCGTCGGGCTGGACGTACATCAGGCGCAGCCAGTCGACACCCGGCACGGCGGCGACCGCACGCACGACGTCGGCCAACGTGTCACGGCCGTCCAGGTCGCGCCCGTAGGCGGTGATGTCCTGTCCGATGAGCACGATCTCGCGGGCGCCCAGCGCCACGAGCTCGCGGGCCTCGGCGACGATGTCGGTCAAACGCACGCTCACGTAGGGACCGCGGATCGACGGGATCGTGCAGTACGCGCAAGAGCGATGGCATCCGTCGGAGACGCGCAGGTACGCCGAGGAACCCTCGACGGTCCGCGTCGCGCTGCCGCTGGCACCTCCCTTCGCCGGGACGCCGGTCATGCGCTCGAGCGTCGCGAGCAGCGTGGCCTCCTCGGCAACAGGGAGGAAGGCCGCGACCTCGGGTAGCTCGGCGGCGAGATCGCCTTGGTAGCGTGAGGGCATGCAGCCGGCAACGATCAGCGAGCGCCCGTCCCGCTTGGGAAGCCACTCCGCCGCGACCTCAAGCACCGTGGCGACCGACTCCTCGGTGGCCTCTCGGATGAAAGAACACGTGTTCACCACCACCACGTCTGCGTCCGCCGGCTCCGTGGCGAGCGTGTAGGCAGAGCCAGCGACAGCGGCGCGCATGCGGTCGGTGTCGACCTCGTTCTTGGGGCAGCCAAGTGTGATGAACGCGATTGCGGGAGGATTCGGCGACACGGGGGCTACCGGTAGTTGGTGAACTGCAGCGGGATGCCGTAGTCCTGCTTGCGCAGGAAGGCGATGACCTCTTGGAGCACGTCGCGCACCGGAGCCGAGACGCGCAGCTTGTCGCCTTCGATCTGCACCTTGGCCTTGAACTTCTGGTCCTTGATGTCTTTGTTGATCTTCTTCGCCAGATCCATCTCGATGCCCATGATGATAGTGCCGACGATGCGCACCGTCCCACCGCTGGCGGCCTCGGGTTTCCCCCATGAGATCGACTTCAGGTCGATCTGCCGGCGAACGAGCTTGGTGTTGAGCACGTCGATGACCTGCTTGCCCACAAAGTCGCTCGGGGCATGCAGGGTGAAGTTCTTGTCGGCCTTGGAGAACTCGATCTTGGCGCCGGAGTCCTTCAGGTCGTAGCGCTGCACGAGCTCCTTGAGCGTCTGCTGGTAGGCGTTGTCGACCTCTTGTAGGTCGACCTCCGAGACCACGTCGAAGCTGTTGTCCTTGGCCATCAGGCCCTCCTCATCTCTCAGGGGCGTTCATGCACGCGTCAGGGTTGATCGGCCCTGAGGGTGATCGTCGCTGGGGCCGTACCAGGCACGGCGACCTTCGTCCCGTTGCGGGTCACCGTGACCTGCGAGGGCTTGCCGATCTTGAGCTCGGCGGTGTCGGTGACCTGGAACGTCTGACTCTGGCCACCCGCGAGCGTGCCATTGTACGCCGACGCTCCGTCCACCGTTACCTTCAGCGATGACGCTCCATTCGCCGAGACGGTCACCTTGAGCGTGAACGGAGGGGCGCCGTTCGTCTGCGTGACGCCGGGGGTCACCGACGACGTGGTCGACGGGATGGGCGGTGGCTTCGAAGGGCCCCTGAATGCGCGGTAGACGAGCCAGCCGCCTGCGACGAGCACGGCCACGATCAGGAACGCGATGACACCGACGCGCCATGGCACGGCATGCTGCTCGTTGCGCGTTGCCAGCTGCGGTTCGGGGACGTTGATGTCGTGGTGCCGGCCTACTCCCGTTTCGGCGCGATGCATGGCGAGCAGAGGAATCGGATCGAGTTCGAGGTAGCGCGCGTAGCTTGAGACGTAGCCTCGGACGTAGCCGGGGTCGGGCAGCTTGTCGTACTCGCCGGCTTCGAGTGCCGCGAGCAGGCGCGCGCGGATCTTGGTCTCGTTCTCGGCGGTCTCAAGGGAGATGCCCAAGGAGATACGCCGGTCGCGCAGTGTGTCGCCGAGCTGGCCCATGACTACTGGTCCCCGTTCTCGCGGTCTTCGCGGTCGAACGCACGGATGGCTTCGAGCTCTTCGACGTCGACGAGCACCTCGCGCGGCTTGCTGCCGTCGGGCGGGCCGACGATGCCCTTCATCTCCAGCATGTCCATGATGCGCCCCGCACGGGCGTAGCCGACCTTGAGGCGGCGCTGCAGCATGGAGGTCGAGCCCAGGCCGCTCGTCACGGTGATGTCGGCAGCCTCCCAGATCAGCGGGTCGTCGTCTTGGCCCGAATCGACGCCACCGCCGACCGAGGACACGCGCAGGTGCAAGATCTCCTCGTGGTAGTCGGGTGCTCCCTGCTTCTTGAGGTGCTCCACGACCTCCTCGATCTCGCGCTCGTCTACGTAGCAGCCTTGGATGCGCTTCGGCTTGGCCCATGCCGGCGTCGAGAACAGCATGTCGCCGAGCCCGACGAGCTTCTCGGCGCCTGGCTGGTCGAGGATGACGCGGCTGTCGATGGCGCTGGCCACGTTGAATGCGATGCGATTGGTGATGTTGGCCTTGATGATGCCCGTGACGACGTTGGCCTCAGGGCGCTGCGTGGCGACGACGAGGTGGATGCCGGCCGCACGTGCGAGTTGCGCGATGCGCACGATCGAGTCCTCGACCTCTTTGGCGGCCACCATCATCAGGTCCGCGAGCTCATCGATGACGATGACGAGGTAGGGCAGTTCGGCTGCGCCCTCCGGCCCCTTGCCGTCCTGCACCATCGCGTTGTAGGCGCCGATGTTGCGCACGTTGGCTGTTTGCAGCACCTTGAGGCGCCGCTCCATCTCCGAGACGGACCATGCCAGCGCGCTTGCGGCCTCCTTGGGCTCGGTGACGACCGGCACGTAGAGGTGCGGCACGTTGTTGTAGAGGCCCAGTTCGACGCGCTTGGGGTCGATGAGGATCATACGGACCTCGGCAGGCGTGGTGCGCATGAGCAAGGACATGAGCATCGAGTTGATCGCGACCGACTTCCCCGAGCCCGTCGTCCCGCCGATGAGCAGGTGAGGCATGGCCGCGAGGTCGGCGAGCACCGGCGCGCCGGCGACGTCCTTGCCAATGCCCAGCAGCAGCGGCCCGCCCTCGCCCGCCGGCGCGATGACGTCGCCGAGCGTGACCGACGTCCGACGCTGGTTGGGGACCTCGATGCCCACCAGCGACTTGCCGGGGATCGGTGCGAGGATCCGCACGGTGGAGGCCGCGAGCGAGAGAGCGAGGTCATCGGCGAGCGCGGTCACTCGCGACAGGCGCACGCCCTTGGCGATCTCGACCTCGAATAGCGTGACGGTCGGACCTGCGACGTAGTCCACGACGCGGGCCGGGATGTCGAAGGTGGCGAGCGTCTCGGCGATCGCGAGTGCGGTTGCGCGCTGCTCCGTATCGGTCGTTTTGTGCCTACTCGCACTCTCGGCAGGTGTCTGGTGCAGCATCGAGAGCGGCGGCAGAACGAAGCCCTCCATGGCACGTGGTGAGACCGCGCCTGAAATCGGGGTCGTCCTGCGAGCGGCTTCGGGGTCGGGCGATTCGGCGGCCTTGCGGCGGCGCCCGCCGAGGTCAGAGGCGGCTGCCTCCATAGCGGTCTCGGCGGCGGCGTCGGCGGCCGCGAGCGGGATGGTCCGCGGAGCACGCTGGCGCGAACGCAACTCGCGCTGCGAGGATTCGGGCTCCCGTTCAAACGCGCCGCGCACCCACTCGACAAGCCCTGTGATCGACAGGCCGGTGACGATGAGACCGACGATGACGAACCCGCCGAGAAGCACGTAGCCGATCGTCGTGCCAACGGCAGCGTAGAGCGCCCACGCCACTCCCGCTCCCACGTACCCGCCGTGGCCGGTCAGCGCGATCGAGTCGAAGATGTGCCCTTTGGGGGCCGCGGTCGTCAAGGCGGCTATCGAAATGATCGAGAGCGCTAGGATGCCCAAGCCGATGCCGGTGCGGATCTCGCGGATCTCGGCCCGCACGAAGAAGCTCACGCCCCAGAGCACGAGGAACACCGGAATCAGGTACGCGCCGATGCCGAATGCGAGCTTAAGACCCGTCGCGCTCGCCTCTGCCAAGTACGCGTTGGTGTGGCTCAGCACCGCGATGAGCAGAGCGATGCCGACGACGGCCAGCGCGACGCCGACGATCTCACGCTTCGCGCGATCGTCGAGCACGCCCGGCTTGGCTGCCTTCTTGGCGACAACACGCGCGCCGTCGCGGGTCGGCGCGCTGCGCTTGGCGGTCTTCGATTGTGCGCCGGAAGACGGCATTCACGGACTCCTACTACGAATCAGGCTACGACGAGAAGGTCACGAGAGTCCCCACGAAGACAAGTATAGGGTTTCGGCGCTCGCCAGTGCGCCACTCAGCGCAGGAAGAACACCGCGATCACCAAGGCGCCGAAGGCGATCCGGTACCACATGAACACGGCAAACGAGTTGTTCTTGACGTACGAAAGCATCCAGCGCATCACGAGCACCGAGGAGATCGCCGCGGCGACGAAGCCGAGCACCCAGTCCACGGAGAGCAGCTGCGCAAGCGCCACATCGTGAAGGCCGAACAGGGCGGCACCCGCGATGATGGGCGCGGCTGCCATGAACGAGTAGCGCGCCACAGCCTCACGCTCGAGCCCGAGCAGACGCCCCGCAGTCATCGTCGAGCCGGAGCGCGAGACGCCCGGGATGAGCGCGGCAGCCTGGGCTACCCCGACGAGCAGGGCCTTCCACCAGTTCATGTCCTCGAGGGGGTCCTTTCGCGTGACGTAGCGATCCGACGCCCACAACACAATGCCGAATACCACGAGGCACACGCCGAGAAGAAGCGGCGCGTAGTGAAACGTCAAAGCATCGAGCCCCGTTGCCTGACCGGCGACGTCGGGCGTCGAGAGGAACTCCAACTTCTTGTCAAACGCCACGCCGAATATCCCACCGGGAATCGACGTCAGCAGCAGGAAGCCCAAGAACCTACGGGCGAACGTCGGGTTCCTGAACGCGTCGTGATGTGTCGGAGTGTCCCTCGCTGCGTCCCCCGCGGACTTGGCGCGAAAGGCGCCGACCAACAGGTCGAGCCAGTCGCGCCAGAGGGCAGCAAGGATCGCGACGAGGCTGCCAGCGTGCAATGCGATGTCGAACGCCGCGCTGGACAGCATCGGGTCGCGAACTTGGAAGAGCCAGGGGATGAGTTTGAGATGCGCGGTCGAGGAGATCGGCAGGAACTCGGCGAGTCCCTGCACTACACCGAGGACGACGGCCCAAAGATGGGTCACAGACTAGACCTCCATGACGACTGGAATGATCATGGGGCGGCGACGAATACGCTCCCAGAGCAGCTGCGACAACGACTCGCGAACCGCGTTCTTGATGACCGTCACGTCCGTTGCGCCTTCCTTGCCCGTCTTTGCGAGCGTCTTGGCGATACGAGCGCGCGCTTCATTCATGAGCTTGTCGCCCTCGCCGCCGAACACAATGCCCCGCGTGACGAGTTCGGGCTCGCCCATGGTGCGTCCGGTCTGGCCGTCGATCGCGATGACGATGGTGACGATGCCGTCTTGCGCGAGCAGCTGGCGGTCCCGCAGCACCACGTTGCCGACGTCACCGACACCCAGTCCGTCGACGTAGACGACGCCGTGTTCGACACGTTCCGTGACGCGAGCGCCGGTCTGCCCCAGTTCGAGGCAGTCGCCGTTGTCCATCACGAAGATGTCTTCGGTGTACATGCCGACGGACTCGGCGAGCCGAGCGTGTTCGGCGAGGTGGCGACTCTCTCCGTGGACCGGCATGAAGAACGTCGGCTGAACAAGGTTCAACATAAGCTTGAGTTCTTCAGAAGCGGCATGACCTGAGACGTGCACCTTAGCGTTGCCCTTATGCTTGAGAATCGCTCCGGCCTTCGCAAGCCGGTTCATGACGCG
>Ga0209540_10001465_pt1 | contig 17906 bp, 16 predicted proteins | sample BarGraIncu01121A_FD_184501 | JGI IMG/M metagenome (GOLD analysis project Ga0209540, IMG submission 184501) | Arctic peat soil microbial communities from Barrow, Alaska - Barrow Graham LP Incubations 011-21A (SPAdes) (version 2) | ecosystem: Environmental > Terrestrial > Soil > Wetlands > Peat... | reverse complement strand
ATGTGCAAAAAGAGCCGCCCGGCTATGCTTTTTACAGCACATCCGGGACAGCTCCATGCGGCTTATTCAGCAAGGCCGGGGAGAAGCAGTATCAGGCAGGATTGATGGCTCGTACGGGGCGGGCTTCAATGTATCCTCTGTACCCCATAGGTGCAAGCTGGAAGCGCGGTGCTTCTTCGTCCGCCCAATCATATCCGTAGATCTTGGGATCATAGATTTTCATAATATCCCAGATATCTGAGATGGCGTCTTCATAATGTTCGTCATCATAAGGCTGACCCTGAAATACCATCATCTTACAGGCCGGCACCTCTATCATCTCATAACCTTCCGGAACCGGTTTACTGTACTCAAGCGGAAGTTCCACTCCCTGTACATATTTGGACGTGCCTTCAGAAATCATGTGTTCCGGGAGCCACATCCCGATTGGTTCGTACATTGCTTCTTTCACACTTGACAGCACGCCCCATATCCTGTCTGAGGCATCGCAGCCAGCTTCGCTGCAGTACTCATAATAGTCGCAAGCCTTCCGGCCTCTTTTGAGCATTATTTTTCTGGCGGGTCGTTCAATGACCTGGACAAATACTGTGTTTGCTGGTGTACTCATATTTCTATCATTCTCCTTATTCCTGGGGACAGAAGCTTCGATAACCCGGTTCGGAAGGAAGAACGGAATCGCCGGCGTCTCCTGGCTGTACCTTCTCGGAGGAAGGCCGAATTGTCTGGAAAACGCTTTTGTAAAACCTTCGTGGGAGTCAAAAACAAAGTCAAAAGCAACATCTGTAACTCTTGCTTTCCCGTCGCGCAAAACCAAAGCGGCTTTGGTGAGCCGAAGCGCTCTGATGTAGTCGAAAGGTGACTTCCCGGTAAGTTCTTTGAATATCCGTTCGCTGTGCCACTGCGAGTACCCGGCTGTCCCGGCCAGTTGATGCAGCGTAATCGGCTCGGAAATATGCATCTCTATATAGTCCTGCATTCGCGAAACTGCCCGGACAACATCTGTCTGTCTGATATTCCTCACCTCCTGCATTCATGATATTACTAAAAAGAGAAAGAGACTTGACCGCGCGTGCTGTGTTTGGAATCCACCTATGCAAAATCCGTACTAAAGGTTAATTGCCTTCAGTACGGACTTCACCATGTAATGCAGCTGCCATGTCCTTCCTGATGTCCTTCCTGGATTACTTGTCCACGAATTAGTACCCCAGTTCCTTTATGATGTCAAGTATTGTCCGTATGTTGTTATGATACTTTATCTTTGATATGATACAAGTATAAATCTGGTTTTCACAGCGGCAGTTCAACCTTTATGAGAGGAGTCTTTATATGAAGCTTGAAATAACGGAAAACAGACCGGAAATCTATGCAGAGGATTGGCCGGGTCAGTATGATGTTTTTTCCCATATGGAATTTACCTGCGGCGTCCCTTCCCCTATGTTTCTGGTCACAACCCGTAAAGATAATGGAAAGCCGAATGCTTGTTTTCAGGCATGGAGTTCTTTTGCCGGTGACTCGGGCGGTTTCTTCGCCGTAATGCAGGGTCTCATGCAGACCACTCATACATATAAAAATATCCTTCGCGAGAAAGAGTTCTGCCTGAATTTCGTCCGGCCTGAATTCTATGATTCCTGTATTAAGACCATTGCTGAAAATGATGAAGAGGATGATGAGATCGCTTCCGGCGGCTTTACCTCCGAACCATGCATTACCATCGCCTCCCCCCGTATCCGCGAGGCTTTTCTTACCATGGAATGTACGCTCGAATCAGTTGCCGATCTTTCCGGCAAGGGCCACACCGTTATGGTAATCGGTCGTGTCCGGCATGCTTCCGTCGAAGAGAATCACAATGCGGTCGAGAATATCTGCAGCCCAAATGCGTTCATGTTCAATGTTCACTCACCCAAAGACCCCGCGACAGGAACAGGGAATGCTTCAGCCGTTGGCGTCCTGCATGCCGTGTAATATCGCTCACAGATAGAATATCAAAGAACTATCTCCCCGCGCATATAAAGTACGGCTTCTCCTCCGATTCTAACTCGTTCTCCGCAGTCCATGCACGCAATTCTTCCGCCGCGCATGGAAAGCTGCCTTGCCAGCATTTCTTTCTTACCCAGGATTTCGCTCCAGAATGGGATGAGACTGCAATGGGACGAACCGGTTACCGGGTCCTCCTTAATGCCTGCATTGGGCACAAAGAACCTCGAGACAAAGTCGCAGTCGTCTCCTTTGGCCGTCACAATAATGCCCATAAATTCCGTGATCTCTTCAAGGACCGCGAAATCCGGCTTCAAATCACTGACCGTCTGCGCGCTGTCAACAAGAACCAGAAGATCGCGGGATACAAGAGTTTCCAGTACTTTACAGCCGAGCGCTTTCTCAAGTACCGGCGGAGCGACACAGGGAACAGGCTTTCTGCTCGGAAAATCCATTGTAAATTCATCGCCGTCCCGGCTGACAGTAAGGACACCGCTCTGCGTATGGAACATCACCTGCATTATATTTGGCTCAACAAAATTCATAAGGACAAAGGCACTTCCAAGCGTCGCGTGACCGCACAGGTCGATTTCGATCTCCGGAGTAAACCAGCGCAGATCATAGTATCCGTCCTGCTCAATAAGAAACGCAGTCTCCGACAGATTATTCTCGAATGCAATCTGCTGCATAACGGATGATTCAAGCCATTCGTCCAGCAGGCAGACCCCTGCGGGGTTTCCTCCGAAAATAGTATCGGTAAACACATCTACTACGAAATATTTCATAGCATACTCCCTCTCATGTGCGTGAATCGACAATATTGACTGCTTACTCTCTTTACTTGTTCTCGAAATTCAGGGTCTTGTCGTAATAATACAAATCCGTACGATTCGTCCAGTCCTGAGCTTGCCAGAAAGCGTTTCCACTGTCATTATTGCGGTAGACTAGGAGACCCATCTTATTGATACCCTCTGCCTCCATCGCTTCATAAACGCGGGTCAGGAGATCTCTTCCAACCTTCTGTCCGCGATGAGACGTGCTGACTGCCGTGTGGTAAATATGTCCCCGGCGGCCGTCATTACCTGCTAATGTCACGCCGATTATTTCACCGTCAACGGTTGCAACAAAATTCGTATTGGGATTTTTGTTCAGAAATTTCTCGATTCCTTCTCTGGAATCGTCAAGACTTCTGATTCCCATTCCATCCGTACTCGTCCACATACGATACATCGTATCATAATCATCAATAGTCATTTTTCTGATTTCCATTATTGCACCTACTCTTCCTTCTTAGCTGTCATAAGGAAAAGCGAATAGGGAAACTCGCCTTCCTCTGTCTTTTTGGTTCCCTCATAGATTGTCTTATATTCTATATCCAGAAAACCGGCTCCCTTGAGAAGGATTTTGAGGTGCTCAGGATTGAATCCATTATGCCCGACAAAATCCGGTTCCGATTTATGAAAATCGTTCTCCATTTCCAGAAGATCCACAATACAAATGAGACCGTCCGGCTCCATATTGCCGGATAAAGTACGAAGAAGATTTCCCGTATCAAAAATATGATGCAGCGCCATCGACATATAGATCAGATCATATCGACCGGGAAGTGGTTCGCCCTTTACTATATCCAGTTTATATGCCGCCATATTGTGAATGCGGCTGTCTTGAATTTTGGTCTTAAGTACCCGGATCATCTCTGCGGAACTGTCAACGAGCGTGATTTCACGAAGCAGGTGCTGAAGGTTAAAACTGACAAGTCCTGTACCGCAGCCGAATTCCAGTGCTTTGTGGTACGTCTCACCTGCGATTGCCTTTTCTAATTCGCCGGCTATTGCCACTGCACGCAGCGCTCTGTCCAGAGTATCCCAGCCCTTTGCCTTTTCATCAAAATCCATATGCTTACCTCCCGTTCATCCGTCGAACGAAACAATTCCGGCTGTGAAGCCAGTGCTGATTGCCGATTCTTCTTATCTACGCTTTCAGTATATGTTGTGTACTTACATAGTATATTAAAACGCGCTAATATTCAAAACAGAAAACCAGAAAACCCGGACGATTATTGTATCTAATTTTTGATCTTCGCATCAGCCGTCTCGATTTCCCTCACCAATTTGCCGACATCTTCTTCCTTTGTTGCCCAGCTGGTGCAGAAACGCACGGCACTGTGATGATCATCCGTCTTTTTCCAAAAGGAATATGTGAATTCCCGTGCGATTATTTCCAGTACATCATCCGGCAGAATCGGAAACTGCTGATTGGTACTCGAGGTTATAAGAAAATCATAACCCTTTCTCACACAAGCATCTCTGATGAGGGCCGCCATGTCATTGGCGTGACGGCCTATAGACATATACAGGTCGTCTTCGAAAAGAGTAAGGAACTGCAGGCCGAGAAGCCTTCCCTTCGCCAGCATACCACCCTTCTGTTTTATGATATAACGGAAATCCGGCTTGAGCCTCTGATTGCATATCACCAGCGCCTCGCCGAAAAGAGCGCCGGTCTTTGTTCCGCCGAAGTAAAATACATCGCACAGTTCTGCAATATCCGGCAGTCTCAAGTCATTCCCCTCTGCACAAAGCGCATACCCGAGTCTGGCTCCGTCCATGTAGAGAAAGAGATCGTTTTTGAGACAGGTCTCACGGATGTCGGCAAGCTCCGCAAGGCTATAGATCGTACCTGTCTCTGTAGGATTCGAGAGATAGACCAGCTTCGGCTGTACCTGGTGTTCGTGCGTATCATCACTATAATGGGCATCGCAGGCATCCTGAATCTGTCCGGCGGTCAGTTTACCGTCGCGGCTCGGAAGTGCCAGGACTTTATGACCGGTTGCTTCTATAGCACCGCTTTCATGCACGTTGATATGGCCGGTATCTGCTGATAGAACCCCCTGATGAGGGCGCAGGGCAGCCGAAATGACAGTCAGATTTGTTTGTGTCCCGCCGGTAAGGAAATGAACATCCGCATCCAGGCGGCCGCATTTTTCTTTGATCAGTTCTGCGGCTCTCATGCAGTAAGGATCCAGTCCATACCCTTGTGTCTGCTCTAGATTAGTCTCCATGAGCTTTTTAAGAATGTCGGGATGAGCCCCTTCACAGTAATCACTTTCGAACCGAATCATGGCACTGTCCTTCTTTCTGCTAAGTTCCGTCACATTTTTACCGGGTATGTACTACATTTTGCCACAAACGCCGGCAAACTGCGATATAATTTCCGCAAAATATGCCCCGCATCGTACGGTCTGCAAAAATTCGAACCTCCAATAAATCCGACTAACTATTCTTAATGTTTATTTATTGTTCTTTGATCATCATTTTTTGCAAAAAGCTGTTTCCATTTACTTTTATGAGCGTTATAATCATATCGCTAAGCCGTCATAATGATTCTCTTCAAAGGCGAAGTGAGTGTTTTAGCTAAATATTTTAGTGATGGAGGACTTGTCATGTCAATTTCGAATGTTTATCTTAAAAGAGTCTTTGCTGAAGTCCAGGAAAGAGACCCAAATCAACCCGAGTTTTTGCAGGCAGTTAAAGAAGTCCTTGAGTCTGTTGAACCAGTGATAGACCGCCATCCTGAATATGAAAGAGAAGCTCTCATCGAGAGAATGTGCGAGCCTGAGCGTATGGTTGCTTTTCGTGTCTCGTGGGTAGATGACAAGGGTAATGTACAGGTTAACAGAGGTTACCGTGTACAGTTCAACTCAGCTATCGGACCCTATAAGGGCGGTCTGCGTCTTCATCCTTCCGTTAACCTTTCCATCATTAAGTTCCTTGGTTTTGAGCAGTGCTTCAAGAACTCACTTACCGGTCTCCCCATGGGCGGCGGTAAAGGCGGATCTGACTTTGATCCCAAAGGCAAGAGCGACCGCGAAGTAATGCGATTTTGCCAGAGCTTCATGACTGAACTGTCAAAGCATATCGGCCAGTTCACTGATGTTCCTGCGGGCGACATCGGCACCGGCGGAAGAGAAATAGGCTATCTTTTTGGCCAGTACAAAAGACTCCAGAATGAATTCACCGGAGTTCTTACCGGCAAGGGGCTTAGCTTCGGCGGATCCCTGGCACGCACGGAAGCTACCGGTTACGGCCTGTGCTACTTCGTAGACGAGATGCTTAAGGCAAAGGGTACTTCATTTGCAGGAAAGATAGTTGCAGTCTCCGGCAGCGGCAACGTTGCTATCTATGCCACGGAGAAAGCAACACAGCTCGGCGGTAAAGTTGTTACCGTGTCCGACTCCAACGGATATATTTATGATCCGAACGGAATTAATCTTGATATCGTTAAGGATCTTAAGGAAGTAAAGCGCGCCCGAATCAGCGAGTACGCCAAGCTTGTTCCAGGTTCAGTCTATAAGGAAGGCACCGGCGTATGGTCCGTTACGTGCGATATCGCCCTTCCCTGTGCAACACAGAACGAGCTCAACGAAGCTGATGCAAAGACACTTATCGCAAATGGCTGTAAGTTTGCTGCTGAAGGCGCTAATATGCCCAGCACACCGGAAGCCGTTCACCAGTTCCAGCAGAACGGTGTCTATTTTGCACCCGGTAAGGCGGCAAACGCAGGCGGCGTAGCTACTTCCGGCCTTGAAATGTGCCAGAACTCCGCCCGTCTTTCCTGGACATTTGAAGAAGTTGATGCAAGACTCAAGAAGATCATGCAGGACATTTTCGCCAATGCAACTGCTGCTGCCACAGAGTACGGCAATGCTGATGATCTTGTCATGGGCGCTAATATTGCCGGTATGATAAAGATCGCAGACGCTATGCTCAGCCAGGGCGTTGCCTATTAATTTCCCTCTGATTTTGGAAGATACATAATGGGGCTGTTGCAAAAGTTCATTTTGCAGCAGCCCCTTTCATTTATTTGCAGGGGGTTTTGGGATTCTATTAGTGAAAATATTCGCCCCAAAAACGTCCGAATTTACACTAAAATGCAGCCTTAAGTGAATATTGATAGTCCTACAAGAATTACGATTGTTGACCATCCAATGACGTTTTGGAACAGCCTATTTGTGTGTTTTCCCATAACGGATTTTTTGTTAATAATTATCATCATTAATTTTCGTGCCGGGATGGTATTTTTTCACCAACATAGACGTACGATAAATCATAAACACCCCGGCTTTCTGAAATGTCTATTTATAGCGTAGTCCGCTGTATATCGTCAAGATCTAGTATTTTTATCATGATACCCGATTCAATTATGTTCTTTTGCCGGAATCAGTAGTACGGAAGCCTCTGCATGACGGGCAACATCATGACTGACGCTTCCAATAAACAATTCTTTCACATATCCTCTTCCCTGGCTGCCCATAACAACAAGCTGCACCGGATAATTTTTCACAACCCGGATAATCTCTTTTGACGCATTACCATATCTTACAATCATATCCACTTCAACAGCCGCTTCTTTTTGCAAAACTTCTTTCATGGAGGCCAGTCGATCTTCATCTATTTTATTGAATTCATCGAGTCGACTCAATAAACGAGGCTCAATACGGGCCTGCTCCTGCACATGCATCAATGTAACTTTTTGTGCGCCTGCCCTTACGAGTTGTTTTACAATCCGGAAGGCCTGATCTGCGGTCTCAGAAAAATCCGTCGGGAAAAGGATATGCTCATTATACCGGCAGCGCATAGGCTCTATATTTGATATTCCTAAAACCATGATTTCCGCCAGCCTGATAATGAAAATGGGCTTACGGCAGCAATGTGTAATCTCATAAGCAACTCCACCTGTCAAAGACTCATTTATCAGAGAACTTGTCTGGGCCCCGACAACAATCAAAGAGGATTTTTCTTCTTCCGATATTTGGATTATCTCGTTTTTTGTAAGTCTGTCAACGATCCTGGTTTCCACCTTGAGTCCCTGCTTTTCGAGTGTTTGCCGCAGTTCCTGAAGATATTTTTCCAACTGGGGATTCGTATGAAGCAATTTAGTGCTATTTTCTTCCAATAGGCTAAGACCCAGAAGGAGAAGGCATTCCCGGGTTCCGTACGCCTTTAGTCCATTCATGCTTTCTACAATTGCATATGCACCTGATGAAAAGTCTGTTGCAATTAATATTTTGCTGAACATATGCATACCTTCTTTCATTTGCATATTTGACGCGTTGTTCCGGATGAATACAGATTTGAAATATTACCCTTGCTATCTGGTTATGACCGCCTGTCTTTTATCATAAAGGAAGTTATCAGGGCAACCGGAAAAAGCAGAATACTAAAAATATACCATTTGGTAAAGTTTCTGCCTTTCTGAAAGGCTTTGACTGAAGGCCATGTGGCAAATAGGGCCAGCAGCATTAATCCACATGTCCCAAATAATCCAATTGTTGTAATCAAATTATTACCAAACTGCATCAAAAGTCACCTCCATTCATTTTGATCAAAGCAGTTCACCGTATTTTCTGATGAACATAGTTTTCTGGAAAGTTGCCAGAGCCATGTAGCAAAGGATCATTCCTACAAGCCAGGGGAAATATGTCAGCGGCATACCGGACATTCCCATTGCTGTGCCAAAAGGCGTGTAGGGAATGATTGTGCCTGCCGTAATGGATAGAGTAGTGAATAACAGAACCGGGAATGATGCCCTGCTCTGAATGAAAGGTATTTTGGGAGTGCGAATCATGTGGATGACTAAAGTCTGGGACCAGAGACTTTCCACAAACCAGCCCGCATTAAAAAGAGACATAAACAGAATGTTATTCACGCCCGGAGAACCATAAGGTCCGCCGCAGACGGACGGACAGATAATGAAAAACATGATGATATACGTAGTCACATCAAACACAGAACTTGTCGGACCGATCCAGATCATAAACTTGCCGATGGATGAAGCATCCCATTTTCGAGGCTTTTTCAAATAATCTGCATCCATATGGTCCCAGGGAATCGAAGTGCATGACAGATCATAGATAAAATTCAAAACAAGAATCTGTATCGGCAGCATGGGTAAAAACGGGAGAAAAGCACTTGCAGCGACGACGGAAAACATATTGCCAAAATTCGAACTGGCTGTCATCTTGATATATTTGATGATGTTTCCAAATGTCTTTCTGCCTTCGACAACCCCGTCACTTAAGACCTTCAGGTCCTTTTCCAGCAAAATGATATCGGCCGACTCCTTTGCAATATCAACTGCAGTATCAACTGAGATAGCAACATCTGATTCCCGCATGGCTGATGCATCATTGATTCCGTCCCCAAGGAAACCGACGACATGACCATTTTCACGAAGTATTTTGACGATACGAGCCTTTTGCTGCGGTGCCAGTTTGGCAAACACACTTACCTTCTCTGCTTCAACAGCTAATGTCTTATCATCCATCTGATCAATTTGACTGCCCAGAAGGAGATTCTCCGCGTTTATCCCAACCTGATTGCATATAAATCTGGATATTGCATCATTGTCACCTGTCAGAATTTTCACGGATATGCCGTATTCATTCAAGGCTTGAATAGCCGATTTGGACGTTTCTTTGGGCGGATCGAGAAACGCAACATACCCCATAAATGTCATGTCCACTTCATCTTTTACGGAAAATTCGCCAACTGCTGAAGGGTCGTTTTTCTGGGCTACAGCGAGTACACGCATACCCTGATTATTTAGCTTATCTACATGCTGAAGGATTTCTGTTCTGATTTCGGGAGTCAATTCCATGGCCTTGCCGTTATATTCTGCACAGGAAGAAATGCTCAGCATTTCTTCGACAGCACCCTTGGTGATCATCTGTGTCTTGCCGCTCGAATCTTTGATAATGACACTCATCCGCCGTCTGTTGAAATCAAAAGGGATTTCATCTACTTTTGTGTAGCTGCCGATTTCCGGTTTGAACGCTTCTTCCTCTCCATGGGACAATATAGCGATATCCATCAGATTCTTCAAACCGGTCTGATAATAGCTGTTAAGAAAGGCATGACGAAGAACGCGCGGGTCCTCTTCTCCGCGTACGTTTAGATGGTATTCCAGAACTACCTTGTTTTGCGTAAGAGTACCTGTCTTATCCGTGCACAGGATATCCATTGCACCGAAATTCTGCATGGAATCCAAATGCTTGACGACGGTCTTTTTGCGTGACATTGCCACAGCACCTTTAGCCAGATTGGTTGTGACAATCATCGGCAGCATTTCCGGAGTGACACCCACGGCCACTGACAAAGCAAAAAGGAGCGCTTGAAGCCAGTTGCCTTTTGTGAACCCGTTTATGAAGAAGACGACGGGAACCATCGCGACAATAAAACGTACAAGAACCCAACTGACAGAATTTATACCTTTATCAAAACTGGTTACACCGCGCTTTCCGGTAATGGACTTAGCCATTGATCCAAAACACGTCCGGTCTCCGGTTGCCACGACTACACCGATTGCCGTACCGCTAACAACGTGACTGCCCATAAAGCCGATGTTAAGCAATTCAAACTGGTTTTTCGTCTCTTTTTGGTTTATGCCGTCATATTTTTCTACAGGATCACTTTCACCTGTAAGAGTTGCCTGATCAATAAACAAGTCCTTAACGGCAACAAAGCGCAGGTCTGCCGGTATCATATCTCCGGCAGACAAATGGACAATATCACCGGGAACAATATCAGATAGAGGAATGTCCGCTTTGCCTTCTTCAGCACGTTCGACCAAGGCGGTCGTATGAACCATCGCCTTAAGTTTTTCAGCAGCCTTATTTGACCGGTTCTCCTGAACGAACCGAAGCATCCCGCTCATAAAAACCATAGCGAAAATAAGAATGATCGTTCGGAAGCTTTTTTGCTCTGCATAGATGATATCGGTGAATATCGAAATCACAACCAGCACAAAAAGGACCATAGTAAAGGGGTTTACAAACGCCTTTATCAAACGGCTGACAGTACTTTCCGGTTTCTCGTGAGAGATGACATTGCGGCCATATTTTGTCTGCAGTTCGGTCGCTTTTGACTGGGAAAGCCCTTTTAATGTTACATCCAATGCGCGGAGCAAATCATCATTTCCCAGTTTACTTGCTGCCATCAAATCCAAAGGAGGGGGAGCGAAGGAATTGCCAATATTATCACGTGTGTCTTTGGATTTTTCCATTGACTTGACCTCCTTTGTTTGCGGTTCTATTCGCCGGATTTCGTCCTCACGCCGAATTCTTGTTTTCTACCTGCACAGGAGACTTTGTGTCACTATATCGGAATAGATTTCCATTCCATTTGTTCCTGCAACATGAATGACATCAGCAAAAGCTGCTCCGCCGGGAAGAATGCCGGTTACTATGTTTGTCTCTTTCATGATGCGCTCCGGATGATATATAACATCCTTTTGCCCGTCAAAAATAGCTGCATAAAAAATGCCCGTCTCGACAAGATCCTGAAAGAAATGGCTGCCATAGGATACTTCCGGCATGAGCCCCGTCTCTTTGGATGCTACTTCACATATGACCGACATATTACTTATTTCCGAGAAATGAATCGGCACGCCAAGTGTCGGCGTGGTAGTCCCCCAGCGGCCGGGTCCGATAAGCATGACATTCTTACCCTTGAGAGCGCCGTTGATAAGGCCGATCTGCCTTGCGATTTCGTATTTGCCCTGTTCACTTAAGGACAAGTAGGGTTTGGCCTGCACAGATACAACATAATCAATGGGAAGTCTCGTATTCCCGCCCATGAAATTACCTTTGATTGAGAAGAAGCAATCCTGCGGATCTTCAACGACCGGCATTTTGATTGCCATTCCAAGGCCCCTTGTCTGAAGCGGGCGGCACTGCAGGAGATTCACTTTGAAGCTTCTGTCCGCTTTGAAATTCGCCGTAAATTCTATGTCGACAGGGTACTCATATTCACGGGCCAGTGTTGCAAGCATGCTTTTCATGAGCGCAGGAAATTCTGTACTGCCAAGCAATTGATGGAAATCCAGGAGCAGCGGCGTACCGCGGTTTTTGAGACCCCTCTCGCGCATCCTTCTTGCTGCTTCTTCATCGGCACTTACAAAAAGCCCCCTGTCCGTCTTGATATCATCTGTGAAAACATCTTCATAATAGCGGCTCGTCAATGTATTTTCAGACAGCGAAAGTAAATCAATTTCATGCTGCGAGAATTTCTTCAAGTCTTCATTATTCATCATGGGAATTCGAAGAGGATCATCAAGAGTCACAATTTTCGCATAATCTCCTACAGTCCGGTCGACGGCTCTGGTGCCCAGGCCGAAAACAAGACGCAGCATGCCGGCCTCCATGTCAACTGACTTATCCCACACATACAGATTCGAGGAGTTCCCGACGCCTGCGACATGCGGAAAAAATGCATCCTTATGATAATCTCCCGACACGCGCTGAACCAGGATCGCCATCTGTTCATCTTTATCGGAAAGTCCCCGGTTCATACGGTACTCAAGTGCATCGGGGTTCATTGTGCTCGCATAGACTGTACGGATTGCTTTTGAAAAAGCTGCATAGCGTTCATCAGGGGTGCCCTGGTTCACACAGAATACACTCTCGTATTTGCCCGCAAAAGCGTTGCCGAAATTATCTTCCAGAAGTGAGCTTGACCTGACTATCAGAGGCGACTGTCCAAAATATTCAAGCATTCTGATAAAATGCTCCTGGATGTTCTCAGGGAAACTTCCCTGCATGATTTTTTCTTTGAGTTCAGGGGCAACGGTAAAGTATTCTTCCCTCGATCTTTGACGGGTCCGGAGACGCCACCATCCGTTCTGGACAATATATGTATAAAAAACGTCGGCACCAATATAGAAAGAGTCATGGGCTTCAAGAAAAGGCATAAACCTATCCCTGTCCTCAACCTCTAGAATTTTTCTTGCAACAAGCATTCCGACGCTTTTCCCGCCGATTTGACCGCTGCCGATTTCACGGGAAGCAATGGCAAGTACATCAGCAAGCGTAAAATTTTGCTCGCAAAGCTTCATCATTCTTGTTTCGCTGCCCATAAGCATAATCAGCAGAAGCTTCTTGGTCTTTTCCTGCTGCTCTTTACCTGAAGAAAGTACTTCTTTGGCTTTAGTAAAGATAACATCCCAGTGATCCGGACGATCCTCACCTCTTGAGATGCTTGAAAAAAGTTCGGCTGCATCAGCGCTTGACGTGATGCTGATCGCTTCCTGTCCCTGAATCAGATGAGGGAAAAACATTGTCGGAGAATATCGCTGCCATACGCGCAGCGGATGAATGTAACGGTTCCCATGCACCTGGTATAGATCCAGCAGCAGCTGTGTCGTCTCGCGTATTCCCGCGATGGTACTGAAAGTATGCACATTACGAAAAATAGCAAAATACGCAATGGTATCAAGCTCATAGAGGTATGGGCAGGTCACTTTGAAAAAATCGCCGATTATGAGATCTGAGTGCCAGTGCTCAAGCAGATCCGAGAGGCAGTCAAAAATATAGAAGGCTCTTCTGCCCTCCTGCGTTATCAGGTTATGTACAGCACTGGCAAAGGATTCAAAGCCGGTGCCCGGATCAACGTGGTACGTCTTAATGTCGGGACTTTCTTTTACCAGCGGCTCATGGCTGCCAAACCGGACATAAACCAGATTTCTTTTGTCCCGCAGTGCCTGGGCCGCATACACCTCAACCATCTCCCTGTAATCTGATATGGAGTCAACCTGCCAGACGACATTGTCGCCGAGCCTTAAGTCATCAATTACTTTGTCAAATCCGCTGATCCCTGTACTGACTTTATTTTTGAACTCCATCCTGCTCCTCCGACCGGTGCGAGGAAACCAGCCCCATTCAAATTCTCAAATATGCTCGAAAACAAATTGTCTTTTGTAGCGGAATCCGATCGTCTCAGCGAGGGAGCAGAATTTATCAACCAGACAGACAATCCCTGCTTCCCGGCATCTGGGTATTCTGGTCACCGTCAGCGGCCACATATGCTTTCTGATAATATCCGTTTCAATCTCGTTAAGCACAAAATATTTATTAGCATTTTCAAGAGCAAATCCCGGGTGGTAAAAACCATGAAGACGATGACTGTCATCCGGAATGTGCCAGTCGTACAGGAACAAATCGTGGAGCATGGCTCCGCGTGCGATGCTCCTGATATCTACTTTGACAGGCAGAATCCGGCTTACCCTATAGCTGTAATAGGAAACGGCCAGACAATGAGTATACGTAGTCGTGCCGCCGTGCTGGATATATTGCTGCATCTGTTGTACGCAATCTTCACCAAGCAGCGGCTCAATCGTATTGTAATACTCTTCTTCCATCATTTCGCGTCTGTCAGATACAGATACACTGGAAGCTCTTCTTGTGCTTTCGATATCGACAATCCTCATAATCGGATGGAAAAACCGGAGAAGACGTGCGAAGAGGATTTTATTCCGCCGGACAAGGCTGTCATATTTGCTCTTGAGTTCATCGAGATCAGATGCCCGTCTGTCTTTGACTTTCATAACGGAAAAAACACCGCCCGATATATTATCGCCAAGTGTATCCGATATTTTTCTGATTTTGGATCCGAGTTGATTAATCATCCGGACGTTATCAGCTATTTTAGATAGAGTGATCAGAGTAATGACCAGATCAGCCGCCAACATCAGATAGGCTGCAGAAACAATAAATATCCCCAGCGGAACCGGGATAAAAGAAAAGAGCCTTATAACAAGCGGATGGAGAATATACATTAGAAAAGCACAGCCGACACCCCAGATGATAGAGAATCTCATGCAGATATATCCGTAGAAATTGAGAGGTTCATCCTTATAATCCCACCATTTTTCATGGAACACTTTCTCAAGCAGAAAACCTGCGATCAATTCAAGCAGTGACACCAGTATTACAGCGCTGGCAAAAAAAGCAATAAAATTACCGCGGAAAGGGGTAAGCAGCATCAGTGTAAACATAGCGCCGAAACCATAAATCGGACAGGCCGGTCCGTTCAGAAATCCACGGTTATCGAAACCGCCTGTAGTTGCCGCAACAAATACGACTTCGAGAAGCCACCCGAGGAAGGCATATATGGCGAAAATCAACAACATTTCGTAGATTGACAGTATCATTTCTGTATCGCCCCTTAATGTCTGCTCCCGCCAAGGCCTTTGCTGCGCAGCAGTAATTCTATACAGCTTTATTGTATCAGAATATCGGGGGCTCTTGGGTGTTCTTACAAGAATTTTATCAATTCGAGACGTGGATCCGCTATTAACCGTTGATGATTTTATCTGTACTTGTGAGTGTTTGTGATGTGATATACGTTAAGGGTATTGTCAGGCAGTTCGTCTTTTGTAATCGTCATTACATTTTCAAATTCCGTGATGGCGCCGTACTTATCCGTGAGAACATTATTGTAATCGCAAAAAGGCGGGCAATAATGCCCTCCTTTTTGAATTTCTATCCTCAAGCTGCGCAAACGTATTCTGCACCCCTGATTCAGTCCGTGAAATACTACAGATCAGTCCTTCACAACGGCTTTGCGCATCGTAAGCCAGCTGAGTCCCGCAAATATTCCGAAAATCAGAAGACAGGTCACCATTCCAAAATAGGGGTTCGCGCCGTTTTTGAAGCCGAACGCAAAGGATAGTGTGTTCAAAAGTGTATTTCCGATTACTCCATGAAAGAGAAATGTGTCAAGAAAAGATACGCCATAGAGAAGAATCATCGGCACTCCGATGCCTACCGAAATCTTGGCTATCTTATTCATTCTGTAGAAGGCTATCGTGATAAAATAGCCGATAGTTATCAGGGCAAGGTAGAGACAAAAGTTGAAAAGGAATCCGTCAATGTGCATCTGTACTGCGCCGGCCTGATCCGCACGTCCTGCGTAAATCAATTCAAATAATCCGACGAAGTGTGTTCCGGGAAAATACGATGTGATTAATTTGCCAACGACAAGAATGATTTTGTCAATCACGACCATGCCGGCGCAGACGGCCAGGAAGGTAATGATCCTTCCGGTATATATCGTCTTTCTCGACAATCCGTTCTGCGTGAGCATTCTGAAAAATTCCTTAAAAGAATTAAGTCCGCACACAAAGAGGAAAATGGCCGATCCTGCCTCCATTCCCGTGAATCCTGTCCCGGATATAGATGAACTTGATATTATGACTGAACTGCCGACACCGACATTATTCAATTTGAAGACTGTGAACCCCAAAACGAGTATGCAGAACATAATAAAGTAGAAAATAGCTACCGGCCTTTTCATATCACTGAGCTGGTATTTGATGGATGACTTGGTTTTCATATTGTTCCCCCCTTACGCGTTGGTCAGCTGGATAAACAGACGCTGTAAATCCATTTTGCTGATCTCGATGCCGTCCGGCACGGCTGCCCTGTCAAGCGTTCCCAGTATATATGCCGTCTTCAAGCCTCCGAGACTGTCCGCACCGAGCAGATTCTTATCTGCTGTAAATTTGTCGATGACGCTGGCGGCACCCGTTGCTGTATATCCTTTTGACATCAGCTCTTCACGGGACTCGTCTTTGATGACCTGTCCGTCTTTTATGATGACGACATGTTCGATGACGCCGGCCGCTTCTTCAATCAGATGCGTCGAAATGATTACCGTGCAGGGATTCTCACTGTATTTTTCAATAAGAATCCTGTAAAACAGATCTCTATGATTGGCATCAAGACCAAGCACGGGTTCGTCGAGAAGTATGTAGCGGGCATTGGTTGAAAGTGCTGTTATGAGCTTGAAAATGGAGCTGTAACCGGTGGAAAGAGTCCTGACTTTCTTATCCGTATTCAGTTCAAATCTCTCCGCGAGCTTGTTCGCATACGACGTGTCAAAATCCGGATAGAACTCTTTGGTCCACTTGAATACGTCGCGTATCTTCATGCCCTCGGGATAGTAATTCTTCTCACTCATCATGTATATCTTCCCAAGTGCATGATCGTTTTCGAGAGTCGCTTCACCATCGACAAGAACCTCTCCGCTATCTGCAAATATCCGACCGGTGATTGCATTAAGAAGCGTGGATTTACCCGCACCATTCCTGCCGAGAAGCCCGTATATCTTGTTCTCTTCAAAATGTACACTGACTGCCTTAAGCGCGTGAACACTTCCATAATTCTTACTGGTATTTCTTACTTCAATTCCGCTCATTGGTTAAAACCCCTTTCTATCATGGATACAATTTCACCCTGCGTAAGACCAAGTTTTCTGGCCTCACCGGCAAGTTTTGTGATGTAGTTTTCAAAAAACTCTTCTTTTCGTTTCCCCCGCAAAGTCGTCACCGCTCCTTCTGATACAAACATACCAAGCCCTCTTTTCTTATATACTATTCCACTGTCAACCAATATGTTAATTCCCTTCAACGCCGTTGCCGGATTGATCTTGTAGTTAACCGATATCTCCGTGGTGGATGGTATCTGTGTTTCTTCCGGAAAAGCACCGGATAAAATACCGTCTTCCATCTGCTGTGCTATCTGCTGGAATATCGGACGTTCATCTTCAAAATTCATTTTCAATTGGATTCCTCCTCTCACCCTACTAGTTAGTTGCTTATGTAATCAACTGTATCACCAGTGGACCTACTTGTAAAGAGTATTTTGATAAATTTCTATAATGCGAAAAGAAGCAATAGAAAATTATTTGATTATCAGACAAATCAGACAAATACAAAGGGGCCTGTACTACGATAATCAATCGCAGTACAGGCCCCCCGCTTAAGTCACTTGAAGTTATGGATTACTATCTTGGTCAGATGTCTTTGGATTCGATGTCCTTGGATTCGATATCTTTGGTTTTATTGCCGGGGCGCGTGAGAATTTTCACGCCGTCACCCAGATCTCCGCGGGCTTTGAGTTCGGCAACGATTTTTTCGTACATTTTTGTATCGATCTTGAACTTCGTCAGATAGACAATGTAGCCTGCCACAATGAAGAATATCGGAAGAATAAGCATGGCGCATTTCATGATGAAAAGCCCCTGATCTGATACATCATCCACTGTTTTGGCATCGTTAATGCCGGTAACGATAAGAGTCATACTTACAATGAAAGT
>Ga0209540_10001464_pt1 | contig 17943 bp, 20 predicted proteins | sample BarGraIncu01121A_FD_184501 | JGI IMG/M metagenome (GOLD analysis project Ga0209540, IMG submission 184501) | Arctic peat soil microbial communities from Barrow, Alaska - Barrow Graham LP Incubations 011-21A (SPAdes) (version 2) | ecosystem: Environmental > Terrestrial > Soil > Wetlands > Peat... | reverse complement strand
ATGCCTCGGTGAATGCGATGGCGACACGTCCCCAGTCGAACAAGGCGATAGTCTGCTGCCCTACAGTCCCGTCACAGTAGACACCGCTGTAATGGCTGCCCTGCACCCTGACCATGAGTATCTCGGCAAGTGCGGGAACGAACTCGTCGCACTCGTAGTACTCAGCCAGTTCATCGGCGACCTCGTGCTTAATGAGCCAATCAATCACCGCTGGCAGGTTCTCGCGCAGGTGGTAGTTGATGGTCATCGCGTCGGAGTGGTCGCTCTCGTCCATCTCGGGCAGACCGAACGCCGCCACCCACTGGTGCGAGAAACCCAACCAGTCATTCGGTTCTTCCTTGGTTTCGCACTCAAAGACCGGTGCGGAATCTCCGAAGTTGAAGCGGACAATATCGTCGAACAGGTCGTCTGTACTCATCGTCTTTTACCCTTCTGTGTAGCACAGCGCCTTGTGCGCATTGCTGACAGACGCTTCTCAACTGCGGACTTGGGAACGACCCAACGCGTTCCGACCCTATGGGCATCACCGAGTTCGCCGCCCTCACACAACTGGCGGACGCGTTCTCGCGTGACACCAAGCGCTCTTACCGCGTCAGGCGCGGAAACATAGCCGTCAGGCAAGATGAATTCTCTCTGCCGCCTCAACTCCTCGGCGTACTTTCGAGCCAGTCGGCGCGCTTGGGCGCTTGCGGCACGCTGCCGCTTGTGCGCCCTCACCTCTGAACGCGAAACGACATTGAACAATCGCTGACTGCCGGTGCTAAAGGGGTTTCGGCGCATCGTCTTGAATGCGCCACGGTATACGAGCGCGAGCACGGCGTGGTGCGTCAATCCAAGCAGCCTGGCGACCTCGGGCAGCGTCGCGTACTTCTCAGCGTGACGCTGCATCCACGAGACCTCAAAAGCCGATATGCGGCATGCTCCAGCGCTCAACCTCGCGCTCTGGAACACGCCCCCCGCGACCATCCTGTGCACGTTCGAACGGCACATGTGAAGCCTGTGGGCAGTCTCGGCGACGGTCAACTCGCCCCACTGCAGTCCTGTGGAGTCACCACCGACCGAGGCGAAGAAGACGCGCTCGACTTCCTCGAACGTCACGAACCACTCTCCGTCAATGCGGTCGGGATTGCGGTACACGCCCCGCAATATGTCCTCTTTGACCGCTTCGACGGTCGTCCCGATTTCGGTGGCGATTGCACTGATGTGCCACCAGGTCGGGTCAAGCGCTTCTGAAGAAAGCATGGTAGTTCCTCTCTGCTATACGCTCTTCTTTGATACGGAGTCGTAGACTACCTAAAGTAGATTCTATCAAGTTCTCCGTATTCTTATAGGCGTATCGTAGCACAAGAAGGACTACTTGTATATCCTTATCCTTATAGTACAATCGCGCACTACTCTTCTGCCTGGTCACAGGCTTAAACTATTTTCCATATACCGTTGACAAGGGCTGGTCTTCCCTGCCCCAGCAACAAAAGAGCGCCCCCGTGGTCATGGGGGCGCTCTCGTCTACTTGGTGCTTCTGGTGTTACCTGGGTGGTGCGGTTCGGTTCTCTACCTCGGCATCCGCCTTGACCAGCCAAACGCCTTCTGCGCTACGATTGGACACATGCACTTTCTCGCTAACACCAAGACCGTTGATTGCGGTCTTCAGCCCAGCGGCGACAGCCTGAGCCTTGATGCCCGCAACAGTGATGCGAGCGGTCGTGTCTTCGCGCCTCAGGAATTCTTCAATGAACGGCGTGTACTTAGAACGCTTCTTCCTGCGCGTCAGCGGCGGGAGAGGAACGCCCCACTCAACCTTGATATCGTCAGCCATGTGACACCTCATCTGCGATGACTTCTTGGACGTACACACCTATATATATACCACAGTGGCTATATGTTTCGCAATGATTGACACTCGTGGTGGCTCAGGTATGGTGGTTATCTAGTGCGCACCGGTGAGAATCACAAACGCGAGAACGACTACCACCATTAATAGTAGGCAGCCACCGCAACCGCCGCCCTCGGAATCCCAGTCCGCCATGAACGCTAAGGCAAGGACGACGCCGACAATCACGACCAGCCATATCCACCACATGGGATTTCACCCAACCTACGTCGCCCACCGATTCCCAGGACGTCTATGTCCCGTGACAGCAAGACGTGGACAGGTAAGGGATTCTTGTGGCAAGCCGCGAATCCTCATGCGGATACGAATTCCGCGATACCTACAGGATTTGTAACGGAGAACGCCGTTCAGAATGGAAATGGTGGGGTGTCTGATGCCCGCGTCCGTCGTCGGCGCTTTCGGGTCTAGATGCTGATTCCGAGACGCTCACTCACCCGCACCAGCGCCTCAGTATCCAGTCCATCCGCCGCCCCCGCAGCGATATCCGACGCAACAGCCGTCTTCACCATGCCGCTGCTCGCAATCGCCCGAACGCGTGCCCCAGCGAACGAACCAAACTCACTCATCTTGCTCACGCGTTCGCACACATGTGCAGCGCGTTCCGCGAATTCTAGAACGGTGTCCAACGCTTCTTGGGATTTGCCGACAGCCGATAGTTGGTCGGCAATAAGAATCATCTCGTCCGCTCTCGCCTGCCACACCTTCTCAACCGCCGCCAACTTGATTTGAAGCGGCTGACCAGAAAGCCACCGCATCTGCGGGGTTGAAATCACGCGCTTCCGTCCGCGTCCTGAGCCTCAAACTCCTCTTTCAACCGTCCCATCAGTTCATAGAGACTGGCACTCGCACCCCCGACTACCACCAACGCCTCTTGAGCGCTGACGCAATCGGCGATTCGGTCGTCCTCATTCACGTTGCCGATAACCGCGTCCGCCACTTCACCTACGGCACTCACCAGAGCGGTCAACAGTAGCCAGGGCGACTTCCCGCATTCGTAATCATCGCCCCATTCCGCACGGGCATACTCCCGTTCGATGTAGACAGCCCTTAGGAAATCCTCGGTTACTTCGTCGTCCTTTGCCTGGTCAACCATCTCGTTCACCTGCTTCTGCGGTTTCCCGCAATGTCCCGCCAGTACAAAACATACGACCCCGAATAGAAGAAGCAAATCGGACGAGGCTGACGACGATTCTCAGGGCATGAAGCAACCCCACGCTCTGTTGAGCGCGGGGCTGTTGGTTCGGCTCCATGCAGGGCTTGTAGACCCCCGCCCCTAGCCCAAATCGCCGAGGGACTCTTCTAGGTCGTCCCCCTCAACGGTGACGAAGACCTTCCAGTTGTATCCGTTGTCGTGGGTGAGAACCGCACCACCGACCTTTGACGATGGGGTCATGTGGGACATGACCTTCCAGGAGCAAGGCACCAGCAAGCGTTCTCTCGGCTTGCTGTTGAACGCCTTGAGGGTCATGTAGTTCTTCTGTTTCTCGGTGAGAGACCCGAGGGTTACCGGCGTTGCCACCGCTGCGTCCAGGTCAACCGAATACGAAGGGTCAAAGAAGATATCGCGGTGCCTCTTCATGTGCCAAAGTACCGAGGTCTTGCCGAGGTTGATATATCTCGTTGGAACGCCCGCTCGCTTATGGAACGCGGCATCAACAATCGCGCCGACCCGGTCTATCTTCAGTTCTTCATCAGCAGGGATTTTCGCCCGGACGAGGTCAGCCATCTCGTTGCGCAGATTGCTGTAGTTGCGCACGATGTTCTTCAGTTCGAGTCTCTGGTCATCGTCGGTCGGGTGCAGGTCATACGCGATAATCTCTAACATTGTCATGCCTCTCGTTATGCCGCTTTGAGCGGTGCCTTTACTCAAAACATAACGAGTGAAATCTGGAAAGCAAATTGCTGCCATATTGCAGCAGTCAACTACCCAAAGTGCTCTGAAGACCCAACCCATTCGTTGGTGTGGTTTTGATTTTGTGTTGGTTAGACATAGTTCAGTTCTCTCATCCTGCTTTGCAGGTGAGAGAGAGCACTTTTGATATATAACCTGGCAGTCACATCCGTTCCTTCGGCTCGGAACGACTGCCATAGAGGGTCAATCTGGTATCCGCCACCGCCTTGGCTAACGCCCAGCGTCGGCTCTATGTGATGAGATTCGGAATGGTTCCAGAACCTCAATGCGAAGGTCAGATTCAAAGGCGTTGTTGACGGCATACCTTTCAGCCGCAAGGAGCCATCACCTCAGCAGAAGCGTCATAGCCAACTAATCTCGCCATATCGCAACGAGCGCTTGGTCTCTTCTTAGTCATCAAAGAAGAGCGTGACGAGTAGCCGTTCTTGACCTTCTTCTGTTCCGCCGCCGATCTTCCGCCACAGGTGTTGTTCTCTGGTGATATTGCCGCCGTCTTGACCAATCCGTCGTTTGGTTGCGCAGCGCAAGAGATTGCTTAACAAAAGAAAGAACAACGCCGACCCACTGGCGTTGTCCTATTCCGTCGTTATGCTTCTGCCTATGAACCTGATAGATACCATGACCGAAGAACCCACCACCGTCGCCATCCATCATCGGGTGGTCATTGGTCTGTCGCCGACGACCTACGACACAGACAATCAAACCGACATCGTTGTTGATGAGCCGCTTGATGCCAGCAAGTCGGGAGTTCCTTGGCTGTTGGGTTCGGGTTTCTTTCTTCGCCGTGATGTGGCGACCAGAGCCGAGGTATCCGGTCGGCACCTAGACCCGACGACAGGTGAAGCAACCAATAGAAGAATGTCATTTCGCTACCTGATGGAAGAGACGGACATCATCCCCATCGTTGAGATAGCGCGATTGGACAGGAACCGCCGCTGGGCTGTTGATGCGGAAGGCAACCACTATCCGACCGACATCAGCATTGAGGCTTTGCTGTCGCTGGTGGGCGATGGGTCTTCGGTCTTTGCCATCCGACGATATGACGGCAACTTCGCCTACGGTGTCGTTGACAAGGATGGGAACCTGGCGGCAATCAGCCCGTGGTCTGTTGTTTGGCAAGAATGGTGGCTGAGCCTGGACTGGTCGTCCCGCAATTCTGCCCACTGACCGGACAACAAGAGAGCGACCCCATGAACGGGGTCGTTCTCTTTCTTCGCGTGTGGATTCGTTCACCGAAATGTTGACCACCTTGCGATAGCCGAAAAGTTGACCACCCGACTGAACGCCATGAGGAACCGTGAAGAACCTCGGAGGTCGGCGATTCTTTGGCTTCGTCGGCATTCCTTGCTGATTGCCGCCTGAATCCCCTTTGCGGGCGTTTCATCGTCCGAATCCGTAGACAACGGAGACTGCTTAACTCAGGGGCTTTGTAGGGGCATCTCTGTCGCTGGTTCGCTTGGTGTGAGTCGGAATCCGCGAATCGTCCATCGGCGGCTGACCTTGTCGGATGAGGAATAACACTGTCTCGCGTATCACAAGAGGAAACTGTCAAGACATGGACTAGCGACCGCTCGGGCAGAGCCGAAGAAGTGGACAAGGGGTTGTGTCCCGAAGGTTCTGTAAGTAGCCCTCCCCGTTTCCGTGACACATCGCGTCCGAGGTGCCGCATTTCCATGACAGACCAATAATCCAAGCACCGTCGCAGGCGACACTCTCGAATGGACAACATCGCTCGGCAGCGGCAAACAGCCCTTGGATGTCGTTCTCGCTATCAATAAGCCCGAGACGGTCGAACACTCTCAGAACGTGGCGGTCTGGCGACGGGCGCAGTGAAGCGATTCCGTCCCAACATTTCACTCCAGCGAAATTGAGCATCAGACACCTCGCCGTCAGATTCGAAATCTTCTCCCCCACCCCGTGAAGGCTCATCAGCCTCAACACCAGGTCGCGACCGAGGCACTCGTCCTCAGCCCACATCGACCGGACATCGCCTTTCCAATCCCGCTCAATCTGCCGAGCCGAAGCACATAGAGAAGTAGCGATGCGCATCGGATAGCGATGAAGCGCCTTCGGTACCGCAATGGTTTCGGCTATCTGCTCCGGCGTATGGTCAAGCAGACACTCCAGGATGTCGTGATATCCCAATCGTTCGCAAAGAAGACTTGGTAGGGCTAGAGCAAATTCGTATCGCGTCATTCGGTTCGCAATCATCCCGAAGACGAGGCGATGGATTTCCTCGCGACTGCCGACTGTTCGTTCCGAAGGTGGTGTCACCATCTCGGCATAGAACAAGCCAGCGAGAATGTCGCCGATAGCCCGTTCTCGTTCGGTCGTGGATAGGGTCAGCATCAAATCAGCCCCATACACAAATCATGGCAGTAGGTTGCCGCCCCACAGCAACTACAACTTTCAGGGCATCCGACCGAAGAGCCGACGGAACCACCACCGCCCCACCAATGGACTGCCAGAAACGTCACGGGTGAGAGTCCTTGAAGAACCTTCAGCGCCTCTTCTCGCACGGCGCGAGAACCCCCGCTGACGTATTCAGGCACCCAGGTTTCGACTATCCCAAGGCGCATCAGACATGCAGCCGCTCCACCACTCGGAAGTGGGCGCACATCATCAGCGCCAAACGCCTGCATGATGAGAAGAGCGGGGACGGGTTCCTGGGTGATTCCTCGGACGAGTCTGCGAACCTTCGCATCATCGAGAGTGCGGACGGTCGACCAATCCCCGTTCAGATATTCCGTCACCCGAATGACCCGCCGAATGATGTTGACGCATTCGGTCACGCGTCGTTCAGGGACGGCACGAAGACAAATCAGGGCAGCCTGGCTCAGTTCACTTCTCGGGCGGGTGCGAAGGTCGCTCAGGCGCTCCACGCCCAGAAATTCGAGGAACCCGCCGAGGGCGAGACTCACGGCGGTTGCGCTGCCCCACCATTGAGCGAAATCGCCGCACATCGCTATAGAACAGACGAGATTAGCGAGTTCGAGAGGATTGTTGTCGGCTATGGCTGGCAGGATGTCGGAGGTGGTCAGGCGCTCGTATTGACCGAGCAAAAGGCTGAGTGCTTCTTCTGCCTGAGTTCTCGTGGTTCACCATTCGCCGAAGAGATGCGGAAGCCAGGACAATACCGTCATCTCACGACTTCAGCCAGTGCAGCGAGGCAGCCGAGAATGGCAACTGAATACAGAACAGAGTCCATGAAGGCTGGTAAGCCTCTGGTGATTTGGTGGGATTGGCGGCTAGTGAATACCTAGCCCCGAATCGACTGTAAACGCATCGAAATACATACAAAGTGACCCGCAGTCTGGGGCAGAATGCGAGTTCATGAACAGAGGGCGCGACCTGCGGAAACGTCAGAAATTGCAGCCGATAGGCCGATATACCTCAGGCGACCTGATGTTTACACCCTGGTTTACACCCCACTGAGGCAACAGGATTCCCCTGAGATATCTAGCGTTCGGCGGTCATTCCGCCCCGGGCAATCCAGTCGCTGACGACCTGGGAGCCGAACCGAATCTGGGTGCCGACTCGGACGTGAGGTATCTCGTTTCGCCTGACCATCCCATAGACCGAATTGCGGCTGACACCGAGTCGCTGTGCTACATCTGCAACGGTGAGAATCCGTGCGTCCACGGACTTCAGTGTCGAATCCACTTGCTTGGGCACAGGACGAACAGTGCCCGCTGTCGAGCGAAAGGCTTCCACTTCGTCAAGCCAAGCGGCGATGACTTCGGGGTCAAGAAGTTCCCTCAATGCTGCGAGTTTGCGTTCGTCCATCATTCGCTGCCTGTTTCGATGAAAGTTTCGTCGCCCGGCTGCGACCAATCGGCACTGTCCGCCAGCACCGGCGGGCCTTTGCTACTTCTTCTTCCCCTGCTCCGAACCGCTGGACTTCTTCCCCTGAGGGGGATTCACGGGCTTCGGGTTGGAGTCCGCTTGATACCCACCTCTTTTCTCTAAAGGCCTGGTCTTGTCCTTGTCCTCCGCCATCGACTTATCCCTTCTCGTTCTTCTTGGCTTGACCGCTCACACCCTGCTTGCCTTTCGGCGGGTTGACCGGCTGCGTTCCGTGCTTCGTCTTGCATCCTTGCGCAGCACCCTTCCCCGGCCGATAGCCATGTTCTAGGTATCCGTCCCCGCCCTCTTCGGCAACCAGTCGCACTTCGTCTTCATCGGGCATTCTGTTAGCCTCCTTCGGCAACGTATTCATAGAACTCGAAAGTCTTAACGTCACGGGCGTTCACAATCACGCCGTCCGTCTGGTCGACCGGCTCCAAGAAGGCGTCATCGCCGTCAAGCAGCCATTGCTGCTGAAGGTACAACTGTTCCTCATTCGGAAAAGCGGACGCGTAGGAATCGCTCGCGTAGAAGCCACCGACCTTCGTTCCGTCATGCAGGGTGGCCACGACCCATACGGGCCTCCCTCGGCTGAAAAAATAGTCCCAAGCCTTCGGCTCCAGCGACATGACCGGGAATATCCACCAGCCTTCTCGGCTCACCTTCACAACTAGCCAAGCCCAGAACACGGGAGCGACGACTAGGACAATCCACGCCGTGGGGAACAAGACCCACAGATTCGTGAGCAGTGCGTAGTGGTTGAACACCAATAGAAACGGCAGGAATACCGCGAAGTTCAGGACACCGAACGCAACAGTCTCGAAGAAGTCTTTTGAGAAGTCAGGTCGTTCGGTCGCAACCATCAGCGAGTAGACCTTCCTGCTGATGAACCCAGGCAGGAAGAGGACAACGAACCAGAAGACGCTGCTCCCGCCGTTCAAGAGACTGTCCAAGCGCGCACCCCCATACACTAAGTTGCGACCATCTACTTCTCACCGACAAGTCGATTTCATCCATTGGCTGGGTTGTCAGGTGCCCAACTCGTGGAGTGCAGCCCAAGACCCCGTCGCCATCTTCACATCAGCCTCGGTGAGAGTAGTTCGTTCATCTTCACCTAGGCCTCTTAGACGTTCCCGACGTAGTAATCCTCGTCCAACCGCTTGAGAGAGTAGTGCGCCGTCTCGGTCACGCCGACATCGTGTTCAATCATGAGTTGCGAGAGCCGTGACCCGTCAATGAGCACGACTCGCTTCTCAATGGATTCCGTGTATGCGATGGCATCCCGCGTGAAGCCCGAGGTCGTGATGAGCACGCCCTTGCGTGCCTTCCGCCCTTCAAGACTGCCAACAAACGCCTGAACCGTGGGACGAGAAACGTTTCCTTCCCACCGTTTCGCCTGCACATACACAGCATCAAGTCCGAGTTTGTCCTCTTTGATAACGCCGTCTATCCCGCCATCGCCGCTGCGACCAACCGCGGAGCCGGCATCAGCAAGCGACCCCCCGTATCCCATGGCGACCAGCAGGTCTACGACGAGTTGTTCAAAGAAGGCTGGGCTGCACTGCTTAACGCGTTCCAATACGTCGTCGGCAAGGTCGTTCGTCAGCGACTGGTACACCGACTCAAGCAGTTCCTCAGGAGTCTGTTCGACCGCTGCGGCTTCTTCCTCGGCAGGGGCAACACCACCGTCTCGGGTGCGGCTTCTGAATGCCACGAACTCGGGATACTGAGACAACAACTTGATGTCCACGCGCTCTGGATTGGTAGCCAGAAGCGCCTTCCCCCTGTCGGTGATGCGGAAGTGACCGCGCCCCGTCCGCTCAATCAGACCCGCCTTGGCGAAGTAGGTTGCATCCCAGCCGATACGGTTACGAAATCGGAACTGCCTGCCGCTGGGAAGCGTCTCTCGGCGGTCTTCTTCGGACACCCCCAGTTGTTGCGCGACGCATTCAACGATTTCATCGGTTTCGTGCTCGTGCCCGTCACCGATACACCGAAGAAATGGAGCCATCAGACTTTGGAAATCCGGCACCGCCATGTTGTCCCCCACCCAACGACCTTTGCGCCCCTGCTTAGTCAGAGAGTACATCCACCGCGCATGCAATAGTTCTGAGCGAGTCCCCGCATCGCCTAGCCCTCATCCGCGTAGAGGTACTTCTGGAAGCCCGTGAACATATCCCGAATCTGCTCAGGCTGCCCTAGGTCGTCCACCGCGTCTGCAATCGCGTTGTGGTACTTGAGCCGAAGCAGTTGGGTGAGTTTGCTCAGGTCGAGTTCGTCAACGCCTTCTTTGACGTATTGCGAGAGCACGAAGACCAGGAACGCCACCTGTTTGTCGGAGAACGAGGTGGCAATCCCCCGCGTGGCGTAGGCTGCCCGTGCTTCCCGAGCGATTGGTTGCGCAGCGAAAGCCACATAGCCCAGCACGTCGAACAAGTCGGAGTTCTCGGCTTCAATGATGTGTTGCATCTCGGAGAGCGCATCTCTGCCGAAGCCCCGCTCTGCAAGTCCTTGCAGCAGCGTCGTTCGGGTCTCAGGCACGCTCCAAATCGCCCTCAGTTGTTCTTCGTCTTTGAAGAACTCGGGAAGGGTGCCGAAGAGGCTTTCCAGGAACTGCGCCGCTGACATCGGCTTGCCGTCCATACTCCAAAACGAGGTGGCGACCATGCTCTGGATGGTGCGTTCCTTGCCGTCAGCGAGGCGCACCTTCGCCTTCTTCGGGCGCTCGACCTCGGGCTTGTCCTCGGGCGGTTCGGGTGGCACATCGGGCGGGGTCGGTCTCGGCGTGGTGTCCGTTGTGACATCAACCGGCTCACCGTCCCACTCGGGGTCGCTGAAGTGGTGATGCGCCTTCACGAAGTCATAGATGGTGAAGTAATCCTTGCCCTCGAACAGGCGCGTACCGCGTCCGATTATCTGCTTGAACTCAATCATGGAACCGATGGGGCGCATGAGCACGATGTTGCGGATGTTGCGAGCATCGACCCCAGTTGAGAGTTTCTGCGAGGTCGTCAGAATCGTCGGGATGGTCTTCTCGTTGTCCTGGAAGTCGCGCAGAAACTGGTCGCCCCGCGCCCCGTCGTTGGCGGTCACCCGCACGCAGTAGTTCGGGTCGGTGCTCGTCTTCATCTGGTTGATAAGGTCACGCACCGCCAACGCATGTTCCTGAGTGGCACAGAACACCAGCGTCTTCTCGCACTGGTCAATCATGTCCATGAAGAGTCGGACTCGGTAGGCTTCGCGCTCGCGTATCTCGATGACACGGTTGAAGTCGTCCTCGCCGTACCTACGCCCCTGCTCGATTTCGCCTTCGACCACGAAGTCATCGGAGGTGTAGACGTACTCATCAAGCGTCGTGGCAATCTGCTTGACCTTGAAAGGTGTCAGGAAGCCGTCATTGATGCCGTCTTTGAGTGAGTAGGTGAAGACTGGCTCGCCGAAGTAGGCGTAGGTATCGATGTTGTCGTTTCGCTTCGGCGTCGCCGTCATGCCGAGTTGCACGGCGGGTGCGAAGTAGTCGAGAATCCCCCGCCAGTTGCTCTCGTCGTTCGCCCCGCCGCGATGGCACTCATCGATGACGATGAAATCGAAGAAGTCGGGTGGATACTCGCCGAAATACGGAGTCTCTTCCTCACCGCTCATGAAGGTCTGGAAGATGGTGAAGAAGATGCTGCCATTCTTGGGAACCCGCCCCTTGCTTCGAATGTCTGCGGGGCTGATGCGCACCAGAGCGTCCTCGGGAAACGCCGAGAACGCGTTGAACGCCTGGTTGGCGAGAATGTTTCGGTCAGCGAGGAAGAGGATGCGCGGTCGCCGCTGCGCGTCACGGGTCAGGTTCCAGCGGCTATAGAAGAGTTTCCACGCCACCTGAAATGCAACGGCGGTCTTGCCCGTACCCGTCGCCATGGTGAGCAGGATGCGCTGCTGGTTCTCGCTTATAGCCGATAAGATTCGGTCGATGGCGATGCCCTGGTAGTAGCGCAAACCCCAGGTGCCACCACGGTCTTCGGTCGGAACCTCCGCGAATCGGTCTCGCCATTCGTTTCGCTCAGCGAAGGTGCGCTGCCAGAGTTCCTCGGGAGTCGGATAGGTCGGGACATCTCGCTCAGTCCCGTCAGCCATATCGATTTCGTAGATTCCCTGACCGTTGCTGGCGTAGGTGAAGCGGATGGCGAGTTTGTCGGCGTATTCCTTTGCCTGGGCTACGCCCTCGGTATAGGGCAAGTCCCACGACTTGGCTTCCACCACGGCGAGGTTGGTGTTGCGGTATTCCAAGACGTAGTCGGCGGACTTGGGCATCGCACGGCGACCGCCGCCTTCGAGCCTACCGATGGTGATGGGGAACTCACGGCGGATGCGACTATCCTCAACCACACCCCACCCCGCCGCTGCTAGAGCGGGGTCGATGTGGTCGGCTCTGGTCTCGGCTTCGTTCATATCCCGTCCCTAGAGTTGCCCGCTGAAGGCGTGGTGCAGAAGCGATTGCTTGAGAGCATCCAACGCGTCAAGTTTGCGCTGGTAGATAGATTGGAGACGCTCAATTTCATGGGACATGGCATCGAACAGTCGCGCAATCTCCTGCTGACGCTCCAGTGGGGGAATCGGGATTTCGACGCGACTCGCCAGTTCGATGTTCAGATTCCGAACTGTCGACCCAGCAGCCAGTTGGTCGAACTGCTCGTACATGAACGACGAACCCAAGAGGTAGTACAGGTAGTCCTGGTTGAGACGCGAAGCGTACTCGGTCAGTACGAGCCAACCGTCGTGGATACACCCCGAGGTTCGCATGATGTAGGGGTGTCCGAAACTCATGGAGTTTGAGAGCAGGAAGTCGCCGTCGTGCACCATCCTTGACCGCCTAGCGCCGTCTGGGATGATTCGCTCCTTGGTTTCGTATATGTACTTGCCGCTGGCTGTGGCATCGGCAATCTTCACCCAGTTGATGCCGTCTGGGTCTACAGTCAGGTAGTCCTTTATCGGACGGGGCGAACCCCCTCGGGCAATGCGACACACTTCACCCAGCGCCGCGTCCACCCAGCCATCGCCGCGCTGCGTGAACACGAAGTCGAGGTGACTCTCGAAGATGGCGCGAGCGTTCTTGATGTTCTTCTCAACGTCGGCTGTGGCGGTCGCGATGCGCTCGAATGCGTCATCAAGGATGGCGACGATTCGCTGCTGCTCGGACAACGGCGGAACCAGCGTTGGGGTCTGTCCCAGCCTGCTTCTGCTGATTCGGCTTCGAGTCGTACCCGTGGTCTCTGAGTCCACCGCCGCGACATACGCTTGAGACTCCGAGTAGTAGATGAAGAACTGGGGCAGCATCCGTGATTGGTCGAAGCGAACGATGGTGCAGTCCACACCAGTAATCATCCGTGAGCCGATATCGGGCAATATGCAACTCCTGCCAACTGGTTCAGGCAGTCGAGAGATAAGGCAGTCTCCCTCAAATATCTCGGTGCAACGCAGCCGTTTGAACGTCGCTTCTGAGATGTATCGCGCCTTGTCGGCGCGGTTCTTGAAATCCCCAATGCCGATATTGCCCGTCTGTATGAGGCGAATGCCCTGTGGCGATTGGTCTTTGCTCTCAATCCAATCGCCATCTGCAAACACCTCACTCAAGTCCGCGAGGCTCTCGGTTCTCCAGCCCTCTTTCACAACAGCGCCCTGATACTCGCCAGCACGGTTGCACTCTCGGAATCCAGTTCAGCAATCTCATCAAGAATCGCCTGTGGGCTGCGATGGATGACTTCCTCGCCCCCATCGGGGTTCTTCACCGACAGGTCGAAGGTCGCCGGGTCGATGGTCGACGCGTCAACGCTCCAACTCTTCGGCGAGTCGGCAAAGGTCTTCTGCAACTCAACGAACTCGGCGAGGTCGGCATCGTTAAGCGGATTCGTCTTGCCGAGATTGCGATTGGGATTGAGTTGGTAGTACCAGACCTTGCGTGTCGGTGCGCCCTTCTCGAAGAAGAGAACGACCGTCTTTACGCCTGCGCCCTGGAACGTGCCGCTCGGCATGTCGAGAACCGTGTGCAGATTGCAACTCTCCAGCAGCAACTTCCGCAGGCTCACCGAGGCGTTGTCGGTGTTGGAGAGGAACGTGTTCTTGATGACGATGCCGCCGCGTCCGCCAGCCTTCAGCATCTTGATGAAGTGCTGCAAAAACAGAAACGCCGTCTCACCCGTGCGAATCGGGAAGTTCTGCTGGATTTCCTTGCGCTCTTTGCCACCGAATGGCGGGTTGGCGAGCACCACATCGAAGCGGTCTTTGTCCTGGATGTCGGCGAGGTTCTCCGCCAGCGTGTTCGTGTGGATGATGTTGGGTGCCTCAACGCCATGCAGAATCAGGTTCATGATGGCGATGACGTAGGCGAGGCTCTTCTTCTCTTTGCCGTAGAACGTCGACTCCTGCAACTTCTTGGCATCGCTGGTGGTCAGGTTCGGGCTGGCACTCATGTAGTCGAATGCCTCGCACAGGAAGCCCGCCGAGCCGACCGCGCCGTCGTAGACCGTCTCGCCGATTCTCGGATTGACGACCCGAATCATCGCCCGAATGAGTGGACGCGGTGTGTAGTACTCGCCGCCATTGCGTCCCGCATTGCCCATCCGCTTGATTTTGTCCTCGTAGAGCGATGACAGTTCATGCTTCTCGGTCTGAGAACGGAACTTCAGACCGTCGATGATTTCGACGACCTCACGCAGGTTGTAGCCGCTCTGCAAGCGGTTCTTAATCTCGCTGAAGATTTCGCCAATCTTGTATTCGATGGTGTTGGTCGCAGCAGCACGCTGCCTGAACCCACGCAGGTAGACGAAGAGTTTGTCATCGACGAATTCCCTGAGGTCATCGCCCGTCATCGCCTTGTTGTGGTCGACATGACCATCAGCGGTCTTAGGCACCGCCCATCTATCCCAGCGGAATTCCTCGGCGAGGATGAACTGGTAGTCGCGCCCTTCGAGCCTCGCCTCGGTAGCCTTGTCCTGTTCAAGCGCATCGAGATACTTCAGAAACAGCAACCATGAGGTCTGCTCGGTGTAGTCGAGTTCACTGGAGCAGCCAGCGTCCTTGTGAAGAATGTCGTCAATGTTCTTGAACGCTTGCTCGAACATAACCCCCCGATTCGTGGTGACTCTTGTGAGATGAGTCCGCGCAGTCGCGCCGCGTCTGGCTATCGTACCGCCGACCACTGACTTCACCGAACCCCCCGACCCATCGTATCGGCACCGACGCACCCTGTACACGACACGACCCCCGCCGTAGCGGTCGCGCTCACAACTGCTTGCTCGCCGAAATCGTGCCTGAATCCGCAACATCTGAGCGCGGGTCACTTAGATATGGAACCTGTAATTGCGCAATCGCGCTCGCTGCGCAGGGTTTCTTCCGTCGCACCTAGTAAAATGTGGGCGACGGAAACAGCACTCGTGACCTACGCAAATTGGATGAATGGACCACAGCAATGAAGCAGTTGAAGGTTGTTGTTATCAAGACGGATGGTTCGTTCGCAGAGATTGTGATTAACGACACTCTTAAAGCAATGCAGGCGTTGGTCGGCGGAAGGATAGAGAACGTTGACCTGACCTCTGGTGCCCATATGTATGTCAACGAAGAGGGCGCTCGCCTCTGCCTACCCGTGAACCGCTACGCCAACTCGCTCGTGAGTGACCACGAAAAGTATGAGTACCGATTGGGTGCGGGCGGCATCCTGGGTGATGTATTCGTCCTCGGCGATGTTGACGATACCGAAGGCGATAGCACGGACGTTCCTGGTTGGGTTCTGAACTACATGAAGAACCTTCAAAACGCGTTAGAGAACTAGCAATACCCGTCCCGTGTGGGGCGATTAGCAAAGGAGTGGAGTGACAACGATGCCGACAGTAAGTGAGCCAACCTACGACTGCGATTGCTGCCCTGTGGTTTTCACAGAAGAGGAACTTCAGTCGCGTGAAGATGGCGATTGCATACGCAAATGCAATGACTGTGAGTTCCACATCGTGGACGGCGAAGACGACGAAGACGACTAGTAGTACCCGCCTCGTATTGGTGGTCGCCCAGGTCTTTCCGCGCAGCGAGAACGACAGAGGTCGTGGCGAAATGGCAGATGGGCATGATTCTAGTCCCATGTGGAGGTCGCTTGCATATCCGTAGGTCTTGACATGCATGAACGCTCGCGCTACATGCATATCGTACTACCAATATACGGTTGAGTGTGGTATCATGGTTGCATAGGCAGTCCCCTGCCAAAATAGCGACTCTCTAGGTTCTTACACGTAATTTCAGTTCTTGGTCGTACACACGCGATTAGAAAGGGGGCACGACGAAGAGCGAGGTATGACCGATGGAGATTGGTTTAGGCACCAAACCGAAGTACGTCAGCGTCAAAGAAGCCGCAGCCTACTTCGGCTGCTCGGCGGATGCGATTCGTTCCGACTACACCCGCGACCCTGAGAACTGCAAGGGTGTCATCTACAAGGGCGGCTATCGCTGCTGCCTCGAAGAGATGGAGCAAGGCGGGCGCGATGAACTGATTAGGCGCAATCCCCGGTCTTCCCTGAAGGCAGAGACCACGGATAGAATGCGGACCGCTTCTTCCGAGACCTCTCGAATCCCGAAGACGTGGGATGCAAATGCCTAAGCCGAAGAGGTCGCCCATCCCCCACATCATCACCGATGCGGAACTGGCTCAATTCAGGGGATTGTCGCTGCACAAGAAGGTTCGCAAAGACGGCACCCTGGCGGTTGACGTTCTCTATCGTGACCCGTTCACAGGCTACTCTCGAAGTAAGACCGTTGACGCCGTCCGGGATGCCATCCTCGACTGCCTGAACGAACTGGCTACCGTGGTATCAACGAAGCGCCCAGAGGTCGTCAGAGACCCGAAGACCCCCTTTCACGACGTGGTGCTGGGTTGGTTCGCGGATGCTGCTGAGAACGGCTACACGGTCATCAAGAGCGATGGCAATCCTGAGCAGCGCTGGTACTCACCGTCAACGCTGAACTTGAAGTCCCAGGTCTATGAGACGCACGTCTTTCCAGCATTCGGTCACAAGGCGGTCGGTTGCATTGCGAAGGACGACCTCGAACTTTTCTTCCAAACCCTTGTGCTGCGCGGTGTGGGTGCGCACGCAATAGAAAAGACGCAGGGGCTGTTGAAGCACAACGTCTTCCCCTGGGCGAAGCGCGAAGGATACATAATCGTCGACCCAGCACAGACCCTCACCCCTCGAACGGCGAAAAGCCCGGTGCGCAAGAAGGACTTCTTCACGACGAAACACGTCGCGAAACTGCTCGATATCCGCACCCTAGAAACACTGGCAGAGTTCGACCCCGATAAGCCCAAGCATCACTGGGTGAAGCATGCGACCTACTATCTCGTCCACCTCATGGCGCTACTGGAACTCGGAGTCCGCATAGGCGAACTGGCGGGAATCAGGTGGTCGGATTTCTGGCTGTCCGACGAACCCAATGAATCCTATGTGGAAATCAGCCGCACTCGATTGCAGGACTACCACGACCGGACGAAGGAACCTAAGTCCGAGGCTGGCGAACGCACCATCTTCATGTCCGATGAGTTGGCGAACGCTCTGCGCCATCACAGGGAACATCAGTACGACCTCTGCGCAAACGCCAATATTCTTTACGTCCGTCGGCATAAGAAGCAACCCGAGCCGCCGAACCCCAACGACTACGTGTTCACAACGCCATATGGACGACCCATCGACATCAAGACGTTCCGCAGGCAATTCAAGAGAATTTGTGCGGAAGCGGGCATCGACAACCTCGGCACCGCCGACAAGAAGATTCCGCCTCATCCTCACACAACACGCCATACCTTCTTCACCCACATGAAAGAGGCGGGCGTTCCGCAAGATACGTTCATGGACGTTGGCGGTCACAGCGACCCCAGAGCAACCATGCGGTACATGGGCACCACTGACGAAGCGCGTCGGGAAGCCAGCGAGAAATACCGTAAGAGGCTCGGACGCGACAGCAAGAATGCGACCTAGGATTCGCCCAATAGACCTTTCATGGGAACCGCCCGAATCGGCTAGATTCGGGCGGTTCTTGTTGGATTGGGCACCTCTATGTTGGATTCTTGTTGGATTCTGGAGCAGTTCCCCAGACATAAAGAAACCCGCCATCTGCGTTTCCGCAGGTGACGGGTTTGGTCTTCATGGTGGGCACTGTAGGATTTGAACCTACGACCCCTTCCGTGTCAAGGAAGTGCTCTCCCCCTGAGCTAAGCGCCCATGTCTGCGACCAGCGCAGTGTTGGGTATTGTACCGACCTCTCGTGCCGC
>Ga0209540_10001462_pt1 | contig 17976 bp, 21 predicted proteins | sample BarGraIncu01121A_FD_184501 | JGI IMG/M metagenome (GOLD analysis project Ga0209540, IMG submission 184501) | Arctic peat soil microbial communities from Barrow, Alaska - Barrow Graham LP Incubations 011-21A (SPAdes) (version 2) | ecosystem: Environmental > Terrestrial > Soil > Wetlands > Peat... | reverse complement strand
GCTTAGTTATGGCTGAATCGGTCATGCTGATAGGTAGTCCGTGCTGCTCGAGATTCGCCTCACCATTTGCTCACCACTGCCTCCGGCGCCTGAAATAGCTGCGGATCAGCGTCGCCACGATGTTCATCGACAGCACCAGCGCCAGCAGCACCAGCGCGGTCCCGTACTGGATCTGCAGGGGCATGCCCGGCACCTGCGTGCTGATGACGTACAGGTGGTAGGGCAGCGCCATGGTCTGGTCGAGCGGCGAGCGCGGGAGGCGCGGCAAGAAAAACGCCGCGACGGTGAACAGGATGGGCGCAGTCTCGCCGGCCGCGCGCAGCAGACCCAGCAAGACGCCGGTGATGATGCCGGGCAGCGCCTGCGGCAGCACCACCGTGCGGACGGCCTGCCAGCGCGTGCCGCCCAGGCTCAAGCTGACCGTGCGGAACTCGGTCGGCACGGCCCGCAGCGCCTCTTCGGACGTGCTGATGATCACCGGCAGCGTCATGATGGCCAGCGTCAGGCAGCCGGCCAGGATCGAGGTCCCAAACTGCAGGAACAGCACGAACAGCCCCAGCCCGAAGAGACCGTAGACAACAGATGGGATGCCGGCCAGGTTCACGATCGCCAGCCGGATGGCGCGGGTGAGCCAGTTGTCGCGCGCATACTCGGCCAGGTAGATCGCCCCGGCCACACCGATCGGGATCGCCACCAGCGCGGTGCCCGCGGTCAGCAGAAGGGTGCCGACGATAGCCGGAAAGATGCCCCCCGCCTTCATCCCATTGCGCGGCACCGCCGTCAGGAACTCCCAGCTGATGGCGCCAATACCCCGTATGACGATTGTGACGATCACGAACAGGATCGGCAACACCACGATCAGCGCCCCGAGGCCGAGCAGGACAAAGCCGGCGCGCTGCACGCGGAAGCGATTGCGGACGGTGTAACTGCTCAGCCCCGGCGAGGGGGTAGAGGGCTTCGCCGGCATAGAAGACGTAGACGTCGACGTGGACGTCATCAGCGTAACCCTCCTCGCCGCCGCTTCTCGAACATCGCGCGCGCCGCCGTCAGATTAATGAAGAAAGTGAGCACGAACAGGATGATCCCGACCGCAAACAACATATGGTAATGCGTGCTGCCGCGCGCCACCTCGCCCATCTCGGCCGCCACCGTCGCGGTCATCGTGCGCACAGGCTGGAACAGCGAGTCCGGGGTGAGCGGCATGCGGGCCGCGTTGCCGGTGACCATCAACACCGCCATCGTCTCGCCAATCGCCCGCCCCATGCCGAGCATCACCGCGGTCAGGATGCCCGAGCGCGCCGCCGGCACTACCACCCGCCAGATGGTCTGCCACTGCGTCGCGCCCATCGCCAGCCCGGCGTTGCGGTAGGCCATCGGCACCGAATCCAGCGCGTCCTCCGCCACGCTGATCAGCGTCGGCAGGGCCATGTAGGCCAGGATCAGCGCGCCGGTGAAGGCCGTTAACCCTGTCGGAACGCCCAGTACCTGCTGCACCGCCGGCGCCACCAGCGTCATGCCGAAGAAGCCGAGCACCACCGAGGGGATGCCGGCCAGCACCTCGATCATCGGCTTCAGCACCTCGCGCGCCCAGGGCGGCGCGACCTCGCGCACGAACACCGCCGTCGTGACGCCCAGCGGCAGCGCAATCGCAATTGCGCCCAGCGTCACCAGAAGCGAGCCCAGGATCAGCGGCAGAGTGCCGAAGAGGTTGAAAGTCGGGTACCAGTGCGTGCCAAACACGTTCGACAGCGGGCTTAGGAAAAACGCCGGCAGCCCCTCGCGCAGCAGGAACAAGAAAATGAGCAGCACGAAGCCGATCGTCGAAAAGCCCATCACCCGGATGAAGGCTTCCACCAGGAACTCGCGCCACGAGGTCGATGCTGTCTTGCTCATTGTCCGCCCTTCAGGGGCACAAAGCCGAGCTCCGTCACCGTGGCCTGTCCCGCATTGGCGATCCAGTCCAGGTACGCCTTCACCCGGGCGCTCGGCTGGCCAGGAGTATACATGAACAACGGGCGGGAAATCGGATACGAACCGTCGTTCACCGTCGCGACCGACGGCAGCACGTACGGGCTGCTCGCATCGTGCGCGACGGCGATCACCTTCTGTTCGGCTGTGACGTAGCCCAGACCGTCATAGCCGATCGTGTTCGGGTTATGGCTCACCTCGGTGCTGATCCCCTGTGACGAGGGCATCAGCAGGGTGTCGGGCGAGAACAGCAGGTCGCTCTTCTTCCCCATCCGGATGACGTTCTCGAGGAAGTATTGGTAGGTGCCGGAGTTGGATTCGCGCGACAGCAGCACGATCGGCCGGTTATCGCCGCCGACCTGCTGCCAGTTTGTGATCTTGCGGGTGTAGATATCGGAAAGCTGCTGCAGGGTCAGCTTGCCGACCGGGTTCTCGGGGTTGACGACCACCGCGATCGCGTCGCGCGCCACGGTGTAGCGCACGGGCTCGATGCCGTTCTTCTTCGCCGACGCGATCTCGTCGGCCGACATCTCCCGCGAGGCGTTGGCGATATCGGTCGTCTTGTTGATCAGCGCCGCGATGCCGGTCCCCGAGCCGCCGCCGGTCACCGAAATGCGCACCTCCGGATGCTCGCCCATGTACTTTTCGGCCCAGGCCAGCGCCAGGTTGACCAACGTGTCCGAGCCGATGTCCTGGATCGTATCTTTCTCGCCCACCTGAGCGGGCGCCGCCGTCTGCCCGGTGCCCGGTTGCCCGCCCGACGTCCTGGCCTGTCCGGAAGCGCTACAACTCGATAGCAGGATGACCAGGCCAAACAGCAGCAAAGAAAAGCCCAGGCGCAAAATGACCTGGGGCGCGCACCAACCGCGCAGCAAGGCGCGGTCGGGGAATCTCAACGGACCGAACATGTTACCTGCACTTTCTCGGCGCCGCGCACACAACCCGTGTGCGCCACGGCACATGAGAAATGTAACCCGCTAGCGTTAAGCCATTGTTATCCTTGTGTAAAGCCCCCATTAAGCCCAGGTTAACAGGTCTTAACAATCCGCCCCCCTCCCCACCTTACCCCCGCGGCACCGTGAAACAGAAACGCGCTCCCTGCCCGGGGCTGCTTTCCACCCAGATCCGCCCGCCGTGACCTTCGACGATGTGCCGGGCGATCGCTAGGCCCAGGCCGGTCCCGCCCTTGCTGCGCGCCCGGTCCTGCTTGTAAAAGCGCTCGAAGATGCGCGGCTGCTCGGCCTCCGGGATGCCGGGACCACTATCCTCCACGCAAACCAGCACATCCTCGTCGCCCTTGGCCTCGGCGTAGATACATATGATGCCATTGTCGGGCGTGAACTTGAGCGCGTTGTGCACGAGATTGCGGATCACCCGGCTCATTTGCTGCTCATCGACCAACACCCTCATGTCCTCGGGCACCACCACGCTGATATGCTGGCTTTTCAGGGCCGCCTGCGGCAGGAGGATATCGATCGCCCCGCGCACCAGCCCCTCGGCGCGCGTCGGAACCAGCTTGAGCAACACCTGTCCAGACTCGATCTGCGCCAGGTCCATCATCTCCTGGCTCAGCTGGCTCAACGCCTGTACCTGGCTGTGGATCTGGTCCAGCATCTTCTGCGCCAGCCCACGATCCGAGAGGGCGCCATTGCGCAGGGTCTGCGCAGCCAGGTCGATGTTTGCCAGCGGCGTGCGCAGGTCATGGGAGATGTTGGCCACAAAATCACGCCGCGCGCGGCCCAGGCGCTGGAGCTCGGTCACGTCCTGGATCACCACTGCCGCGCCGCCGGTTCCGTCCAACGGCAGAGCACGGATACGCAGCGTCCGCTCGTTAACCGCCGATTGGCGCACGATCGGCCGGCGCCCGCTGAGCGTATCTACCACCGCCTGGTTGAGCTCGTAATCGTGCACCAGGCCGATGAACGGTTGGTGCGCGGCCGGTTGCCCGGCGCTGAACATATCCCACGCCACCTGGTTACCCCAGACCACCCGCCGCTCGCCGTCGACCACCAGCAGAGCATCCGACGACGCCTGGCCCAGGCCGTCAAGGTGACCGCTCGCCACCTGCCGCGCCGCTTCCGCCGCCGCCTGCCCGCTGATCGCGGCCGCCCGTGCGCGGCTGGCCTGTTCCAACTCGCTCCTCGCCGCACGCAGCCGCAACGAAAGAACGCCTGCTATCACCAGGCCGGCGAGCGCCAGGGTAGCCAGGAAAACATCCGGCAAGGTCATAGTCTAACCCTCGAAGCGGTAGCCGATGCCGCGCACGGTCATGATGCGCACTGGGCGGGACGCGTCTTGCTCGATCTTCTCGCGCAGCCAGCGCACGTGGACGTCCACCGTGCGAGTGTCGCCGTAGAAATCGTAGCCCCAGACGCGCGTCAGAAGCAGGTCACGCGAGAGCACTGCCCCCTGGTGGCGCATCAGCTCCGCCAGCAGGCTGAACTCCTTCGGGCTCAACACCAGTTCCTTGCCTTCCAGGAAGGCGCGCCGGCTGACCAGGTTAAGCCATAAATCGTTGGCCCTCAGCTCGTCGCTGGCCTGCGCCGACCCTGCCCGCCGCAGCAGCGCGCGGATGCGCGCCTGTAGCTCGCCCAGGCTGAAGGGCTTGGTCAGGTAATCGTCGGCGCCGCTCTCCAGGCCGACAATCTTATCCAGTTCGCCGGTGCGCGCAGTCAGGATCAGGATCGGCACGTCCGAGTGCTGGCGCAGGCTGCGACAGACGGTCAGGCCGTCCAGCTCGGGCAGCATCAGGTCCAGGACCACCAGGTCAGGCGCTTCCGCGCGCGCCTGCTCCAGCGCGGCCGCCCCGTCTCCCGCCGTCACCACCTGGTAGCCGGCGGCCCGCAGGTTAAAAGCCAGCGTTTCCAGCAGGGTGAGTTCATCGTCTACCAGCAGAATCTTGTCAGACATACACCCCCTACCGACTCACTTCTGCCCCCGCCGGCAGCCCTCCCGCGCCCGTCGCCGTCGTCGCCGCGCGCACGATCGCCTGTGCCACCAGCTCGGCTGCGTAAGCCCCGACCACCGTCACGCTGGCGCGCACTCGGCCGGTCGCCAGGCAGAAGAGCGTATCGCCGTCGTACATCGTGTGCGCCGGGCGTACGCTGCGCGCCAGCCCGTCGTGCGCCATCTGCGCCACCTTGTTGGCCTGTTCTTTGTTCAGCAGCGCAGTGGTCGCCACGACCCCGATCACGGTCGCTCCGCCCACCTGCATGGCCAGTTTGCCGATCCGGCTCCGCAGCACCGCCAGGCTGCCGGCAAACCCCGCGCCGCGCAGCTTGCGCACCCCCGCCAGGATCCGCCCCTGCTCGTCGACCACATCCCCCAGCGCGTTCACGGCGATCACCGCCCCGACCACCAGCCCTCCGCCCAGGTCGACACTCGCGCCGCCGATCCCCGTCTTGGTCGCGTGCCCGGCCCCCAACAGCCGGCCCACACTGCAGCCCGTGCCCGCGCCCACGTTGCCTTCCGCTAACCGGCCCGTTCGGGCAGCCTGGCAGGCCGCGTAGCCCATGTTTGCATCCGGATACGCGTCCGCCCGGCCCAACCCCAGGTCAAAGAGGATCGCCGCTGGGACAACCGGCACAACCGCCCCGCCAAAGCGGACGCCGGTCTTGCGCTCCGCCAGGTAGCGCATCACGCCGTCGGCCGCGGCCAATCCGAACGCGCTGCCGCCGGCCAGCACCACCCCATGTACCTTCTGCACCAGGTGCATCGGCCGCAGGAGGTCCGTCTCCCGAGTGCCCGGCGCGCCGCCGCGCTGGTCCACCCCGCCCACCGCCCCACCCTCGCAGAGCACCACCGTGCACCCTGTCAGGCCGACCTCGTCGGTCGCGTGCCCGGCGCGGATGCCCCGCACGTCGGTGATCGTGCCGTTCATGCGCTTCTTCCTCCGCGGATGCCTGAGGGGAGGGCTCCCCTTTTTGGGGTCACTCCCCTCACGCTCATACCCTCACCCCAGCCGCTCGATCACCGTCGCCGTCGCCATTCCGTGCCCGATGCACATCACCTGCAGACCCAGTGTGCCGCTGCTGGCCTCCAGCCCCGCCAGCAGCTTGGCCATCAAGCCCGCGCCGGTCGCGCCCAGCGGGTGACCGTGCGCGATCGCGCCGCCCCAGGGGTTCACTTTGGCCATGTCGGGCTTGAGCTCGCGCGCCCAGGCCAGCACCACGGTCGCGAACGCCTCGTTGATTTCGATCCAATCCAGGTCGGCCATGCTGATGCCCGCCCGTTCCAACGCCAGCCGGGTGGCAGGGACCACGCCCATCAGTTGCATGATCGGGTCGTCGCCGAGCGCCACGCGGGCCCGGAAGCGGGCGCGCGGCCGGAAGCCATCGGCCAGGGCCGTCTCGCGGTCGGCCACGAGCACCGCTGACGCGCCGTCGGAGATCTGGCTGGAGTTTGCCGCCGTCACCACCCCGTTGCCGCCCGGCCGGAAGATGGTCGGCAGGCTCGCCATCTTGGCACGGTCCACCACCTCGCGGATACCCTCGTCGCGCGCCAGCGTCACCGGTCTCCCCTGCCCGTCCAACCCCGGCGTCGGCGCCAACTCGACGTTGCGCCCCTCGCGCGCGGCCTGGGCCGCTCGGCGATGGCTCTCCGCCGCGAAATCGTCCACCTCCGCGCGCGTGATGCCCCACTTATCGGCGATACGCTCGGCGCTTTCCCCCTGGTGGATCAGGTCATACCCGGCGAGCAAATCCGGATTGAGGGTCTCGAACCCGCCGGCGATGTCGCTGAACATCGGCACGCGCGTCATGCTTTCCACGCCCGCCCCGATCGCGTAGCGCATGTCGCCCGCCGCCACGGCCTGCGACGCGAAGTGCACCGCCTGCTGGCTCGAGCCGCACATGCGATTCAGCGTCACCGCGGGCACGCTCACCGGGAAACCGGCCAGCAGCACCCCCAGCCGGCCGACATTCGCGCCCTGCTCGCCCATCTGCGTCACCGCTCCGGTGACGACGTCCTCGATCTTGGCCGCCGGCACCTGCGCCCAATCGAGCAGGCAGTCCAGGATGTAGGCCAGCAGCCGATCGGGCCGTGTCTCGCGGTAGGCCTCGCCCCGCCGCCCGAAGGGAGTGCGTACAGCTTCAAGGATAACAGCCTCAGCCATTATACCTCCTGCATTGTCACCACATGTCTCGAATCAAACAAACCAGCTCACGCCAATAGCGGCAGCGCCGCCTCCAAAACCCGCCGCGCGACCTCGGACTTGTGCATCAGCGGCAGCGACTCCTCGCCGCCCTCCCGGTACAGCAAGGTCACGCGGTTGTCGTCGGCGCCGAAGCCGCTGCCGGCCTCGGTCACATCGTTCGCCACAATTATGTCAAGCTGCTTCGCGGCCAACTTGGCGGCCGCGTTGGCCCGCAGGTCCTGCGTCTCGGCCGCAAAACCAATCACCGCCCGCAGGCGCGGCGCCTCCGGCCGGCAAGCTGCCACCTCGCCCAGGATATCCGGGTTGCGCATCAGGCGCAGCGTCAGGTCGCCGGCCTCCTTCTTGATCTTCTGCGCCCGGACCTCGGCCGGCCGGTAATCCGCGACCGCCGCCGCGCCGATCAGGATGTCGGTCTCCGCCAGCCTGGACAACACCGCGTCGCGCATCTCGACTGCGCTGCCCACCGGCACGCTTTGCACGCCGTAAGGCAGCGCGACCGACAGCGGAGCGTGGACCAACACAGCCCGGCCGCCCAGGTCACGGGCCGCCTCGGCCAGCGCCACACCCATCTTGCCCGATGAGGCATTCGTTATGTAGCGCACAGGGTCCAACGGCTCCTGGGTGCCCCCCGCGGTCACCAGCACCTGCCGCCCGGCAAGCGGGCCGCCCTGCGCCAGCAGCAGACGTGCCGCGGCCAGGATCTCGGCCGGCTCTGCCATCCTGCCCACGCCCGACGCCCCGGACGCCAGGTGCCCGCTGCCCGGACCTACCAGCACGGCGCCGCGCGCCCGCAGCGCCTCCGCGTGCGCCTGCGTCAGCGGATTGAGCCACATGTGGGATTCCATCGCCGGAGCCAACACGAGCGGCGCCACGCTGGCCAGCAGGGTCGCGCTGAGCAGGTTATCGGCCAACCCCAGCGCCAGCTTGGCCAGCGTGTTGGCGCTCAGCGGCGCGACGATCGCCAGGTCGGCCAGGGTGCCCAGGCGCACGTGCGGGATCGCCTCGCCGGCCGGCTCGGACCACATATCGACGCGCGCCGCCCGCCCGCTGACGGCGCTGAAGGTCAGCGGCGCCACGAAGCGCGTCGCTGCCTCGGTCATGATCACGTCCACCTGCGCCCCGGCCTGTGCCAGCTTGCTGGCCAGATCGGCCGCCTTATAGGCCGCGATCCCCCCGGTCACCCCGAGCAGCACTTTCTTGCCGGCCAACAAACGATCGCTCATCCTCAGGACTCCTTCGTTAAGCCTGCGCTTCCCTTGCGTCCCAGCTCAAACTTGCGCCCGCGTCCCGCACACGCAGAGCAGCATGCCGCCGGCGCGCGCCTGGTGGCGAAGGTCACGCAGCCCCAGCGCCGCGGCGAGCGCCTGCCACTCGCCAAGGCTCAGGCGGTAATTCTCCTCGGCCAGGCGCGCATAATTGACGAAGCTGAAACGGTCGAAACCGGTCACGCCGCGTTCATCCATGAACGCGCTCGCCGCTGGAACGCTCATCACGTCGCTGGGGTTGAGGAACGCCACCGTCCCGCCGGGCGCCACCACGCGCACCAGCTCCGCCAGGCCCGCCGCCGGGTTCGAGAGCAGGAACAGGAGGTTGGTTGCCATCGCCGCGTCGAAGGCTCCGTCGCTGAAAGGTAATTGCCGCACATCGCCCGCCACCCAGCCGGCCCGCTCGCTCGCACCGCCCGCCGCCGCCTCAGGGCTCTCGAGCGCCTGGCCGCTCGCCGGTCGCGCTGTCGGAGCTTCCGCTGCCGGAGAGAGTTCCCCCTTCTGGCCTCCCCCTCCCTGCGCCAGCGCCGCCGCCCGCTGCAGCATCGGCAACGAGCCGTCGCAGCCCACCACCCGCCGCGCCCCGCCCTCCAACAGCACCCTTGCCAGCAAGCCCGGTCCCGTACCCACGTCCAGCACGCGCAGCCCGGGCGGCAACGCGACGAAGCGCGCGAACGCACGCAGGGTTTCGCCCCAGTTCGCCGCCTGCGCCGCGCTGAAATATTCCACGTCGGCAGGACCCGGCAGGTCTCCACTGCCCCGCCCCACCGCAGCCATCTCGACCCTGGGATTCGCCACAACAGATTGTGACACCGGACGCTCCTTTGGTACGAACAGGTTATAGCACAGCCGGGCGGGTTCTTCAAGGGGCGCTGCATCCAACTCGCGCCGCGCGCTCCACAGGGGAGAGCAAAGGGCATCGTCGGATCACCCTGCTTCGGTTTTTGGGCGAAAAGATGCTATAATCCGGCTTGATCCGACGGAGGTTAGCAGCACATGACAGAAAGCACGACGACATCCCAACAATTGGCGGCTTACACGGCGGCCCGGCAAGCCGCGGCGCTGGCCGATCTCGGCGCGTACGGCTGGCTGCGCGTCGCCGGCCCCGACCGTCTGGATTTCGTGCAACGCCTCTCGACCAATGACCTTCGCCCGCTGGTGCGGGGCCAGGGCCTGCCCACGGTTCTGACCAACCCTCTCGGGCGCATCATCGCCCTGCTCACCGTCTACGCGGCCGTCGACGTGCTCTACCTGCGCAGCGCGCCCGGCCAGGCGGCCGCGCTGAAGCGCTACCTGGCGAATATGATCTTCTATAATGACCACGTGCAGGTAGAGGATGCCGGCCCGGAAGTGGCTCAGTTTGCGCTCTTTGGCCCGGAAAGCGCCGACGTGCTGGCCGGCCTGTTCAACCTCGATGAAACTGAGCCCGCCGCCTGGCTGCCCGCCGCGCCCTACACCTGGGCCCAGGTTCAGCTCGCCGGCGTGCCCCTCATGCTCCAGCGCGGCGGCCCGCTCGATCTGGCCGATTGGCTGCTGGTCGTCCCGCTGGCTTCGGCTCTAACCCTTTGGCAGACCCTGGCCGATCGCCTGCCGGTGTTGAATGCCGAGACCCAGGAAGTGCTGCGGGTGGAGACCGGGCTGCCGGCCTGGGATCACGAGCTGAGCGACCAGGTCACGCCGTTGGAGGCCGGGCTGCTCTCCGCGATCAGCTACAACAAGGGCTGCTATACCGGCCAGGAAATCATCGCGCGCCAGACCAATTATGACAAAGTGACCCGCCGGCTGGCCGGCCTGCTCCTTCCCGCCGGCGCGGGTGACGGGCTCGACCTGCGCGGGGCCGCGGTCACGGTGACGGCCGCAGGCCGCCCTTCCGGCCGCGCCGGCTTCGTCGGCAGCGCTGTCCACTCGCCCGCTCTCGGCCAGAGCATTGCCCTGGCCGTCGTCCCGCGTGACGCGTCCGAGCCGGGGAGCCAGGTGACCGTCCGCCAGGGTGAGCAGGAGTTTGTCGCCACGGTAACCGGCCTGCCCTTCGTCCGATCTGCTAAGCAATAAGCCACGAAAGGACCCCTTTCCGATGCCCGACCCCCGCTCTGCCAACCTGGCCAAGATCATAGTCGACTACTCTGTCGCGATCAAAGCAGGCGATGGTGAGTATTTGCCGTGGAAATAACCTCTCGCTGGCGCCTCATCCGCCACGGTCCCGCCACCGGCGCCTACAACATGGCGGTGGATGAGGCCGTCGGCCGGGCAGTTGCGGAAGGCGCCGCAACACCCACCTTGCGCTTCTACGCCTGGGCTCCCCCCTGCATCTCCCTGGGCCGCCACCAGGCGCTGGCCTCCGTCGACACCGCCCGCTGCGCCGCACTCGGCTATGATGTCGTGCGCCGCCCGACCGGCGGGCGGGCCATCCTGCACACAAACGAGCTCACCTACAGCGTCGCCGCCCGGCCCGAGCACCCGCTCATGGCCGGCATGGTGCTGGATAGCTATCTGCGCCTGAGCCACGGGCTGGTCGCCGGGCTGCAACAGTTGGGCATCCCGGCCGAGGAGGCGCCCGGCACCAACCGCGCCGGGCGTGACGTGTCGGCCGCCTGTTTCGAAGTGCCGTCCGCCTACGAGATCGTCGCCGGGGGACGCAAGCTGCTGGGCAGCGCGCAGACCCGGCGCGCCGAATACGTGCTCCAACACGGCTCGCTGCCCCTGACCGGCGATCTGACCCGCCTGGTCGACTGCCTGACCTTCGCGTCCGAGGAAGAGCGCGAGGCGCTGCGCCTTTCCCTGGCCGAGCGCGCGACCACCGTCGAGGGCATCACCGGCCGTTCCGTGAGCCTGGCCGAGGCCGCCGGCGCCCTGGCAGCCGGTTTTCGCAGCGCGCTGAACATCGAGCTTGTCGAAAGCGAGCTATCGCCGGCCGAGCAAGCCTGGGCCGAGCAGCTCATGCACGAGAAGTACCTGAATGCCGCCTGGACCAATTTCCGCTAGGGCACACGCTTGATGGACGCCGGAGCCTTCTCCTTCTCGCCCGCCCTCGACCCGGCTGCCGTCGCCGGGGAGGTCCCCTCATGACCAGCGTCGGCCTGCTGACCGTCGAGATCTACGTCCCCGGCATCACCTCGCTCAAAGAGAAACGCGGCGTGGTCAAGCCGCTCCTCGCCCGCCTGCGCAAAGACTTCAACGTCTCGGTGGCCGAAGTGGAAGACCAGGACCAGCTCGGCCACAGCGTCATCGCCGTCGCCGCCGTCTCCCCCAGCGCTGACTACGTCCACGGCCTGCTTGAGCGCATCGCCGAGAGTATCGCCGCCTGGCGCCTCGACGCCGAGCTGGTGGACTACCAGATCGAGCTTCTTTAAGTCCACACTTCCCCGACAGTACTTGCCAACGTCCGATGGATTGTCTCGTCATCGATGCGAAAGCCGGCGCTGCGCAGCAGGCGCAGGACTGCAGCAGCCGAGGGTATCAGACCACGCTGCTTTGCCAGTATCACGACGGCAAGCGTGCCTTTGATGTTCAAACCCAGGCTGCGCGCACACCGGCGCGCTGCGCCGTCGTCCAGGATCAAGGTCTGGCCTGACTGGGCCAGCCCTAACGATATGACAGCCGTTTCACCTGCCTCAAGATTCCAGGCCAACACTTCCTCCGTGGGCGGAGGCGTCTCCACTTCATCGAACCGGCGCGCGGCCAGCACCTGGCGTGCCGGGTCTTGCTCAGGCCCGGCCTCGATCTCAGTAACGACCGCCTGCGGCACAACCACGCTATCCGCCAACTTCAGGCACAAATCCTCGTAGCCCACGCGGGCCAACACGTTCAGCGGAGACGCGTTCAGAATCCAGCGCTCAGTCACCCTTGACTTCCTGCACGATCTCATCCGCGGTATACTGGAAAGGCGACGCGCCAAAGCGCCCCAGGGCTGTCAAGACCTCGCTGCGGGAAAGCCCAGCCACCTCAGCGGCCTTGTCCTGGGATACGAAGCCTACTTCATACCACTTCACTGCAGCCGCCAGGCGCAGCTCGCGGGCAAATCCGGCTGGGTCCTGGCGCGTGACGGCCAACAGCTCGCGAGGAAACTCGAATGATACCTCTACCGTATTCACACCCGCCCTCCTGATGGACGATTAGTGATCACTCCGTGAGAGCGTCGGTTCGCTTTGACTGCATTGTACTTATAGCTGCCGGTCGGGTCAAGCATCGTTTCGTGACCGTTGGCTCTACACGGCGATTGCAAGCCCCAGCCCCTCCAATTCTGCTCGTTCCGCTATCGTCAATTGACGGCGGGGCTGGAGTGATGTACGGTGAGTCTGTACATCTACTCAGGAGATTGCTGATGACCATTGAAACCACCTACACTCAGTTGCGCGCGCACCTCGCTTCTCTATTCGACCGCATCGTGGCCGACCGCCAGGTCGTGATCGTACGCCGCCGCCGAGGTGAGGACATCGGTCTATTGCCGGCTGACGAGTTGGAAAGCCTGATGGAGACTGCCTACCTGCTGCGCTCGCCCGCCAATGCGCGCCGGCTGCTTGAAGCGTATGCTCGATCGGAAGCTGGTGAGGGACGGCCACAAACCATAGAGCAATTGCGTGGCGAACTGGGTCTGGACCGCGAAGAGTAGGTTACCGGCATGCCGCCAGCGAAAACTTACGAAATAGTATCCGACCCAGCATTCCGGGAGGATCTGGCCTATTGGATCGGAACAGAACGCAAGACTGCTCTGCGTGCCATGACATTGGTAGAAGCCGTGGCGCGCGACCCGTTTGGTGGCATCGGAAAGCCCGAACCGCTAAAGGCTCTCACTGGCACCTGGTCTCGCCGGCTGACTGAAGAACACCGCATCGTGTATCGCCTCAAGGGCGACCGTATCTACTTCCTCCAGGCTCGCTACCACTACGAACCCTGATCTCTCAATCGCTGTCCGATGCCTATGCAGGCCGTGACGCTGAACACCATCCTGACAAGATAAGTGGCTTACCCATCCATCTCGCCGCACGCGCGCCACCATTGCCGCACCACGTCGGGCGTGCCGTACCACACGCGCCGGAAAGAACTGCTGTGCCCCACGCCGTCCATCACGAAGTGCTGCGCACCCTCGAGCAGGGCCGAGCGCACCGGCACCAACCCATCGCCCCAGGCCAGGCCGTCGCCGCACAGCGGGCGGTAGACGCTGTAGGCCATACCCTCTTGCGCCGAGCCGCGCAGCGAGCCCTGGAGCGCCGCCCCCGCCACGCAGGCGTAGCGCACTGCCGGCGCGCAGCAGACCCCCGGGTAGTGGTCCTCAACCCAGCGCCAGGCGGGCATGCGCTGGTGCGTGTAGTGAGGGCTGCCCAGGGTGATGAGGCTGTCGACGTAGCGCGCGCCGTCGTAGACCTGGCCCAGGAACGGCTGCGCGCCCAGGTAGACGCGCCCGATCACGCCGCCGGCGCTGTGTCCCACCAGGGTGATCTTCTCGCCGGGCGACTCCGCCCGCGCCTGCTCGACTACACGCACCAGCTTGCGCAGGACATGCGCCCAGCCGACCTGCGACACCATGCCCAGCCAGTCGTGGCCGAAGACCGGGACGACGTGCACCGGCCGGCCGGTTAGCTCGGCCAACGTGGCGCGCATGTCCCGGTATTGCTGCGGCGAGCTGAGCATCCCCCCCAGGATGACGATGGGGCGCGTCGCTGGATAGTTCATTGCGTAGCCTCCATGTGCTTCAAGTATACCCCAAGGTCGTATCGAGATAGATGTGCGAATGGATCAACCGGATGATGGTCTTGTAGTCGACATCGTTGGCCCCAGCAACCCGCTGAAAACGCCCGCTCACTCGCCTCGTACTCAGGAGGGTTTGGGCGTCAGCGTCCCTTCGGCTATAATGCCTGTCATTCAGCCCATCCAAAGGAGCAAGCGGTATGCGCAGTTTCACCTACCACAACCCCACCAAGATCGTTTTCGGCAAGGGCAGCATCGCCAAACTGGCAGAGCTCGTGCCGCAGGACCAGACGATCCTGCTGACCTACGGTGGCGGCTCCATCAAGCGCAACGGCGTCTACGATCAGGTCATGGCCGCATTGGGAGAGCGCAAGGTGCTCTCCTTCGGCGGCATCGAGCCCAACCCCTGCTATGAGACACTTATGCAGGCCGTCGCCCTGGCCCGGGCCGAGGGCGCGGGCTTCCTGCTGGCCGTTGGCGGCGGCTCGGTGCTGGACGGCGCCAAGTTCATCGCCGCGGCGGTCAAGTACGAGGGCGCCGACCCGTGGGACATCCTGGCCACCCACGCTCCCGTCACCGCCGCCTTGCCGCTGGCTTCCGTCCTGACCCTGCCCGCCACCGGCTCGGAGATGAATTCCGGCGCGGTCATCTCCCGCGCCTCGACGCGCGAGAAGTTCGCCTTCGGCAGCCGCTACACCTTCCCGGTCTTCTCGATCCTTGATCCCGAGACCACCTTCTCGCTGCCTGACCGCCAGGTGGCCAATGGTATCGTCGACGCCTTCATCCATGTCAGCGAGCAGTACATGACCTATGACGTGAACGCCCCGCTGCAGGCCCGCCAGGCCGAAGCGGTCTTCATGACGCTGATCGAGCAGGCGCCCCTGGTGCAGGCCGACCCGCACAGCTACGAAGTCCGGGCCAACCTGATGTGGTGCGCCACCCAGGCGCTCAACGGGGTCATCTCCTGCGGCGTGCCCGAGGACTGGGCGACGCATGAGATCGGCCACGAGCTGACCGCTCTCTTCGGCCTGGATCACGGCCAGACCCTTGCCATCGTCCACCCGGCCCTCTGGCGTCACGAGTTGAGCCACAAACTGGCCCGGCTGGCGCAGTTCGGGCGGCGCGTGTGGGGCATTCAGGGCCTGAGCGACGCACAAACCGCCGAACAGGCCATCACGCAGACCGAAGCCTTCTTCCAGTCGGTCGGGGTGCCCACCCGCCTGAGCCAATACGGCATCGCCCTGGCAGACTGCGCCCCCATCGTCGAGCGTTTCCGCCGGCGGGGCACGAAGCTGGGTGAGCACGGCAGCATCGACGCCGAGGCAGTGGGCGAAATCCTGGCTATGTGCGCATAGGGCGCGCACCTGGCCGCCAGGGAGGTGGCCAGGCAGGCCGCATGACGATGATAGTGTGACAAACTGATGGATATTGCTCAGATCGAGAGCCTGGTGGGCTTGCCCCTCTATCCGCTTTCCGTGGCCCCTGCCGGAGAGGCTACACTCTTCCTGGTACGCGGCGCGGCAGGCAAGCGTCTGGCTGTGCTGACGCGCCCGGCCGACCCGCTGCTCGCGCTCTTCGCCGGCGAGCCGGTGGAACGGCAGGGCTGGCAACTGCTCCTCTGCCTGCCTGACGGCGCCAACGCCGAGAGCCTGCGCGCCTGCCTGCCCTGGCTGCGCCCCGCCCCGTTGGGCCTGCGCCCTTCCGCCGGCTGCGGCGACCGCATCGGCCTGGCTACGCCCGGCCACGTGCGCGCCGCGCGGGCCTGCCCCGGCGCCTTGCCCGGCCTGGGCATGATCTTCGCCCAGCAATCGATCCGCGAGATGACCCGCAGCGCCCGCAGCGCCCAGGCAGTCATGGACGACGCCACCTGGGGCTTGTTCCAGGAGGGCTGGGGCGTGCCGGGCGCGGGCGGGGCCGCCAACGCGCCTGCAATGGGCACCGACGCCGACCATCTGAAAACCCCGGCCGATATTGATCTTTGCGTCGCGGCCGGCTTCACCTTCTTTACCATCGACCCCAGCGAACACGTCGATGGCCGGGCGGATGATAGGCTCGAACCGGACCTGCGCGCGGCCTATGCGGCCCTCCCCTGGTCCGACCTGGATTCCCGCCCGGCTGCCCTGCTGGCCGCCTACCGGGGCCGGCGCTTCGCGGGCGAGGGTCGGGCCTGGCAGCTCGATGAGGCCACACTCGTGCGCGCGGCGGTGAAATATGGCCGGGCCGTCGCCCATACGGCCCGCCTGTACCGCCACCTGGCCGCCGTCATGCGCGGCCCATTCGACCTCGAGCTCTCCATCGACGAGACGGATACCCCCACCACGCATGCCGAGCACGTCTTCATCGCCGCCGAGCTGCGCCGGCTGGGGGTGAAGTGGACCGGCCTCGCGCCTCGCTATGCCGGCAGCTTTGAGAAGGCAGTCGACTACATCGGCGACCTGGCCGAGTTCGAGCGTTCGTTTGCCGGCCACGCCGCCATCGCCCGCGCCCTCGGGCCCTACAAGCTCAGCCTGCATTCCGGCTCCGATAAGTTCAGCATCTACCCTATCGCCGCCCGCCAGGCGCGCGGGCTGCTGCATCTCAAGACCGCCGGCACCAGTTACCTGGAGGCGCTGCGGGCGCTGGCCGGCTTCGACCCGCCGCTGTTTCGCGAGATCCTGGCCTTTTCGCTCGCGCGCTTCCCCACCGACCGTGCCTCGTATCACGTCTCGACGCGGCTGGAGCGGGTGCCTGCACCGTCCGTCGTGCCCGACGACGAGTTGCCGGCCCTGCTGGACCAACCCGACACCCGCCAGGTGCTGCATCTCACGTTCGGCTCGGTGCTCAACCCCGAACACAGCTTTCGGCCGCGCTTGCTGGCCGGCCTGGCCGCGCATGAGGAGGAGCACTACGCCGCCCTGGAGCGGCATTTCATCCGGCATCTGCAGCCGCTGTTCGGGGGGGCCGGCGTGAGAAAGTTACTGAGCGACGGCGGCTTTTCCGCCGCCAGTGGAGTGTAAGCGTATGGCGACAACCTTTCGGCTCTTGTCCTATCCTTTGAGCGCTGGGGCGCCCGTGTGGCCCGGCAACCCCGGCGTGCGGACCGAGGCCGTGGAGGCCATCGCCCGGGGTGACAACGCCAATACCACCCTGCTGCACCTCTTCACCCATTCCGGCACGCATCTCGACGCGCCGCGCCACTTCAATGAGGCTGGGCCGGCCGCGTACGAATTGCCCCTGGAGCGTTTCATCTTCTTCCATCCGCTGGTGCTCGAGGTCCCCAAGCCGGAGGGCGGCTTCATCACCCTGGCCGACCTGCTGCCCGCCCACGCGCGCCTGCAGGCCGTCGACCTTTGCCTGCTGCGCACCGGCTGGAGCAACCTGCGCGCCGCCGATCCCGCCCGCTACACCGCGCACGGTCCCCTTCTTCACCCCGACGCGGCGCGCTTCCTGATCGACGAATGTCCCGGCCTGCGCGGCCTCGCCACCGATGCCATCTCAATCGGCAGCCCCGCCTACGGCGCCGAAAGCGTGGCGACACACCGGGTCCTGACGGGCGCCGGGCGCGACGACGGGCGCTTCCTGGTTATCTTCGAGGACCTGCGCATCGATCCCGACCTGGGCCATGCAAGCCGCATTTATGCCTGGCCGCTCTTCATCGAAGGCTCGGACGGCAGCCCCTGCACCATCGTCGCGGAGTTCTGAGGCGTGGCATCCTTCCCCGAAGCAGCACGCCCATTGCTGGCAATGCGGCCCCGGCAACCGTTCTTTGTCGGCACAAGGCGGACATCCTGGTAGTCTCGGCTACACCCACCGGCGCCTTAATGCACGAAAGGGAAGAGCATAAAATCGGCGGCCATTGCCGCCACGGAGTAACAGTCAATGGTCATCGGACAGGGATATGCAGACCGTGTGCTGAGCGAGGCT
>Ga0209540_10001461_pt1 | contig 17980 bp, 20 predicted proteins | sample BarGraIncu01121A_FD_184501 | JGI IMG/M metagenome (GOLD analysis project Ga0209540, IMG submission 184501) | Arctic peat soil microbial communities from Barrow, Alaska - Barrow Graham LP Incubations 011-21A (SPAdes) (version 2) | ecosystem: Environmental > Terrestrial > Soil > Wetlands > Peat... | reverse complement strand
CAAGAACAGCTGGGCGGCGCGCAATCTGGAACTCATGTGGGGCGGAATCGGAGAATGGATGGGGTAGGTCGGATTGGGCCAACCTGCCGCACCGGTCGCGTCGTGAGCGGGTTATCGGAGAGGGAACCTGCACTGGCGTGACTGCGCCGCCCAACAACCGCTTCAACCTGACAGCCCTTCGGGCTGCAGGCCAAGCGGAAGACGTTAGGACAAACGGAGAGTCGGATTAGCGCCGTGAGCAAGAGGACGCAACTGCTGGTTTCGCTGGCCATGATGGTGGTGGGCGCGGGACTTTACATACTGTCTCCCGACTGGAACCCACTCTTCGTGCTGCCCGGGATCGCGTTCTGGTGGCTCGGGATCGCGGGGGCAGTGGCTTCCGTCTTTCGCAAGGGCAGCCTTAGGGTCAGGCCGTTGCCCTAACAAGCGCGTCAACTTGGTTCGCTCAAGCTGACGCACAATGAAAAGGGCGCGTCTCACAAGTTACGCGCCCAACGTTAGTCCGACTTGAAGCTGGCCCCAGGCGGTCTCGCAACTGTCGCGGTGCTGCTGCGGTTACGTCGACGCAGGGGGTCGCCGGCGAATATGAGGGCTCACGTCAACGAACGGCGCATTGTCCTCAGCCACGGCTCCCAGCACGAGGACGCCAAGTCCGCCCACGTCTAGCCGTGACTCAACGGCAAACCGAGCGGGGGCCATTATCGCGCCGGGAGTAGCCACCCAAGGCGAGTAAGCGGGCGCAGCAGCAGCCGTGGCTGGTCTGTACTCAATAACGACGTGCGGTGGGGCTCCTGGAAAGAGCTGCACTGAAACGCAGTCCTTCCCGACAGTTGGGTTCGACAACGCCACATCCCGCACCGCCCGCGTCAAGAGGTTTGCTATGTCCCTGTCGCATTGATCGATTCCCGCACCAAGGGCGGCGCGCACGCCCTCAAGGACCTGCTCGGGGACGGGTTGCCCGATTGACGAAATGAACGTCTGTCCGTGCCCCCAATCACGCCCCCATTGCGGCCCCGCGGCAATGCTGACTCGCCCCCGAATCGCCCGTATCTCCAAGGCGCGGGGCCGAAAGAGCCGTGGATCCGCTCTGCGCGGAAGCCTCGTCGGTTCAGCTAGATAGACCGTCACTCGGTCGCTCGCAGCCCGCGCGACGTGGGCCGCCGTCTGCCCCGAACCGCGCACGTAGCGTCGACGCCACGTCCACCCCACGACCTGGACGCTAATGCTGGCAGTCTTGTTCGCGGCAGCCCATGCTCTGAGTGAGACCTGCAGACGCTGAATGACCGCCAACGAATGCGGCCATTCGCGCGCGGGAAGGCCAGGCAGGAACACGGGTTGTGCCATCCGGGAAGCGAGCGAGGATGCTACCTCGGTCGCCTCAGGTTGCGTGACCGATAGGCCCTGAACCGTGACCCGCGCGGTGTCGAGATCCACGCCCAGCATGGACTCAAGTAGCCAACGGTCAGTGTCCCGTCCCGCAATGTGGGCAATGCCGGAATAGCCTACGGTCAGCAGCGCGTCTCGTGCAAGAAGAACGATGTTCTTGTTGGCGTTCACGTCCCAATTGGCAACAGTACCTCCCCTGCTCTGCGTGAGCAGCCGGTCGCTCACTTGACAAGCGACCATTGCGGAGAGTGTTGAGATGTGAAGTGTCATCAGGCCTTCTCGTGACCGACGCTCGGTAGTCTGTCTGACTCAGTGTATGCGGTAGGGGGTGTGTTTCCATACGGGCGGATGTCTGTCTCTGTGATGTTCGCTGTCAGCTGTTCCTGCGAGCAGCGACGATCAGGCCGCCATCTGGTGGTAGCTCGCCGCACATGACATGCTGGCCTTGCGCGAAGAGTCCCGTCGCGTGGTGGAGCGGCTCGGGAGCGCGGACTAACAAGCGCATCGAGCGGTCGGCGCGAGGTATCCTGCGGAAGAGAGGCGGGTGACCGCCGCTCATGCGCAAGACGTTAGGCGCAGTCCGGGGAGGACGCCGTGGGGGAGTGCGTGTTCTGTGACATCGTTGCCGGCACGGTGCCATGCCACCGCGTGTGGGAGGACGATGGGTACCTGGCGTTCCTATCGATCTTCCCGAATACGCCCGGCGTCACGGTGGTCATCCCGAAGCAGCACTGGTCCAGCTACGCCTTCGAGTTGCCGGACGATGTCTTGACCGGGCTCGTGATTGCGACCAAACGTGTCGCGCTGATGCTCGACGCCGGGCTCGACGACGTGGGGCGCACTGGAATGATCTTCGAGGGCTTCGGCGTTGATCACGTCCACAGCAAGCTGTTCCCGATGCATGGCACAGCGGAGCTGGGCGGCTGGCGTCCCATCCATGGCGAGATCGACACGTACTTCGACCGCTACGAGGGCTACCTGTCGTCGCACGATTGCGCGCGCGCGGAGGATTCGGACCTGGCCGCTTTGGCCAAGGCGATTCGCGACCAGCGGCCACGCGCCTAACAAGCGCATCGAGCAGACGCCCCGAGCGTTATCCTGATGCAAGCGCCGGAGCGCCGCTCATGCGCACCACGTTAGGTACGACTTGAGGGGTGAAGGCCGTGGACGTTCCCGCCATCGAGCCGCTAGAGCTGTCCGATCACGAGTCTAAGCTATTTGCACTCGTCAATTTCAGCGAGCGCGAGATGAGCGAGCGTCCTCCCCGCAATCCGCCGGCGATGTTCGCCGCCTCAGAGGAACTCACGCATCTTCTGTTGGATCGTGGCGCCATCCCGGATGTGCGGCTGCGCTACTTCACGGATGCTAACTTGAATGTCGGTGGCCGTGGAAAGTCGCGGCAGGATGTGTTCATTCGCAACGGCTGCACTGGCGATGACATTCTGCGCAGTCCGCACTTTCTGAAGTACCTTCGGTACTTCGTTCTCGGGCCGGACCTGCCGGTTGACGTTATCGCCGGGTTTCGGCAGCTCGTCCTCGATGACCGCGGTACCAGCGGCGAGGTCATGAGTCAGCTCGGGTCTTACGCCCGGGCCAAGGCCAAGTTGCTCAAGTCGCCGGTGCTGTACGACCTGCACGAGGAATTCTATAAGCTCGCGCTCGAATGTGGCGTGGACGAGTACGTTGCCAACACAGTGCGGAAGGCCGCGCAGTCGGCCCGTTGACGCAGCCGCGTACGTAAGTCAAGTTTGAACTGCACCACTTAGCCTGATTCTTCTCCCGCCTACCTGCCTGCGACATAGCACTTTCCGGTGTCTTGTAGCCGAGCCTCTTGCGCGGCCGGGCGTTGAACTTGGCGGCGATCGGTCGCAGTCCGCTTGGGTGATGTGGGCCCGGCTCGTGCGCTTCGGCAGGTACTGCCGGATGAGCCCGTTGGCCTTCTCGTTCGTGCCCCGTTCCCAGGAGTGGTGCGGGGTGGCGAAGTAGTACTCGACTCCCGTGGCCTCCTCTATATCTCTGTAGCTGTGGAGCTCGGTCCCGTTGTCGGCGGTGATGGTGCGCACCCGGCCGCGCTGCCGCCCGATCAGCTCGATGACGCGCGCCTTGGCGTCCGCGGCGCAGTGGCGCCGCAGCGTCCCCGTGACGGTGTAGCCGGTCGCGCGCTCCACCAGTGTCAGCACGCTGTTGTGTTGCGGCCGTGCTCGCTGCCCATCACCGTGTGGTTCTCCCAGTGACCGAGCTCGCATCGGTCCTCGACTGACGCCGGACGCTGCGAAATGTCCCTTTGCTTGGCGGTAGGGAGGAACCAGAAGTGTCCAGATTGCCTCGCTTTCGCAGCCCCGGGGTGGTGCACTTAGTAACTGAATCCGCGCTGTCGAACAAGCGCGTCAAGACGGACGCGTTCAGCGTGGCGCACAATGGTGGGGGATCGGCGCGCCGCTTACGCGCCAGACGTTATGCACATAGGGGGCGACTGTGGACGCAGTCCGGTGTTCGGCATGCAAGTCCGTGCTCTTCGAGGTCGTGCCGCTCGATGCTCAGGGCAACTGGGCGATTGACGAGGAATCCGATTTCGAGCTTCAGACAGACGCGCTGGGCGACTACGTCGAGTGTCCGCAATGTGGAGTGAAGAACGTTGTCCTTCCCTCGATGAGTCCGACAGGACTTCAGGGATGCCGCGTAGAAGGCGTGCGCTGATGCGCGAGTTGTCGATGGGAGGCCACAGCTGATGGGACGGTTTACTCGTCGTCACGTTCTCACGATTGCCGGTGTTCTCTTGCTCGTCGCCCTCCTCATCCCCCCGTGGGTCGCAGTCAGGGGCGCAACGGCGGGCTACTCGAGCGGGGGCGCTTGGGGCAATCGCAGGCCAGACCCGGGGTATCGCGCTTCACTCGGATGGCACCTCGTGTTCGTTGCTCCGCAGTACCCTGGGGTCAGCGTGGAGGTCGACTGGTCGCGACTGACTCTGGAGATCCTGTTCGTTGGCATCGCCACGGCTCTCGCTGTCTACGCGCTGCCGCCAACGCCAGAACCATCTGGCCCCTCGGGTAGTGCATAACAAGCGCTTCAACCAAGCGAGTTCAAGGTCGGTCTAGAATGGCGGGGCATCGGCGCGCTGGTTAAGCGCTCAACGTTAGATTCGCGAAATCGACTGGGGGGGGAGCCTTGTACGATGTCGGCGATCTCCTGGACGCCGCCTACACTGTGAATGGCGTGTGCAGCGATGGTGGGGGTATGGGCTTGATCCTGCACGTTTCCCCCTTGATTTCGAGCGTCGGATTCCCTGTTGTCGCGAAGGTCTGCAAGAGTCCAGATGAGGAGGACATCAGGCGCTTCCGACGTGAGGTTCGGCTACTCGCAGCATTTGCCGGGAACTCGAAGATCGTGCAAATCGTAGATTCGAACTTGGAGCACGACCCGCCGTATTTCGTGATGCGCTACTACGCCGACGGCGATCTCCTTCAAAACTGGGATCGACTCGGCGGCTCCCAAGCGCAGCAGGAGAGTCGTCTACTGCAGATGATCGACTGCATTCAGGAGCTTCACGGTCGTGGCACGTTCCATCGCGACATCAAGCCTCAGAACTTCTTGGTTGATGGCACGCAGATTGTCGTCTCAGACCTTGGGCTGACAACTGAAGTGGAGTCGGAGACCGCTTTTACACGCAGCTCAATCTACTGGGGAACCTACGGCTATGTTCCACCCGAGTTCCTGAGCGGCGGCTTCAAGCATGCCAATCCAGCGAGCGACATCTTCATGCTCGGCAAGACCATGTATGTATTGCTCACCAAGCGCGACCCGTTGTACTTGAGTGGGGATGGCCTCCAGCCTCCGGTGTTCCACATCATCGAACGATGCTGCCGCGTCGATGCGACGGCCCGATATCAGAGTCTGGCTGAACTGCGACAGTCGCTGGTGGCTGCGTTTGACGTGCTTCTTGGACGGGCCGGGGGCATCGATGAGGTAAGGGTGCTGCTGGGCGGCGTCGATGAAATGCTGGAGCGTGAACGCAAATACAGCTCCAAAGACGTGCTCGCGTTTGTCGAGAAGCTGGCCCTGCTTGATGCTCCAGAGGCAGAGCGCCTCTGTCGCGAGATCCCTTCCAGAGTCTTCAGGGTGATGCGCCAGTCACCTGTTGTTGCGGCCCTTCCGACACTGCTCGACGTGTACCGCAGGATGGTCGAGGGCCAAGATTACTCGTGGTCATTCGCAGAGGTCATTGCTGACAACATGCGCATCCTCTTCAACAGCCCCGACGTTCCAGTCGTGAGCAAAGGTGACGCGTTGGACCTTGCCATCTGTGGAGCGCACTACATGAACCGGTTCGCGGCGATGGATACGTGTCGAGCAATGATCACCGGAGTGCAGGACGGGGAACTTGCCACGTGCGTGGCGCAGGTCGTGATTCGCCATGGCGGTACCTTCGTTGCGGGAATTGAGCCCAGCGAGTGCAGCAGCCAAGTTGTCGGGACTGCGCTTCGTTCGCTCGCGCGAGGAATCTAACAAGCGCTTCAACCTGACGCGCAAACGGTTGTCGTACTCTGGAAGCGCACGGCGCGCAGGTTACGCGCCCAACATTAGAGGGACGTGACTGGATTGTCGTCCGTGGGGTCTCGACGAATCGCGGGGGCCGAAATGTTGAAGCGCACGCAGCGCGAATCCTCGTTTGAGGCTATCGATCAATGGGGCAATCGGCACACGCTCAATGTCTACGTCGGCATCATCGATGCGGGAACCAACGATGATCCGGATGCTGAGATCGAGGGTCTCCGCAGCATGCAAACCGCTGACGGCGACTTCGTGAATCGTCTCGAGAAGGGCCGCTATCAGGTTGTGGGGAGCGGACTCATTCTGACGTCGAGCGATCCCGGAGCCCTCTAACAAGCGCTTACTGCGGATGGCGGACGCTGGCATCATCAAGGAAGTGGCGCGGTCCACCGCTGAAGCGCCAGATGTTAGGTGGATTGGGGGCTCGTCCAAGCCGCGGCTGCTTCTGCGACGGATGAGGGTGCGACAATGGGCGCAGCGGCGACCAAGGGATGCCCGCATGACCAAGATCCTCATCGTTGAAGACAATCAGACCATCCGCACCGAACTTGCGGTCTTCCTCGCCCGCAGTGGCTTCGAAATCGAAGCACCGGACCGGTTCGATGACATCGTCGGCCTCGCGGTTCAGCTGCAGCCCGACCTCATACTTCTGGACATCAATCTCCCCGTCTTTGACGGGTTCTTCGTCACGCGCGAGATCCGAAAGCAATCGCAGGTGCCCATCATCATCGTCACGAGTCGCGACACCGAGATCGATGAGCTTATGGGGATGAACGTCGGCGCCGACGACTTCGTCACCAAGCCGTACAACATGCAGATCCTGCTTGCCCGGATAGGCTCGGTCCTGCGGCGGAGCGACCCAACCCTTGTAGGCACGCGCCTAGACTGCGGGAGATTCAGCCTGCACTACGCCCGCAGCAGTCTCACGTCAGGGAACCTCGAGGTGGAGCTGACGCGCAACGAACTGCGCATCGTCGGCACCTTGTGCGAGCAGCGCGGTGCGATCGTATCGCGCGAGCAACTCATGCAGGCGCTGTGGGAGGACGACGTGTTCGTGGACGACAACACGCTCACGGTCAACATCAATCGCCTGCGCGGTAAACTCGATGGGATCGGCCTGAGGGACCTCATCCAGACGCGGCGCGGTCAAGGCTATCTGATAGGCGACTGAAGACATGACAGCGTTCGCATTCCTGAAGGACCGATTGATCCCCATCGCGGTGCAGTCGATGGCCGCATCGCTCGCCGTCGCGGCCATCGCGATCGTGTCGCGCAACGCTGCGTTCGCCGCATCGATAGGCGCCGTCTTGGGCGCCGGTATCGTTGTAGCGCTCGTCGTCGAGTACCTCCCGAGGCGGGCGTACTACGGGGAGCTCCTTGAAACGGTCGAAATGCTGGACCGCAAGAACCTGCTCATCGAGGTAGTCGATGCTCCGGATTTCGAGGAGGGCCGCATCGCCCACGACCTCCTTCGCATCGCGAACAAGGCGATGCTTGAAGAGATCGCGGCATATCGGCGTCGCGAGAAGGAGTACCGCGACTACATCGAGCTGTGGGTACACGAGATCAAGACGCCCATCGCCTCGGCGAAACTCGTGGGCCGCAACAACCCCTCGGCATCGACAGGCGACATGCTCGCCGAGGTCGAACGTGTCGAGGACTTGGTCGAGCAGACGCTGTTCTACTCGCGAAGCAACACCGTCGAGAAGGACTTCATCGTTCGGAAGGTCGACCTCGCTTCCATCGTCAATCCGGCCGTCAGACGCAACGCACGGCAGTTCATCGAGCGCCGCATCCGCCTGGACATCGGCGACCTGAGTCTCGCGGTCTGGACGGACGTGAAGTGGGCCTCCTTCATCGTGCACCAGGTGCTCGCCAATGCCGTCACGTACGCGGACACCGACGATCCGGTGGTACGGATCGAGGCCAAGGAAGGCGAGCAGTCCGTGAGGCTGACGATCGCCGACAATGGATGCGGCATCCTCGCGAGTGAACTGCCGCGCGTCTTCGACAAGGGATTCACCGGCACCAACGGTCGTCGGAACGTCGCGTCGACGGGACTCGGACTCTATTTGGTGCGCAAGCTCGCCGAGCGAATCGCTATCGGTGTTTCAATCGATTCGAGCGTCGGCGGCGAAGGCACCACGGTCACACTCGTGTTCCCTGTGCTTGCAACAGGGGTCGCGCTTGAGGGCCTTACACGAATGTAAGACGTGCGTAATGCCGCTCGATGGCCCATCCCTTCCCGCCGTGTGAAGGTGTCCTCACAGACATGTCTCACGCCAGCGCAGACCGGCGAGGAAGGACAGACGCCACATGAACAACGCCCTTGAGGTGCGAGGCGTACAGAAGATCTACGGAAGCCGGGGGAACATCACCACCGCGCTCGATGATGTGAGCTTCTCGGTGGATCAGAGCGACTTCGTTGGGATCATGGGCCCGTCGGGCTCGGGCAAGACGACGTTGCTCAACTGCATATCGACGATTGACACTGTCACGGCCGGTCACGTGATCATCGGGGGCGACGACGTCACGCGCCTCAAAGGGGATGCACTGGCAAGGTTCCGCCGAGAGAAGCTTGGCTTCATCTTCCAAGACTTCAACCTGCTCGACACGCTGACTGCCTACGAGAACATCGCACTTGCACTCACGATCAACCGGGTGCCGCCACACGAGATCGACACTCGGATCCATACGACCGCGGACCGGCTCGGCATCTCCGACGTCCTGAACAAGTACCCCTACCAGATGTCGGGAGGAGAGCGACAGCGCGTTGCGTCGGCCCGTGCCGTCATCACGGATCCCACACTCGTGCTCGCCGACGAACCGACAGGCGCCCTCGACTCGAGATCGTCCCGCGTGCTACTGGAGGGCTTCGAGCACATGAACGTCGACATGGGGGCCACGATCCTCATGGTCACGCACGACCCGCTTGCCGCAAGCTACTGCCGGCGCATTCTCTTCATTAAGGACGGTCGCGTGTTCAACGAGATCGTTCGGGACGAAGGGGACCGTGCCTCGTTCTTCGCCCGCGTGATCGAAGTCGTGACCCTGCTCGGAGGTGACCCCGCCGATGCTCTCTAAGATGGCCTTCCGCAACACACGAAAGAGCTTCGGCGACTTCACGGTCTACTTCCTTACGCTGATGTTCGGGGTCGCGGCGTTCTACGCGTTCGGCTCGATCGAGTCCCAGAAAGCGATGTTCGCGCTCCAATCGGCAAGCGCAGCGAGCCTCCAGATGATCGTCACGGTCATGGACGTGATGTCCGTTGTTGTCGCCGTCGTTCTCGCTCTCCTCGTCGTCTACGCGAACGGGTTCCTGATCCGACGCCGGAAGCGGGAGTTCGGCACATACCTGATGCTCGGCATGCCGAAACGCCAGGTCGCGTTCATTCTTCTTGTAGAGACAACGCTCGTGGGAGTGGTCGCGCTCGCCGTCGGCCTTGTCGCGGGGATAGCCGCGTCCCAGGGCCTCTCACTGCTCACGGCATCGCTCTTTGGGATCGACATGACCGCGTACCGATTCGTGTTCTCGCCGTCGTCGCTCGTGAAGACCATCGGCTTCTTCGGGGTGTTGTTCGCAACCGTGTCGGTCCTGAACCTCTTTGGGTTCTCGCGCCGCACGGTGAGCCAACTCCTGAACGCGTCCAAGCGCAGCGAGCCCCATCATCGCAATCCGATCCTGTCGGCGGCCCTCGCCCTGGCGGGTCTCGCAGCCGTCGGTCTAGGGTGCTGGCTGCTGCTGGACCGCGGTCTGCTCGAGAGCATCTCTGGCGGTCAGATCTGGATCGAGATCCTGTTCGGGACCCTCGGGACACTCCTGCTTTTTGCGGGTGGATCGGGACTGGTGCTGCGCATTCTGCAGTCCAGCAAGGCCACCTACCTGCGAGGGCTGAACCCGTTCGTCATTCGGCAGCTCGACAGCAAGATCGTCTCGACGTACGCGACCATGTCCGTTGCCTGCGTCACCCTGTTCTTCGCCATGGTGATCTTCTCAGGCGGCTTCACGTACGCCAACGTGCTGAGTAAGCAAGTGTCCGCACCGTACGACGCGAGTTTCACGTACGGCAGCCAGACGGCGCCGATCACAACGATCTTGAAGGGCATCGCAGCCGGGGGGCTCGACGTCAAACGATTCTTCGCACGGTCTCACGAGTTCGCGGTCTACGAGTCGTCCGTAGCGGTCGGCGAGCTTGTGCCGAGCGGATCTGCCGGGACGACTTCGCGCAACGGCCGACTCGACATGATCGGGGAATCTGATGCGAACGCGCTGCTGGCACTCCAGGGCAAACCGCCTCTCAAACTCGGAGCGGAGGAGTTCGCGCTCTTTGTCCCGTTCGGTTCGCTCGAGCCGTACTCGCTCGAACACTACAAGGGCTTGAGCGTGGACATTGCCGGTCATCGCTTTGCGGCGGCCTCTGGCGGGATGATAGGTGTCGGCACCAGCATCGGCAGCGCATTGGCCTTGGTCGTGCCCGACCAAGCCGTGCGCGAAGCCATCCGAAGAGCTACCGTGCTTGATGCGATCTACGCCGGAGACGGCACAGCGGCCGAGCAGGCGGTCGTTTCCTACTTGCAGAAGGTGGCAGGTCAGGAGAGTGGTCCGTTCAACTACGCCACAACCAACCGGCTGATCATTGCCGACACCATGCCGAGGAAGATGATTGCGACCTACGTGGGGCTATATATAGGGCTAATCCTGATGATCACGGGCGCAGCGATCCTGGCGCTACAACAGCTGTCAGAGGCCACGGACAATCGCCGCCGCTACGCGACGCTCTCCAAACTCGGGGCCGACCACAGGATGATGAGTCGAGCGGTGTTCACGCAGGTCGCCGTCTACTTCGGGGTGCCGCTAGCAATCGCCCTGATCTACTCATTGGTCGGTGGTAAGGCCGTGCTCGAAGCCATCGAAAACCTCGAGGGCTCCGGCGCCGTCGTTTCGGCACGCGACTACAGCTTCGTGGTCATCGCTCTCGCGGTCGTGTATGGCGGCTACTTCGTCGCAACGGTACATGCGGCTCGCCGGATCGCGCTTGGGCGATAGACACTGGTGGCGTGCTGCCCGACGAATGCCGGCGGTGCCGTTTCTAGAGGCCCTCGATGTAGCGGAAGATCGCGAAACTCGCCGCGGGGAAGATCCGTTCGGCATGCGGGGGCCTCGTGAAGCGTTGCGCAAAGTGCGACCGTGAATACGCTGAACAGTACGATGCGTGCCCGCGATGCGCGCGAGCTGGGTCGCGCTTCTTTCACTACTACCTCAGATTCAACCAGATCAGCATCGCGCTGTTGGTCCTGCTCATCGTCGGGTTCACGCTGTGGTTCAGCTTCCGATGACGGCGAAGCGGATGCTGTGCCGAGACTGCCTCTACTTCCCGCAACGCCATAGGCACCCGGGGTCGGACATGTGCGTCCGCGTGGACTCGGGACGCTCGGTGGATTCCCGGCCATGTTGGCCTCGGCCTCGGGACGCTGCATCGACGGTGACTTCGTGGTGGCGTCGGCTGTTCGGGCGGAAGTAGACGGCTCCGCTAGCGTGCAAGTCGACTCCGCGCCCCTTCCTCCTCGCGGGGTCGCTCTTTGTTGCAGACGAGCACTTCGTCCCACGGTGCCATCTCGTGGCGTAGACTCGCCGCGAGGGGGCGCACGCGCACCGGACGGGGCAAGACCTGCAGTCCGTCTGCGCACCCAGGCTGCGGGTGGCCTGGAGGCTGGGCGTCAGGGGGTTCTGGGGCTAGGGGGAGAAGATGGCGAAGGCGGGCTACTGCTCTGAGTGCGGAGCCAATGCGTGGCTACAAGCCGACGGATCGTGTACGAACGGCCATCCCGCGGCATGCATCTCGGGCGTGTACGAAGCTCCTCTGCCGGCAGTTGCAGGGGCTGTCCCGGTGGTCGCCGCGGGGCCGAGCACGTGGTCGAGGATTCCAATGTGGGTCAAGGTCGTTCTGGCCGTTCTCCTACTATCGTTCACGATCTTCTATGGCATCTACCTGATGTGGAAGCGAAACAAGTTCGGTGTTCCAGTTCGTGTCGCGCTTACCGCGCTTGGGGCGCTCTTCGCGTTCGCGATGCTTGCCTCAGCAGGTACGGGGAACACGAACATCTCCCCGACGTCGCCGGCACCTCAGGCAGTGACGGCTTCAGCGGCGGTCACACCACCAGCGCCTGCTGCCGTGGAGTCTGAGACGACCCAGCAGTCGGCCGATGAGACCCTTGCGGCCGAGGTGGTTGAGCCCGAGCCTGCCGCTGTGGCTCCAGCTCCCGCCCCCGCGCCGAAGCCTGCGCCGAAGCCTGCGCCGAAGCCCAAGCCGGCTCCGAAGGCCACGGTCACCGTCTACAAGACCAGGACGGGCTCCAAGTACCACACAAGCGGATGCAGCTATCTGAGGCAGAGCAAGATTGCGATCAGCCTCAGTGACGCGAAGGCCGAGGGCCTGACGCCGTGTAGCAGGTGCAACCCACCGTCGTGATCGTTCTGCGAGGGGCGAAGGCGGGTCGGCACGCAGTCAGGCGCGCCGCCGTTGTCCTTGCAGTATGTCTTCTCATCCCTGCTCTTGTCGGTTGGTCGAATGGACCAGACGGCGGGGACGGTTTCGGGACCCATGACTGGATTCTGAGCCAAGCCAGCAGACTCGCAGTCGCCGGTGGCGTGACGTGGCTCGACTGGTCGGTTGCGCAGCCGGTGACCGACGACCCCGACATGGTCCTCCACGACACGTATCACCACGTCTATGACATCTGGGGTTCGACCTACGGGGACGCGCCGACAAGAGTGCAGGCGCTCTACGACGAGACGGTGCAGCATCTCCGAGCGGGCGATCGCGCATCGGCGAGCAGGAGCTTCGGGCTGCTGTCCCACTACTACTCTGACATCTGCAATCCGTTGCACACTGACCAGTGCGTCGCTGAGGAGGCGATTCACAGCCGCTATGAACAGGTCGCGCAGACCTACACCGACCAGCCCGACGAGAATCGAGACTGGGTCGTACCCGACGGCCTGCGACAGATCACCGATGTGACCGCTGAGACCGAGCGGGCTGCGGCGACTTCGCATCAGTCTTACGTGAGTCTTGTCACCGAGTTCGCAGCCGCGGGAATGGACGCGCAGGTGGTTTCCATCACGCGGATGTCGCTCAACCGCGCGGCTAACGATCTGGCCGATCTCATGTTCAGTGCGGCCCGCGACGCTCAGTTGCAAGAGCCGCCCGCTGAGCCTGCGGAGTCAGACGTGGCTTCTCACACGGTTGTGGCCACCTCGGGCTCGGGCGTTGCGCAGGTCCCTGCCGGCCAAGGCCACGTATCGGCGGACACGACGTCGCTCTCGACCTCCGCTGAGTCTTCAGCAACTGTCCCGACTTCGGGAGGCGGTCCCCGAGTTCTCCTGTTCTGGACTGTGATGTCCGCCGCGTTTGGAGCCGCTCTATTTGGCGCTCTTCAGAGGGCACGAGTTGAAGACGACAGGCCATAGAGCGGACGGACTACGGGTGCAGCCGGTCCGGCACCTCGGACAGAAGATCGGGTCACCCTAAGGTACGGCGAGCCCAGCGGCGTCTCAGCACGGAGGCAGCCAGCGGCTCCGCCCTCCCGCCGAAATGATCGAAAATACCGAGAAGGCCCTGCCAAACCGGCGGGGCCTTTCTGCGTTTGCCGGCAGGGCTTCACGCGAGGGTCCAAGGGGGTCGGCCGGGGGTCGCCTGCCGTCGCACGCAGATCAGTTTCGCCCAGACTGAGCAGGCGTTTGTTGTTCGCGTCAACTGAATCTGTAAGAAACCGTGAGACGCTCTCTATAGAGGGCTAATCGGAGCAATCGACGCGCCGCGGACCTCGGGATGGATGACGGCGAGAGGAGACCCACGTCGCTCCAAGCGAAAGTGCTACCGAGCGGTCTGATGATTTGTGGAAGGAGGAAGCGGCCGCAGTCGACGCGCCGTGGGACCTCGGGATCGACGCTGGTCAGAAACGAGTTTTGCCCAAGGTGAGCGGGTGTTTGTCGTGTCAATCGGCCACTGTTGTAACGAAACTCCTGATAATGGTAGGTAGAGGACGACACCGCTCGACGCTCTCTGGGGCAGCGGGGTCGGCGACGGCGAGATGAGGACCTAGGAGAGAGGAGTACGAGCGGCTCGGCGTCACATGAAGAGCATGTCAGCAGACACGAACAGACAACGAAGGAGTCAATTGCATGGATCAGATCGACAACTACCCGACCGTCATCACCGTGGCGGAAGCGGCAAAGGTATTGCGGATCGGCAGGAACACGTGTTACGCGGGCGTTCGTAGCGGCGCAATCCCTGCCACGCGCATTGGCGGCAGGATTCTTATCACGAAGCACAGACTGATTGAGATGCTGTCTGGCCCTGCGCCGGTGTTGGGGTGAGCACGGGATTGATGGAGAAGGACCGCGAGGCGCCGACGAGCCAGGAGGGAGTCGATGGGCTCCGCAAGACCAGGCAAGGCGGTGCCAAGCTAGCGAGGAGATCCGAGCCACCGTTCCTCTACATCGAACTGGCGGTTCTGTCCGCCTCATGTCGGGAGGGTTGGACGCGAGAGGAGTTGTTGGTCTACCTACTCCACTGCCGCGGCTACAACCATAGGTTGAGATGTTCGCTGATGGGCGAGAAGGCGGTCCGGACTCGGCTGGGGCTGACGAAGAAGCCGTGGCAAGAAGCGCAGGCGTCATTGGAACTGAGAGGTCGCGTCAGGACAGTGACGGACCAGGGCAGCAAGCGTCCTCGCGTGTGCATCGCCAGTGCCGGCGAGCCGTACCGAGGGGCCGTCTCGTTCGGTGAGGAGCCGGCAGCTATCGACGGTCATCGATACGAGGACGTCCGGGGTGAGTCGTTGGTGAAGGTGCCTTGGTCGCTGATCGACGGGAGCAGCGACGGTTCGTCGCTCGCCTTGGCTGATCTGCAGAGCGTTGATGCGATTCTGCTTCTGCTGTCGATCTATCGCTTCGCCCCGACCGACGGCGTAATGCCACTGCGGGAGATGTGGCTTGCAGAACAAGAAGGCGGAGGCCCTGTCGTTCAGTTCGGTTCGGGGGCAGAGGAGGATTCCCTCGGTGATCCGACCTGCCTGGAGTCTTCGGCGGCTGAACTGATGGACTGCGGCCTCCTGTATGCGGGAGTGCAGGGAGCCGGTGGCAAGTGGGTCCTCCACCTGGCTTACCCGATGGCCCCGGCCCACATGGGTCTGTGACCCAGACAGCTCCTACAGGTACTAGCTACGAGGAACAACCCACATGAGGTAGAGAGGAACACAGATACCGACCGACTATCAACGAAGATTCTCAGCCATCACCCATTCAGACATCGAAGAATCAGCCATCTGTCTACCCATGGAGTACGGACCAAGAGAAGCTTCGGTTTCCAGAATGTAGTTGTACGGCACGGGGCACTACAGGTCACGTTCAGTGAGGCGTTCGGATTCACCTGTCTGACCTGCTCCTTGCCGCTCTCTTGTCCTTCGGTTCCCCTGCTGCCGGTGCGACGTCTGTCTGTTCCAAGTTCGCGTCCCTGCAGCTTCTACGTCTCACCGCTTCAGGCAATGCCTTTCTGAGAAGGATCCAAGCCCTCTGAGGCCACTTGGCACTCACGGCGGGTATTGGGTCCACTCGCTCGAAATCACGCCGCACAGGCCTCGAGATTCAATGCGATCTCTGGGGAGCCCTTAGCACCCGTTTGTCCAATTTCAATCAGTCAACCAAAGGAGATTCATGAACGTCATCGTCGAAGGCCTCGGCCTCAAGCTTGTTCCGCATCGTGAGGGACTGTGTTTCGAACTGCACGCATGGAAGGCCCGAAGGAGGGTCCCTTCCGGGCGCTACGTGGGGACCATGGCACCCGCCGGGTGGGTGGGGCTGGGCGTGTACCCGAACGACGTTCCGCAGGGACTGGAGGCCATGCTCGAGCGGGCTCCACACGCGGACCCGAGCGTCGTGCGTTCCATCCATACGGCGATTCGCGAGATGCGTGCCGCCCAGCAGAGCGTTCGGGAGGCTGTGTGGGCCAGCTCGCTCGAGACAGGATTTCCGCTTCACGTTCAAGACCTGGGCTACAAGGTTGCACCTTACCCAGAGGGTCAGTGCTTCCGGATCTCACGGTGGAAGCCGATGCACCGCGTGCGCAAGGGGAGCCATGCCGGGCAGCCTGTCGCGGCGTGCTGGACGAACCTCGGGATGTACCCGAGCAGTGTCGCCCAAGGCATGGCGAAGGTGCTGGATCTCGCGATCAACGCCGACCCACACACGGTAGGCGTTGAAGAGGCCTCGCTCCTGTACCAGGCCGCGGCGAAGTCGATTCTGGACGCCAACCCGGCTGCGTCATCTGAAATGGCGCGCTGTGCGTAGGGCGGATCGGAGTCTGCGCTGAGGGCGATTCGCCTGTTGCGCCAACGCACGTGCTAGTGTCGAGGGACCGGGTGCGCTACGGCGGGCCTGGTCCCCTTTCTTCCCCGTCTGGACGACGAAAACGAAAGGGATGCACCTTGGAAATCTCAAAGCGGGCAAACGGCAAGTGGAGGTTTCGCATCTGGAACCAGGCACTCGGCTGCAAGATTGAAGTAGGCACCTTCACGAACAAGGCCGTGGGCAGGGCAGCCGCGGCCAAGATGGAGCTGGAGTTGAAGACCAACGGCTTCATCGCGGAGCGAAGAGACATTGCGTTTGGCGATCTCTGCGACCGGTATCTCGAGACCAACAGCCAGCATCGCGCCTCGACCAGGGAGTGGTATGGCAACGCCCTCAAGCCGGCGCGCAGATACCTGGGAGACAAGGTGAGCGTCAGGCGGATCACTCGCGAGGATGTGCAGAAGTACGGGTCGAGCCTTGTGGGGGCTGGGAGAGCGGCCAAGACCGTCAACGGCTACATGAAAGCCCTTGGTGCGGTCATGGAGCAGGCGATTGAGTGGAAGTACCGCGAGGACAATCCCGCTCATCGCGTTCGGAGTCTGCCGCCTAATAAGCGCGCCGTTGACGCGATTCGCGTCGTCACGCGCGAGGAGCATGAGCGCTTGGTGCAAGCGGCTCCCCAGGCCTATCGGGTCATGTTCTCAATCTGGCCCTTCATCGGACTCAGGCGATCCGAGATGCAGGGACTCACGTGGAACGACATCGATCTCACCGCGATGCGTCTGCGTGTGCGGTACCAGCTTCGGGAAGATGGCACTCTCGACACCAAGCTCAAGACAGCGAAGTCGGCTCGCGTGATCGGACTCACGGCTCGAGTGGCAAGCGAATTGCGTCTGTGGAAGCTGGCGAGCCCGCCGAATGAGCTCAACCTTGTCTTTCCCACACCGAATGGGCTTCCGCAGTCAGCTTCGGCGCAGTTCTACAGGGTGTGGAAGCGAGCGTGTAGCGCAGCCTCGATCGAGGGTTGTACCTCGCACGACATGCGCCACACCTTCGCGACTTGGAGCCTAGCGGCGGGAGAGAACTACAAGCGCGTGGCCGATGAGATGGGCCATGAGAAGCCGTCGATGATGCTGGACACCTATCTGCACCTGCTGCCTCAGGACGGTCCCACGGGCGCGAACAAGGTTGAGCGGTGGTACGACATCCAGCCCAGCGGAGTCTCGTCTGCGAACGGCACCGCCCCTATACCGCCCCTTACGGTCGCGGCGGTCGGCTAGGACGATGGTGCAGAAGACCATTACCGCAGGTAGATGGCAGTGCGCGCCGACGATGAGAGCTGGGAGAGCGCTTGGCTGGCAGCCAAGAGGTCAGGGGTTCGATCCCCCTTGGCTCCACCATAAGATTCCGTAGGGCTCATCGTGCAAACGGTGGGCCCTACCTGCGCCTTTAGGCTTGGACGGGCCGCCGGGACAACCGGGTCGGATGCCCGCATCGGGTCGAAATGCTGCGGAAAGACTGCGGAAAGGAAAATCACAGGGCTGCGAGCGCCTTGTCAATGGCCGCGCCGACGAGCGCAGCCGCGTCCTGTTGCTGTCCGGGGAGGACGTGCGCGTAGACCCGGAGGGTGAGCGCAGGGTCCGAGTGCCCGAGGCGTGCGGCGACCACATGGACCGGCACCCCGGCCCGGAGCATGAT
>Ga0209540_10001460_pt1 | contig 17989 bp, 21 predicted proteins | sample BarGraIncu01121A_FD_184501 | JGI IMG/M metagenome (GOLD analysis project Ga0209540, IMG submission 184501) | Arctic peat soil microbial communities from Barrow, Alaska - Barrow Graham LP Incubations 011-21A (SPAdes) (version 2) | ecosystem: Environmental > Terrestrial > Soil > Wetlands > Peat... | reverse complement strand
GAGCCAGATCTCGATGTACTCGTACGGGTCGAGGACCTCGCGCTGGATGACCAGCGTGTCGCAGCCTGTGCCCGCGACCCAGCTCCCAAGGCGTTCGTCCCACGGCTCGCCGGCGATGTGCGCCCAGTTGCCGAGCACCTGCAGCATTCCTCCTGGTGAGAGGTGTTCGACCGCACCCTCCACGATGGCCTGCATGAGGCCGTCGGCCGTGAAGTCGCTCTCTCGATAGGTGAACTTCGCGGTTGCCGGTGGCGACATGACGAACGGCGGATTCGTGACGATGAGGTCGTACGGAACGTCGCCGACCGGTTCGTACAACGACCCCAGTCTCAGGTCGGTGCTCACGCCGCTGAGCCGGAGGCCGAGATCGGCGAGCCGAAGTGCGCGGGGGTTGAGGTCGGTCGCGACGATCGCCTGCGCGTGCTTCGCCAGGTGCAGCGACTGGACGCCGCAACCGGTGCCGAGGTCGAGCGCACGTGCGACCGGGCGGCGGATCGTGAGCTGAGCAAGCGTCGTCGACGCGGGCGAGACACCGAGGACATGGTCGGGACGGGGCGCGCCCCTCGCGGTGTCGAGCGTCGCGGCGTGATCGCTGACCAGCCACCCGTCGGCGCCGTCGTCAGGCGACGCGTACGGGCGGATGTCGACGGCGGCACGCCACGTGTCCCCGTCTCGTTCGAGGAGGCCGGACTCGAGGAGGGTTTGGACCGGCAGAGCTTTGCGCACGAGGCGCTCGGGAACCGTCTGCTGCAGGACGAACAGCCTTGTGAGCGTGGCGAGCGAGTCGTCGCGCGCGCCGAGCTCACGCTCAGCCGCGACCGTGTGGTTCCGGCCGAGCGACGCCTGACCTTCGTCTCCGATGGCCTCGACCACGGCATCGACCGTGTAGCCCTCTAGGGCGGCCCGCACCCGTACGAGGTCGTCGTCGGACAGGCTGAAGTCGTCTGCTGGCACCGCACCACTGTGTCATGGAGCCCTCGCGCAGTGTCGGAGGTTAGGAACTGTCAGAGCCTCGACTTACAGTGGCGCTGTGCTTCCGCCGTGGCTCTCCAGCGATTCACGAGTGGTGCACTCCGAAAGGCTGCCCGGCGCCGTCGGCGATCCGGTTCCCTGGCCCTCGTGGGTGCCCGCCGACCTGGTGCACCGTGCCCAGGGACAGGGCATCGCACAGCCCTGGCGCCATCAGGTGGAGGCCGCTGAGGCATTCCGATCAGGTCGTCACGTGGCGCTCTCGACCGGCACATCCTCTGGCAAGTCGCTCGCCTACCTCCTCCCCATTATTGAGGCGACGGGAGACCCTGTCCCGCTGCCGGCTCCGAACGTGACGCCCACCGACATCGACTGCGGGCATCCACGACTGCCCGGTCTCGGCGAAGGAGACCTTTCGGAGAGTGACGACCTCGACGACAACCTGGCCGCACAGCTCCTCGACGCCGAGCGACCCGACCTGGCCGATCTCGCCGCCGCCGCGCGATTCCGCCGGACCACCGCCCTGTATCTCGCCCCGACGAAGGCCCTCGCGCACGACCAGTTGCGCAACGCGTGGCCCCTGGGCCCCCACGGCTGGCGCGTCACGCCACTGGACGGCGACTCGGACCGCGATGAGCGCCGTTTTGCCCGCGACTACGCGACGATGGTGCTCACGAATCCGGACATGCTTCACGCGTCCCTCCTGCCGGGCCACACCGCATGGTCGTCCTTCCTGGGCGGCTTGCGGTACGTCGTCGTCGATGAGGCGCACCGCTACCGCGGCGTCTTCGGGGCCCACGTCGCGCTCGTGCTTCGGCGGCTGCGCCGGCTCTGCGCTCGGTACGGCGCGGCGCCGACTTTTCTCTGCTCCTCGGCAACAACGGTCGATGCAGCCGAGATGATGGGGCGACTCATCGGCGAGCCGAGCGAGCACATCCTGACTGTGGCCACGGACGGATCGCCCCGCGGGGATCGCGACATCGTCTTCTGGCAGCCGTCCGAGTCGACCGACGCCGACGTGGCGATGCTCCTGGGCCGTTTCGTCGCCGAAGGACAGCAGACGCTCGCGTTCGTGGCCTCCCGCCGGGCCGCGGAACACGTGGCGCGACAGGCACGGGCGACAACGGTCACCGGTACGGGGACCGGGACCGGGACCGGCGAGACCATCACCTCGTACCGCGGCGGCTACCTCCCTCGCGAGCGGCGAGCGATCGAAGCCGCGCTCCAGAGCGGCGCCCTGCGTGGGGTGGCCACCACGAACGCCCTCGAGCTGGGCGTCGACATCGCAGGCGTCGACGCTGTCGTCATCGGGGGCTATCCCGGAAGCGTGGCGTCGCTGTGGCAGCAGGCGGGGCGGGCGGGCCGGCGCGGTGAGGATGCGACCGTGGTGTTCGTGGCCCGCAACGACCCGCTCGACGCGTACCTGCTCGATCACCCCGAGCACGTTCTGCATGCGCCTATCGAACCCACGGTCCTGCACCCCGACAATCCAGCGATCCTTGGTCCTCACCTCGGAGCGGCCGCTCAGGAACTCCCGCTCACCGAGGACGACGAGCGATGGTTCGGCCCCACCCTGTCCCCCCTCCTGGATCGCTTGACCGTCCATGGGACGCTTCGCCGGCGACGCGCCGGTTGGTACTGGCCTCATCTTGGTCGCGCCGTCGACGAGATCAGCGTCCGCTCGACCGGGGGGCAGCCCGTCGAGATCATCGAGGAGGCCACCGGGCGCATCATCGGCACGGTCGATCCCGCCTCCGCGGACCGGGTCGCGCACCCCGGCGCCGTCTATCTCCATCAGGGCGAACATTGGCTGGTCACCGACCTGGATCACGAGACGCGTGAGGCACTCGTAGACGCGGCACCGATCGACTTCGACACGCTCCCACTCACTGAGTCGGAGGTGTCCGTCCGCTCTGATCGCGGCTGGCGTCCGTTCGGTCTCGGTGAGGTGCATCGAGGCACCGTCGACGTCAGCACCCGCGTCGTCGCCTACCTCCGGCGCGACCTCGATACGGGACGGATCATCGAACGGGTCCCGCTCGACCTGCCACCACGGACTCTTCAGACCCACGCCATGTGGTTCACGTTGCCGAGGTCGGCCTGTCCTTCCAGGCGTCTCCGTGGCGGCGCGCACGGGGCCGAGCACGTCCTGGTCTCGCTCCTTGCGTCCGTCGCCGGCTCTGACCGGAGTGATGTCGCCGGGGCTTTCTCGGCCAGACACCCGGACACCGACGCGGTCACCATCTTCGTGTACGACACCGCACCGGGTGGGGCCGGTTTCGCCGCTGCGGGTTTCGACCGCGCCAACACGTGGCTCGCGAACGCCGTGGATCGACTCACGCAGTGCACCTGTGAGACGGGTTGCCCGCGATGCTGCATCATCTCGGGCTGCCCCATCGCGAACGACGATGTGGACAAGGCGGCCGCGATCGCCATCCTTGGTGCCTGGGGTCCGTCCCGGAGCCGCGACGTCGGCGAGCTCATCCACCTGGACGGACCGCCGCTGCCATCCCCATCGACACGCGCCCCTCATCGGACGAAGAAGGGCGCGATCGCCTCGTAGACGCGCTCACAGATCGCGAGGATCACGCGGAACACCGGATCTCGCAACGGATCAGCCAGAAATCGGACCCCCGCCCAGGCGAAGACGATGACGAGAAGCGTGATGATTGCCTTCTCTGCCGTCACCGCCCCTCGCTCATCACGGGGGGACGTACTTGTCCGCCGAATCATGCCTCACTCCTTTCTCCAGTCGCGAGGGCTCACCCCACCGCGTTGCCGGCGTGAGCCTCGGCGCTCACCTGCATCGGCAACGGGGAACTCAGCCCGGTGGGTACGGTCACGGTCACCGCGACGACGAACGACGCCGTGGTGCCGGTCAGCCCGCAGCTCGTCAGGTCTGCGCCGTTCGCACGGGCACTGGCCCCAGCTGCGGTACATGCATCGCTTCCGCCGACCTCCGCGGTAGCGGCCGCGAGAGCAGCCATGTCGGCGGCGGCCCTCGCCCGATGACTCGCCAGGATCACGGCCACGACAAGCACGGCGACCGTGGCAGCCATGACCAGCACGAGGGCGATGGATGCTGCGAAGACCGTGGCCGATCCACGGTCTGTCGCGCGAGGACACGTCACGGTGAGGCCCCCGGCTCGAGCACGGCGGTCGACTCAGCGGCCAGGCGCACGGTGGTACGGATCCCGGGAACTATCGCTGCTTCGGCTTCGACCCTCACGGTCACGGTCGTGGCGGTGGTGCGCACCACGAGCTGACCTCCCTTCGGCAGGTGGCTCTTGGCCTCGGCGACTCCGTTCGCATCACCGCGCGCTGCCTGCCGGGCGATGGCCGCAGCAGCGTCGACGCACTGGACCTGGACGAGGACCACGCCGATCGCGGAAACCAGCACCGCGAGCAGTGCCACCAGACCCAATGACGCGAATGCTGCTTCAACAGTCACTGCTCCGCGTTCCCTGACCTTGATCGGCCGCATCATCACTCCCTCCGCTGCGGCAGGCCGGCGGCCCCCAAGACCGCCGACCCATCGCATCCGGGTCATCCCGCGAAGACGCCGAAGTTGCTGAGGAGGAACTTGATGATGGCGAGGATGATCTGGAGGAGCTGATTGCGCATGGCCTCGTCGGTGATGATCTTGAGGAGGACGCCGCCGAACGTGATGGTGCCGACCGTGAGCAGCGCGTACTCAGCCGAGACCGCGCCGCGGTCCATTAGTCGCCGACGCAAAGACCGCGAGGCGGGGTGGGTGACCACGAGATCGGACATGTGGTTTTCCTTTCTTCTGCGGCGCCGGGTCGCGCCTTCACCAAGGACCATGTGCAGCTCAGACGACTTTCGTCATCGATCACGCAGCCTGTGGAAAGTCCGCGCGCCATCGCGTACCTGTGGACAGATCAGGGGAGCAACGACGCCAGCACGCCAGCGATCACCGGTACGACGCCGAGCAGGAAGAACGCCGGCAAGTAGCAGACGGACACCGGGATGATCGTCTGTACGCCCACGGCCTTGGCGCGCGCCAGCGCGGCCGCATGGGCCGCCGAGCGCGCCGCTTCCGCGTGACGCGCCAGCAGAGCACCGATCGCTGTGCCGGCGTCCGCAGCGCGTGCCAGGTCGCGCGCTACCGAGCCGAGGACCTCGTCGCCACGAAGGGGCGCCCAGGCGTCGCCATCGCCGAATCCTGCGGCCGTACGGGCCACGACCGAGGCGAGCCGCTCTCCCAGCGGGCCGCCGACGGCCGATGCCACGGCGGCGGTTGCGCCGCGCAGGGGCATGCCGGACGCGACGCAGGCTGCGAGTACGTCGAGGGCCGTAGGCAGTTCCGAGACGAGTTGCGCACGCGTCGCTGCCGCACCTCCGGTCTCCAGCCGACCAAGCACCCAGAACACGACACAGCCCAGCGCGGTCCCGAGAACCAGCGAGGCGGGTAGCGGGACGTCGAGGACCAGCGTCGAGGTCACGGCAGCGCCAGCGGCGGCGATCCCGCGCGTCCGAGCGGGAAGGGCTGACGCCTTGGGCCTCAACCACGCCGGCCACGCCATGGCCGGCACCCTCGCGAGTCTTCGGAGCGGGTCCCGTGGCCACCCGAGGTGGACGATGAGGGCCGCCCCCACCGCTGAGACCAGCACCAGCGCGGTCGTCATCAAGGAATCCCACGCAGTCGGCGTGCTCGAACTCTCTGCGCGCCTGGCGTCGCCCGAGAGACCAGCACCTCAGTCCACAGGACTCCCGCACAGGCCAGCGCGGTGCCGACGACAAGGCAGATCGGTCCCACGACGCCGGTCAGGAAGAATCGAACGGGTTCGCCGCCCAGAGCGAACCCGGCGGCCAACCCGAGGATCGGCAGGACGCCGAGCACCTGACCACTGGCCCGTGGCCCTGCCAGTTCCGCCACGACGATCTGCTCGACGCCCCGGTCGCGCCTGACAGACTCAGCCACGGCAGCCAGCGCATGGCCCATCGGCGCGCCGGTACGCTCACCCACCTCCCAGGCCTGGGCGAGTCGCACCAGCCCTCCCCTGCCCGGAGGCGCCCCTGCAGCCCGCAGGGCGGCGGGCACTTCAGCACCGACCCTGTGGGCAGCGGCGACCGGCTCCAAGACCGGACAGTCCTCCGCCGCCAACAGCAGTGCGGCTGCAGGGATATTGCCGATCGCCACCAGCGACCCGATGAGGTCGCACGCACGCGCGACTTCCTCCGCACCCCGGCTCGCCGTACGTGCAGCTAGCGAGGACCGTACGCCCGCCACCACCGTCGCTACGACGAGGCCACCCGAGCTCGCGACCGCCGCCGGGCCGGTGCCCCAACCCCACAGCGTCACCAGCCCGGTGACGCCGACCGCCAAGCCCGCAAGCGTCGCATCTCCCACGAGGTGCCGCACCGGCATGGCGGGCTGATCCAACCGCAGCCTCAGTCGCCGAGGCCCGGGATGCGTGACCAGAAGCGAGACCAGCGCGGCCATCGCGACCGCCGCCACCACCGTCATGTCGCACCCAGTACGGCCTCGAGCTCGGCGGTTCCGTCGTGTCGCAGCAAGCGGCCGTCGGCTGTCACCTCCAGCGCTCGCCGGGTCTCGACGAACCCCTCGGATCCCCGCGTGAGGAGGGCGACTTCGCCGACTCGACGGTGGCCACCGTCGCGCGCCACGTGGACCACCGCCCGTACAGCCGCGGCGATCTGGCTGTGTGCAGCCTCACGGCCCAGCCCGCCCAGTGCTGCAAGAGCCTCGAGCCGGGCGGGGACCGTCTCAGCGGTGTTCGCATGCACCGTGCCGCATCCGCCCTCGTGACCGGTGTTGAGCGCGATCAGAAGGTCGACCAGTTCTGCACCGCGCACCTCTCCGACGACGATCCGGTCAGGACGCATCCGCAACGCCTGCCGCACCAGCTGCGTCATCGTCACTGCACCCGCGCCCTCGGCGTTGGCCACGCGACCCTCCAGTCGCAGGCAGTGGGGATGGCCGGGATCCAGCTCCCGCGAGTCCTCGACGACCAGGATGCGCTCACCCGGCGGGACGAGTGCGAGCAGCGACCCGAGCAGGGTGGTCTTGCCGCTGCCGGTCCCCCCCGACACGAGGAACGCCACCTTGGCGGCGACCATGCGCCGCAGCACGTCGGCAACCTCCGGATGGCACGTGCCTGAGGCCACCCAGTCGTCGAGCGTCAGCCGGGACCGAGCAGGTACGCGCAGCGACAGACATGTTCCGGCATCCGCGAGGCTCCCGAGGATCGCATGGACGCGGGTCCCGTCGGCCATTCTCGCGTCGACGAACGGGCTGGCGTCGTCGAGACGCCGCCCCACGGAGGCGGCCAGTCGCACGGCGAGGCGCCGCACATCCTCGTCCGACCCGAACTGGACGGGAACCGTGCGGAGCCCGTCCCCGGTGTCCACGTACACCTCCTGAGGCCCGTTGACGATGACGTCGGTGACGCCCGGCAACGCCAGCAGCGGCTCGAGCGGCCCCGCGCCCACGCTGTCGCGGTGCAGCGCCTGCGACACCGCGAGCACGCTGGAGTCGGACACCACGTGGCCACACCATCTCAACGCGTCGGCGATGTCGGTGGCGTCCGGGTCGCGGCCGAGCGCCGCGATCCTGGTACGGACCGCCTCCCACTCCTCGGTGTTCATGACCGGTCCTCCCCCGCGCCTAGCTCGGCCAGCACGGCGGCGCAGGCGCGCAACCAGGTACGACCAGCGGCTCTGTCGGGCGGCACACCCCGCTCCGCGGCAGGAGCGAGGGCAGCGTCGTGCGGGATCGTGCCCAGCAAGGGCAACCTCAGCGCCGCCGCAACATCGGCGGCCCGGATCGCACCGCCCCGCCGCAGGCGCACCACGACTCCGGCACCCGTGGGCTCCGCAGCGGCCAGCGTCATGCGTGCCGACGCCACCCCCCGCACATCCTGAGCACACAGCACCACGGTCCGATCGGACGCCCGGAGCGCCTCGCGGCCCCCGGCATCGAGGGACCTGCCCACGTCCATCACCACGAGTTCACTCGTGCGCGACAGCGACGCCAACACGGCCGCGACTGCGTCACGAGTTAGAGCGGTCGCACTGTCGCGGCCCATCGAGACCAGCGTCACCCCCGCGACCTCGGGCACCTCGCGTCGTAACTCCCCGATCTGCCCACGAGCCGCTCGGAGCCTGTCCCAGCGCCAACCCGGCACGCGTTCGGCACCGAGCAGGAGGTCGACGCCGCCGCCGAGCGGATCCAGATCCACGAGGGCCGTCGCGCCCAGTGCCGTGCCTGAGCACGCCAGGCCCACCGCCAAAGTCGAGGCGCCGACGCCGCCGGAACCGCCCAGCACGGCGATCCGCGACGTGCGCCGCGACGACCCCGTACGTCCCGCCAGTACATCCGCGAGCCACGCGCCGCCCTCGGGCAGCACGATCGTTGCCGCTCCCAGCGGCACGGAGGCCGACAACGCCGCCGGAGACGCCGAGGCGTCCGCCAGCACGTACACCCCCCGCCTCGACGGCAAGCCCCACCGTGCCGCGAGCACGGCGAGGTCCGCACCGACGAGCACCACCCGCGCCTCACGCCAGCGGCCGATCAACGCCTCGGCCTCACTGACGCGCACCACCGGACTCTGTACGGCTGCCCCGGCCGCAGACACGGCCGCCGCGATCGCGTCGTCGGCCGTGCACAGCAGCGTCTCGATACTCACCGACTGCTCCACACCACGACCATGTGCACACATCGGCGATTTCGTCACCCGATTCGAGCGCTGTGGAAAACCCCTGTCCCACAGCTGTCCACAACTCCCCCCGCGTAGGTCCCTGCGCACAGGGCACCGCGTGGTTAGCATTCGGTCATGGCCCGACCCTTTCTTCCCGAGTCCGCGGTGACGTGGCTCGTGGGCTCGGAGCCCAAACGGGTGCTGGTGCTTGGCGCGGCCGGCCCGTACGCCACCGCGATCCGCGAGCAGGGCCACGCCGTACTCGTCCTCGACCGTGAACCCTCGACGATCGGACGACTCATCGACCATCGCCCCGACCTCGGCGGCGTCGTCGCTCAGGCCGAGTCGATGCCGTTCGAGTCGCAGCAGTTCGACCGGGTCGTCTGTCCGCAGAACCTCCACACGTTCGCGCCGGGGCTGGTCCTCGGTGAGATCGCTCGCGTGCTCGCGCCGGGCGGGCGACTGTGCCTGACCTACCTGACCCGCGACGACTCCGTACCGTGGGTCAAACGCCTTGTCGCCGCCGTCCGCACGTGCTTGCCGCAGGCCATGACCGGCGCGTACGGAGAGGAGTCGGTCGCCACCGTCGAGCAGTCCGACTACTTCCCCGCGCTCGAAACGCACACCAACCGGGTGTGGATCCCCTGCTCACGCACCAACCTCGTCGACATGGCGCTTGGCGCAACCGGGGCCGACACGCTCGACGACTCGGCGCGCAGGGATCTGGCGGCGGCAGTCGGAGCCGTGTACGACGCCTCCGCGCGGCCGCCTGAGCCGCTCCAGCTCCCCTACCGGCTCGTCTGCTGGCGCGCGACCGTCGACCACTCCGAGCTGTCGAAACCGCTGCCGGAGACCGACGACGCCCTCCACATCTCGCTCAGCGCGCCGACCAACTGAGACGTCGCGCAGGGACGAACGGCCCACTCAGAAGATGAACGCGAGCACCGCGATCACGGCGATGAGGACGACAAGCGCCATCGACAATCTGTTGCCGATCCGCGCGAACGTGGGTCGAAGCTGGGAATCCATCTCGGTGAGGAGCCGCTGCTTCCAGGCGAGCGCCTCGCCCTCGGTGAGCTGACCGGACTTCCTCCGCCGCTCGACCTCGTCGAGAGCATCCGCGTACTCCTGCTGCCAGTTCGAGGCCATGCCCTCTCCTCTCGATCACGTGGAACGACCTGCCACCCAGACTCCACCTTGCGTCCATCCGCCTGGAGTGGACGTCGCCTCAGGGTAGGTCATCGCCGGGCTCCCCACACGGCCCCGTACCGCCGACTAGTCTCATACCGAGCAGACCGAAGGAGCCGACGTGAGCCAGACGCAGGATCTGAAGAGCCAAGTCTCGACCCTCGTGGACGCCGTGAAGGCGCTCGCGATGGGCTGGAAGGACAAGGCGATCGCCCAAGCCAAGCCTAAGGCGACGAGCGCTGGCATCCTCGGCGGGTCGTTCGGTGCGGCGGCCTACTTGGCGGTCAAGGCCTTCTGGCTGCTCCTCCTTGCGGGATCGGCGGGCTTCGGCGCCCTGTACAGCCGCTTCATGGGCCCATGGGCCGCGACCGCGCTCGGCCTAGTGACGATGGCCGTGATCTTGCTCCTGCTCGCTGCGATCCTCGCGCTCGTCGGCCGGTCGCAGATCCCCGAGCTCAAGAAGAAGGTCGGCATCGGCGACGACGTGAAGATCGGCGCGGAGACCGTCAAGACGGGCATCGAGAAGGGCAAGGCCGAAGTGGCGGCCGAGCTCGAGACCGCTCCCACCCCGGCGCTCGACCTGCGCTGAGCGTCACCGACGCGATTCGCCCGCTCGACGGCGCAGATGCCCCTGCTCGGTGTCTCTCAAGGCATCGAGTGCGCGAATCGCGTCAGGACAGTCGCACGATGCGTGACTCCCACGGCGCGAGCAGGTCCACGTCGTCGATCTCGTGCGTCGCGATGAGCACCTCGCACGCGCCGTGGTCAGGAAGACCCACCGGCAGCCGTACGGGCTCGCTCGTCACGTTCGCCAGTACCAGCAGCTGCTCGTCGCCCAGCGTGCGCGTGTACACGACCACCCGCTCGTCGTCGGGCAGCAGCATGTCGAACTCACCGACCTGGACGACGGGCTCGTCGTGGCGGAGCTGGATCAGCCGCCGGTAGTGGTGGAAGACCGACTCCGGATCGCGGACCTGGTCAACGGCATTGATCTCCGCCACGTTCGGGTTCACCGCGAGCCACGGACCGGTCTCCGAGAAGCCGGCGTTGACGCCGTCGTCCCACTGCATGGGCGTACGGCCGTTGTCGCGCGACCCCCTGGCAAGCCCCGGCAGTACGGCCTCGGCCGGCGCCCCCTGACGTACGGCCTGGTGCAGGTAGTTCAACGTCTCGATGTCGCGGAAGTCACCCTCGGCCTCGAACGGGTAGTTCGTCATGCCGAGCTCTTCGCCCTGGTAGACGTACGGCGTCCCGCGCTGCATGTGCAGGATCGTGCCGAGCGTCTTGGCGGACGCCTCGCGGAATCGCGGCGAGTCGTCGCCCATGCGGGAGACGCTGCGTGGCTGGTCGTGGTTCTCGAAGTACAACGAGTTCCAGCCCTTGCCGATCCCGTCCTGCCAACGGACGACGTTCTTCTTGTACTCCACCCACGGCCAGTCGAACACGTCGAAGCGCCCGTTCGGTCCGTGGTCAAGCCCGACGTGCTCGAACTGGAACACCATCGACAGCTCGCCGGTGCTCGGGTCGGTGTAGGAGGCAGCCTTCTCCAGTGTCACGCCCGGCATCTCGCCGACGGAGATGAGGTTCTTGCCCTGCAGCACCTGCGCGTACATCTCGCCCAGGAAATCGTGCATCCTCCTTCCGTCGGCGACCAGGCTCAGGTCATAGCAGAGGCCGGTACCGGGCGTCTCCGGCCCGTCCGCCACCTCAGGCTTGGAGATGAGGTTGATGACGTCCATCCGGAAGCCGTCGACGCCCCGCTCGAGCCACCAGTTCATCATGTCGAAGACGGCTGTACGGACTGTCGCGTTCTCCCAGTTGAGGTCCGGCTGCTTGCGGCTGAACAGGTGGAGGAAGTACTCGCGACTCGCCGCGTCGTACTGCCAGGCCGGACCGGAGAAGAACGATCCCCAGTTGGTCGGCTCCGCCCCGGGCGTGCCGGGCTCGTGGCCCTCGCGGGCGGGGCGCCACCAGTACCAGTCCCGCTTCGGGCTGTCCGGATCGCGCGAGCTCTCGAACCAGGAGTGCTCGTCGGAGGTGTGGTTGACGACGAGGTCCATGACCAGCTTGATGCCGTGATCGTGGAGCTCCTCGATGAGCTTGTCGACGTCGTCGAGCGTGCCGAACAGCGGGTCGATGTCTTGGTAGTCCGAGATGTCGTACCCGTTGTCGTCCTGCGGCGACTTGAAGACCGGCGACAGCCAGACCACGTCGACGCCGAGCATCGACAGGTAGTCGAGGTGGCCGAGGATCCCCTTGACATCGCCGATCCCGTCGCCGTTCGCGTCAGCGAACGAGCGGGGATAGATCTGATACACGACGGCACTGCGCCACCACTCGTCGGGGCGGGCGTCACGGGCACTTTGAACGATCGATGTCACGGGTGGAATTCTTTCGTTCCCGAAGACTGGTCGCAACGTTTCCGTCTGATTCGAGGAGATCGTCAGGGACGGATGTCGGGGAGGAATCTCGCGGGGATCTCCACGAAGCGTGCGGTGTCCCACGGGAGCGTCCAGCCGCCGGCTTCCAGGACGGCGTCGAGTACGTACGCGGTGAAGCCCCACACGTACAGAGTCGCTCCCTGCTGCCCGTCAGGATCGAGCACCTCGAAGCCCGGTCCCGTGCGGCCCGAGGCATGCCGCCACGACGAGCGGTTCTCGGGGGCGACAAGGGAAGACACCGGTACGCGAAGCACCTGCGCCACCTCGCCCGGCTGCGGCACAAGCTCACCAACCCCCGACCAGTACGACACCACCGCATGCACATGGAACTGCGACACCGGGATCCGGGCGGCGGGCAGCCGGCCCAGTACCGTCACGGCCGACCGATCGAGCCGGATCTCCTCCCAGGCTTCCCGCAGGGCCGCCTGCTCGGCAGACTCCCCGGCCTCCACGGCGCCGCCGGGGAACGCGATCTGGCCGGCGTGCTTGCGCATCCCGGCCGCACGTTCGATGAGCACCACCTCGGGATCCGCCGCGTCAGTGAGCAGCACGAGCACCGCCGCCTCACGACTCGTCGCGATCTCCTCCGGCCCGAAGCGCCACGTACGGAACGCCTCGGACAGTACGCGGTCCTCGCCCAGCCCTGTCGCGAGCGTCAGCAGCGACTCGGGGACCGTCACACGGTCACCTTGAGGTACTGCGCCGTGAGCTGCCGCATCTGGTCGACCGAGCCGAACGCACCCACGTAGTGGTAGACGACGACGCCGTTCGCGTCGATGAACAGCGAGTGCGGCAACGAGTTGAGCCCCAGCGGCGCCATGGACTTCTTGTCCGGGTCGTACAGCTGCGCGTACGTCCAGCCCTCGATCGCGGCGAACTCCACCGCGTAGTCCTCGCGTGGGTCGTTGCCGTCGATGCCGATCAAGGTGACCTTGCCGGCGGCCAGCTGGTTGAACTCACGGATCTCCGGAGCCTCGGAGCGGCACGGGGGGCACCACTGCGCCCAGAAGTTCACGATCATCGGTCCACGAAGGCCGCCCAGCCGCAGGGTCGAGCCGCCGCCGAGGCATGCCAGCTCGACGTCGGGGAGCCCACCCTGCACGGCCGGCAAGGAGCTCGACGCCGGACAGTCGGGGATGCCTGCCGCGTGCCGCAGGGCGATGAGGTCCACGGGCGAGGGGGTCGCGGTCGCCGACGCCTGCGACAGTACGGTCGGGCCGGTCGCCACAGCCGTACTGGGCTGCGGTTGCGTACAGCCCGCCAAAGCAGCCATCACCACGAGCAGCACCACGAGGACGCGCTTCATGACCGCGGCTCCCTCACCAAAGTGGCCGCCTTCGCCGGCGACGTCTCGCCCACACCGAACGACGGGCAGAGCGCCGCCACTGGGCAGACGCCGCAGGCGGGGTTGCGCGCGTGGCAGCACCGCCGCCCGTGCCAGATCACCCGGTGCGACAGCACGGTCCACGACGCGGGCTCGAACAGCGACGCGACGTCGGACTCCACCACCACAGGATCCTCGGAGTCGGTCCAGCCGAAGCGCTTGCTCAACCGCAGCACGTGGGTGTCGGTCGTGATCCCGGGCACTCCGAACGCGTCGCCCAGGACGACGTTGGCTGTCTTGCGGCCCACACCCGGCAACGTCACGAGATCGGTCATGCGGCCCGGCACCTGACCGCCGAAGCGCTCCGTCAACGCGATACCCAGGGCCACGAGGGTCTTCGCCTTCGCCCGGAAGAAGCCGGTGGACATGATGATCTTCTCGATGTCCTCCGGATTCGCCACGGCGAGGGCGTCAGCGTCGGGGTAGGCCGTGAACAGGACGGGGGTTACCGCGTTGACGCGCCGGTCGGTGGTCTGCGCCGAGAGGATCGTGGCGACGAGCAGCTGGAACGGCGACGTGAAGTCGAGTTCGCACTTCGCGTCGGGGTAGGCCAAGGTCAACTCGCGGTCGATCCGTCTCGCCCTACGTACCGTCGCCAGCCTCGACTCGCCATCCTTCACGGCCACAGCCTAAGTCAGGCAGAGAATGGCGCCGCTACGCCTCGACGACGATCTCGACCTCGACGGGCGCGTTGAGAGGCAGTACGGCCACGCCGACCGCGCTCCGTGCGTGGGCCGATCCGATGACCTCGCCCAGCAGCTTGCTCGCGCCATTCGCCACCTGCGGCTGCGCGACGAAGGCGGGATCGCTGGCCACGTAGACGACGACCTTGACGACCCGTCGGATGTTGTCGAGCCCCCCAGCCACCTCGGCGGCCGCTGCGAGCGCGTTGAGTGCGGCCAGCTGTGCCATCTCGGTGGCGACCTCCGGGCTGACTTGGCTCCCGACGATGCCGGGCTCCAGCACCTTCCCGTCCCGGGTCGGCAGCTGCCCGGACGTCCAGATCTGGTCGCCGACGCGGATGGCAGGGATGTACGAGGCGACGGGAGCAGGCACAGTCGGCAGCTCGAGACCGAGCGCGGCGAGCCGTTCGGATGGAGTGCTCACGAGGCGAGAGGCCGCTTCAGGTACGCCACGAGGTTCTCGGGCGTGGGGCCGGGGACCACGGTCACGAGCTCCCATCCCTCGGAGCCCCAGTTGTCGAGGATCTGCTTCGTCGCGTGCACGAGCAGCGGCACGGTCACGTACTCCCACTTCTGCATGGCGCTCACCCTAGTGCGCCGGACGCGGCACTAGCCGGGCCATGCGCGTACCGGCATGACTCGGGCCTACCCTGGAGCCATGCCTGACGTCGCGCCGCTGCACATCGTCAGCGGCAAGGGAGGTACAGGCAAGACGACCGTCGCCCTCGCCCTCGCCCTGATGCTTCGTCGTACCGGCGAGGTCCTCGTCTGCGAGGTCGAGTCCCGGCACGGGCTCTCGGAGGCGGCGGGTTTCACACGCGTCGAGGTGGGTGAGGAACGGCGTGTCTCGATCGCCGGCCAGGACCTCCGGATGCTCAGCGTCGACTCACGGCATGCCCTACGCGACTACCTCGAGAGCCATGTACGGCTCGGTGTGGCGGGGGCGATCCTCGACAAGGCGGGCTTCGTCGACTTCGCCTCCGAGCTGGCGCCGGGGCTGCGGGACGTCCTGCTGACGGGCAAGGTCTACCAGGCGGCCCGGCGCCGCCTGAAGGGTCAGCCCGACGCTGTCGACTCGGTCGTCATGGATGCCCCGCCGACGGGTCGTATCGAGAGCTTCCTCACGGCCGGCGAGGCGCTGGCCGAAGTCGTCGTGGTGGGGCCGATCGCCCCGCAGGCGCAGTCGATCATGGCCCTGCTCCGGGCGGAGACCACGCAGGTCCACCTGGTCACGACCTGTACGGAGATGGCGTTGACCGAGACGCTCCAGACGATCGACGCACTCAGTAGGCACGGCATCGGCATCGGGCACGTGATCGTGAACCAGGTGATTGCCGATCCGCCCCCGCTTCCCGACAGCGTGACCGACACCGCGCTGCGTGACGCGTGGGAACGGGACACCGCCGTCGTTGCCGGGCAGCAGCCCTGGGCCGAACAGCTCGCAGACCGCCTGGCCGAGCTCGGTCGAGGGCCGGCGCTGACGCTGCCGCTCCTCCCCGACGAGGTGGGCCCGGACGACCTGTCAAGGATCGCCGACCTGCTTGCGGAGGGCTGGGACGCGTGAGGCGACTCTTCGAGGTGGGGGAACTGCTCAGCGACCGGAACGTACATGTCGTGGTGACCTGCGGCACGGGAGGCGTGGGCAAGACCTCAGTGTCGGCCGCGCTGGCGGTGTCGGCCGCCGAGGCCGGGCGCCACGTGGTCCTCATCACCGTCGACCCGGCGAAGCGCCTCGCCACCGCACTCGGTCTCGAGGGCCTGGGCGGCGAGCCCCAACCCGTACCAGGCATCGTCGGCGGCAGCCTCGACGCCCTGATGCTCGACATGACGAAGACGTTCGACGACGCCGTCCGCTCCCACGCCCCGAAGAACCGCGTCGACGAGGTGCTGCACAACCCCTTCTACAAGGCGCTCTCCACGTCCTTCTCCGGCACGCAGGACTACATGGCGACGGAGATGCTCGGCCAGCTGTACGAGCAGGCGCGGGCCACCGGCCGCTGGGACCTCATCGTGGTCGACACCCCGCCGTCCCGCTCCGCACTCGACTTCCTCGACGCGCCCGCCCGTCTGGACAAGCTGGCCGAAGGGCCCGTCCTGCAGCTGCTCGCGCCCAGCAGCGGTCCGCTCAAGCTCATCGGCGCGGGGCTGTCTCAGGTGACGTGGCTGATCTCGAAGGTCATCGGGAGCAAGGCTCTGAGCGACCTGCAGGTCTTCGGCGCCGCGTTCGAGACCGTGATGGGCGGCTTCCGGCGCCGGGCAGGAGTCGTACGGAAGCTTCTCGCCTCGCCCGCCACCGCGTTCGTCATCGTGGCCAGCCCCCGCAAGGCAGCGCTCGACGAGGCTCGGTACTTCGTGGGTCAGCTCCGCGACCGCGGCACAACCGCCCGCGGGGTCGTGGTCAACCGCGTCTCTCCCGCGGTGAGCCTGTCGCCGGAGGCCGAGGAATCCCTGAAGCAGCAGCCCGATGCGTACGACTGGTGGCAGACCAGTTGGGTCACCTGGCGGGCTCAGAAGTCACGGATGGTGTCGTCCCTGCCGGTGTCGTTGCCCATCACGCTGGCGCGGACGCTGGAGCGCGAGGTCACCGACCTCGATGTGGTGAGGGAGCTCGGTCTACTCCTCGTTGACGGCGCTGGACTTGCCGAGCAGGATGAGCGACCAGTCGTCGACGTCTGAGCGCTGACGGAGAAGCTGACGGCGCTCGCGCTCGGTCATGCCACCCCAGACACCCCACTCGATCCGGTTGTCGAGGGCCTCAGCGAGGCACTCCTTCCGTACACGGCAACCTGAGCACAGGGAACGTACGCGCTTCTGGTCGGCTCCGTCCGGGAACAGCTCGTCCTGCTTGCCTTGGCACTTGGCCTCGAGCGTCCAATCAGCGTGACGGCGCAGTGGCATCCTCATCGATCCCTTCGAGCCGAGCGGCGCGTCGCTGCCGCTGTTCCTTCGCACGACACGTTCAAAGTACACAGACAAAGGGCCTTCTGCCTAGATCCTCAATGCGAGCACAAGACCTGTCGTGGTCGAGGGTTCGGCGTCACACAGTCCGCTCGCTTACTCTGGACTCCATGAGTTCCCCTCAATTCGGCCCGAAGGTCTACGCGCTGGCGATGTTCGTCGTCGTCAGCGTGCTCGCGGGACTGCTTGTCGCCGGGCTCGCGGTCCCCGCGGCAGCGCTCGGCGGGACGTCTGCCAAGTACGTGGCTCAGGGCATCGAGAGCCTGCCGACTGAACTGACGATCCAGCCCGCCTCCGACAAGACCCTCATTCTCATGTCCAACGGGGAGAAGCTCGCCGAGTTGTTCGACGAGAACCGGACCGTCGTGACCCTCGACCAGATCGCCCCGATCATGCGGACGGCGCAGGTCGCGATCGAGGACACCCGCTTCTACCAGCACGGCGCACTCGACCTCAAGGGCACGCTGCGCGCGCTCGTCCGCACGGGGAGCGGCACCGATGTGCAGGGCGGTTCGACCCTGACCCAGCAGTACGTCAAGCAGGTCCGCATCGAGGCCGCCCAGGCCGCGGGTGACCAGGCGGGCGTGCTCGCGGCGCAGGAGCAGACGCTGCAGCGCAAGGTCCTCGAGCTGCGGTACGCGATCGCCCTCGAGTCGAAGTACAGCAAGGACGAGATCCTCA